>ERZ773267.105-NODE-105-length-64390-cov-6.701142_pt1 | contig 64390 bp, 63 predicted proteins | sample MGYA00511959_ERZ773267 | MGnify/ENA primary metagenome ERZ773267 (study PRJEB29015, sample SAMEA2738165) | human oral metagenome | biome: human oral; feature: human-associated habitat; material: saliva | place: China | collected 2240 ...
TTTGAGGCCATTTTTAAGCGCATTTTTAGGCTCTTTTTCGACCCCTATTTTTGACCCAAAAATCGACCCTGTCAGCAGTCCACCTTACCCCCTAAAAATTGCGCTGCAAAACAGCCCAACTACGGGGTCTAAAAATGACCTATTTTGGAGCCTATTTTGTGACCTACTTTGAAGCCCAAATTTCGACCCAGCCAAAACTTTTTTTTTGCCTCCCGGTAACATTTCCACGCCCTATCTTGAATATATAATTAGGAGCCCAGTACCAAGGCTCCAATATCCGGCAATAAACAAAAACAGAAAAAATTTATGGTACTCAAAACTCATCCCACGGATCACCGGTACATCTTTTTGGAAGGTGAGAAAGGGGAAATTAGCAAACTTCAAAAACATCTAAATAAGATCCCGACCTATCAGTTATTACCAAATTACCCCTATCCCCCCAGCCCGGAGGTATTCTTAGACCAGCTTCCTGGTCGTCCTGTTTATTACTGCGCCGCAGGCCTCTGGAAAGAAGTGGTAGATTTTTCCCGATGCAACCGACCCAGTAACGAACTCATTTATACTAACTTCTCCCTAACCAAGGAACAGTTCAAAGAAAAGATCCAGTCGTGGAATCTGCAGATTGAGCCCCGAGACTATCAGATCGACGCCGCCTGGCTCATACTCAAGTACCGACTAAGTCTCTCCGAGCTCGCCACCCGAGCCGGTAAGACCCTCATATTCTACTTAGTGGCTCGTGCTGCGAAGGAATGTCTGGGGGTGAAGAAGATCCTGATGATTGTACCCTCTATCCAACTCGTCAAGCAGGGCGTCAAGGACCTCCAAGAGTACGGGGAGTTCTTCCAGGGAGAGGAACTCTGGGGCGGCTCCAAGGACAGTGTTAGCGTAGCCGACCTCACTATCGGTACTTTCCAGAGTATCGTTCTCCGCTGTGATCCTAAGAGTAAGAAGTACGACCCGACCTTCTTCGAACATGATATGGTCGTGGTGGACGAGTGTCACAAGCTCCCCTGTAAGTCGATCAAGAATATCCTTAGTCGGTATACCAGTCTGAAGCTAAAATTTGGGTTCACCGGTACTCTCCCCAAGGAAAATACTATCGAGTGGTTAGCTTGCCAAGCCCTGATGGGCCCAAAGATTCAGGAGATCCGTACGGACGAACTAGTCGATGAAGGCTTCCTCGCCAAACCCTATATCACGCAGGTTAGGATTCCCGGCGAGGACCACTTCCGCGAGTGTGCTACCTACCTCCTATCGACCTACAAGACGGATGGAGGAAAGAAGGTACTACGAGCTCCCGAGGACCGTAAGATGACTATGATCCACGAGAAGGAACTGCCTTTGGGTCTTACCCCGACGACCCCCGAGCCGGTACTCGTCTCGATGCTCAAGAGTAAGATGCAACTCCTCCAGTGCGAGCAGCTTCAGGCTATGCTCTCCCAAAGGAAAATAGAGTACCTCAAGGAGCTGGTGTCTGGGTTTGAGGGGAATACCATCGTCTTTGCTCATAATATCGAGTACATCAACTACCTCGCCGAGCAGCTTAATACCCCCTACAAGATCACCGGATCGACGAGTCTAAAGAAACGACAGGCTATCATCTCCGAGATGACGGGTAGGGAGGATATGGTGGTCGTGGCCGGCTACGGCGTACTATCCACCGGGGTGACTATCAAGAATGTCAAGCAAGCGGTCTTCGCCCAGTCTTTCAAGTCGGAGATAGTGAATATCCAAGCCATCGGTCGTGGTCTCCTCAAGCAAGGGAAGGACATTTTCAAGGTATATGATATCATCGATGTCTACCCCACCGGAAAAATCCTATCCCAGGGAAAGGAGAAGATCAAGACCTACCGGGAGCATAATTATGAGTATGGGATAATAAACTTATAACCAAATAAGCTATACTTTATTAAATAAGCTTAAAAATGGCCATGAGATATAGGGCAAGGTATGTGCCCAAGGAAAATAGTCCTGGTGGTAACACCAGTGGTAACTCTGGGGGGGCTAATACTGGTAACCCTGGTAACCCCGGTAACCCTGACCCCACGACCCCAAACAAACCCAAGTACAAGGTCTACGGGGTGAGTAAGGAGAGTACTATCCCCCTTACCAAAGACGATGTCCGCCCATTGGGCGAGATGGAAGACCTCGACCTCATCACTTTTGGAGAGGACCGACTCGGATCCTTCGGTTATTGGGCAGTAGCCGTACCAACCTCCCTGTTCACCGGTAAGAAGGTCTATTTGGATAACCACGAGCTGGTGGGGGGATATAAGACGGAGAATATCACTTTGGATGGGTCTCCCTATACCCTTATCATCGACCAGGACCGCGAGGAGCTGTCGGTCATCAATTTGTCAATACGATAACTAATATGAGTATAGCAGTAACAGATAGTTTTGAGCGAACCAACGATCGCCCGCTGGATTCCAGTCTCCTTGTGCAGACGGTATCCGATCTCAAGTCTGCCAAGAAACCCTATAATGGACAAATAGCCTGGGTAGAGAGCACGAAGAGACACTATTTCTACCACTCCAGTCACCCGGTGGACGCTACGACCGGCAAGTGGAAAGTCCTTATGGAAGACGCTGCTGTTGGCTCTATGCCAACAGAGATCGTCGGACCGGGAAGACCCGACCGAGATAATACCACCTCCGGGAAGATCACCGGTAGGGAGGTCAACGGGACGAGGTATATCTCTACCGACGGAGCCGGGGTAGGCGCCTGGGTATGGCTGAAGACCGGTAATAAATGGCGAGTGGTCACCGGAGACACTGGTTGGGTGACCGTCACCAGGGCCATCAACCTCCTCCCTGGGTCAGTGATGAAGATGCGCCGGCTCAACGACCGAGTCCTCGTATCTATTGGTAATCCCAGTAACTGGGGTCTCATGGGATACAAGGGGAAGAACACCTCTGGGTTCTCCTATCGTAAGACCAATGCCATAGACATCATCCGACCTAATGGCATCCCTGATGGTTGGGTAGGGACTGGATCGACTCTCCCTCTCTACGAGGATGATGGATGGGCTGTTAACGCCATCTTCTACATCACCGGTCATAGCGATGCGAGGTACGCCGATATACGTATGATCGGTAAAGGAGCCAAAGTACCCGATAACGAGGTGAATAACCTCCGTTTTAGTCAGTTGAGCTACGTGGTGGATGACCGCGAGCCGTGGCCTTATGATCTCAACCTATAAGTACTATCATTTATAAAAGAGTATATAATTATGCCAATTAGATTTACCAACAACGTCCGATACCTCGGTAAGAAGGCGTTTGTAGAAAGAGAAGAGTATGCTACTCTTGCTGACATGAAGTCGGCCAATGAAGCCGGTCTCAACGACGGTCTCATTGCCTATAACCACGAAACGAAGGTCCACTACGTCTACCGTGGAGAGCATGCCGATGACCCTCTCACGGGTAAGTGGAAGCGACTCAGTGAGGACCTCGGTGGTTCCGTCGGTCTTACTAAGGCCTCCGACCCCGGTAATTTCGCTGCTAAGTACGAGCTCACGTTCAAGGGAGACGTAGTAGGTACTATCGACATCCCCAAGGATCAGTTCCTCTCTGCGGTCAACTACGACCACGACACGAAGAAACTCACTCTCACGGTCAAGGATGGCTCTAATGTCGAGGTCAGTCTCGCTGAGCTGGTCGATGTCTATTCCGCTGGCGATGGTATCCAGATCACGGGTAATACCATCTCTATCACCCCGGTCATCCGTACGGCTATTGCCGACGCAACCCAGAAGATCGGGGAACTGAAGACGAAGGTAGAGGATCTGGAGAGTGATTACAACGACCACAAGGTCAACGTGGACCTCACCAAGGACGGTCACCTCTCTAAGGAACAGTATAAGGGACTGGTCGATGTCGTTGGTGGAGTAGAGTCCGGCAAGGGTCGAGTCTTTGTTATGACGCAGGCCGACTACACGGCCAAGGACGGTTCTAACAGCCTTCCTGAGAATGCCATTATTTTCATCCAAGGCTAATTTCCGACCAAAATAATCCTAAGGGGAGGGGGTAAAATTACCTCCTCCCTTTATTATTTATAAAAGTGATATAATAACTCTTATGAGAATGAAAAGTAACCTCCAGATCGTCAAGGAATACAGCGATTACCGACATGCGTTCCTCGGCAGTGTGGAGAAGCTAATAGAACAGTACGACGTGACGGATACCGTGGTGATGTACCGTGGGGGGCAGCTTCATGAGGCTACCTCCGGTTATTTCCTCCCTATTATGGAGACCGATATCCTCAGTGACCTCGAGCCGATGTACGGAGACGGCATTCGTATCCGTGGAGGACAGTTTATCTTAGGCAAGGTCTGTGAGGAGATCTCCTCTATCTGTGAAGTGGACCATTACCTCGATCTGGAAACCTATACCGAGTACTAATATGCCCAAGACGTTGATTGTTGCCAAGAGCCAGCTCTCCCTCGACCTGAAGAAGGTCCTTCGCGAAGCGGCTTATGAGGCCCAGATCACCTGTAAGAGCGACGGAGCCGATAAGGAGATCCAGTCAGCCCTCCACCGAAGGATCGACGAGGCCGCGATGAAGTTTGCGGAGAGGTTCGCCGACGTGGCCCACAAGCCTATGGCAGAGGCTATCTACAACTTCGTGAAGGAGATAGGTATAGTAGTGACCCCGATGGGTACTCTTATCTCCGCTACCCCCGGTTCTCCAGTGACCGGTACCGTTCCAATGAATAACGTAAAAATTATCTAATATGGCAAAACGATTAGAAGACTATGATGTAGTGGTAGGTCCTTCAGGCAAGAAAATCGATATGGCTAAGCTCCTCGACGACCAACACCGAGCTATGGCCTCCCTTCGACATATCGCCCCACATTTCGGTGGTCTCATCACCTCCCTACAGTTCGTCTACACTTATAAGGTCGATACGCAGGCCACTGACGGTTTCCGCGTCTTTGTCAATCCGGAGTTCACCGACTCCCTCGACCACACGGGGAAGGTCTTTGTGATGGCCCATGAGCTCATGCACTGTCTCCTCAACCACCTCCGTAGAGGTAAGAAGATCGACGCGATGAACCAGAAAGGCAATATCGCTGCCGACTACGAGGTCAACCAAACGCTCGTGGACATGGGTCTGTTCAAGACCTCGACTATTGAGAAGCTCCAGGGATTTATTGACGCCAAATGGAGTAAGGTGTCTTTTGAGACCATCTACAGTAAGATGCCCAATCCCCCTTCTATGCCTTCCCAGGGTGGTGGTGGAGATAAGAACCAACAGGGTCAGCAGAACCAACAGGGCCAACAGAACCAGGAAGGCCAAGGTTCGTCCGGCACCGAGGCTAACCTCCAGGGGACTATTGACACCGCAGGGTCAATGTTAGACGCCAAGGAAGGACAGAAGATCGCCAAGGAAGAGGGCTATGATGATGTCGGGGCTAACGAATCGGCTCTGGAGAAGGAATGGGAGAACAAAGCCCGTGAGGTAGCCAAGAAACTCAAGGGTACGGGTGCAGGCAATGATATCCTCGCAGACAAGCTCCTCGCCACCTCAGTCAAGGGAACGAACGAATGGAAAAAAATCCTCAAGGATATCGTTGGTCGTTCGGTGAGTCCAGAAGACAAGCGTCGTGGTTATGCTCATAATAACATCCTCGTCAGTCAGGACCGTGTGGCTCTTTCCGATAAGGAAAAGTACGACAATGTGGACTATATTATGGCCTGGGTCGATACCTCCGGGTCGATGAGTCAGGAAGACCTCAACAAGGCCTTGTCGATGATGTTGATGGTAGCCCAGGCGAAGAAGCCTACCAAACTCGTCGTCTGTCAGTTCGATACCAGGGTAGCCGATATCAAGGAATTTGATAAGGTAGACCGGATCGAGAAGGACATGAGGAAGATGAAGATCAAGGGTGGTGGTGGCACCGATGTCAAATGCTGCTTCGACCTCCTCGCGGATAAGAAATCTAAGTACGCAAGACAAGTCCCTGAGCTCGTGGTTATCTTCACCGATGGATACCTCGACCAGTACCGTCGAGACAAGAGAAGGATGCAGAATCTGGTGTGGGTCGTGCAGGATCACCCCTCGTTTGAACTGGAGTACCCCGACAGCCATACTAAACTGATCCGTAAATAAGAGCGATTCTTATTAAAAGATCTTTTTTATGGCATTACCACATATTCAAAACTCCGTGGCGGGGAGGAATAAGTTCGACCCCGTCCACACCAGCCTCTTTGAGGTTATTTTTACCGTACCTGAGGCGCTGAAGAAACATTTCGCTAAGGATGAGGTCCTCCTCACCGAACACGTCACGAAGATCTCCGGTCTCGATGCCCTCGGTAAGGCTCCGGAAACGGGTGTGCAGAAGTTCATGGGTACGGATAGGTCTTATATCAAGCCTAATATCGACGGTACTCGTGCCGAGCTGTCTTGTGACTTCACCCTCAACCTCCGTAATGACACGGATAACTACATCTATAACCTCTTCCGTGCTTGGGCTGCCCTGGGACATGATATCACCACCGGTCGCCGAGCCCTCAAGAGGGACTACTGCGCCGAATGGCTCCGTATCCGTATTGCTAACCGCGTAGGGGATGTCTACCAAGATGTCATCTTCAAGGATGTGATGATGAACGGTCCTCTGGGAGGCCTCGGGGAATACAGCTACGACTCCGGGGACGCTGCCGAGCTCTCCGATGTGAAGTTTGTCTCTGACTGGTGGGAAGACCAGCGAGTCGGAGCCTGGTCGTGGACTGACAAGTAAATAAAAAAGGGAGGACTTTTCAGTCCCCCCTTTTTTTGTACGGGTAAATTCTACAAGGAAATTCTACTCGTTGATGGTCTCGACCTCTTCTGGCTGAGGATTAAGAGCCTGCATCACGGCATTATGCTTACCTGCGAGGTACTGGATATAGATAGTATCGCGGAGATAGGCCTGTTCTGCCGTCGTGAGGAAATGGTTGATGATGAGGATATCTCGGAGTTCGGTCTCTCCCTTAAACCTCATCGAACCGAGGATACGGATGGTGGAGTCGTAGGTAGCATAGGAGATGGTCTTACCAATGTTCTTCCACAGGGTAATGGCCTCATACACCCCAAGAGAGGTCTGCCAGTTACACTCGAGCTTGTTGAGGAAGTAGATGATTTTTGCAGCCAGATCCTTACGAGAGGTGGTATAACCACGGTACTCCGAGGTATCGGGGAGCTCATACTCCGTCTCGCCGATGACGATATCAAAATCCTCCTGAATCTTGATCAGGTTTTCCTCCTCCTTCTCCAGATCCTTCTTCTTGAGCTTCTTTAGCTCCTCACCGTACTCATTGAGGTTTTCTTCCAGAGCACGTTGGAGCTCCTTAAACTCCATACCGGTGAGTTCTTCACGAGAATAGTTCTTTGTCTTCATAATTTATGCTAAAATTCTATATATTATATACAAGATTATCCCTTCGAATGTTACCTCAACGAGAAACTTTTTCATTAGGGAGGGGATGACGACCCACGTGACCGGCTCCAGCATCACGAGGAAATTGTTACCTTTAAGGGCTTTTATCCGGTACGTCACCAGATCAAAGAGGTTGACCTCGCGGATATAGTCTCTCAGGAGATTGATCTGCGCCACCACAAACCTATCCACCCATTGTTTGGTATCCCCGTTATGGTCCTGGATACGGCCGGGACGGAACTCCCCGTTCTCTATCTCGGGATTGATGACCCCGTAGATCCGTCCTATCCAGTCCTGGTACATCTGGGTACAAAGGATGGTGGAGAGTCCGAGGATGAGATTCTCTTCCCGGATAGCGGTATTAAAGATTTTCCGTACCTTCCTGTGGTGGAAAATGGCTATTATCAGTTGGACTAAGAAATACATATTATTCAGATGCTTATATTTTATATATAAAGAGAAATCGATTTTTATTTAGCATATGCAGAATTTTTCATCACTTATTTTTGAGGCCTCGGACAAATCCGCTACTGAGGTACTAAAGAAAGACATCACCAGCTATATCAACCGCGTGGGTAAGAAGCTTCCCCCTCTGGCGAAGACCGCTATTGACCTCCTCGTGAAATACAATATCGACACCAGGGCCAAGGTGGAGATCGTCAGGACGGCGGAGAAGGGCCAGCTGAAGCATGTGGCCGCGGTACTGGATATGGATATCAAGGACACGGTAACGCTCTGGAATGCCCTTACCAAACTGGGTAATAACATCCGTCTCCTCCCCCACTATCAGACCAAGGACGAGCGCGAAGCGGTAGAGCTGGGTAATATCAGCGTCGATGACCTCACTATCGACCTCTCCTCCAATAGGGGTAGGAACAACGTCGCGAAGCAGTACACTCCTATCGTCCTCTCTATGGCTAATAAGTACGCCGGGGTGTCCAAGCTTAACTACGACGACCTCATCTCCGCCGGTATGGAAGGACTGGCCAAGGCTATTGATACCTTCAAGACGAAGAAACAGGTCGAGCTCGAGGGGTTGGACAAGAAGGTCGGTTCCTTCAGTACCTATGCCTACGGTATGATCCTCTATGCTATCAAGGACGAACTGGGTAAGAATGGTTTCGACCTCTCCGGTACTTACCTCCAGCTCGTGAAGAAACTCGACGCCAAGGACCTCAACGGTATCTCCATCGACTCTTTCTCCAAGAGTGACGACGACAAGGGTATGTACGACCGTATCCTCGCTCAGGTAGGCTCCGGTGGTCCGGGTAGGTCTGGCGAAGAGGGTCTCTGGAAGGATGTGTTCCTCGCCATCGACTCTAAGTTCTCCGAAAGGGATGCCAATATCTTCTACCGTAAGCTCGGGGTGAATGGCTTTGACAAGGAGAAGGCTTCGGATATCGCCAAGAGCTACGGGATCAGTAATGCGGCCGTGACGGTCATCGAGAAGAAAATCATTAAGTTCCTCTCCGAGAACCCCCGCCTCAAGGGTATCCTGAGGGAGATCCTTACTATGTACAACGAGAGTATGGCTCTGGAAGCCCTCAATAACGGCTCTGATAGGCGTACTATCCTGGAGAATCTGGTGAAGAGTAAGAGTGAGGACGAGACCTACCTCTACCTCGAAGAGCTCCTCCGTTGGGACGATCCGGAGAAATTCCGTAGTGCCTATGACTTTGCTATGGACCAGTTTGACGAGGACGGTCAGCTCCTCCTCCAGTCCCTTATCGTTGGCAGCTACGAGGACGTGGATGCTGAGTTGAAGAAACAGGGGGATATCATCCTCAATTTCCTCCGACATATGTACCCCACGACCAATTTCGCCGAGCTCTCCGATGTAGATACCCTGGAGCTGTTCCGTAGGGTCCAGGACGCGTGGCGAGCCCAACCCGTCAAGGAGAGTGAGGAAGAAAGCTCTGAAGAGCACAACGCCGACGGCGCATCCATCACTTCAGAGGAAGAGTTCCGGGAATACGCCAAGAAGAAGTTTGAAGCGGTCTTCGGAGATGACCTCGACGAGAAGCGTATGAAGTTCACCATTGATGGTCTCCTCGACGACAACAAGGAGGATGTCGAAGCTGGTAACTGGGGGGAACTTGTAGGTAAGTTGAACAAATCATTCGGTCATAACTAATGAGTATGACGTTTACCGACCTGATGAAGGATCGTCGCCTGTCCCCCCAGGCCACGACGACCGTTCCAGAGACCCCGGCAGTGGATCCTATCATCCGGTTATACAATAACTACTGGGGAGCAGCTTCCAATACCCGGATGACCAGGGTAGACGACCACTATATCATCTCCGGGAGCTGGTTACATGATAAGAAGAAGGCTTTTACCCTGTTCAATAGGGGTGAGGTAAGTGGGGTAAATGTCACGAGGAGTGGGTTCCCCAATGCCTACGCGATGTTTTCCTTCTACCGAGTGGAGTTCCGCGAGGAAAAGGTGAATGGGGAAGTATGCCTCGTTTCCTACCCGGTTACCGTAGAGAAGGTCGAGACCGGTATCCTCCAGAGGTTTGTACCTGACGTTCCTCGACCCGAGAAGGCCTATTTCGAGATCTTCGGTACGATGGAAGAGGTAGCCAAGGAGCTTCAGGAGAAGCTGGGTGGTGTTTGGTCCTGTGGGGATATTATCCACGGTCAGGTAGGGGAGATTGTTTACAAATTCCTCCCTGGCAGGAAGACTGATATAGTCATCCCTTCGATGCCAGATATTACCATCTACGAGGTGAAGTTAACTTTCCACGAGGCTATCCTCAAAGCTACTTCGACCAATACTATCATCAACGCAAGGCTGCGGGATGTGGATTTGGGATTTGATAGTAACCTCGAAGAGGAGATCAAGCGATACATATAAAAAAAGGGGCGATGAGCCCCTTTTTTTGTGCTTAAAAGTAGGATTTTTGAGTAGTTTTTAAGATCCTGGAGGGAGGCAACTATTATAACATAGCTTATTTCGCACATAATCGCGCCAGGACGCGCGATCTCCCCTCAGGTAATACATTTATATAGGCAGTATGATTTGAGGCCATTAAATCGCGTTAAAATGAGCCATAGGGTTTTGGAGCTATTATTATAGACCTTCCAACTCAGACAAATCTACATTATTACTCAGGGCCCAGTAGAGGGTGGTATATGGCTTCTCCACGTACTCGTGGAAAAGGTCACCTCCCAGATCTAACTTACATTCGTTAAGGAGGCTCAAGGGAATTTTCTGGAAGATCCGGTGGAGCTCAGTCTCGACCGTCTTGTATCCTATCTCAATATCCAGGGTATCGTTGGTTATCTTTGCTTCCACCCCGACATAAAAACTGCTAACCTTACCTTCCTCGTTCACATAGAGCTCCGTGGTGGTCAGCTTCAGGGAATTAAGAGTGTCATCTGTGAGTGACGTCTCTGATACTCGAGCTCGAAGGATAGCATCCACATAGGTCTTGTTGAAATTAGAAGACTCTTCGAATTGTCGGTATAAAGTTCTTAAAGTAGCCATAATTTTTGGTATATGAATATGGGTATAGGTAGGAAATTTGAGGGTCATTTTTACGCTATTTTTTTGACCCCGTAGTTGAGCGATTTTTGAGGTCATTTTTCAGGGGGCAAGGTGGACTCCTAAGCGAGCTCAAAAAATGGATGATTTTGGGGGTCATTTTCGGGGTCAAAAACAGGCTGATTTTGAGCTCCAAAATGACCCCAAAATCAGCGCAAAAAATGAGCTCAAAAACATGCATTTTCAGCGATTTTGCGCGAAACCGCGCGCAAACGCACTGGGACTAACGGTTTGAGCGCAATTTTTCGGATTGAAATTTCCTTATAAGAAAAAAATATAGAAATTAAGGCGCTTTTTGAGCTTCAAAATCGACCCAAAAAATGACCCCAAAAATGACTCTAATTTTGGACCCCAAAAATGACCCTATTTTGACCCCCAAATTACGACCCATCCAAACCGCGCGCAAACGCACTTTTTGGTCTTCAAGGTCAACAGCGAGCAAATGACATTTTTATGCCATCGCCCCGGGGCGTGGAAACTAACTTTTTGGGTAGCAGATTTTTGGGGTATTTTTAGGTCAATTTCAACCACAGGTTACAAGCTGCCAAATAGTAGATTTTAGGTGACTAAATCGTGATTTACAAAACGGCGCACATAATCGCGCCCTACTGCGCTCAAATCATGCTGCCTATACATTTGTATTAAAAAGATATTTGAGGCGCATAGACGCGCCTTAAAATGCGAAATAAGCTATGTTATGATTTAACCGTACCTCCCGGATCTATAAAAACACATCAAATTAACAACTTTCCAACTTTTTCCATCGCAGGTAGCGAGTACCGCAAGGAAATTTCACCCCACTGTAACATTCCGGAGTAGTATCTTGAATATAATATATAGAGAAAACAAAAAACTATATCTTGATATATGAAAGAACAAAATTATGACGTACTGGAGGATCAGATCGAGACTCCTGTGGAGTCCCCAAAGTCCCTCGGAAAGGTACGTAAGGAGGTCATCGGAGCTCCTGCCGAGTTAGATACCTCGGAGAAGGATAGCCTTTCGCAGTTCGCTTCCCGAAGCTCCTCCATCTTAGAAAACCGTCGTACCCCTATCAGCGACGGGTGGATCCCTATCAACCGCGAAGAGATGGGAACGCGAAGCCTCTTCTACCCCGAGGACTGGGTATTCTATGTCAAACCAGCCACGGTACAGACCATCAAGAATTGGACCGCCGTTGACGAAGAACGACCCGAGGTGGTGCTGCAGGTCCTGAATGAAATCGTCCGTAGCTCGGTGAAGATTGAAAGTAATCTGGGCTCGGTGTCGTGGAAGGAAATCAATACCTGGGATCAGTTCTGGTTCATTCTCAAGGTCCGCGAGGTTACCTTCTCCAAGGGGGAATCGAAGGTGGAGTTTGAAGATGAATGCTCCAACTGCGGGAATCTCATTACCTATACCCTCGGTCCTTCGACCCTGCTCTTTGACCTTCCGGATGAGGAGCTCATACAGAATTATTGGAGAGGTAATTGCTGGGAGATTGATCCCCGAGAATATGAGGTAGACCACGAGCCTATCCGTCTGTATAACCCCAAACTCGGCGCCAATGAAATCATTATCCAGTGGGCTCAGATCCAGGGTCGTCAGAACAAGAAGATCGACGAGCAGTTCCTTAACTACCTCCTGTGGTGTTTCCCTCGACCTCCGAAGGATGTCCAGATGCTCGACCTTCAGGTGAAGAAGATTAAGAAGGAATACGACTCCTGGGATCTGGATATGTTCAACCTGATGAAGGATATTCTCGTCAACCTCCCGGTCAACCCCTCGGAGAACCTCAGGGAGACCTGTGAGCATTGTGGTGGGGAGGCCATCAGTCAGGTGCGATTTCCCTCGGGTCTCAAGGCTCTCTTCAACACTGGTGGGGGAAAGAAATTCGGGTCACGAAGTTAGCAATTTCCATAGTACCCTCGACTACCTAACGATTAAATTATTCCAGATAGATATAGTTCAGTTTGTGCGATTGGGGGCTGTCCTGGCTAAGGAGTATCACCTCCCTCCAGGGTCTTTGGACAGCCTCCCCTTTTGGGAGTACGAGCTATGGCTGGAGGAACTCAATCAGGTAGTGAAGGAAGCTAATGAAGATCAGAAGGCATCCGTGACAAAAAGTCAGCAGGATCAAAAAATGCCTAAGCTGACTATGCCAAAAATGCCGAATATAAATGTAAATATGCCGAAGATTTAATGGGAAAGAACTCTAAGAGCCCTCGCCCTCAGGGACAGATTAAAAAATTCATTGGTCCATACCAGATCACGTGGACCTTTGTGAATGATGAACTGGAGGAGTTTGACCCCGTGGATGGAGCATCCACTTTAGAGGAAGACGTAGCCATATATGGCTCAGAAAAAACCTACCTCAGCTATTTCATTATCCCTCCGGGGTCAGATGGGGTGGATATCCTTCTGGAGCGCATTGCCTATTGGCAAAATAAACAATAAAAAAAAGGGGCTCGCGCCCCTTTTTTATTTTACCGTGATGGTAATCTTCCCTTTATGTGATTGGAGAACTTCCATCAGTCTTTTCATAGTAGTCTGGGAATTGATTACCTTCCCTACTTCCTTGTTCTGACCCACGAGGATACAACCGGAGGTGTCTTTAGAGGTGTTCCCTGAGTGGATGAGGATCCCATCGAACCCCGGAACCTTGAGAAGTCGAGGAAGGACCTTCCCGAACCTCGGAGATACGTTGAGGATGACCTCATAAGAGCCAGTCGGTATAGCCGTCTCATGCATCACCTTCGGTCCTTTCCTTACCACATCCTCGAGCGTATCACAGAAATACTTCCCGTCGATATATAGCTTCCCGATGGTGTAGGTGGGCTTGAAGGCGTGTCGGATAAGAGTAAGTTCCATATTACTTTTCCTCCGAAGGAGCTGTGCGACCCGTCGCTTTCTTTTTCTTAGGCTTACCACCAGCTGCAGGTTCATCGGAACTTTCTTCCTCCGCATCGGTATTTTCCTCAGAACGTTCCTCACCAGAGGGGCTGTGAGCTTCAGCGCTTTCGCCAGAGGCCACCTCCGTACCAAGGTTAGTATCACCACTCACAGGGCCATCGGTTACTGGAGTTACCCCAGGGTTCTCGACTGGAACCGTGGGAGTGGGAGGCACTGTTTCAGATGGGGCTGGTTCCACAACAGTGGTTGTTTCATCCGAAGGTGCTGGGACTACTGGAGTAGGCTCGACGGGAGCTGGGTCTGCTACAGGGGTATTTTCCACCACAGGGGCGTTTTCCTCCCCGGAGGGGCTGTGTGTTTCCGTGTTAACGGCGTTTTCCTCCCCGGAGGGGCTGTGTGCTGCAGCGCTTTCACCAGAGACCAACAGACCATTAAGGGTGACAAAGCCCCTTTCCTTGATGACCTGGTCGTAACCAGATTCAAGATCGGCCAGGCCATTTACCGTGATGCGGTATTTTTCAATCAACTTTTCTAATTCGCTATTCATAGGGTTTTATTTAATAATCTAATAATCTTTGTGTTCCTTCCTTACTTTCTGCATCCACAGGTCGTAGGAGATAATTTCCACATTCGCACCGTCAAAGGCTTCGATATCAGTCTTGCCATCTTCTAACTGGTTTCCCTGTAGCAGGATAAGGCTATTCACAGTAGGTCGGTAGATGATATCGTTGTTATCCTTACCGACATTGGAGTTTTGTGGACCCCATTCGACCAGCAGAGCCGTGTTCCCCTTGAACCCGATGAACTCATAAGCCGTCCTCTTGAGATCGGTATTACGAATCTTACCGGACTGGAAATTAGTTACCGGGATATTGAATGGTACTTGTCCCCCGAGGACGGAGGTCTTACCTGCGAACTCAGACGAAGGCTGGGAGTTCCAACCAATTCGTGGTTCGACCGTTTGAGTCACCCCCCACTCGACTCCTACCGTATCGGAGAGGATCTTACCTGCGATAACGTGATCGGAGAGGATAGCCCGGTGGACCATCGAACATACCGACGCATTGTTCTTGTGGAAGTGCTCCCCGTCATATACACCAACCAACCTATCCTTGTTCTTACTCCAGAAGCTCTGTCGGTGGGGTTGGTCATAGACCGAGAAGGCATAGGGGTTGATATTAGTCAACTCATCGATCTCGACTGTATTGCTTACCGTGAGGAACTCATATCCGAAATTATCACTATTCATAGTAGTGTATTTCAGACCTATCATATCCTGCATCTGGAGTCGCTTGTCTACATCAATGAACCTCTTCATATAGTTGACAAAAGTCGTCTTATCTGATACCTTCATCAGGTTTGCTGGAAGGGTAAAGAGGAAGTACTGGTAAGACTCGTGGGTGGAGGTAGGGGTGACCTTCGTCTTGACGATATTTGGCAACAGGTCAATACCATCTACAGCTCCCCAGTACTTTACCTTATAATTCAGCGCCTGTCCGAGACCTAAGCTCTTCAGGACGACCGTAATAGTACCCACTGCGTCGTTGTAGTAACCGGTGATGATACCGTACTGGTCCTTGGCGACCTTACGGAACGAACCATTCTCATAGGTCCATTCCCCTTCTCCGAGACCGACTTTCCTCACGGCCTTGTAGTAGTCAGTCCCCCACTTGCGGTACTTCTGTAGCTCGAGGAAGTCATTGGATACGACCTCACTAATGTCGGACGAAATTTTCTTCGTTGAGAGGACCTTGACCTTGGGGTTCTCCGTGTCGTTGAGGACGGGATGACCATACCCCTGTTCGAGGTTTCCGGAGACGAAGAGCTTGCTCTGGAGGAGGGATACCGGTGCGATGACCTTCTCCACTCCCTGGGGGGTGACGGTGATCTCATTAGGATCAAAAGAGAGGGTGATTGCCTTACTAATTTCTCCACTCTCCACGGTACCGTTAAGAGTACCACCCCAAACGATAGAGGGTACGTCGCGATCCACGGTATTGGTCCTGGCTGCGTCCTCTGTACTTACAGGGAAAGAGACTCGCTTTTCTGTCTCCGAGCCCATAGTAAAGGTCGTGAAGGTCTTGTCACCGGCTTTGACTGCGATCGACTGATCTCCGAGAGGTACATTAGCCGTCTTACCACTCTTGTAGGTATTCTTCGTATAGGCGGTGATGACGATATGAGACTGGTCTCCGTTGGACCAGTTAAGACCGGTGTTATGCTCCTGCTTCACGTTGAAGACCACGTCGGTACGGGTAACGGTGTCTTCCTCCCAGCTCACGCGGAAGGTCTGACCGGTCTGCCAGTCCCCTTCGCCGACCTTGTATTCGGCCTTATATTCATGCTCGCCAGTGTCTGCGGGGATAGGTACGACGAACTGTTGATGTTCGGAGGGGTCCACGGACTGATCCATCTCAAAAGCCTTGAAGATAACCGGTCCTTTGGATATCCTCATCTTCAGCCCAGGGAGGTGGGTCTTCCTCGTCTCCCCGTCGGACATAAGGGACTGACGGAAAGCCTCCACATCGACCGTCACATTGACTGGTTGACCAATAGGTTGTTCTAAATAATCTGCCATACTAATAAGTACTGTGTCTTGATGTTTATTAAATAATTTGGGAAAGATGGTGGCCAGTACCCTGGCCACCTTATCCCATAGTCTTTTAAATATTGCCATTTGATTTTTATCAAATTATCTCCATCCGGATAGTGTCTTCGTGACTTACCTCGGTAGCGTCTAACCAACGTACCTTGAACTTACCAGTCAGATCTCCACCGATTATTACCTCACGCGAGGAGGAGAGGGTTCTGGCAATATCCACCTCTATCGTACCTTCTTGCTCATCCAGGGTATAAGGTCGTAGCCATTTTTCTGAGGAAAGTGTGATGGACTTCCCGGAGAGGTGCGTGACCGACTCAGATCCGTCGTTATAGGAGGTGATCTTCTTACATACATAGGGGATGTTGATTCTCGTCTCCCCAGCACGTAAGACGTACTCGTTCTGGTAGTTGAGACTCAGCTCGTCGCGACTCGTGGTGACGGTCTTGTTCTTCCACGTAAGTACAAACTCCTTGGCGTAGTCTCCTGAGGTAACCGTAATTTTCTCACCCCGAGGGATGGAAAACACCTTCTCCCCGGTCTCGGAGACGGAGGTAAAGCTATCCGTAATAGCTCCGGTAATATTAAAGGTCATCGGCTCGAACCTTTCCTTTTCTTCCCCGTTGTCGTAGGTATCTACGGCTTTGGAGACATACTTCAAACGGATAGTCGCGGGGTTCTCCGAGGCCTCGAACGTATCCCGGTCGATAGTGACGGAGACCTTGGGGGTCGTGGTGACCACGCTCGGAGCATCCCACTGGAGGTTTATTGGGTCTACTGCCATCGTACGGTCAAAGTATTCGAAGGTAGGTTGGATAGATACCCCTGATTTATTATAGGGGATATTTACCGTAACCTTCCCGTTTACGATAGGGTACTTGACCCCGTTGATGACGACCTTACCGGTAAGTTCCTTCGGGGTGAGAGACCCGTCGTCCCACTTGTCGAAGGCTGCTCCACTGACCTTGAAGGTAACGGGGTAGTCCTGACCGGCGGTGACGGTGGAAGGCTTTTCCACTTCTACTCGGAGGTTCTCCACGACAATCTCACCGGTCTCTGGTTTCATCCACTGGAGGGTGACCTCTGCTAACGCGTTAGCAGCACGGTAGACCCCAACGGTCTTATCCGGCTGTTTCTGACCTCCGGAGGCGGTATAAGGTATCTCGATCGTCACCGGGGTATTGATAGTCACGACTGACGTATCCAGGGTAGCTGATCCAGTGTTGGTAGTATAGGTAATAGGATCCCCTTCCATAGGTTCGTTTTGGGTCACTCCGGAGTCATAGGTGACCTCATCATAAGCAGTGACGAGGAAAGTGACTGTGCCCTTCTCCCCAACGAGGAAAGGATTTACCGAGGGACTGTTAACGGAGATCACCGTCTTACGCTTAGTAGGGACGGCTTTCTTCCACGTGACCGATATGGCCTGGGTGAACTCCCCGAGGGTAAAGGTTCCGTCGAGGCTCTTACCAGCGAGCGCTGGCTTGAATGGTATCTCCAGCTCCAGTCGTTGCTGTCGGGAAGGGGTGAAGGTATATTCAAAATCATTCCCGAGACGGATAGTAGCCGTCTCCCCGATATCTTCCCTCTCTTTTCCTCCGGTATTGAGGGTCCATTCCTTGTAGGCCTCGATATCTAAGATGAGCTTAGCCGGTTTGCCTGAGGCCGTAGGCTTGCTGAGGTTCTTCACCGTGATGAAGGTCTCCGAGGTCGTTCTCTGGGCACGGAAGATCCCTGCGGATTTCCACTGCCCGTCACCGTAGCTATACTCCAGCTCCCCACGGTCGTTGATACGGAACTCCGGGGTCTTACCGTCGGCACCGGGCTTACCCTCAGGACCACGGAAAGACTCCTTGTGTTCTTCTATATAACTCTCCACGAGGTTTTTCAGTCGGAGGTCATCCACTACGGGGCCGATGTCCTTACCATTGACGAACCACCTCCCTGCAACGATATAGGGTACGTTGATGGACTGTTCATTACGGAACTTGTCGAGGTAGGCTTTGAAAGAAGAGTAGTCGGTGACTCGTGAGGAGACAATCTGGTCCATCTTCTTCTGCAAGCGACCCATCTCCGTGAGTAGTCTTCCCAGGGTGTGGTAATCTGCATCGTTAGTGGGTAGTTTGGCATTCTTTGACGTGACCCTGGTGAGGACCTTAGTTGACCACGTGGTGACCCCACCGAGGTTATTCGTCGTTCTGAGTGTTTGCATCTCCGGGAGCTCCACTATAGCCATAGGGAAGTCCCTCTTGAGGATCATATCCTGGAGAGTCTCGCTCTCGGCCTTACGGTAGACGTTATAGAGGATAACGATGGTATTAAACTCCATCCAACCATTGGTAGTGGGCTGGGGTTGCTGACCCATCAGTCGGTTGATAATCATTTCGTTATCTGGGATGCGTTTGTCGGGTAGATAGAGGTACTGCTTGGGAAGGTTCTCCGGATCGACCTGGACAAACACTTCCGAGTATACCTGCCCTCCGGAGGTCTCCGTCTGAGCGAGGTTGATATCCCCTACCCCTACCAGATCACCCAGATCGGTATGTTGTACCAAATCGGCTACATCCACTGCACTAAAAGGACTGGTGATAGTCCCGTACAGACCATACCGGGGAGAGCTCTCCAGTCGAGAAAGCACTTCGGTGATATTTACACCGGGGCCACGGAAAGCCAACCATCGGCTCGGGTAGAGCTTGAGAGAACCGTCTAAGGTACTCGTCAGGTCAGCCTCGTAACCGGGTAAGAGGTGTAGTTTATGTGATTCCATTATTTACTGTATGTATAAATAATAAAAAATAAGGCAGACCACTGGCCTGCCTTATAAACATTTCTAATAGGATGGTTAAAGACCCTTCGAAAGTTCATCCAGAAGCTCGAGGTACTTAGGATGGTCCTTGAACTTCTCCGTAAGAGCCTGGATACGAGCTTGGAGGTCATTGGAGGGTTCTGCATTCTCCTTTACCTCTGGCTCGGCCAGGAGCATATCCTTATACTCGGCCCCAACCTCTACCTGGGTCATCTGTTGGATATATTCGACTACCTCCAGGGCATTACCGATGATCTCAAAGGCAAAACTCCTCAGGCCGAAGGCATAGAGCTGCTCACCGTAACGGATGACGGCAAAAGATACCCCGGTGGGAGTGGTGAAGATATTCACATGATCAAGGTAGACCACGTGGTCGTAGTGCTCAGCAAAAAGAGCCACAGCCTCAAAAATACGGTTCAGAGCTCCTTTTCGGTTCGCAGGAGACAGGATCAGTCGGGCTTGGGCCTGCTGACGGAACTGTTCCACACCCATCTCCTCGTCGTTATAGCGGACCTTACCGGCCTCGCAGATGGTAAAGATATTGTTATTGAATCGGATGGTGATGCAGTGGTCGGCAATCTGAGCTTCCCCACTCTCGATGAACTCATTAAGGAGGAGGAAAGAGGCGCTGATACCCTGGTAGTTAGGGATGAGGTTATATTCGTCATCCTGACAGATATTCCTACCACAGACGCGGACAGCAATCCCGTCGTAGACCTTTTCCACATAGGAGAGGGGATGGGTGATGGTGTACTCATCGGTCCTGACTACGGTCTGAATCTCTCCGAGGACGCGGTTAGCCAGAGAACGGAAAGCCTCACAGTGCATCACTTCCCTAAGAGCCCCGGCACGGATAGCACTTACCAGTTCCCCTTCTGCGAGTTCGAGGAGCCCTGCTGCCTTATTGGCTGCGGGGCGAGCATGTCGGTCTCTGGTAACCCCGTCGAGGATAGACTCACACTGAGTAGCCAGGGTCCACTTAATAGGCTGTTCACTGATGAAGCTAACTACTTTCTCCAGGCTCTCGCGGATACCGGCGTCGTACTGGAGTCGGCTGGCCTCCTTTACAAAAGAGTTAACGAGGATATGACTCTCACCGTTCCTTTGAAGGGCTCCGAGGTATCGCTCCATTAGCTCCACCCCGAGCTGGGTAGTGGCTGACCCCCCACCTACGATAGAGCTAAAATTGAGTTGGTTAAGCATTGATGATATCATAATGTAAAACGTTTTCCATATATAATAAAATATCACACAAATTGTCCTATATATTAGCGTTATGAGAAAGACCCCATCAAAATCCAGCACCAAAGCTCAGGAATGGATGTTCCGTCGAGGTATTCCCGTGGGAAAGATGACCACATGGGAAGAGCTGTCGTCGAAAATTCCTGAGGAGTACTCCTTTTCTTTCTACACTGGAAAGACCGAGACCAAAATCACGATCTACAAGGAAACATCGGTGACTAAGCGTAAGGTCACCACCACCAATAAGGAGTCATTCGACCTCATCTTCCCCAATTCTCAGGTCTATGACGGGGTCGAATGGGATCTCCAGGGCCTGTACAAGGCCGTGGTGGAGTGGGTTATGAAGGACTATAAGGTGAAACGCAGCAGAGCCGCATCGCCCCTGCGGGGAAACCACAAAAAAAGCTAAAGCTTACCAATACTCTCCTCGGTAAGAATCTTAAACTTCAACCCCCTTTCCTTACACCACTCGAGAGCAGCAGACCATTTGGCGCTGTTTTTTCTCCACTGGTCGAGGGAATAGGGGGTTGGTTTTTTTGGTGGGGTGCACTGCGATCGTGGTTTGATCTCAATAACGCAATCTTCCCCGTCGATAGTAGCAGTGAAATCTGGGTAGTAAGAGTGCTCCCTCCCATCTACGTACCAATAAGGGATACGGATATTCTCCGAGCTCCACCGGGTCACCCTGGAAGAGGTCTCCAGCCACTGGATGAATTTCTTCTCCCAGCTGGATCGGTAGGTAATGACCCCTTCCCCCACATATTTTCTACAGGCGGAAGGGTCCACATTACCTTGGTAGTACCGGGATTTAGGATTCGCTTTGAGCTGGTTGTGCATTTTTCTTACTTATTGCGGCCTCTAACCGCTGCTGACTCTTGGCCGATTCGTCTTTCTCCGAAGGGGTCATCTTGAAGTTACCCTCTTCCTGTTCGCGAGCAGCCATAATGATAGCGTCATTATCCACATCCCCGAAGTAGTTCTCGAGGAAGGTATTATCTCCTTTTTTCATCAGGTCGAGCTCCTCCGGACTATAGGCCGACTCCAGAGAGGTAGGTGTAGTACTGGGAAGACCGGTACGGGCTCGGGTCAGGGCTTTAGCTGCGAGACTCTCCACGGAGGCCCGAGATAGACCGGTAGATGGCTGGGTAAGGACGTCTATCTTTGGGAGAGACAAGGTACTGCTCTTTCGGAAAATTTTCCCGATACCTCGGTCCTGACCAGTAGCCTCCCTATGGATATCCTTGTAGTCGGGGGCAGGGGTACCTGTCTTATACACCTTAGCCTTCTGGTACATATCCAGCACGTACTTAGACATAGACTGGTAGATACGGTCGTTACCCCTCATGTACATCTGTTCAATACCCCACGCGTCCCTTGGCTTACCTCGGTCGAACTCACAGGTGACCTTGAGCTGAGTGGGGAAGTCATCCATACCCAGAGGTCCGCTATGTTCAATAGTGGTGTTCTTGAGGATCATATTCCCCAGGCTCAGGATAGGTCGGTGGGGATTGCCAATAGTCACGTGCCAGAGTCCTACCGGAGCCTCACTCAGGAGGGAGTTCATCTGGTACTTAGCCGGTCGGCCGAGTTGGTTGAGAAGACCACCGATGAGCATACCTCCCATGATATTGATTACTTTCTTCACCAGATCGAGGGGGTTAGTCCCTTCAAGCTTAGAGCTGATAGCATCATAGCCCTTACGTACGTCCTTGGAGAAAGCATCCATATAGTCGGTGAAATTGCTCTTCGACGGTTTGAAAATCTCCAGATTGCGGAAAGCACTACTCTGCCCTGCGGCGATAGGCCTATAACCTCCCTTCCAGAAAGCCCCGTTGGTATAGGTGGTAGCTACAATGGTCGCTAAGAGGTCTAACATAGCCTGCTTGGGATTGATACCGTTATAGGCCTTGAGCTCGTATTCAAAGACCAACGTGAACTTAAAGTCCATCGTCAGACCGGCCTCACTCCTTCGGTAGTTACTCTTCACTCGGTCGATAGGACCGTAGACCTTGTTCGAGTCGATGAAGGTAGAAGGGTCTTGGTATACCCCACCGGAGGTGGCGAACATCCCCCCGAGGTGCTTACCTATACCGGGGACGTGGGAGAGGACTCCACCGACCTTATCACCGATGATGCCTGCTGCGTTAGTAGCAGCGGGGAGGTTATCATAACCATCATTGAACTTACTTCTGATGGTAGGGTTCATAGCTGCCTCGATACTGTTGAGGATACCGTTGTCTCCACCGTACTTGGATACCTCTTCCCAGCGCGCTTCCTTCTCTTCAAAAGGCATCGTATAGGAGTACTTGAGGATATTACTCATCTCGTTTCCCGATACCCCCATCCAGGTCACCATAGTACCTATGGGAGCGGCTGTATCGGCCTGACCGCCACCATCGCGGTTCCTTTGTCGTCTCCTCTTACCTGTTCCCGTGGGCATCATCGCATCGTTGACGGGGATAGGATAACGACGGAGGGTGATGAGGTAGTTATTAGGAACACGACCAACATGCTTACAGTACATGAAATCGGCATAGGAGTAGGTACTACGACCGAAGACCCCGGCTCGGGAAGCCTTGACGAGGTCTTTGACCGTACAGGCAGCTTTCTCCTGTAGCTTGGCTCGTACCTCCGGAGTATCCATCAGAGGGGCATTAGTAGACAGTCGCCATTCACTACCCCCGCGGATATTCCTATCCCAGGCGTCGGCCTGTCCCGGAGCGTCGTAAGTAGTCACGGGTTGGGCATTACCGATGAGGAGGGCAGCGGACTTATTGAAGAGCGATCGGACGCCCGGAGCACCAGCTCGGTAAGGACTCATAGAATCCCTGGTCCATTCCTCTTCGGTGAAGTCTTCATGTTTGGCCTCGTCCCCTTCCCCGGTCCTCTTCCATACGGGGATAGTGCCTTGGTTAGTGGGGAACACTCCGAAGTTCTTATAAGTATTCATCGACTCCATCGTCTCCGTATCCGCTATCTGAGGTCTCAGGGGATGGGTGATAGACGGGGTGGAATCGATCGACGGGGTCTTGTATATATTAGTCTTGTAAGCCATTACTTCACTGCATATTGGGTGGATAGGTGGATAGGACGGGCGAGGTCATTGAAGACACAGGCCTCGTGGTCGGTAGTGTACCTCACTGCTTCTCGGAGGACCTCCTCCTTAGGTAGGGTCCTGTTGTAGTACTTGATGTTAGTGAGGAAACAGGGGAATCCGTGGAGGGAACAGGGTTGGGGGTCGCAGACCTCGTAGTCCTGGTTGTAATGCCCTACCTTCTCTATTACCGGATGGTCGAGGTCGAAGAAATAGCTCTCCGGCTTGACGAGGTATACCGGCATATCCGTACGGTGGTGATGACGATATACTCCCAACTCCTTAGTATGGGTACTCTTGTCCCATCGGTATACGACCAGATAAGTAGAGAACGGTTGGAGGTTGGTGGAGAGGTCTTCCACACCGAACAGAAAATTATCTGCCAGCTCAAAATGGATAGGACCTATTTGGAGGAGGGAGGTGTCCTTAGTCTCACCTCCGGTCTCCAGAATAAAGGAAATAAATCCGGAATCTCCACAATACTTTCTGAGGTAGTTGACCGTACCTCCATCCTTAAACTTGTACATATGACGACTCGTCACGTTATGCCTATGACAAAGGGTCTTGTCTTGGATAATGACGAGGTCTCGGGTATAACTGTGTCTCAATTGATCTTCTTTATAAATGTTGTATAGGGAATCGACGTACTGGGTCTGAGTGATCTGATCGTAGGCCGACTGCCTTAGTTGTTCTTTTTGTTCCAGAGGAGCAATCTCCTCCTCATACTTATGTTCGATGAAGTTGTCGATGATGTGGTCGAAATTCTTCGTATCCACACTCTTGTTATCGGTGTACTTCACCAGGGTCAGTTTCCACGTCGTGGCCCTCCACATGAGCCCTCCAGATTTCTCGTCGTAGGCGGAGTTGACCTTCCACATACGCTTCATCATCGGTACGTAGATAAAATCTTGGTACTTGGGGACGGTCGTATCCCCGAAGGCCGTGGCAAACTGGGTCTTGGATATCTCCACCGACCAGTCCTGTTCCCAATCAAAGTCCAGATCGGTCAGCTTGGGATTACTGGAGGGGAGGGAGCCATCTTCTAACATCAGCTTCAGCTCCTTTACCTGTTTGACCTGATGGAGGTGGTACTCCTTGAAGGTATAGTCGAGGGACTCTATATTGGGGTCCACCTGAAAATAGTAGATAGGGATTCCGAACATACACACCACCTGATCGGCGAGTTGCTGTTGGAGGAGGATCGCACATTCCATATTCGAGTATGGGGAGAATAGGTTGGGGTTGGAGCAGACGTCTCCGGTGAAATTCATCGGGGCTATGGAGAGGGTATAGTCCTCATAAGGCCTGCCACAGTATAGCACTTCATTAACCATCCCACGGAATTTTAGTCGGAGGAAGTAGTCCCCTTCTATGGAGTTTACCCAACTCTTGTATTCACCGAGGGTGACCCAACCGGTCCAACAGACTCCGTCCATAGACCAGCTATAAAGGCTCTCCACTCCAGAAATGACCACTACCCCGGGCTGGATGGCTCCGGTAGTAAGTATCCTTTCAATGAAACAGAGGTTATTAGGTGTTATTGTATTCTCCACGCGAGTATTTCTCCATATATTTTAAGAATAGCTCGTAAATGGTCGAGACTTTATAAATGGCGATAATGGCTAGTCGAGTTGCTAAAATCGGTAGTTATATAAGTAGTGATAATGGCTAGTCGAGTTGCTAAAAACGATGGTTACTTATGAATGGCTATAATGGCTAGTCGAGTTGCTAAAAGTGCTAATTAGTGGTGGGGATAGTTTTGGAGTATTTTTGGGTACGTGGGGTGGAGCAGTATGCTGGGATACCTTAAAAATGATATTCATAAAATGTATCTATAGGCGATAAATAAAATGAATCAGATCAGTGCTCAAAAATGGCCTAAAAATCGCGGTTTCCGACCGCGCACAAACGCACTAAAACCGTTTTTTGAACCCAAACAGCGCGTAGACGCACTGGGACTAAGGGTTTGAAGCCATTTTTCTGAACGTGAATTTCCTTATAAGAAAAATACTAAACGCTTTTTGGGTTTTTTTGAGCCCCGAAAAATGAGCAATAGAGTGATCCTAAAATCACCATTCACGTGATAGATAAAATCTATTAATAGGTGATAGATGGGAGTTATCACTGAAAGTGCTGGTTTTAACCGTCAGGATCGGGAGGTCAAAATGAGTCCGGTAGAATCCAAAAACATCCGGCTTGGGTTGAAAAACCTTGTGAAGATGGCTTCATAGCCGAGACGACGGAACGTCGGCTTTCATAATCGCACCAGGACGCGCGATCTCGGAGCGACCTATACAGAAGGTCCATTTTCATATTTGAGCGCAGTAGGACGCGATTATGAAGCTTATAGGCCTATTCTACATCCTTACCATCCATCCGGATCTAAGTTTTTGGGTGGATTTTTAGGATTTTTGGTGGATTCCCCAAAAAATTCATACCGTTTCTGAAAGTTGGATACTATGGATGACTACTAACATAGCCTAATCGTCGCATAATCCGTCTACGGCTGGCTACGCCCATCGCTCCCTATGCGCTTCAAATAACTTTTCCGACCATTTGTATAGGCGGCCTGATTTGAGCGCGTTATATCGCGTTTATGTGAGCCGCAATTTAGTCACTTAAAAAACACCTAATTTTTTGACCCCGAAAAAGTTCATTTGTGTGCGGTTGACCTCGGAGACCAAAAAGCGCGTTTGCGCGCGGTTTGGATGGGTCGAAATTTAGGGGTCAAATCAGATCGTTTTTTAGGGTCAAAAATTAGAGGCAAAAAAGAGGTGTTTTTGGAGGCTCAAAAAAGCGCAAAAGCGTTTAGTATTTTTCTTATAAGGAAATTCACGTTCAAAAAAAATCGCTCAAACCGTTAGTCCCAGTGCGTTTGCGCGCTGTTTTGGCCATTTTGCGCATTTTTGCGCATTTTTGGCCTCATTTTTTGCGCTGATTTTGGGGTCATTTTGAGGCCATTTTTCATGCTGTTTTTAAGCCTATTTTTGAGCTCAAAAATCGACCCACTGAGGAGTCCACCTTGCCCCCTAAAAAATGACCCCAAAAACAGTCCAACTCGGGGGTCTCAAAAACAGCCTATTTTCGACCCCAAAATAACCTATTTTTTCTCCACCAGTACCTCTCCAATTTTTCATTACGACCCCCCCAAAACCCCCCAATTACTACCCCCTAATTTTGGTAAGTCGAGTAGCCAGAATCGATAGTTATATAAATATCTATTTTGACTAGTCGAGTAGCCATTTTTTATTGTTAGAGAGCTCCGTCGATGATTTATACATAAGAAAAAACGATGATTAGAAATTCCCAATTATATAGAACTAACCCCAAATTATCTGGAAATTTACAGATCGATTTGGTGCTGACTAATCTCGGTGAGAGGGTGGTCGTGGATAAAATCCACCTCCGACCAGTAACCCCTGGGTCCTATGTCGTGGATGAGGATGAGGAAATCATCAACACCCCCCACCAGTTCAACCTAAGGGAGTTTTACCGACTGACCCGAAGTACCTTCTACGATACGACCAACCAGAACCTCCAAGGGGACTGGCCTCTCTATAAGCCCCTGGACAAGAATTACGATGACCAGCTATGGGCTGGGACGAAGCGAGGGACTCTCTACCACCGTCCTTTTGAGACCTTAGTACCCCTATGGCTGGACTCCTCCTATGGCCTGAGGTTTGATATTACCATCTCCCTCCCCGGTGGTCGTCCTATCGCGACCAAATCTATTACCGTGGATGATACCACTCGGGAAGGTCGTTATATCCTCGATTATCTGGAGCATATCCGCGGGGAGGAGTGTATTAACCTCAACCTCTCCCAGAACCTATGTACTATCCGAGGTCTCGACATGAAGTCGGGTAATATGGTTACGCGTCGAGATTATAACATCCCCCGTAACATCATCCACCGCGAGAGACCCCTGATAGAGTTCAACAGTCTCCTGACTAATATCTACGGGGATCTGGAGATGATCACCCCTCAGCTCATCAATTTCTGTCTCATCTACGATCCGGAGAACTGGGTAGTAGGTATGAATGAGGTAGTGAAGGACACTCCCAATTTCGAGGTCAATGTACAGGTATATAACCGGGACAAGGGAGGTAACTATCGTCCCTTGAAGAAGCGAGACCTATATACCAACCACCACTACGTTCCCCGACCCAAGGTCGATGAGGACCAGTGGACGACGATTCCCAATTTCAATGCCCTGGACTACCTCGGAGACTGGAAGATGACCCCACTCATTCATGCCAATAAGATCACCCAGACTATCAACCACTGGTCTCCATCGACTAACCCGGAGATCATCTACAACGTCTATGATGGTATGAGTGCTTATTACGAGTATGTTAATGAGAATGGGGAGCGACTCATCTACTCCTACCGTGGGACTATCGGCAGTGCCCAGGACCCCGGTATCAAGACCTACGACAAACAGGCTAAGAACCACAACTGGACCGGTAGTATGCGCTACGGGGGTCAGAAGGATATTTACCACAACCTGATGGAGGCTCCTACCCTCATAAGTGAGGGGAAGTACTTCAAGAGCCTCTCGGGGTTCGTCAATGGGATGAAATTCAACTTCAAGAATGCCGGACTGGATGATATTTACCTCGGTCTGATGACCACTTATAGTCTCGAGAGGGTCGATATTGACCATCCCAGCTCTTTCAATCAGGTCTATGACCGATCTGTGGATACGACGGCCATCTGGTGGGAGAGGTTCGATGAGAAGGGAAGGAGTCTCCCGGTGGATGGTCAGTACCCCACAGAAGAAGCCAAAGCAAAGTACTCCGAGTATGACACTACCTATGACGTAGGTCGTTTTCATGATATGGACGGGTCGTTCAATGAGCTCCTCGATCTCCCTGCTATGCCTACTAACCGTCATCACCTCAACGACCAGGGTCTATTCATCTGCATGAAGACCCGCGAGATCACCGATGAGGAAGGGAACAAGAAAAAGGTCCTTTGTGTCATTTTCTGGACCCCTACCCGAGAGATGCATAAGAGTGAGAAGGGAGTGGTGATGCAGGAGATGACTCCAGAACCCCTCGTCCTGGGTAATGTGATGGATGCCCTGAAGAACTATACCTCTTATTACAAGGGTAGGCTCGGAGAGATCCCCGAGCACCTAAAGAAAAAGTTCGAATGGCTGGACCTTATCAACGAAGGGCTGCAGTCTATTGAAGCTCCACAGGCGGTCCATTTCACCCGTACGATAGTGTCCAAACAGGACCATACCATCACTCCCGATGCCAAGGAGACTGTTCCATATAAGAAAGAGGGGAGTAATAACTACGTCTTCCGTCACGATACCCCCCTCAAACCAACTATCTTAGACCCTGGGGTAAAAAACCTCCACGGTCGGTGGTTGTATATCAGTTCTTTTGGGAGGAATTTCCTCTGGGAGAAACAGGCTATGACCGAAGACGGTCTGAGGACGAAGATCTACGACTGGAGTTATACCGGCGTTCCACCTAAGTACCCCTCTATCGGGTATGACCCTATTACCCTCTCGGCGACTACCCCGTATGGTGATCTGGTATATGACTACCCCCTGAAGAGACTACAAGGTCTCCCGGAGTATAAATGGTTTGATAAGTCAAGGATTACGATGTATAGTAAGTACTTTGAGTCTGAAGTGGAGGTTAATACCCACGACAAGGCCACCCTACAGGGGGTCGCTCTGGAGGAGATAAACAAAAAAATCCTGGTTCCCTTTGCCGACTTTACCAAGGTAGAGCAGATCTACGACATCAAGTATGAGATAATCCATATAAAAAGGGTGGATACGGAGATTCTTTATATATACCGAATAAAATTCACGAGGCATGCATAAACTCAAAGACATAACCCTTCCTATCCTCGACTCAGATTTCTCCAGGAATCTGGCCGAACAGTTTAGGAACATTCATGAGAACTTCCAGAAACTCGGCAGCCCTGACTTACTAAGGGGTGCCGATGGCCGAGGGGCTCAGTACGTCCCTTATAACCTCAACTCTATCCTCTTCTACCCCGGGAATGCTCTGGATAGTACGCGGGAGAAGATCGTGAGGACCACCCAAGGGACACCGGCCAATATCGACCTTATCCGTCAGCTACAGAAAGAGGTGGAGGAAGACTACAAGTACTACAATACCCTCACCGGTAAGAGTAAGACCGACTACGCGAAGGACTGTAAGGTCATCTACGAGGCTATCCTCACGGCTATCGAGGTGGAGTGCACCCCGACGGAACTCCTCCCGGTGAATGGTTGGTATTTCGACTGGGTCCGGGCGTGGATGAAGGCTCCGGAGACCGAGGCCCTGGAGATCTTCAATAAACACATCACCGACTACTCCTTAGGGAGGGTCTTTGTTGCTACCACCGAGTCAGACATCCAGAAGTCCACCGGTAGCCTCCCCTATCTCCTCCTCGACCCCCGTTTCAGGGCCGGTGCCGACCCTTCCCTCGAGAAGGCTAAGGATACCTCCGGGGTGTTTGTCGGCGAAAAAGATAGTACTTTTGTTTTCCGTCGATTAGACCTTATCCCGAGGATGTATTTTGAAGGAGGGGAGTTCTTCTGGATCCTCAACGGTCGTAAGACCAAGGTCTCTGCCCAGGGGTTACCCGGTAAGGCTGGTAAGAACTCCTCCCTGCTCATCGTACGACGACTGGAGAACACCGCTTATAGTACCAAGGATGTCTCAGGCCTGACCGTGGTGAATATGGAAGGGACTATCCAACCTATCCCCGGTATTCCCATACCTAATCAGAACCCCAATATCACCCCTTCGTTAGAGGCTTCTGACTGGCTCAAGGGACAGCATACCAACGACTCTAACCTCTACCGCGTGTGGAGGGTTATGGACGGACATGAGAGTATCTCTTTCTTCCGTAAGCCTGGTCTTCAAGACCATACGGTGGAGAACGATCTCGGTATCTGGGACGACCAATGGATAGAGAAGGTAGATGGTAACAATATCGTTCCTTTCTCCATCCGAGACCCCAAGGGTAACGAGGTGTATAACCTCCTCCAAGAGATGGATAAGACTACGGTCCTGGTTCTTCCCGACCCAGCGTGGCAGAAGGCTAAGTATAATACGACCTTCTGGATAGCGGAGTTCCGCGTTCTCAAGGTCACCAACGGAGACGACGAGAGATATATCGGTACGGTATACTGCGGGGAGGATAATAGGATCGAGTTGGGCCTGGACGAGCATACCTTCACCGGTATGATGATGGGTCTGGATCCGTACGAACATAAGACGGATAAGTATGCCGATCATAACAAACCCCGTGGTCTGTATATACCCATCGGTTCGAGGAAGTATAAGCAGTCTATTGATGCTACCGGGGCCGATACCGAACCGGAGAAGACCTGGGCAGCCCACGTCATCTATTCGGAGGCAAAGACCCCTAATACGACCCCTGTTCCCGGTACGATGACTCCTAATGCCGAGGACCGAGCTACGATGAAGGAGACCCTTCACATCGGATCGGTAAAGGATATCCGTGCCCTCAATAAGTCTACGAAGACCAACCCCGGGGTTCCGGGTAGGATCGTCGGTAAGCAAGAGGAGAATAACTCCGTCACCGATGATACCGGTCGTACTTTTGACTATACCCATTACATTGGTTCCGATCTGAGTGTGGACGTACCCACGACGATCACCAGTTATAAGAACACCAGCGGGCCAGTTGGACCCCTCCTCACTATCCACGGAGACCTCCTCACGGGCTTCGCTAAGGACGGAACAGTCCTGGGTGGGGTGAAGGCTACCGGTATCATCCAGGGTAAAGATGGTGGAGTGACTGTCACCGGAGGACCGGTCAGCCGAGGAAGGAATATCAATTACTCCGTCAAGAAGAACAAACTTCGCGACCATAGTTACACCTACCCCTTACTGAGCGGGATCGGAACATCGCCTCTGGATTTCTATTCTGTTTGGTCAGAGTATGGTATATATGGTAAATTCCTCCGCACCGGGGCTCTTCATATCGGCAGTACGGTCATCGACCAGAACGGGGCTACCTTCGACGTTCCCGAGATAAGGTCTTATAATGGCAGGTGGACTTTCCATACCAGCGGGTTAGTGAGTTATGGTATCGACCGAGTCGATGATCTATCCACGAAATCCGGTTACCGTCATAACGGGATATTCTTCAACAACCGGACTACGAAGAAGACCAACCCCACGAAGAACGAGGTCTTTGTCGATGATACTATCCATCATGGGGCTATTATTGCTGACAGTCAGTCGTATACGGGGGTCAAGGACCACCATTACTCCGGGACTTTCCTCAACGGTTTCTATGCCGGTGGCAAGGCTCTTAAAGGCACTAACCCAGCACCAGTGAGTTATACTGGTCGTCTGTTGAACCCCTCGGGATGGTCTGTTGGAGACCTTTACACGGCTGTTTGGGGAGAGCTTACCCCCAATACCAGGGCTAATATCGGTCCTATTGATCTGGGGTATCTGGTGGGTCGCGTGGAAGGTACTCTGCATGCCGACCAGTTCCTCTCCGGAGATACCGTCATCGTCGGTACGATGGCCGTAGGGGGTAACACCTTCTTTGACAATAACGTGATGGTCACTGGTAACATCGACACGACCGGGGATTATCAAAGTACTGGTTCCGTCAAGGCCAAGGCTTTCAGCCGTAAGGACGGGGACAAGGCTATCCTTTTGGAGAACGGTCTGAGTACGACCAGGGTCTCCGACCAGAAGGTCCAGAGGAACTACACCAACAAGGCCCATCGCAAGGTCACCAAATCTCCCATCGTCCTCGACCTCGGTCCTACCTACGGCTCTGGCCGACTGGTAAAATTTGGTCTCGTTGGTGCCGTGGAGGTAGACCGCGAAGGGACTCTTATGATCGACGAGGCCGTAGACGACCACAAGGGGGTCTTCCTCGGACAGTTCAGTAGTGACTCGGCCTACTACTCCGAGACGATCGACGAACCTTTTGGTAGGGGCTCTGGTTCTGGAGGGTCTATAGAGGCGGTCATCTCCGGAGGTATTGTCGTGGTGAATATCCGCCTCAAGGCCGAGTGGATAACCTATTGGGACAAGACTGGTCTTCACTCCCAGGGTCTGGGTATCAACGGGGAAGGTTATGGTTGGAAGGCCTTTATTCATAATATCGAGTCTAAGTTCAAGACCCTCCCCGAGCAGTTCCGTCCCTCTAATATCGTCACTTACTGTCTTAGTGGTGGTAACAACTCCGATAAGGATAGTGGGGGATATATAAACGGATCTGATGGTAAGAAGATTGAAGCCATTGCCAACTCCTACCTCGAACTGGGAGTCACTCCTCAGGGTACGATAGTAGCCACCCGTGGAGCCAAGATCAATGCTCTCCTCACCCACTCAGGGAATAACGGTCATACCCAAAGGATCTGGGCTTCGGAACCTCGTCTCGTCTGGACCATCGTCTATCCAGCCTCAGGGAACACCTCCGCAGGGAACAACAAACCGGTTTATACGAAGTACGTCGTGGTGAAGAACGTGAACCCGGAGAATATCTCCTTCACCTCAGGGACTTATTACGACGAACCTCCCACGACCGATGACTGGATCCTCCTCGGGGAAGGGGATAATATCCTCTCGCGACCTACTACCAGCTCCAAGGGATGGACGTGGTCGGTCTATCAGGAAGCTAAGAGTAATACCGAATATGGTCTGAGTACGGGGATAAGAGGTCGTAATCCCCTCGAGCCTGTAGGACTCACCAAGGCAGAAGCCACGGACATGCCCACGGAATCTAAGCCATATAAATGGACGAGGAAGAAGAACGGCAATTGGAGTCTCTCGGTGACTTTCCCCGGGTACGAGGTTATTGACTGGTCCTGGGAGGATGCCGGATCCCATCAGGTGACGAATACAAATAAGATGGTCACTTGTACAAGCGCCGACTACAATACGTTTATGTTAGGTAAGTACAAGCTCAAAGACGTCCTCTCCGACATGAAACAGTCTATCGACGATATGGGTGACCAAGCCGATGACACGTTCGTGGTGAACTTCGTCAATGGTCGTATCATATACAACCGCAAGACCGGGGGATCGCTGAGTTTGGATTTTGTCGCCCCTACGCCGAAGTTCGTCAAGGGTACATTTAAGCCAGATCTCACTTTCACTGCACTATAAATAGGGGGGGTACAATAGTACCCCCTTTTATGTAATACTTTATATATAACTATAGTTTTATGTCTAACATTATTGAATCCACTCAGAACACCCGGGTGTTTGAGGATATCCGTAGGTCTATCACCGAGGTCGGTGGTACGGCTCCGGAGCACCTCAGCTGTGTTGGCAAGGCTATCCGCGAACAGTTGGTAGCTGGTCCTAAGGCTGTGGTCAATGCTTCTCTCGTCTCGGGTAAAGGGGTAAAGATCTGCCCCATTGAAAGGAAGGGTTATAAGATCTCCGCGAACAGTGGAGCCAGTCTCATCGCTCCTGTTGGGGATATTGACGCTGGTGCTACGGTCCAGGATGCTCTTAACTACCTCGCTACCAAGGCTATCCCCGGTGCGGAGAGGAATGCTGCCAAAGCTCCTCATATCGTCGGGGTAGAGTATGTGAAGATCCCTTACGACGGCTGTGACTACTACGATAACAAGGCTTATGGGAGCTGCGGGGTCGGTCGAAAGACTGGTCTTGTCCCCCATACGTGGTATCTCAAGCTGACCCTTTTCTCCCAGGTAGAGCCTGTTTATGTCTCCTGTGGTCCTCTTATGGCCGACCTGAAGAGGGAGATTATGGAGGAGATGAAGAGAATGCTGGATAACCTCCCCAAGCCTACCCCCAAGGAGGAAAAAGATGACTGCACCTGCGGGTGCATGGGTTATTACAAGGAGCCTTGTCCCCTTTGTATTAAGCCTACTCCTAAGCCAGAGCCTAAGCCAGATGGAACAGCTCCTAACGGAGAGCCTGATAACTGTGGTTGTGGACCCTGGATCGTCCCGGAGAATACTTGTAAGGCTGATAAGGAGGAAAGCTGCTCCTGTGATGGAGAGATTACCTGCGAGCCCAAACTGGATGTTAACTTTATAATTGAATCAATACGATGAGCTGCTGTAAGAATGATAATAGCATCAACCTCGACCAGAGGTATGTACTCAAGATTGAGTTGGATGCCCTAAGGAATGAACTTAAGAAAATTGATCGCACGAGGACGGTCTCTGCTATCCAGAGTGGTAAGAATGGGGACATTATCCCCGTGGGTACTGACCATACTATCCACCTCGACTACGAGGGATGGGTAGAAAGTCATATCGTCGATGCCACCGGAGCCCAGAAGATCGCCAGCAATGACTCTTCTAATGCCGTCTCTGCGGCTGCCGTCAGCGAAGCTCTCCGAGGTATCCGAAAGGAGATCCTTGCAGCTTCGCAGGGGTTTGCCAAGACGCATGTCACCACCATCCCTTCGGAGGAGCCCGTGGTGGAAAGGGTCATCATCGGGGATATCTACCTCGTCCCCTCGGAGAACGGTTACAAGGAGTTTATTGCTATCGAGTCCGGAGACCTCAAGCAACCATATAAGTGGGAGCTTATCGGGGAGAAGAAGGATGAGAAGATTTATGAGCGAGTCACCGATACCCAGAAGAAACTCGGGGAACTTACCAAGGTCACCTACGACCTGGCCGAGGCGGTAAAGCGATCTAATGACGCGAGGATGAGTGAGATTGCCACTCTCTCAGAACGACTGGATAAGTTGGAGAAGGTGCTAACTCCTAAGGCTGGTGAAGTACCATTCACCAAGGAGCAGGCCGGTCAGCTGAAGCTGGTCTATGAGAAGATCAATGATCTTACCGAAAATGGTACTCTGATTGAGGAAGCGGATGTAAGTGCTATCCTTAATAAACTTAGATAAAAAAGGGGGCTCGCGCCCCCTTTTTTTGTTATGCTACTACACCTCCACGTTCGTTAGACGAAGGGACGTTGCTAAGCTTATCCTTCACTGCCTGGATATCTGCTTCACCAAGAGCTTCGGCGATCTTGTTGTCAAGGCCTTCGGTCTTAACATAGTCTGCAAGCTTAGTGTCAATAGCCTCATTAAGCTTAGAGTCTACCACGTTTACTACACTTTCCGCGGTGATCTGCTTGGCAGCAACCCTCTGAATAGCTTCGACGATAGCATCCACGACCTGCGAGAGGCCTTCTTCCGTTACAAATTTCTTTGCCATATATATAAAAAGTTATTTACATATAAAATATCGCTGGTATCTTTCCTATATATAACCGGTAAATACATAGAATTACTTATGAGTACCTTCGTTAAAGAATACGAGCAAATTTTTAATAGATTGATGAACCTACGACCAAAAAAGGCCTCTTTGCCAGACTGGGTGGATAATGACACGACGGTGGATAAGATCTACCGACCATTCCACCTGGGAAGTCTGTTCTCCCCAAGGGTGACGAGATTTTCCAAGGGAGACCGGAGGGCTTATATGATCGACCTCGGAGGCTCCTTCAGTCCCTGTTTTGATACCCTGGAGGATCTGGGGAGGGCTTGTCAGACGAGAAACCTGGCTTTTTGTCCGGTCACGTTTGAGACCTCTGACGAATGGGGGGATTTCTCCAAGGCAAGGACATCGATAGCCTCCGGGAGGTCCTTCAAGAGAAACTCCCCCTCGTGGACCTGTCTATGATTCACTATAACTACGATTGGATCTTGTAAATGGTGACTATATTCGAATACGGCAAATACATCCTCCACCTCCCCGATTGGGCTAATAACGTTTATCTAAAGCTCGAGGAGCTCCCCTATAAGGGAGGCCTATGCATACTGGAGATTAGTTACCGGGATAAGAAGGCCTATTGCCTCTACCATCCCACGATAAAACGTCATACGCTCTGGGTAGATAGTGTGGAGGAACTGGATAAGAGATATGCCGAAGGGGAGATCAACCCTCTCCGGGGCATAGTCGTCTACGGCACAGATATGTGGGGAGACCCCATTCCGATAAAGATATATTTGGAAGAAGATGATAATTTCCGGAATCCGCGAAGCGGCTGGTGCACCCATCGGTGTGAGGTAAATGGAAAACTGAGGTACATTGATTTCTTATCCACCATCTTCAAGAGGCTCCGAAAAGATTACCCCCTGGTGAACTGGGATTTTGTACATTACAAGGATAAATTTGTGAACTGGGTATAATGGCTAATAAGATTTACCACATATCTATCCAGTCGGTTTTCTTCACCAAACAGTACGGGGAATGGGAGGAGTTTGAATGGATAAACGATAACGGAACCTTCATCTGGAATAAACCGTGGTTGAATAAGGCGGTCTACATGCCGGTGGGAAATACGATAATTAGAGGGTAAGACTTTTCACGTATGTCACCCACCGAACTAGCCAAACAGATACAGGAGAAGAAAGAAGCCCTGCAGGAGAAAGTAGGACTCTACCAAGACCTTATATCCAAATATACCACGAAACTTGCTGATCTACGGTCAAAATATGACCAATCAGTGAAGCAACTGGAGGAGCTCCGGAGTAACCCCCAGATAAGTCATATCTTTGGTCGCACCGAAAAGTTCCAGAATACCCAGGACAAATTCCTGAGGATGGAGATGATGAAAGTGGAGAAGATGCTCCAGAAGTACCAAACGACTCTCGAGGAGCTTATCCAACCACAGGTAGAGAAGGCTATCTCCACGGTAATGCAGAAAAAAGCCGATGCAGAGGCTTTTGTGACTACTCAGAAAACCGCTCTCCAGGACGCTAAGTCTAAACTTATTTAGGCTATAATTAGTATATATAGCTATACCAATGAACCTGATTAAGTTTAAGGATAACATACGTCCCGGGGATGCGTACTTCAATACCTACCTCAAGGACCAATATGCCTATTGGGTGCGTATGCGTTACGTCATCCCTATGTCAGTCATCTCCATCCACGACTACGTCAGCCTGGAGAGGGACATTGACCTTCTCAAGACCCTCGACCCTATCTACTGGGATCTGGAAGACCCCGGAGACATGAAGGCTTATATCGACGAGGTAGAGACCAATAAGATCAACGACCCCAAGACCTACGAACACCATAACCGTTATGTCTGTGATCCCGATATTACCACCGACGAGGTGAAGAAATTCCGTACGTGGCTCGCCCAGCAGCTGCTCCAGAACCGTACCAACGACACTGGTCGTAGCTCCGGTGGAGACTGGAAAGAGGAAAGGGTCTTCAAATACTACGTGGGGGGTATGATGGACGATACCGTGAGGTGGTTCGCTGAAGTTAATACCAATACTAATACCTTCCAACCAATTACCACCACCCCCTGTGGATGTGGTCAGGTAAGTACCCAGAACCCCAATAGCCTCCGCGTCTGTGACCCCCTGCTTATCTACCGCGAGTCTATAAGAAACCAGATGATGGCTCTTTTCAGTGACCTCTATTTCTGGCTGAGTCTTCCCTTACCTCTACTGAAGGAAATCAAAATCTACCTCGATCATATCACCCGACTGGGTCTGCAGCTGAGGAAGACCGACGACAGGTTTATCGACTGTTGTGACAAGAACACCAACAAAATCAACCTCGAAGGGGTCAGTAAGGCTTTTGAGTATATGATCCTCGACGAGGTGAATGGAAACAAGAACTTTATTGCTGGCCAGCTGAGAGTTCTTGCTAATGTTTATGAATGGTTATTATGGTAACACTTTTTGAACAACTCAACGGCAAGGCCGTTGGAATCTTACACCACTTCCTCGACTGTCTGAAAGATAGTCGTCGGAGATTGTCTGGTACTGACCAGGCCTATTATGGGGAGGTACTCACCCAGAAGTGCTCCACGGATATCAAGAACTACGTGGAGATCACACCCAATCAGTTTAAGAAATTCACCATAGGCAAGGTCATTTTTGCGGTGCATACCTCAGGAACGATAAGGGTATGTTACGGGGCTCTTCCCAAGCATGCCTGGGATATCTATGAACCCACCGGGAGCAATTACCGATTTGCAGCCCATCGTAAGACCGACTGGGATGATAATTATACCTTCTTCGCGACCGATCGTATGACTGAGAAGGAAGATACCCCCACCATCACCCTTTCCAGTGCGTGGCTCCGAGACTTTGAGCGTCAGGTAGGACCCCTAAGGAATATCCTCCCTGATGCCAACGACTCCAGTATCGACCGTTATGTAGGTCTCTGGCAGCTCAAAAAAGGAATGAAACCATCCGACTATGACCAACTGAGTAGGTTCTGTTCGGTCCTGGGACTGAGTCTCTACGGGGATCCGGAGCAGACCCTTCCCAAGGCCCTGCAGGAGTTCTCCAGTATGAGACCAAGGCTCGTGGAGGCTATCCTGAAGAAGGTGGAGGATAAGCTCCCTAAGGATATGGTCTCCTATATGACTAATTTTGTAAGGCTATTGTTAAGATTATGGTAACCTTATACGAGAAGCTAAACAGAAAGGAAATGGGGGTCTTCCTCGACGCCCTGAGGAGTCTTAAAGGGTCATATATCGACCCCTCGGCGACCCCTCCCAGCCACGATCCAGAGGATTGGACGGAGATTCCCGCGAAGATATCGGATAAATTTCCCAAGCAGTGTGTGGCCATCGTACAGGGAGGCTCCCTCCTTCTCCGCAATAACTTCACCCGAGAAGGGTTCCGGGTGAATATCTTCACCAGAGGAAAAGAGCTCCGGAAAGAGAGGATAAGTACTCCGGAATATGGGGTAGACTTCGATGACGACAACCTCGTACTCGTCTGTAGGGTGAAGTACGGAGAGAAGATATCTAAGGAGGAGTCAAGGAAGCTGTCCAATACCCAAGCAGTTATCCGAAGGGTTGGTATCATCAAAAAGACCGTTTGGGATCCTTTGGGCAATAAGTATGGGAACGCATTCAAGGATCAGGAGAGTGAGTGGTTCTTGGACCAGATAGTGTCCTCAAAAATTCCAGCTGCAGACCTCGACCTCCTATCCAATATCGTTGGTAGTATCGCGTGGTTGGTGTATCTATATGAAGATGGAGACCACCAGGCGATAGTCAGTTATGTGGAGAGGAACTTCGGGGAGCTCACCAAGGTCATAAAGAGACTCCAGTCAGCTGTGAAGAGATATGGCGTTCCACCGCAGGTAGAGAAACTCGTCACCTATTGTTTAGAATTTGTGGATAGTTTATGATAACCTTATATAACTTTCTCGAGCAGCTCTCCATAAGAGACAAGCGCCTGCGAACGCTGGAGAAGGTATTACACTGGCGGAGCTCCAATGGGTACGGGGCTCCTGATCCCGATTCCCCTATCTCCAGCTGCTTTGTAGATGATTGGCAGGTCATTCGTCCAGAGGACTGTAACGACTTCCCCAAGCAGAGTATTGCCGTGGTGAAGGACGGATACGTCCTGTTCAAGAACAACGGTACTCGTCGAGTAGTAAAAGCCGGGATATATGACGGTGGTACTTATAATAGGGATGAAAACCTCAGGACCCTGGAGTACGGAGTAGACTTTGATGACTCCGACCTCGTGCTCGTGTGTAAACACCAGATCGGTGATAAGATAGGCTACGGTAGTAAAGACCTGAATATATCCGATGACCAGCTTATAAGGAAGTTGAAGATTCTGCTCCGCGTATTCAAACCAGTATCCAAGGAATTGCAAGTCGAATATAAGGATATGTCGAAAAAATTTGGAGAGGAAGTAGAGCACTCTGGTGCCAGCATCTCTGGGGCTGATCTAAAAAGAATAACGACTACCATCAATTATGTGGTCGCTTTATTAGCCTATTACGATCTGAAGGATACGAAGGGGGTAGTGAACCACCTCCGTGATGTGAAAGGTAGTAATCAGGTGATGCGCTATAATTTCAATAAACTGAAAAATATCATGAACCGTGCCCTGAAGGGTCAGCTTTCGGAGCCCATGTACCGACTGGCTGAGGCCTGCATTGAATTTATGAGTACCTTATGAATACCCTATACGAATATATTACCGAGAGCTTAGGTTCCAAAGCCCGAGCCACCCTGAAAGACTTCCTCGTCTACAATAAATCTATGGCCCACCGGATAGTTGCTGGGGCTTCGCTGGATATGAAGGATTATGGCGAAATCCAAGCCAGTAAGATAGCCGACTTACGACCCTATTCTGGTATGGTGACGGTGGTGATCGACGGGGAGGATATCCTCGTGAGAGGAGCAAACAAGAAGGTCTGGTCCAGATCCTTCCCCGTGGAGGATGGCTATGGTACGGACTATCGAATAAAATCCATCGACCTTAACCCCAACTGTACGGTCTTCGTCTGTCCGGATCAGGGGAACGAGAATACCGCCACGGGGAATGCCCAGATTTTTATGACAGATCCTAAGAGAGCTACTAAGTGGTGGAAGTATTTCACTCATACCATCAGTGCTAAGTTGGATAAGATCTTCCAAAACACGGAGGAGGAATGGACCATATTCCGTTGGTTTGATAATACCGATGCCAAAAAAGCCCTCAGCAGAGGGGAGTATAATGAAGTCTATACGCTGGTGAAGATGCTCAACTCTTTCCACACCAAGGTCAAGGATCAGGCCTCAACAAGCAATGCCTTATACACTATGAACGCGTGGTTCACCAACACCAGTCACGATAGATTTTACTTCCCTCATCTGTATACGAGTCTAAGGAAAATCAAAGGTCACGTACCGGAGGACTTCCGGGGGGTCCTGGAGAGATTTGCCGATCAAGTAGAAGCTGTATATAACTACAAATGGTAACCTTAGTAGAATTCCTTTCCAGCTCCTACATCGGTAAACTGAAGGAATTTTTCGATTATATCCGACACACCGGGGGGAGACTTAATGGTATGAGCCTCGATCCCGGTGACTGGATCCAGATCCGCTCCAAGGACCTCAAGGACCACGATCACCTATGTAAGGTGGTGTTTACCTCGGATGGAACAGCTGCTGGCGCAGAGGGACTTATCTGTACTCAGGAGGCCCGTACCGGTCTTATGAGAGATGCTGTACTGTTCTGGAGGAAATATAAGCCTAACGGGAGTAGATACATTTTATCCACAGGCAGGAGTCTCCGGATAAAGTCTGACGATCCAGTCTTCGTGTGTATAAACCCCGTGATTACAAACATCCCTGACTACCCTATGGGTCTGACAGATAAGAAGGCTAAGACGTGGTTGTATTCTTTCCGGGTCTCGGTGAAAATCCCTGTGGAGAAAGCCCTGAAAGATATAGGCTACGCACGGTCTTTCCAGGCCTATTTTGAAAACATGCGATCGATCATGGACTACGATAAGCTATTGACCCCGGCTGAATACCGGGAGATACATCAGCTCGTCAAGAAGATCAGTCACCTCATAGATGACTACCAGTACATCAAAGTCACTGGTCACGACCTTAGTCTTGCCGTGGGAGTAATAGCTAATACCCTTAACCCCGTGGTCGCGAGGGTAGCCCTCCAGAAGTTAGATGGGAAGATCCCCGAGCGTGGTAAAAAAGTCGCGCGGAGACGACTCCTTGAGGGATTGACCCAAGCCATCGAGCATTTTATAATCCTTTTGGAGAAGATCTGCTAATGCAGCTCTGCGGCAATGCCGTAGATCAATACGTATAATGGCCTCTAAATGAGGCCATTAACATTTTCGAAAAGATTTTTTTATTCTTAATACAAAGGTGGAGGTATCAATCCAGCCCATTAGGTCTTATTACCTCCTCCTATTATTTGGATAAATAAATTTAATACATAAATATGCGTTTTGATCAAAACACACAGAAGTGGGCTCAAATCATCAAGGAAGAATACGATATTCGTGAATCCGGTAAGGTGAATTGGATGGCTCAGTACGCTCGCAACCACGAGCTTTATGAAGGTCTGCAGACTCCCGGTGCAGCTACGCCCGTGAATGCCATGCCCCTCAACACTCTCGGTATTGGCAACCCCCTCCTCCCTCAGACGGGTGCCACTGGTGAAGCTCCAGGTTTCGTCCAGGGTCCTGGTTATGGCGATACGGGTGCTAACTTCCACCACCCCGGTTACCAGCGCGGTTCGGGTGATATTCCCATGTCAACGCTGACGATTTCTCTTGAAGTTGCTGCAATGACTATCGGTCTTGAACTTGTCCCTGTCGTTCCCTCTGCCGGTCCTATCGCAATGGTCCAGTACCTCGACTTCCCCTATGCAGGTGGTAAGCTCGGCCAGCTGAACGAAACGGCTCTCGACGGTAAGGGTGAAGGTGACGCTAACAAGCCTATCTACGTGAAGTTCACGACCTTCGGCGAAGAACTGGATGCTATCTACGCCGCCTTCAACACTCCTGCTACGGGTGACGAACTGGTTCGTGATGTTGCTGTCCAGCTGGAGAACACGAACGGGGATATCTTCCACGGTACGTTCATCGCTAAGTCTCGTAAGGACAATGGTCTTATCGTCCGCGTCAAGGGTGCTCACAAGGCCGGTGGTAATGTGAATGTCGCTGCTGACTCCGTCTCTATCGCTGAATTTGCTTCCTTCGGTATTAACAAGATCACCGTTGGCACGAACGCTAAGACGGTTAACACGGATATCAAGCCCGAAGTCAATGGTAAGGCTACTAATCAGACGGAGATCAAGCTCTATCCTGAACTCGTCTCTGGTGCCGCTGACCACATCCAGGGCTTTGCCAACTTCGCCACGGAAAGTGAAGATCCTATGAGCCGTGCAGAGAACGAAACGGGTGTCGGTAACACTATCGGTGCACGCTTCTTCACTAAGCTCGTCCAGATGGGTTCTTATGAAGTTACTGGTACGGTCACGCGTCAGCAGCTTCAGGATATGCCTATGTACGGCATCGATGTCGTTGGTAAGGTTATTGAGAGTATGCAGAACGAACTCTCTCAGTCAATCAACAACCGTATCCTCGACCGTCTCTTCCGTCTTGGTGTGACGAACGCCGCCGTCCAGAAGCGCTATCAGGGTGTTGACCTCAACCTCTACTATGGTCATCCTACGGCTCCTACCTCTAAGCCCCTGAGCCAGTTCTCTGCTGCACGTAAGTTCGTTGATATCCACGGTCGCAATGCTGCTGCTGCTTGGGGTCCTGTCAAGAGCGCTACCTATAACACGGCTGCAGAAAATGTCACGACCCATCAGCGTCGTATCATGAGCCGCTGTCTTGCTGCTTCTAACCTCATCGCTAACGTAAGCCGATTTGGCCGTGGTACGTTCGTCGTAACTAACACGCAGGTCCTCTCTGCTATCCAGGACAGCTCTCAGTTCATCATTGCTCCAATGGTCAACGACCTCGTCCAGGACGGTTCTAAGGGTATCTACTTCGCTGGTACGATGGCTGGTCTGAATGTCTATGTTGATCCTAATATGGCTTGGGATGACACGCGTGTTCTCGTCGGTCGTAAGTCGGACGGTCAGACTCCCGGTGTAGTCTTCATGCCTTATATCCTCGCGGATCAGGTTCAGACGATCGCCGAAGGTACGATGGCTCCTAAGATCCTCCTGAACAGCCGCTTCGCTATCGTGGATCTTGGCTTCAACCCCGAACAGAACTACCTCACGTTCTGTGTCGAAGCTAATGATGGGTTCATTATTTAGTCAGAATGACTAAATGATGCATTCGCTGGTACGCAGCCGACATGTCGTCTGTGTCGAAGCTAATGATGGGTTCATTATTTAATCGGTTAATCTAAACCACAAAAACACTCGAAAGGAGGGGCGCAAGTCCCTCCTTTTATTATTTATACATACGATATGACATGGTAACACTTTTAGAGTACCTCAGCGGCAATGTTAATTTGCCCCAGAATGTAAAGGACTACATCTACACCAAACTCGGGACGAAGAGGTATAAACTCGTAGATCTGGGGGATAACGTCAAATGGCGCACGGTGAAGATGGAGGATGCACTCATCCTCGTAGAAGGAGAGGTTTTCTTCGGTTTCCGAGCCGGGATAGGACCTGCAGCCAAACTGATGGAGTTTATCAAGACCCTACCCAATGACGGGGGGCATCTGACCAATTTCCGTGGAACAGGTCAGAAAATCCTCAAGGTCTATGCCGTGATCGGAGACGAGGCCTTACCGGTCACCTCCAAAAAGAGTACGGATTTTAACCATCTCCTCCAGAAACTGAGTAAGTCAAAGATGTCGTGGGGGATAAATTCCCTGAAGAACGCCGGGATTGAGGCCGACATCAACTTAGTAAAATTCATTGCTTGGAATGGTGACTATCCCCTCACTGCCCCTCATCTGAATATGGCTGCCAGTCGATTGATCACCGAGGCCAAACAGGTCTACTGTAAGTTCCTCCGTCTTATAGATGACATCTACCGCGTGGAGAGTAAGGTCAGTAAGCACGGTCTATTGTTCTACCAATACCTGCTCGCCCTGAAGGAAATTACCCACGAAAGGGTACAAAAAGCTAATTATATATAAGTATGCGCACTATATTAGAAAAACTACACGACCTCAACAAGATGGTCTCCGAGATGAACTCTTATAAGGTAGACCCTGTGGCCGTCGAATGGATACGGGGACTGTCTCCCCGCAGTATCGGGAAGGAACTGGATAACCTCAAGTTATCCCCTCGTGACCACAAAAGGGTAATGGATCTGTTCACCACCATCCATACCTCAGGACTTTTTGTCGTGGCCTCAAAGAACCCCGGTAACCTCAACGGGACATGGGGAAAGGCCTGCTATAACATCTACGAGTACCAGTACCCGGATCTGGTGAATGCAATTGAAGCGTTACCCGAGATCCCTTTCCGTACCCTGTTGCAGGAAATAGATAAGTGTATTACTGAAGTGGTTAGAAATGTCGGATAAAAGAGGAAATAAGGCCATTGCTATCTCCGGTAATGACGCCATCGGTACTGCGGTAAGCCGCTACGACTGGAAAGTTTGGTCGGGAAGTGGCTTTGGTAAGAGGATTGCCAGTGCTCTCAATGGTCGAGATATCCAATGCGAAGTCACTGACCTGGGTAGGTACGTGGTTATCAAGGCCCAGCGACATAACTCCGCCACGGGTAAGAGTGAAAGCAAGACCTTCTGTGTGGTCTTTGATGACCTCAGTGGGGCTGGGACTATCTGGGCCACGTCTACGAAATTCCGTACCATCGGTTCCGTCGATCAGGCTGTTTCCTATATCCGTGGGGTCGTGGGGAGCTATGCGAGTGGGGCTTATTAGGTCAGAAAAGTGTATTTTTTGGGTGTTTTTGGGAAGTCCGGACGGAAACGGCTCCTGTGGAGAGGGAGCTAATGTTATAACATTCGATTAGACCTATCATAATCGCGCCAGGACGCGCTCAAATATCTTTTTAATACAAATGTATAGGTCGCCTTGAGATCGCGCAGTAGGGCGCGATTATGAACCTCGACATTTCTACCCTCCGGGGTGGCCTGAAAATAGGTCATTCTGGGGGGTACTTTTTTGGAGCACCATCAGCGCTAATTAAAGAAATTTTGCCCGTAATCAAAAATGCTAATTAAAGAAATGACAACAGGGTTGAAATCTATCAATTAAAGAAATTTTACCTGTAATCAAAAATGCTAATTAAAGAAATGACAACAGGGTTGCCATCAGCACTATTAAAGAAATTTCACCCATAATACTTTACCTCCCTTCGGGGTGGCTACCCCATTCCTATGTTATAAGAGTTCAAAAAGTGATCAAAAATCGTGGATTTTTGCTGTTTTTAAGCATTTTCGTAAAAGCCGGGAGGCACGATCAAATCTAAACATAGCTTATTTGGCTCATAATCGCGCCAGGACGCGCGATCTCGGGTCGGGTAATACATTTATATAGGCAGCATGATTTGAGCGCAGTAGGGCGCGATTATGTGCGCCGCAGGAAATATGCCTTTATAGATCCGTCATTTTATAGCATTGATATAGGGGTTGAGATAAGGTAGTTTTGGGACTTAAAAATAGGCTCTTTTTCGGTGACCCAAAAAGTTCATTTGTGCGCGGTTGACCTCGGAGACCAAAAAGTGCATTTGTGCGCTGTTTGGATGGGTCGGAATTTAGGGTCATTTTGAGGGTCGAAAATAGATCATTTTTTAGGGTCCAAAAATCAGTCACTTTTTATACCATTTTTTAGGGCCCAAAAAAGCGCAAAAGCGTTTAGTATTTTTCTTATAAGGAAATTCACGTTCAAAAAAAATCGCTCAAACCGTTAGTCCCAGTGCGTTTGCGCGCTGTTTTGGCCATTTTGCGCATTTTTGCGCATTTTTGGCCTATTTTTTAGCGCTGATTTTGAGGTCATTTTGAGGCACTTTTTCGACCAATTTTTAGGCTCGTTTTCGACCCCTAAAAATGACCGATTTTTGAGCTCACTAATCAGTCCACCTTGCCCCCTAAAAATTGACTTCAAAAACAGCTCAACTCGGGGGTCTAAAAAAGAGCCTATTTTGTGGCCTATTTTGTGGCTACCCAAATTGCTAATTAAAGAACCGGCATCAGGGTGACACCGGCACTATTAAAGAACTGACGGCGGAGCACCATCAGTGCTATTAAAGAAATGGCAACAGGGTTGCCATCGCTTAATTAAAGAAAGACCCTAAAGTGCCTCGCAACCTGTAGTTGAAATTTCAGCGGCTCTCATAAACGCGATATAACGAGCGATTTTCTATCAACCTATACCAATGGTCAGAAAAGATATTTGAGGCGCATAGGACGCGATTATGAGCCAAATAGATATATTCTACCTCCCCAGCAAGGTACATAATTTAATAAAACCCAGAAAATTTCCTTATGGATACCTATATAAACGGAGCTCCGCGGAGCTACCAACGAATAGTCAACGAAAGGCGATGGTGGTTGGATTCAGATGATCTGGATCAGCCCGGTCACCTGTACTTTAAGATATTTTTCCATTTCCTCGATGACAACCCTATGGGTAATGGACTCCTCCACCCCTCGTGGAAGTACTCCTCCGGGGAATGGGTAACCCAGTCTAACTACTCCCATCGAGCCAAGGAACTCGACTACTGGCAACACTCCAGTGCCTGGTCGTACCTCAAGCAGAACGGGGAAGAGGAGAGAGCAGCTTACCTCAAGCAGTTCGTCGAGCTCCTATCCAACATCTCCACCTACTCCCCGTGGTACTTCCAGAGTATCTCCGGGCTCGGGGAAGCCTTGCAGCGTAACACGACCGAGGTAAAGGAAGAAGAGAGGAAGAAAATCACCATCGGGTTTCTGGAAGACTCCACCGATGAGAGGATAGGGACTCTTCTCGACCTCTACCGGATGAGCTGTTGGTCTCACCTCCATCGTAGGGAGATGCTCCCGGTGAACCTGAGGAGGTTTGATATGACCGTGGTGTTCTTCTCCAGTCCTATATGGGGTCTGCATGAGGACGTCGGTCTGTGGTCTAATTTTGACCTGAATAGTGCCGGTAAGATAAGCTCCTTCAAGGCTTTTGAGTTTCTGGATTGTGAATTAGAGTACAACTCCACAAACTCCGGCTACGGTGAGGTAAGCAACGCCACCGGGTTCAACCCCCAGTATAGCTTAGATATTACGTTTAACAATGTAGTGGAATTGAGACACAATGAGTTCCTTGTATCCCTTAATACGATCCAGGACGCTACCACCAACGACCTCGGAGGGTGGCATTGGGATGGTGGGGATGGGTCTCCTATCAGCTACGGGAACATAGCTCGTCGATAATATGGCCATCATACACCCCAAGATAGAAAAGCCAAAGATTGAGGTCACGCTACCATCCACTAACTCTACCGAGGCAGATCCCCTGAAGGTCAATGGTATCCTCGCACCTCTTTGTGCTCTTAATGGTATCCTCATCCAGTTTCAGAATATCAACTACCTCCGGTTGAGCTCCATCGGTCCTCTCCCTGAGGTAATGTTCTCCTTCAATGACCCGAACGGCCTCTTCCAGTCGGTCTTCCAAGTGCGTACGGACAACTATTTCCAAGTGCAGATACTACCCCCTTTTGATGCTTATGAGAAGATCAATCTGGTGTTTCAGATTTCGGAAATTACCACGGGTGGGGTAGTCACCGGTACGGGTACATACAAATGTCATAACCTCACCGATACGAGGATGTTAAGTATTGGGGACAAGACGACCTGGGAGTATTTCCAGCTCCTCCAGCAATTCACTAACCTCGGTCTGGTAAGTGAGACAGCTAATGATAATGAAGACTCCCGGCCGATGGTCCTGAATAACCAGTCCCTACTCTCCTATACCGATGAGGTCATAGATACGTCGCATACCGATGAACAAAAGGTCCTCGACTGGTGGGTAGACTGGTGGGATTATATCAACGTGGAGAACCTGATCCAGCTCATGAATCCCCAGAAAGGGGTACAGAAAATCATCATCGGTCAGGAGAAAGAGCCCGGAGATGCCGACCCCTTGTCCACCTTCTGTCTCTTCACTAACCTCCCCAGTCACGAGAATACGGAGTTGTATATGACGGGATTTGCCTTCGAACAGACCCCGGGTATTCACCGGTCTTCTGGTACATCGAAGATGCGAACGGTCTATGACCTAAGAACAGGAAGGTACATCGACCACTACCTCATCGACGGGGACTCCAAGGATCAGACTATCGACTACGAGTACGGTGGAGAGGTAGACGGATACGACTTCGTCTTTGCCAAAGAGTGTCGTCAGCTATATAAGAGTAAGCTTTTCTCCGAGGTCCTGCACGTCTACACCCGACGACCCCTCCTGGGCTTCCTCCGGGGCCAGAGATGTAAGGTCCTCTGGGTGGATAACTCCGGGTCGATGGGTAGTACAGTAAGAGGGGATGAGCTCCTCACCAATATCGACGAGGAGATGAGGGAAGCCCTATCCGTCTCCGGGGGTAGTAACGACCTCGTTCCTAATATGCAGGTCAGTGGAGAATGGACCTGTACCGGGATAGAGATCACCTACCTCAACGGCCAGTGGTCGGTCGATTATAGTATGGTAAGGGAAGCTAATGAGAAACCTACGATGGAGATAGATGGAAGTGACCAGTTATCCCCCGCCCTCAAAGAGACCGATACCGCGGAGGTAGAAAAGAGTTTTGCTGTGGCAGATGTTTTTGGAAGTATTAAGTCTAATTGGCTCACAAAAGCAGGGGAAGTTCGTGATATTATAGACAATACCACAGGTATTATCGACAATAGACCCTTCGGGGATATATACAACAGCACCCGTAACGAATTAGAGAACTTATATGCAAAAACCAAAAAGGGTATTGGGGGTTGACCCCAGTATCCGTTCTACCGGGATATATACCGGAGACGGAGACGGCTCCTTCGGAGAGAAATATATAATCCTCACGGATCATGCTACCAAGACCTTGAAGAGTCTTCCCATAGATATCCGGGAGTTCGACCGAGAGTCAGGGAAAGGACTCACCGGGGAGGACAAGGAAGCGGTGAAAACCACCAATGTCTTTTCCATCATCAACCTATTCGAGCAGGTCCTGGAGGAGGTAAAACCGGATATAATGGCTATCGAAGCCATTGCTTTCAGTGCTAATGGTAGTATTGACCAGCTCGCCGGAGTGAACTACGCGATGAGACTGGCTGCTCTTAGGAGGGGTATAGAGGTCCGGGTGATCAACCCCACGACCCTCAAGCTGAAAGTCACTGGAAATGGTCGAGCTACCAAAGATGATATGATTGCCCTGTGGAGGGATGCTACCGGTCTCGATTGGACCGGAAAGATTGACGATATAGTTGATGCCTACTGGCTACATGAGTTATGCAAGCAATAGTTAAATACCGACAAGTACCTCCGGTAGAAAGTACCCCCGAAGACCGAATAAGGATAAACCGGAAAGCCCTCTCCCGGGGTTATGTCATAAGCCCCAAGGCCTGTGGTAAGATCGTCGAGCAGTGGCTGGATACCATCCAAGAGGAGCGCTGGGCCAAGAAGAAGGTCGAGGAGTGGAGTCGCGATGGTCTCTTTGAGATTGTCTTAGACCAGATGTGGAAGCATTTCCGTACCGTGGAGGCCTATGCCTACAAGGCAGGAGAGCCCGTCCCCGTACCCTACCACCGTTATACCTACATAGGTAGTGAGGATTGGGATAGGGTGAAGAAGAAGCTCCCCTACCAGCGACAGGCTTTCTGGGCTCCTTTTCTCGAGTATCTGGACTACGGGGACTCCCGGAACAAGAATTTCGTCATTAGTAAGTTCCTCCAGAGTGCGATCTACCCCGATGGGGAACAACTTATCTGGTTACTGCAGTGGATCGCCTCGGGGAAGATAGAAGCCATCAACAACCAGTGGTACAGGAATAGGTTAAGAAGTTGTATGGCTCACCTCGAACCGGTGCTCTGGGAGAAGATAGATACTCTGAAGCCATTTTATCGGAAATACAAGTGGTTTTTCCTCAGTCTGAGAGGTAAGGGGATAAATAAATTCCTCAACGCCCTGGGACGGAATAGCACTACCAGCCCCGCAGCACCACCAAGACCCTATAGTAACCGATTGGAGTATCTGGAGAAGCGACTGGAGGACAACATAAACCTAAGAATGCCTATATACAAAAATAGATATGGAAAAGAATGGAAAGAATTGGACCGAATGGTTACCTTCGATCTCGACTGGATGGAAGAGATTAAGAGACTTCGGGCAAAGGAATAAGTACCGTTGCTGCTTTATTCTGTTTGTTATTGGGGTCATCATCACCTGTTTCGTCGGTTGTGAGGTTACCCAGGACCACGCCAAGCAGGTAGCCTCCCTGGTAGACTCGGTGAAATACTACCAGATGAAGAACGGGGAGATCCTCGCCGTGCAGACTCAGTACGAGGCAGAAAGGAGCCTCTTTCACAAGGCTATCCAAGAGGATAAGGCCTATATCAAGGAACTGGAGAAGAGGGTCGGTAGTATCCGTACCATCACCAAGACCAAGCTGCAGGTCCAGGTCGATACCCTGGTGATGTCAACGACCGATACCGTGATCCAAGGAGACACCGTAAGGGTCTTCTCCTATAACGACCAGTGGCTCTCCCTTAACGGCTCGGTAGGTCGTGAAGTCATCCTCAACAGTATCTCCCTACCGGCTCGACTGATACTTGCTGAGGGCAAGCAGGGAGTTGGGGTGTCCGTGGATAACCCTTATATAAAAATCTCCGATATCCGCTCCGTGACCCGCACCGAGAAGAGATGGAGTATCGGAGTGACTACCGGAGTTGGTGTAGTATGGGACGGAGGTATTAAAGCCGGCCCCGGGGTAATGGTAGGGTTTAATTATCGTCTATGGTAAGAGACGGGGAATTCATCCCGATCTTAAAAATTTTTTCACCTGAGGTAACAAAAAGGACCACTTCTCCTGATAATATATCCAGATCAGTGATCGTCCCGGTCACATCAATAGGGAAGAGACATTTGGTTCTAAACCGATACGTCTCCCCAATCAAATGTTTTTTTAATAAATCTTTAACGTTCATCTAATTTAATTATGAAGAAGTTTATCTTTGCCGGCCTTCTGGCCCTGTTCGTGATGTCTTGTAACGGTAACGGAATCAGCGGAGCCGCTGGTGCAGCTGTCTCTGACAGTACTGCAGTGGATAGTGTATCCGTGGATAGCACTCTTACGGACTCCGTAGTCGTAGATTCGGCTGCTGCAGTTCTCAAGTAATCCATTATGAACTAAGCTAAAGCATAGCGCATAATCATGAACTAAGCTAAAGCATAGCCCCGATTATGAACTACAAAATTGAAATTCTCCACCGAGGAGCGGTCAAACGCTCCCTCGTGTGCGAGGAGAGCCTCATCCATATCGAACTCGAAGAGCTGGGGGAGTTCATCGTACCAGCCTATGACGAAGAGGATCTGGAGGAGTTCTCCGAAGTGTTTAACAAGTATCAGTCTTACACGACCGCTATCTACGACAAGCAGGTAATCATCTACCCCGACCACGGTCCGTGGCTGTGCAAGGTATCCAAGGGTAAATTCCTTATCAACCCTATGGTGGCCTCCGGTGGGCTCGCCTGCGCGTCGGCAGTAGACGGGGGGGTTCTTATCCAGGACCCCAATAACTCCGAGTACCACCTCCGTATTGTTAGAGCCTAAATACTACGATAGGTCACTCCGATCGTGTTAGTGGCTTCCTCCAGCTCAGGGATCACAATCCTATCTCCAAAGGAATAGACGCAAACAAACCCGTTGGGTAGGCCATTGGCGTCTCTAAAGATATCAAAGGCAATATATTTGACCCCTCTCTTGACCAGTTTTGAGTTGAGATAGGGGTCAATGTCTTTCAGCTCCCCGGCGGAGATATCAAAGACCCTTGCTTCACCCTGGAGAACGACCGCGGGAAGGCGGTTATGCTGCATCAGGTCGTGGTCCTTATAAAGACCGGAGAGTTCATCGTCCTGGGGATTACGAACAGGGAAGAATTTCTCCGCGACGATATCGAACTTCATAAACGGAGTCCCGGTGATGGTATGCGTGCCATTATGCAAGAGACCTACCAGCATGTGGTCGGCCTTGATATCGGCGATAGAGCTGTTCAGGACCGAGTGGATGATAGGAGCTATATTGGCAATAGCCGTAAGCTTGTTGATCTCCTCCTCGACGAAATTGGGATGGGTCGAGTCGAACTTCGCCTCCAGTTCATCCATACGAGTGGTGAGAGTCTCCTTCAGGTCGTCGTACCTATCTATAAGACTATCCATACGGGTCGAGAGACTATTATCCGGAGTATACTCCCCACGGATCTGAGAGATAAGTTCATTTTTCTCATCCATCTTCTCCCGGTAGTAATGTTCCATCTCCTTGTTCTTCCTGAAGGAGTCATATATAATCCATCCGGCAGCGATACCAAGTACCCCTACCAGTCCCCATTGAGCAATAATCTGACCAAAAACGTCCTGCATAATCTTTTCCTGTTAATTTAAGTATACGAAAAAATCCGTAGGATTGTTATGGGTAAAGGAGATGTTCCCCGGGGGTTCTTGTGGGTTACATGATACTGATACCAGTTATATTGTTTAATTAACGGAGCTAAAGCACCGCGCAAATTTGAAACAAGGCAGAGTGAAAAAAGAGTGGGGGGCTGTGATGATATAAATAAAGGAAGTAAAACTCATGTCTTGTATCAACACCTCCCAGATCATAGACCGGTCCACGAAGGAGCCTCTCAAGGATATCCTTGCCCGAGTGAACCACGTCTTTATCGGAACTAAGGATAATTTCCTTAGCGTCCCTCTGGAACAGCGCCGTAGAGGCCTGGTAGTCTCTTTCCTCGATGGTACGGGGGTAGCTACCTATATTTACGATGCCAGTGACGTGTCAGATGTTTCATTTAACACCTTCACCAACTGGCGACCCTTCTCCTCGATGGTCCATACTATCGATGTGGCGAAAGACCTTCGTCAGTCGGTAAAGGATCTTGAGGTCTATATACAAACCCTTCGCTCCCAACCGGAGTCGGCAGTCAATGAAGAGCGCATAGATGCCATCGAAGATGCCATCAGGACGCTAAAGGCCAAGGTCCTCGTACTGGAGACTCGACCTGCTCCGGTTGGCGAAGCGAAGAAACCTGATCTCCAGTCTATCTATAACCGTTTGGCCCTGTTAGAGGCCGACAAGGACGACAACTCTATCTACGACGACACGGAAATCCGAGAAAGGGTCTCCGAACTTGAGCAGAGAAGGGGGGTCCAGGACCTTATTCTCAACGGTAACACCCTGGAGGTAGTGGGTACTAAGCCAAAGTTCAATAAGACTATTCTCCTACCAACAGGTGGTACCGCCGTGGATCTTACTGAGATCGAAGCAAGAATAGATAATATCGAGAGTCGTATTGACCGAGACACGACCTATACCGCTGGTAAGGGTATTACCATTGACGGGGGTAAGATCAGTGTCAGCTACGATATCAACAAGAAATTTCAACCTATTTATCAGTGGATGGATCATATCTCTAAGACGCTCGAGGCTCTCACGGCCTCACCGGAGCCCTCACCGGAGCCCTCACCAGAGCCCCTTCCCAACAAACCCATTACCGATGAGAAACTGGCTCGTAAAGGGGAGAAGGTACGAGTAATTATCACCGGAGAAGATGGGGTGGCGAAGACTTTTGAGTCCGACCTCCGTGGTACTATCGGTAATGTCTCTCATAACCGCGTGGATATCAAGGCCGTAGGACTGGTGAAGATCCGCATCGAGGTTCCCCTCCGATGGACTCTGGTCGATGCAGGACTGGGGTACATGGAACCTGCTTCCCTCTATACCTTCACCCAGAAAGGGGAGAAGAATATCTACACGTGGTCAGGTAAGGATATTTTCCTTGATGAAGATGACGACGTCTATTTTGTTAACCTAAAATAATTTTGTAATATGGCTCTAAATAAAATTCAAGCGGGGTTCAAGGTCTATGAAGCCGGTAGCCCCATCGACTCTCGTTTTGTAGTCGCTAACGTAGCCGGTCTTGCCGGTCTGAACGTGTACGATGGTCTTATCGTCTATGTCAAGGACCTCAAGAAGTACGCTTTCTATAGCGCTGAGGCGATCGCCGATCGTGAGACGGTAGCAGACAAGTGGTATATCCTCGATAAGGACACGCATATCGCCGTAGACCAGCTCTTTAAGAACGCCGTCTACAATGCTGATGACCACTCTATCGTCTTCACCAAGCAGAACAACGAGACCCTCACCGTCAGTATTGCTGACCTCTTTGAGAAGTCCGTCTTCGATGCAGCTATCGCTGCTGCCAAGGAAGAGGCTATCAAGAAGGCCGAGAAGGCCGAGAGTGATGCCAAGGCTGCCGACCAGAAGGCTCAGAATGCTCTGGATGCTCTTCAGGCAGCAGGTATTCAGGCAGCTCCAACGACAGACGATAACGCTTTCTCCGGTCTCGACTACGAGGGTAACCTCGCCGGTACGATGGAGTATGCTAACGGTCGTTATACGGCTACGCTCACGGGGACAGGTAAGCCCTATTTTGCTTACGCCAAGAAGTTCGGTATTCCTAAGTCTATCGGGTTCGCCGGTTCGGTCAACGAAGCCGGTATCTACGAGATGGTAGAGAAGAACCAGGGTGGGGTCGATTACCTCGTCTTCAAGAGCACGGTCAGTGTTACCCTCGACGGAGATAAGTTTGAGGTGAAGCTCTAATCTTCCGAAAAGCAATAGGATGGGGATACTTAATGGTGTCCCCATTTTATTTTTTATATAAAGACCATATGCGAACTCATGAAGGATTAGACATCCGGAGTGCCTCCCCAGTGGACTCCCGGTTTATATTCGATACCGTGGCGGAGATGAGAGCTTTTGACCGAGATCTTATCCCTCCCGGATGTATCACCTATTGTAAGGAAACCCTTAGTCATTATACCTACATCACGTTCGAAGGTCAAGGACCGAAGGGATGGAGGAAACTTATTGATGATCGACCCACGATCCAGGTCGTCTCCGAGACTGATTTTGAGGAGAACCTGTGGAGGATCGGTGGTAATGTCGTATACTGGGTCGTAGAGGACGGATACTCCGATCCAGAAAAATCAACAGGAGGAACTATAACTACTTAATATATATATATGAATAAAACACAAAAAGGCTTTGATATCCGGAGTGCCTCTCCGGTAGATGCCCGTTTCCAATTTGCAACCATCGACGAGATGAATGGTTATGACCGGTCGAGGATACCCGTGGGGTGTATTACCTATTGCCTCGAGGACAAGAACCACTATAAGTTCGACGGAAGGGCTTGGGTAGTATTCATCAACTGGCAGGTCATCTCTAAGGCTCAGTACGAGGCCCTCCGAGAAAAGTCTCCTAACACTCTCTACTGGGTCTATGAGTAAGGCAGTGAAACCGGTGAAGAACCGGGAGGAGTTCCTCAAGAGGTATACCGAGGAAGCCGTGGATAAGCTTCATTTTGAGATAGGGGGGAGATCTCCCAAAGCCTACCTCGGAGATCAGTGTATCTTCGACCAGGACCGAGCAGAGAAGCTCCTCGTGAGACCCAAGATGAGTAACGACGGTAAGAACCGTGGGGGGTTCTGGGTTAACGAGATGTGGGAGGCCTACCAAGGAAGGGAATGTATATACCGTAAGGTCAAGACGGTGGAGAACTGCCTGAAGTCCTACGGTTACACCAAGCAGGTATGGTATAATAAGGCGAATACCAACAAAAATAATACTCGAGAGAGGTATACTACATACTTCCAACTGTATAACATAGACCGACTCGGGACGAGTACCGATACGTATGCTATAACAGACAACCGGTATGGATTCAAACAGTCCCTGCCCCCGGTGAAGGACTTCCTCCGTCCCGGGGCATTTGTCTCGCAGAAGTTCCACGCCCATACCGACCTATCTGTCATCCAGAAGGGAGGGAGGATGGTTCCGGTAGCCTATGACGAACAGCCTCTGGATAGGAGGTACGTAATGGATAATATGATGCCACAGACTGATCATAAGATCTACGCCCAGATAGGGGACTGGTTTGCCCATAACATCCTCACCGCTGGAGCTAATATCTCCGGGGTATTCGGTAGTAGTTGGGTAAATGGTAGGTCTCCCTGGACTTCATGGATTCCTACTATGGATAACGTATACGATGACTGGAATTTTAATATCGGAAAATCTAATGACCCGGCCTACCGCGCTTACTACGATGAGCTCCGGAGTCACTCCACGGCTCTCGGTGGGGTGATCGCCTCAGGTTCTGTAGGGGGGGCGTCGATGGGGAATATGACCATTAACTTCGACGATAACTACATCTCCATGGCTAATGAGCTCTTCAGTGACGTGAATCTGGACTACGCTCTGAAGAAGCTGAAGATAAGGTACTGTGATGGTACTGGCCCGAGACTGGGGGACGAGAATACCTATGCCCAGGGAATTATTCCCCATACAGCCATTGGTATGTTCGCCTGTAGTAGTCTTACCCAGGAGCAACTGGATGAGATAACGACCAACTGCCTGTGGAACGAATGTCGGTCGGTGACGCTTATGTTTATCGACTTCAGGGATTCTAACCGATCAGGGTCTCCCAAGGCAGCGACCATATGGAAACCGGCCTACGGCTGTACCCCTTATCAGGAGGTTCCGGAGAATACCATCCGGTTAGGCTATCATAAGGGCAGGGAGACCGACCTTAGATACCTACCTTGGGAGCATGTCCCCGAAGGACCGTATAAGGAGTATGTAGAGGAGCTTAATAAGGCCATATATTACTATGGTAATTGGTACAAATTCCCGGAAACGTTCCTAAGGTCCTCTATCCAGGACGTGCAGGTAGTCTTTGATATGGAGTACTACACCCATGGTGGTCTTATGACGAATGAAATGTCCTGGGCTCGTGGAGAATATGCTTGGCCAGGGGCCGGGGTGCGATATGATCATTTTACCACCATGGACCTGCAGGAACTCCGCCTCAAGAATATAGGTAACGCGGGGTACTATGATTTTAGTAATTACACGGATTTCTCCGAGGCCACCATCGACTATATGATCGACCACCTCATTGACCGTAGGAATCCCTCGCAGTATACCTATACAGCAGCCGACCCTACCTATTTTCCCACCAGTCCTCGGGACTTCTACTCCGGCATACAGTTCTCCCACCAGCTGATAAAGAAGTTCTCCAAGGAAAAGTGGAGGGAGTGGGGGGCGAAAGCTAAACAGAAAGGGATTTGTATCTGTTTTACCTTCACCAAACCCGGAGAAGATCAAGCTTCCCGATACTCGGTGGAGAAATTCCTTAATTTCCCCACTATCTTTGATGACGAGAGTCTGTGGGTATAAAAAAAGGGGCGCGAGCCCCTTTTTTATTTTCTCTTTATCCAACTATAGAACGCACTATTACCGGTGGTAGATGCTATATCATCGACCGTGACCTTACTGAGACGACCACCGGGCACTTGGAATAACCACGTCTGTTTTCTGGTGTTCTTGTCCTGGTCAATACCCCCGGAAGGGTCAAAGACCGGACCAACGCACATCAGCTGTCTTTCCGATATATAACAACCATCTTCCGGGGTATCGCTCCACTTATATACCGAGAGGACATCCCCTTGCTTGAGGAAAGGAGGGAAGAGCTGCTCGGGGAAGATATTGATTAGGGTATTTCCCGCTGCAGGCGGCAGGTCATTCTCAAAGAAAGGTCTCAGGGGTACTCGGTGGTAAGGTACTTCCTCCTCGGGCATATAAGCATCAAAAGCAATACCTCCCATGGTGTTTATCCCAGCTCTATCCGCGGGGAAGTCAAACATAAGTACCGTGAGAGACTTACCCCCGGCATCGGCCTTAGTGATCCTCCTTATCTTCGGATCCGCATCAGGACCGTAGAGGACCTCTCCGGAGATATCCGTGATGGTACAACGGTCATCCTTCCCCGTAGGTTTGATGATAGCATGTTTGATATCATGCCTATTGCTGGAGATAGTCCCGTTGATATGGGATACCGCGTAGTACATATCCCAATCGGGGGTAGTATTAGTATATTCCGACGTGCGATAGATAGGGAAATAGAGGAAGTACATGTTATCCGGTACTTTTGACCAGTCGATGGTGATGATAAGGGTCCTCCGGTCTCCCTCCCCGGCATCCTCTATAGGAGTACGAAGGACGTGGAAGTAAAGGTCATGGAACTGGACATTCTCCGGCCCGGTGAATTTCCTCGTTACTACCCCGTGATCCGTAGGTTCTTTGTAGGTCGTCACCTCATTGGGGAGCTCTTTCTGACCGGTGAAGTACGGCTGGAGCTGATGGGTCTTGGTAAAAGTCTGATTGGTCAGCATACCCCTATTCATACAGAAGAACTGGGGGGAGACCATCCTATTACCATCAGCAAAATGTCGGTTGATGCCGAGGTAGCTGTCCTTGGGAATCCTCCACGCCATATATCGGTCGAAGACCTGAACATTACGGAAATTTTTCCCTCCTTGCGTAAGATCTCTCTCAAAATGGGAGTACTTGTCTCCGGTCTTCTCCACCGATACCGGTCTCCATTCTTGCTCGACGAAATGATATAACTTGCCGTCGTGGATTTTTAGGGCTTGCATGATTTATGATTTATATATATAGAATGATAAAAATTTCCTATGACAGATAACCAACAGGTAAGTGCCGTGGGTCTGATTCTCCAAGCTATCGAGGATATCGACACCGAGAAACTGGTAGAACAGACCAATGCGATGAAGGCCCTGGTGGGACATACCAAGACGATGGTGAGTGCCATCGTTTCCATCTCCGACGGGCTCGGTAAGATCAAGCCTATCGACCCCGAATCTATGACCGCGTTCCTCGATGCGGCCACTCGCGTTGTACATTTGCTGGAGAACCTCCCCTTAGATAAGGAAATCCGAGCTATGGACCTCAAGGTACAGGCGTCGGCTTTCCAGATGATCACCGGAGACCTCCAGAAGATGGTCGCCTCCATCCTATCCATTACCTCCGAAATGGGTAAGGTAGAAGACCTCAACCCCGACTACCTCCAGAGACTCGCGGGTAATGTGAAGCTCATCATTGAGGAAGTGGGGGATAAGTTTGATATACCCATACCCAAGAATAACCTCTGGTCGATAGTACAATTCCTCGGGTCAATCAACCAAATCCTTACCATTATACAGAGCCTCTCTGCCAATATGCTAAAGACCGGAGCAAGGATGCTGTTTATGGTTCCGTTGTCGGTGACTATCTCCACCGGTCTCGCGGTGATGGTAGACACCCTCCACTATATTGGTCAGAGGGCCTCGGAGAAGTTCGAAACTCCTACCATCGACTCGATGAAGTCGGTGATAGATACTTTATCAGATGCTGCTGTTCAAATCCGTAAGATGGCCTCCCGGATGCCTTCGACGGTGCTGGCCTCCATGGTCTCGAGGGTGCTTATAAAGGTCGTCGTGAAGGAAATCAACGGGATCACCAGGGAGCTGGATAACCTCTCCACCACGAAGATCTCTGTCGCCCCCTTTGATACCCTGAAGAAACTTGCTGAGACGGTCTCCGGTATGGTAAAGCCTATGCTGAAGGCTTCGGTTCCAGGGATGAAGAAAGCCATCGGGAAACTCAAGGATATCCTCTACCACCTGATGGAGCTGATGGAAGGGGTAAAATCGTTCGGTTATGACACCCGTCTCAAGGACAAGATCTCCGGTCTTACCTTCTTCTTGGATAATATTGGGGCTATCCTGGGTAAGATTAAGTCGGTAGCAGCCCTCGCCGTACCACTCTCCCTCCCCCTCTTTGGGAATATCCTCCGTACTGGTATAAAGATGGCTTTCACCGCTATCTTCGACCTCCTGAGGTTCATTACCGTACAGGCAAAGCGAGCACTGTCCGGTCAAGCAGAGAAAGACCTAAGGAATCTCAAGAGTGCAGTAACCTCTATTATGATCCTCGTAGGGACTATCCTCCTGATGACTGCTACGGGCCTCCTTGTGATAAGTGCATGGAAGGGGATCGTGGCAAATCTGGCGGTGATCACTACTATGGTCGGTTTCCTCATGCTCATAGGGTTTATCATGGACCACGGGGGAAGTTCCCTTATCTTTGCTGCATCAAAAGGGTTTGCTATGATCACTCTGTCGGTTGCCCTGCTGACCTTGACAGTCGCTATGATAGCCCTCCTCGGGGCTCTGGAGATTGACCGGGAGAAGGTCAAGGATAATATCACCGCTATTTTTGATACCGTGGTGTATATAGTGGAGGCCCTGATGACCTCCCTGATAAAGACTTTTGCCCCAGAGGGGGGTGTAATCACCCAAGGGGTAATGGCTGTTGTCGGTCTTGCAGCTACCACGGCCGGTCTTATCGCGACCTTCCCTATGTTGCTCGCCTCCGTCCTCTCCATCTCCGCTATCCTCCTTATCGGTGGTATGTTGAAATTGGTGAGTCTTATGACCCTGGACCGGGGGAAAATTAGAGAGGTAGTGGGGGATATCCTAAGTCTCGTGGGGGATATCTCTGAAATGTTGTCGATGACATTTCTCAATCGTAATCCCCAGGACCGAGGTATACTGGGGGATATCGTTGATTTTGTTTATCCCCCACTGATGGGTGTCGTCGATTCCATTAGTCAGTTTGCTACCGTGGCGATGATGACCTTCTCCGTGATGGCTCTCGTAATGATTGGTGGTCTCCTCCGACTTATCCAGATGCTCGACCTCGACCCGGGGAAGATACGAGACAACATATCCCAGATCTTCGACTGTATCGGTCAGATAGTGAGGAGTTTTCAAGAAGAGGTCATCTTCAATACCTCCGGATCAGGACTCTTCGACTCCCTGGTGCAGTGGATAAGTCCTACTATGTTCTCCGCCTGGCAGTCTTTCTCTATGTTCGTCAACGTGGGGATGATGTTCGGGGTAGTGCTCCTCCTCAACGGCTTAGCCAGATGCTTGCAGGGTCTTACCAGTCTCGTCATTGATACCGGTAGTATCCAAAACAATATCCGTAAGGTCTTTGATACCATTGCACTCATTCAACAGAAGCTCGGGGATGCCTATACGTGGGAGAATGCTAAGCAGGACGGGGTAATGGGTACTATAGCCAAGGCCTTTGGTTTTGGTGGTACGTGGAAGCTCGTCCATTCCCTGATGCAGCTGGGTCAGGTAGCGACCTTATATGGTATCATTGCCCTCGTGGAGAGTATGGCCGGAAGTCTTAGTAAGCTCGCCGGTATCGACCTCAGCAGTCTGCAGCAGGCGACAGTCAAATCCGGCCTCGTGGTGGATACGGTCAACACCATCTCCAAGAAACTCACCGACAAGGACCTCGTCGATGAAGACGACCTCGAGGATATGATCGAGGTATTTGCCAAGATGGATGAGATGTACAAGAAGATCGCTGAGCTGAGTAAGAAAGCTGCTGAGGTGGGGTCTATTGATCTCTCCAAGGTCAATAACTCCAAGCTCATCATCAACAGCGTGAAGTCTATCAGTACCGAAGGGCTCACGAAGATCACCAATAACGAGGTGGTGAAGGTCGATAACCTGAAGTCTATCACCACGGCCTACCAGAAGGTCTCCAGTGAACTGAGTAGGGTCGGGGAGATCGATATGAAGAAGGTACAGGATATGATGATAGCTGTATCCGTGATCGCCAAGGGGGTTCCTAAGAGCTCGCCAGAGGTACGACTGGACGGTCTCGTGAGGAACACCAAATCGATGGTGGAGATGGTCGGAGAGGTAAACACCCTGATGGGACAGCCCCTGGCGGGGAAGATTGGGGACAGCGTGGCTATAGCCAAGCTTCAAACGATGACCTCCGCAATAGTGGCCAATATGAGAACCATTTCCGTGGCCGATCTGGATGAGGACTCGGTAACTCGTCGTATCGGTCTGATGAAGGCCCTTAACAACTACCTGGGTAGTATAGTCCAGGTCGATGATAAGGCGGTAAAGAACACCAAGGAGATCACCGATACCTACATCAAATTCCTCGACCGACTGGATAAGGCCGACCTACAGCGACTGCAGGTCACGGAGAGGATGCTGAGGAACTGGGCCGATCTGTCCCAATCGATCCGAGGTAACTTCGAAGGGTTTGCTACCTCCATCAACGAGCATATTGCCCCTCTGCTGAAGGACCTTAATATGACGATGGATGAGGTACGACAACTCCAGCATCAGATTATGTCGGATCTGGCTGCCTCACCGGAGAATGGTCTCAGTACTACCAGTGGCTTTGATGCTCCTACGGCAGGTCCTGGTCTATCCGACGGGGGTTCGATGTCTCCTATGGATACCGGGGCTCCTGTGGAGACCCATACTCCACCACCTACTCCGGTTATGCCCCAGAGGTCATCAGGACCCGACGGGAGCAAGGAGAAACCATTCTACATCAAGATGGCATAAAAAAGGGGCGCGAGCCCCTTTTTTATTTATAGGTGAAACGAATGTTCTCATGTCCTCGGAGAGCGATAGCTACATCCAAAAGGGTGTCATCTGCCCCCACAGCCCGGAGAAGGTTTCCATAATGTTCCCACAGATCACCGGCTGCGTCACCAAATTCCTCCATATTATCCTGAAGTATTTTGGACAGCTTAGCAATCCGTCTACGGCTGGCTGCGCCCATCTTATCCTTATTCATGAATTTTTAGGGTTTTTGTAAAGTCGGATGGGTGCTAATATCATAGACACCTCTTATTTCGCACATAATCGCGCCCTGACGCGCGATCTCCCCTCAGGTAATACATTTATATAGGCAACATGATTTGAGCGCAGTAGGGCGCGATTATGCGATGCATATCATCAAGCTGATCCACTCACCTATCCAACCACACCACTATCCCCACCACGATTAGGGGTAGAAATGTCGCGTACCCCAGAATGAAAGGGGAGGGGTTGGATAGGGTCCTTATGCTCACCATTAGGAGAATTAGACCGATGACATAGGCACTAAAAATTAGAATTGTTGCTTGATTTTTGTTTATCATAAATGTATGCGAGGAGGTCTTTAGCTCCGTTCATATAGGTCTATATTTAGGAAATTTTGAGAAAATTTTACAGTGATTTTGGGGAAATTTTGAGAGGATTTCGAAGAAATTTGGGGTAGATTTTGAGTGGGTTTTGGCTGATTTTTGGAGCATTTTCGACTGGTTTTTGAGGGGATTTTAGAGCATTTTTGAAGCAATTTTGGGGGTGTTTTTGGGTCAATATGGTTGTGTGAGACTGTCAGGTCGAAGCTCATTTTTAGGCTCAAAAATAGGCCATTTTTAGGGTCATTTTTTGGGGGGTGAGTTGAGCTGTTTTTGAGGTCAAAATTAGACCCCTGAGTTGAGCTGTTTGGAGGGTTCATTTTTGGGCTCATTTTTGGGCTTCAAAATCGGTTAAAAAATGCGCTCAAAATGACCCCAAAATCAGCGTAAAAAATCAGGCCAAAAATGCGCAAAAATGCGCAAAATGGCCAAAACAGCGCGCA
>ERZ773267.107-NODE-107-length-63934-cov-9.498693_pt1 | contig 63934 bp, 56 predicted proteins | sample MGYA00511959_ERZ773267 | MGnify/ENA primary metagenome ERZ773267 (study PRJEB29015, sample SAMEA2738165) | human oral metagenome | biome: human oral; feature: human-associated habitat; material: saliva | place: China | collected 2240 ...
GTTTCTCCTGCCCGACGTAGTGTGCCCAGCCGCCGCCGTTGCGTCCCTCGCAGCCCGTAAAGAGCAGGAGGTTGATGATCGTGCGGTAGACGATGTCGGCATGGAACCAGTGGTTGATGCCGCCGCCCATGATGATCATCGTGCGCCCGTTCGTCTTGATCGCGTTGTCCGCGATCTCGCGCGCCGTCTTGATGACGAGCTCGGGTGCGATACCCGTGTACTTCTCCTGCCATGCGGGCGTATAGGGCGTATCGTCCTCGTAGGAGCCCGCACTCTCGCCGCCGATGCCGCGATCAATCGCGTAGTTCGCGAGCGTCAGATCGTAGACCGTCGTGACAAGCACCTCGCCGTTTGCGGTCTGGACGCTGCGCACGGGGAGTGCACGCGTCAGCGTGCGCTTTTCGCGATCGTTGCCGAAGTACGGCAGCTCGACCTCCACCGTCCCGGTCTTATCATCCCAGACGGAGAGACGCGGGCAAATTTCCGCGCCCGTGTCGCGGTTCTCCTCGCGGATGTTCCATTTCTCCTGATCGCTCCAGCGCTCGGCGAGTGTGCCGTTCGGGATGACGATCTCGCCCGTTTTATCGTCCACGACGTAGTAGCGGAACTCCGCGTGCTTCTCGTCGCGTCCCATGTCGCGCGAGGAGAGCATGCGCCCCGGGATATACGTGCCGTCCGCGCGCTTTTCGACGCGCACGAGGAACGGGAAGTCCGTGTATTTCCGCGTGTACTCAAGGAAGAACGGAACGGTCTTGTCGACGTAGTATTCCTTCAGGATCACGTGTCCCATCGCCATGGCGAGGGCAGAGTCACTGCCGACCTTCAGCGAGATCCACGTATCCGCGAACATCGACGACTCGGCATAGTCGGGCGCGATGGAGACAACCTTCGTCCCCTTGTAGCGCACCTCGGACATAAAATGTGCGTCCGGCGTACGCGTCAGCGGCACGTTCGAGCCCCATGTGATGAGGTAGCCCGCGTTGTACCAGTCGCTTGACTCGGGCACGTCCGTCTGCTCGCCCCAGATCTGCGGGCTCGCAGGCGGGAGGTCGGCATACCAGTCGTAGAACGAGAGCCCTACGCCGCCCATCAGCTGGACGAAACGGATGCCCGCCGCATAGCTCAGCATCGACATCGCCGGGATAACGGAGAAGCCGAAGATGCGGTCGGAGCCATAGGTATACGCCGTGTAGAGCACGGAGGCGGCGATCAGCTCGCTGACCTCCTCCCAGTTGGAGCGCACAAAGCCGCCCATGCCGCGGGCTTCTTTGTATTTTTTCTGCTTCACGGGATCCGAGGCGATGCTCTTCCACGCCTCGTATGCGTTCGCGTGCGACGCGCGCGCCTCGCGCCAGAGTGCCGCGAGCTCGCCGCGCAGGTACGGGAACTTCACGCGATGCGGACTGTAGAGATACCACGAGAACGTCGACCCACGCGGACAGCCGCGCGGCTCAAAGTCCGGCATATCGGGCGCCGTCTCCGGGTAGTCCGTCGCCTGATTCTCCCACGCCACGATCCCGTTCTTGACGTGGACGTTCCAGCTGCACGAGCCCGTGCAGTTGACTCCATGCGTCGTGCGTACGGTCTTGTCAAATGACCAGCGATCGCGGTACATATTCTCCCATGTACGCCCGCCCTCGCGCGTCTCCTGATGACCATCCGCAGAAGTCGACGTAGGAATCAGATACTTGAACTTTTGAAAGATACTGCTCACGTCTTCACCCCTCCGATGTTCTGTCTAACCATTATACAGGTTCTTTTATGTTACTATAATCCTTGTCTCTAGAATGTGAGTAATATCACAGTTTTGGGCAAATTCCACAATCGAATGATATTCTCAATTCATATATGACGCATCTTGCGCAGGATTCTCATTATTGCTTCATGGTCATGCTAATTGCGTGAACATTTTGCTCGTAAAAAAGGAGCACCGCACGAAGCCCTCAGCCTCATGCGGTGCTCCCGTGGATCGTTTCACTAAAATTTTGCCGCGTGCTTTGCAGCTTCCCTACGTTCAAAAATCTTGTCCAGTACCGCCGCCTCCTGTTCGCGCCATGGGCGATTGGGATCATCCACGTGCATCTGCTTAAGATCCTTAATTACCTCATCGCGCAGAAGATCAAACAGTGTACTCGACTGCACAGCTCCCGCTGTTCGCTGCGACTGGCGGCGCAGGAACGGATGGAAGGGGGAGAAGCCGAACATATCGGCGATGAGATTGTTCACCTGATAGCGTTCTTCGCGTGAGAGTCCCTTCATTATGTCGACGAACGCACACTTTTCCTCGAATGATGCATCACGCGGCGGATAGTAAAAGAGCGAGCCGTCAGGATTCTTCTGACAGACCACAAGGCGCCCCTCGATACGCGGCTTCGCCATTGTGGAATAATCACGCAGATCATCGTTATAGAGCGCCGCAATGAGTGCCTCATCATCTGGTTCGGGATACCGATCAGGATGAGCCGTCCAGTTGCATATATTCTCCACCGAGTTCCGTTTTGCGTCAGGATCGGATGTCGACAGCACGTCGCTGAGCATTACGGCAAAACTCCCGCCATCATCTGTCTTTTTCGACGGTTTGGCAACGGATGAATGGACGTGTGCCGCATCCTCTGTTCCATGTACCCTCAAATACGCCATATCAATCCTTCCTTTCTTTTCTTCTAACAATTCTTCTAACAATATTATCGTAAAAATCGCCCCCCCTTAATCCAAAATCAATTTTTATTGATGGTATCCATCATCCGCTATAAGGTATTGAAAACAAATGTCCTTCTTATTGTATGAATCCTTCAACTATACTATAATATAAGGAAACACTGATAAAATGAGGTCTGCCAGATTGGCGTAGATTTTTTCGTCCGAACGAGGTGGAAAACCGGACGCAGAGTGGTGCTCTGTGGAGGATTTTCCGCCGAAGTGCGGGCAAAAAAGATGCGTCAAGATGGTTGTGCCGAATTTATCAGTGCTTCCTTAAGATAAGTTATTGTATCTTTTCGATACGAAAGGCAGGGTTATGCAGGTACAGGTGAATGTAAAGCGCATCGGTAAGCGCAGGAATGCCATCGAGACGCGCCCGTATGAGATCGGTGCGGTGCACAACGTCGGCGAGCTGATCGATGCGTTTGTGACGGCGGAGGTCACGCGGTTCAACGCGCGTGTGGAGGCGGGCGAGACGGCGCTCCGCTATCTGACGAGCGCGGAGATCACGGATGCGAGCACGGTCGGCAAGGTTGGCTTTGGCGTGGACTATCGCGGACAGGTGCAGAGTGCGGCGGCGGCGATTGAGAATGCACGGCAGTCGTTCGAGGACGGCATCTACCGCATTTTCGTGAATGGGGAGGAGCTCGGCGAGACGTGCGATACGCCCGTCACGCTGAAGGAGAACGATGAGATCACGTTTGTGCGCCTGACGATGCTCGCGGGACGTATGTGGTGAGGGAGGATGTTATGCGCTCATCTGATACGATGATGCAGCGCTCCACGCGAACACCTCGTTGCGCAAGTGATCGTGCGCTTATCTGCCTAAATACCTGTGGACTTCTTAAACGCGCTTCGCTTGAACGAAAGAAGTCTACAGGGGGCAGAACGCGCACTTTTCTCACTTGCTTCACTAAGGTTCGCTTTGGAGCGCTGCATCATGCTAGCATATAGTAACTGGAGGAATACGATGATCAACTGGTATCTGGGCGATGAGGACATGTCCGCCCTTCTGGCGGAGCTAAAGGCGGCGATGCCCACGCTGAATGAGCAGAGCCAAAAACTGCTGAATTTTCTCTTTTTCCGCACGGACAAAAAGGGCGAACCCGACTATGACTGGGATGTCGTTGTGACGAATTTCCGCCGCAACAAGAAGGACGTGGTCTGTACGGTGGACGATGATGTCCTGCCGCCCGCGCTCTACCCCGCCTTTGACCTCATGATGGGCGAGGCGCTGCGGAAGGATCTCGTCGCTATCGCGCACAATCTCGCCGACTATCCCTACACGACCCGCTATACGCGTCGTCTCGTCCGCTCGCACGACTATCATCAGCACGTCGGGCGCATCTGGACGCTGGTGGAGCGGCTGATTCGCCAGCGTTTCTCCGGACTGACCGTGCCGCAGATTCTGCGCGGCGCCTACGATGTGGAAAAGTACGGCAGCAGCTTCCTCGCGCCCGAGCAGATCGCCGTGTGGATTGACCGCGGCGATGAGGAAGTCCTCTCCACCATCCGTGATATGCTGCTCAGCGAGAACAACACGAAGATCCTCACCTACGATGTGTTCCGCGCCATCTTCAAGGCACAGAGTACGGAGCTCGTAGAACTCGTCGGCAAGCTCCTCCTCGCGGGAAAACTGCAGGAGGGGCTGCGGCAGGCGATCTGCGAGACGATGGACTGCGGGCGGCAGGAGCACTTCGTCTACATCATGGGGCTGATCGAGGAACAGAATCTCATCCGTTTCTCGTCCGTGCGCCGCGCCATCGCGACGACCATCGGCATCGGTACGGACAGCGAGCGCGTGGACAAGAAGCTCCTCGCGCTCATCATGCGCGTGCTGCGCGATCCCGCGGAGGGAGATGCCTTCGTCCACAGCGCGGACAATGTCGAGGCAATGGTCGGGCTGTGGAGCAAGGGGCTGCACGATGTAAAGGATCTCATCGCCGCCATGGAGGAGATCATCGGGGAGGGGCGTCCGCACTCCGTCCTCCTCGTCTCGTACTTCCTGCACGCCCTGCAGGACGGCGCGGCCGAGCGGAGCGTCGCCAAGCGCGTCCTCCTCGGCATCACGGACGCGGAGCTCAGTGCAGAGGATATGAAAAAGATCGCCTGCTATCTCCCCTTTGTCGTAGACAGTTTCTACATCCTGCGGGAGCTCGACGACTTCGTCGAGAAATTTGACCCGCAGGAGTATTTCGTGGACGCAGCGGAAGCCACGCGCTTCTTTGATCTCTGCGAGCGCGCCCGTGCCCAGATGACGAAGAACGAGAAGGAGTACGAGGGGTGCATCTTCCCGTGGTACGGGGCGACCCTGCGCCGCGAGGATCTGGCGCGCACGATGGTGCTCGCTGCCCTCTGTGCGGACGGTGCGCTGACCGACCGCGTTGCGCCCGTCCTCTCGGTCTGCCACGCCGGGCAACGCGTTGCGCCGCTCCTCCTCAAGGCACCGCTGAGCCCCGTGCAGGAGCAGGCACTCATCGATCTCCTGCGCCTCGCTCCCGAGACAGCGGCGCGGATCATCCGCGAGAACCCGACGGCGACGGTGCCCGATACGGAGGTCACCGACACGCTCCGCACGGCGCCTGAGACAGCAAAGGGTCTCATGGGCGGGGACTTCGTCACGCGCCACGAGGGCGACATCGCCGCCCTGCTGCGTCTCAAGACGGCGAATGTACGCCGCACGGTGCTCGATCTCCTCTACGCACAGCCCGACGCGCAGCTCCGCACGACGATGGCAGGGCTCCTCACGCAGCGCGACGTGAACAAGCGGCTCGGCGCGCTCGACCTCCTCCTGCGCTGCAAGGCGGACGGGCGCATCCCGCAGGAGGAGCTGCTCGCCCTCGCGCAGACGATCAAGAAGCCGACGTCGGACGAGCAGGTGCTGATCGACGAGCTCGCACGCACGGGCGCGGCGGCAGAGGCGGAGGACGCGCTGTTCAACGCAGAATATACGCCCGACTTCACCATAGTCATCCACGGTGCGGAGGATGCCGCCGGCATGACGGGCGGCTTTGATGCGGCGACGAACACCGTGCACGTCGTGAATACTGTCACGCTAGATGATATTTTCCCGTGCACGGACGAGGAGCTGCTCTCGATCGTCGAAAAACTCGACGCGCTCTACACGGCACATGAGGACTATGAGTACAAGAGCCGCTGGAACGGCAGGGAGGAGACGACGCTGGCCTCAGGCTTTTACGAGCGTGCGGATACCGAGCGCACGACGGGCGCGCCCGACAATATCAAATACTATCCGCTCCCGGAGGTCTGGGAGGAGTTCTACCGAAAGGAGATCAAAGACTTCCGCGTGCTCTATCAGCTCGCCATCGCCGTCTTCATGGCAAAGGCGGAGGATGCCCTCTTTACGGAGGGGCTGACGCGCATCACGGAGCGGGACTGGACAGCGTTCCCCGCCGCCCTTGCCGCCAAGAAGCTGAACCACTTCGCCGAGGGCTACAGGGGACGGCAGAGGGGGAAGAATGTCATTCGCGTACTCTATGAGACGCACGCAGAGGAGAACCGCCCTCTCGTCTTTGCCGCGGGGCTGCTGCTGATGCGCCGCGCCTATGAGTGCTATGATGAAACGCTCTACCTCGTGGAGCGAAAGGGGCGTTGGAGTTCGAGTACGTATCGGATCACGCACGACAATGCACTGATGCAGTCTGCCCTGCACGGGGCGCGGCTCTACGCGGACGATGCGGAGTTCGCGCAGTCCTACGCCCTGCGCCTGCGGCTCGCGGAGCGGATCGAGGATGTCCTCCTGCGCACGGGCAGGGAACCCGAGGGTGGCCTGACGGGCATCATCGAGCATGCGAAGGCGCACCTCCTCGGCATGGAGAAGGCGGACGGGTTTTTCCGCATGATCCTCGGTATGCAGGCGGAGGATATGGATGAGGACGCACGCCGCAATCAGAAAAAGGTCGAACAGAACCGCGTCCGCGTGCTCGAGCGCTATCGGAGCGGTGCGCTCCCCGACCGCAATGACCCCGAGTGCCGCGGCGCACAGACGGCGGATGTGCTTTCCTTTATCAACGAGGAGGGACAGCGCGTCGTCGACAGCATCGTCACGGCAGAGCTGCGGCGCGGCGATACGCCCGCGCTCCACTCCGCCGCCGTGGACAGCATCGAGCGCGTCGAGGGCATCCAGCTCTTCGTGCGCATCCTGCAGGCGCTCGGTGCGCTGAAGCTCGACCGCGGCAGCTGGTACGCGGGCTCGGACGAGGCAAAGGCATCGACGCTGAGCCACCTGCTGAAGGTCAGCCACCCGCACACGGGCGAGACGGCCGCCGACCTAAAGGCGGCGCTGAAGGACGCGGGCATCGCCCAGCAGCGTCTCGTCGAGGCGGCGATGTACGCGCCGCAGTGGATCCCGCTCATCGAGGCATACCTCGGCTGGCGCGGCATGGCGAGCGGCTGCTACTACTTCCAAGCGCACATGAGCGACATCCCGAAGGAACGCGCGAGCATGATCGCAAAATACACGCCCATCCCGATCGAGGATCTGAAGGAGGGCGCATTCGACATCGGCTGGTTCAAGGCGGCGTACAAGGAGCTCGGCAAGGCGCATTTTGAGAGTCTCTACGACGCGGCAAAGTACATCTCGAACGGCGCAAAGCACGCGCGCGCACGCAAATTTGCCGATGCTGTACGCGGTGAACTAAAACTCTCCGATGTGGAGAAGGAAATCACGGCGAAGCGCAACAAGGATCTCGTCATGTGCTGCGGCCTGATCCCGCTGAAACGCGCACGGGAAAAGGATATGCTCGCGCGCTATGTGTTCCTCCAAAATTTCCTCAAGGAAAGCAAACAGTTCGGGGCGCAGCGCCGTGCAAGCGAGGAGAAGGCGGTGGAGATCGCCCTCTCGAACCTTGCGCGCGCCTGTGGATTTGACGATGTGACGCGCCTCGTGTGGACGGCGGAGACGGAGCTCATCAAGGCGCACGCCGATCATTTCACCCCGAAGGAGGTCGAGGATGTCGCGCTCTCCCTCTCCGTCGCAGCAGACGGCGCGGTGTCGCTCGTCTGCACGAAGGGCGGGAAGCCGCTGAAGGCCGTCCCCGCGAAGCTAAAGAAGAACGCCTACGTGCTCGAGCTGAAGGACGCGGAGAAGAATCTAAAGGAGCAGTACCGCCGCGCAAAGAAGATGCTCGAGGAGATGATGGAGGACGGCACGCCGCTCCTCGCATGCGAGATCGCAAATGTCATGACGTACAACCCCGTGATCGCGCCGCTGCTGAAACCGCTCGTGTTCCAGTCGGGCACGGCACTCGGCTTTTACGAGGACGGTGCGCTCGTCGCTGCGGACGGCACGCGCACGGAGCTCGCAGAGGACGCGGAGGTAAAGATCGCCCACGCGCTCGATCTCTATGAGAGCGGCACATGGGCGGCGTATCAGGCATATCTCTTTGAAAAGGGCATCCGCCAGCCGTTCAAGCAGGTGTTCCGCGAGCTCTACATTAAGACGGCGGACGAGCACGGTAAGGAGTCGAGCCATCGCTACGCGGGGCATCAGGTGCAGCCCGCAAAGACCGTCGCCCTGCTCAAGACGCGCCGCTGGGTCATCGACGGCAGTGAGGGACTGCAGCGCATCTACTACAAGGCGAACATCATCGCGCGCATCTACGCACTCGCCGACTGGTACTCGCCCGCCGACATCGAGGCGCCGACACTGGAGTGGGTCGAGTTCTTCGACCGTAAAACCTTCCAGCGGCTGCCGATCGACGATGTCCCCGATCTCATCTTCAGCGAGGTCATGCGCGACGTCGATCTCGTCGTCTCCGTCGCACACGTCGGCGGCGTCGATCCCGAGGCGAGCCACTCGACCGTCGAGATGCGCCGCGCCATCGTGCAGTTTAACCTGCCGCTGTTCAAACTGGACAACGTGCGGCTTGAGGGTGCGCACGCGCACATCCACGGCAAGCTCGGCGACTACACCGTCCACCTCGGCAGCGGCGTCATTCAGCAGAAGGCGGGTGCGATGGTGAGCGTTCTGCCCGTCCACAGCCAGCATCGCGGGCGTCTCTTCCTCCCGTTCCTCGACGAGGATCCGAAGACGGCGGAGATCCTGTCGAAGATCATCCTCTTTGCCGAGGACGGCAAGATCAAGGATCCGTTCATCCTCGATCAGATCCGTGTGCGGAGGTAAGGTAGGAGCACAACACAAAAACAGCGGCGGGAACAAATCGTTCCTGCCGCTGTTTTTGCTTTTCAGCTTAGTTGTTTCTGTGCTGCGCGGTACGTACCCGCCGCCGTGTTCGCCTGCTGTGCTCCTGCACTCAGCTCGACCACATACGCATCACCGAATACCTCACGCGACGCCTCCTTGCGGATGTCCTCCTCCAGCGAGTGAAGCGAGCGCGCCAAGGACTCGATGTCTACTGCGTACGCGTCTTCCCCCATACGTGCCAGCCGGCGGATCTGCTCGCGCTGCGCAAAGTGCTGCGAACGGATATTGCCGACGTTGACCCCATCCTGTGCAAGCGTCGGAGCCGCCGTCCGCATAATCAGCGGAACGGGGATCTGCCGTGCAGGATCGTCAAGTACGGATGCAAGTGATAGTACAGACATCACGATCACCTCATTTCCTTATGAGTGTTTTGGACATTTCCTTTGTCCTATGGACATTATAGGATCTTTCCCATTTCTTGCCTACAGACTTTTTTCCCAATTTGTCGCTGTTTACGACGCATTTCGATGAAAGTTTTATGAAAAAATTTTCTTCTATGCTATTGAAATTCATTCTCTTATATGCTATACTTACCTCACAGTTTTGAGGAACGTCTGAGAGATTTCCTGTCAGCCCTTCCTCAGGAGCCGTTCTTCACCGTACGGCTTCTCCCATACTCTCCTACAAATACACAGCAAAAAGACCGCACAGCTGCTCACTGCGCGGTCTTTTTGTCTGTCTTTCACTCCGTTTTGCGCTCACTTCTCTCCGTCTGCGTGGGGCAGATGGCAGTCGCGCCCCTTGATGTGGTCAAAGAGCCAGCGCGCAAGGAAGTCGAGGATGTTCAGGAGATACTCCTGCTGGTTCTCGTCCACCTTTTCAAGGTCGATCTCTCCGACCTTTTTCATAAAGCGCAGGTGCAGCGCGCGGTGACTGAAACGGTGCGGATCGCCGACACGCTCGGCATACGCCTCCTCGCTCGCAAAATGCGTGCCGGCATAGGCAGCAAGCTCATCGAGGATCGCGACGATCTTATCGTACTTATCCTCCGACGCATCCTCCATCACGAGCTCGTAGCACTCGTTCGTCAGATCGAACAGCTTTGCGTGCTGCTGATCGACCGAGGCTATCCCCGTCAGATAGTCATCCGTAAACTCATACTTCATGGCGCATTTTCCCTCTTTCGTCTGCTTTGAGCGGCGACTCCTTTGGTATGAGAAACATTCTAATTACTTTGCCGCGACGTCCTCTTCCTTCGGGATGCGGCAGTCCATCACCTTGATGTGCCCATAGAGCCAGCGTGCGAGGAAGTCGAGGATGCCGAGCAGATACTCCTGCTGGTTCTCATCCACACTGTCCAGATCGACCTCGCTCAGTTTCTGGATAAAGCGCAGGTGCTGATACCGCTCGCTGAAGCGGCGCTCGTACTGCACGCGCTCCATGTACTCCTCCTCATGGGCGAAATGCGTCGCCGCATAGTCGCGCAGCTCGTCGATGAGCTCCACGATGCGGTCGTAGTGGTCAGTGCCCGCATCATCCATCACGAGCTCGTAGCACTCGTTCGCGAGGTCAAAGAGCTTTCCGTGCTCCGTGTCGATCATGTCGATTCCGGTCAAATACTCTTTCGTCAGTTCGTACTTTTTCATCGTCTGCATTCCCTTCCTTATCGTATCAGTCCCAGCCCTGAAGTGCCCAGTATCGCTCCGCCGCATCGACGAGCGCGAAGAATCCGTCCTCGTCCGCCGCCGTCCGTATGCGCACGAGTTTCCATCGCCCGTCCGCCATGCGTGCCAGCTCCAGTGTAAAGGCAGCCATCGGCAGGAGCCGTCCGTAGGTGCTGTCGCTGCCATGCAGTACAGCATCCGCATAGGCGCGGTCACCGTCCGTGCGCACCGCTCCCACGGTCACGCTGTAGGCGGCGGCAAAGGCGCGCATCTCGTCGGACGCCCACCGCGCCATGCCGTCTGTCCGCGAGACGGGTACGCGTGCAGAGTCAAAGTAGTGATCCAGCATGGCGCGTGTAAAAGCAATGTCCGCCATGCGACGCTCCGCCATGTAGTCCCGCATAAAGGCGGCGTCATGGCGAAAGAACCAGTCGCTCGGATGGCGCGCGTGCAGGGCGTCGATGTTCTCCGCGAGGAGTTCCGTGCTGTCCTCCGCGAGCCCCGCGAGGACGGCATCCATGTCGACGTACCGATCGAAGCCATCGCGATCCTCCGTCGCAACGGCATGTCCGATATGTGCGAGCGCCGCCTCGGGCGTATGCTCCTTCCAGTAGTCGTAGCCCATATAGATGCAGAAGATGAGCAGCACGACCAGCACAGCGGCACTGCTGAGGCGCAGTTGTCGCATGATAGAGCTCCTTCCTTTTTCTATTGTAGCTTATCCGTCATAGAGAAGCAAGCGACGCAGTCCATGCGCCCATCCCTATTCTCCCGTCTCTCGATAAATGCGGAGGCGACGCTCTGCCGCGCCCACCGCATAGGCAAAATTCTTGCGCAGGTAGGAATCGATCGTCTGCCCGATGTGCTTTTTCCCCATGTAGTCGGGGTGCAGTCCATCCGTCGTGTACGCCGCCTCGAGCTCGCCGTTCGCGTCCGCGAGCGTGGAGGAGACATCGACGCTGAACTCCTGCTGACGCACCCAGTCGTTGATGTAGTCACGGTGATCCATCCAGTCCGAGGGCGGCGTCATGATCGTCATGCGCTTCGTCATCCACGCGGGGCGGATCGGCGTCACCGTCAGAAAGATCGGCGTGATGCCGTGTGCGCGGCATTTCTCCCCGAGGGCGGCGAGGTTGCGCACGGTCTGTGCGCCGTAGACGCCGGAGCGATAGTCGTTCACGCCGCCCATGATGATGAGGACGCGCGGCGCGAACGGCAGCACATCACGGTCAAACCGCGCGAGCATATCCGCCGTCGTGTCGCCGCTGTGCCCGAGGTTTTTGACGGGCACGGTGCAGTACGTCTCCCAGTCGTAGAGCGTGTAGGAGGGCGGCAGTGTAATCGCCCCGCCGCCGTGCGTGATGCTGTCCCCGATCGCCGCAATCGGCGTGTGCGGGACGACATCGAATGTGCCGCCCGCCGACCAGTCGGAGATCGGCGTGCCCGCCGTCGTCACGCCGCGCACGCGGTAGACGTAGTGCCCCGGCACGGTGAACGGTGCGTCGTCGTAGACATCCTGCTCCCCCGCCTGCAGTGTATGCAGAAAGACATCGCGCCCGTCGGCCGCGCGGCGATAGACCTCGACCTCGTGATGGGTCTGCCCACTGAGCGGGAGCCACGAGTAGACGGGGTAGAGCGGCGCGTATGCCATCTTGTCATACTCCGCCGTGAGGACGGGCGCAGGCGGGTCGGCGAGCGCCTCGCGCACCGGCTGCGGCTCCGACGCTGCGGCAATCGGCGTGCCGTCGTAGCCGAGCGGCTGCACCGTCCAGTAAAGATCGTCCTGCGGCAGAAGCCCCGTGAGGGGGATGTGCACGCCCGTCGTATAGACGCGGCTGAGCTTCTGCTGCTCGACCATGCGCCCCTCCGCCGTGCGCACGAGGATGCGCACCTCATAGCGCACCGCACCATTATAGGGCTCCCAGCGCAGGAGCACGGAGGAGGGCAGTGCCGCCGCGGGCGGCGTGCGTACGCCGCTCCGCTCCGCACCGCGCTCCACGGATTTTCCTGCGGCGGATGCCTGTGTCATACTCACAACAAGAAGAACGGCAAGGAGCACCCCCAGTCCATGCCGAAAAAATCGCAGCTGCATTTAGTCCTCTTCCACCGATCTGATATACTCTTCCCCAATCGCCGCTTTGACCTCTGCGAGCGTCGGCGTGAGGAGCGCACGTGCCTCCTCCGCCGTCTTTGCCGCCGCCGTCACGCGGACGAGGCAGCCGTCCTCCTTCGCGTACGTCGCCACGGTCGGGTTCTCCCCATCAACGAGTGCACCGAGGCGATCGGCGACAGGCGATTCTCCGACGGGCAGCCCCTTCTCCGCCATGGAGTAGAGCTTGATGTTCATGGAGACGAATACCTTGTCGCTCTTTCCCGCGAGAAAGAGGCGGCACGCATCCGCAAACATCGGCTTCATCTCCTTCGGCGGGCCGGGGAGCATGATGCAGACGCGCCCGTCCTTCTCGATGATGACGCCGGGCGCCGTGCCGTGGTCGTTCTGCAGGACCATCGCCCCCGAGGGAACAGTCGCCTGCTTGCGCATGCTCTCCGAGAGGGGGACGCCACGCTTTGCCGCACGCTCCTCCAGACGGCGCAGTGCCTCCTCGTCCTCGACGGGCGTGCAGCCGAAGTAGGAGATCAGCATCTCCTTCGTCAGGTCGTCCTTCGTCGGGCCAAGCCCGCCCGTGGTGATGACGCAGTCTCCGCGCGTATACGCCACATCGAGTGCGGCGCGCAGGCGTTCGGGATTGTCCCCGACCACCGTCTGATAGTAGGCATCCAGCCCCATGTGCGCGAGTTTCTGCGCGATGTGCTGTGCGTTCGTGTTTACGATATTTCCCATGAGCAGCTCCGTGCCCACGCTGATGATTTCTACGACCATGTACTTGCTCCTTTGACGATTTTCCCACTGATAATCAGTGTTTCTATTCATTCTACTACAAAAATCCCGCCTAGAAAAGGTAATTCGCCCTTTTTTGTCGAAATTACTAAGGAATCGCGTTTCTGCGTGAAGGAATCGCTGATAAAATGAAGTCTGTCAGATTGGTACAGATTTTTCGTCCTGTCAAGGAGACAAACCGGACGCATAGCAGAGGCTATGTGGAGGATTTGTCGACACAGAGAGGGCGGAAAAGATGTGCCAAGATGGCAGTGCTGAATTTATCAGTGCTTCCTGAATACGATGAAAATAATTGGATTGACGGAAGGAATACCCATGAAGCCCACGAAACTATTCGCCGCCCTTCTCACGGCTGCCCTCCTCGCCCCTGCCCTCGCCCCTGCGGCGGAGGCGGGCATCGGCGGCGGCATCGGCATCAGCATACCGACCTCGCACGCGCCCGCTGTGCGCGCGGCATCGAACACCTACGCCGGGGTGCGCATCGGCGATCTCTCCGAGGAGCTGACCGTGAACGAAAAGAGCGGCCGTCTCCTGCTGAAGCTGACCGTGCGCAACGAGAGCACGGCGGCGTATACCGTCGCGCATCCGACGGGGCAGAACTATGACTTTGCCCTGCTCGATGCGAAGGGGCGCGAGATCTGGCGCTGGTCGGACGGCATGGCGTTCACGCAGGCACTGCAGACGTATACGCTCGCGCCGGGCGCGTCCGAGGAGCTGACCGCCGAGATCGACCGCAAGACGTATAAGGAGCTGCGGGATCGCGCCGTCCTCGTCGCGGCGGGGCTGAAGGACACGAATGTCCTCGTCTGCGCCGCCGTACCCGACCCGCGCACTGCCGGCGCATCCCCGCGCATCCACGGCGACATCGTGATCGGCACGGGCGGCTGGTAAGGATAACAGACTTGAAACAGATTATCATCAATGCGGACGACTTCGGGCGGCACGTGCTCATCAATCGTGCCGTCGAAACAGCCGTGCGAGAGGGCATGCTGCGCTCTGCGACGATCATGGCAGGCGGCGTGGCATTTGCAGATGCGGCGGAACTCGCCGTGCGAACACCCGCGCTTGGGGTCGGCATCCACCTCACGCTCGTCGACGCCGCGCCCGTCCTGCCGCCCGCAGAGATCCCGACCCTCGTCACGGCGGAGGGCAGGTTCGTCCCCGATCACACTGCACTGACCGTGCGTGTGCTGCGTGGCATGGTCAGCATGGACGAGGTGCGCGCCGAGCTCGCGGCACAGCTGCGCCGCGTCACGGCGGCGGGCATCCGCCCGACGCACGCCGACAGCCATCAGCACATGCACGTCCTGCCCGGTGTCATTGACGTCGCGCTCGATCTCTGCACGGCGGCGCATATCCCCGCCATGCGTGCGCCCTACGCACCGCTCTTTGCGGGACAGTTCGGCGGCGTGGGGCAGTTCATCGGGCGCGCGGGGCTCGCCGCTCTCGCACATCGTGCGGCAGCAAAGGCGCGGCGGCGCGGCATCGCCGTCCCCGATCACTTCGCGGGCATCGTCGCGGGTGAGGCGGTCGATACCGCCGCCCTCACACAGATCGCCGCACAGCTCGCGGACGGCACGACGGAGGTCATGCTCCATCCCGGTACGGACAGCGACACGCTCATCCGCGACTGCCGCTGGCAGCATGACTTCGCGGCGGAGCTCGCCGCCGCCTGTGCCCCCGAGGTGCGCGCGGCGCTCGCGGCGGAGGGGGCGGCCGTCGTCAATTTTCAGGCACTGGCACAGTAAGGAGGGCACATGGACAAGATCACCATCATCGTGCCCTGCTACAACGAGGCAGAGGTCATCCCCCGTTTCTACGAGGCGGTGGCGGCGGCGACCGCTGCTGTCGAGGACTGTGCCTTTTCCTATCTCTTCATCGACGACGGCAGCCGTGACGGGACGCTCGACGCGATTCGTGCGCTCGCCGACGCAGACGACAACGTCCGCTATCTCAGCTTTACGCGCAATTTCGGCAAAGAGCCCGCGATGATGGCAGGGCTCGACTTTGCGGACGGCGACGCCGTGCTCATCATGGACGCGGATCTGCAGCATCCGCCCGCCCTCATCCCGACAATGGTTGCGGCGTGGCGTGCAGGCTACGACGATGTCTGCGGCAAGCGCACGGATCGGAAGGATGAGACCTTCCTCAAACGCACGATGGCCAATTTCTTCTACCGCTCCATGCAGGCGGTCAGCCGCTTTACCCTGCAGCGTGACGTGGGCGACTTTCGTCTGCTTGATCATCGCTGCGTCGCGGCACTGCGCCTGCTGCGCGAGAATCAGCGCTTCACGAAGGGGCTCTTTACGTGGGTGGGGTTCAAGAAAAAGGAGATTCCCTTTCAGGTGCAGCCGCGTGCGGCGGGCAAGACGACGTGGAGCTATCTCGCGCTGCTCTCGCTCGCCGTCGAGGGGATCACCTCCTTTACGACCGCGCCGCTGCGCCTGACGACGGTGCTCGGTCTCATCGTCTCCGCGCTCGCGCTCTGCTACATGGTCGTCGTGCTCGTCGATGCGCTCGTCTACGGCGACCCTGTGGCGGGCTATCCGACACTCATGACCGTCCTGCTCTTTCTCGGCGGCGTGCAGCTGCTCTCGCTCGGGATCATCGGCGAATACCTCGGACGCGTCTTTACGGAGAGCAAACGGCGGCCATGCTATCTGATCGACGAGCTGGACGGGGAGAAATTTGACAATGCAAAACTGGCAGGGAGGAGATACATTGACACCGGCGAATGACGGAGGGTATCGATACGGCGCGACGGCACTCACAGCCGCCGCCATTTTTGCCTTTATGCTCGCGCTCAATCACTGGATGCCCCTCCACCGCGACGACTACGACTATATGATGGTCTGGAAGACGGGCGTGCCCATCGCATCGCTCTCCGATGTCCTCTCCTCCGCCATGCAGCACTATCTCCTGCACGGCGGACGCATGGTCACGGTGTTCTGTCTCGACCTCTTCCTCTGGCTCGGCAAGCCGCTCTTTGACGTGGCGAACGCGCTCATGTTCCTCGCGCTCTCCGCGCTCGTCATGATGCACGCACACCGCTCTGCCGCACTCACCCGCACGCCGGGGCTGCTCGCAGCGGCGGCACTCCTTCTCTGGCTCTCTTTGCCGCATTTCGGCGAGGTCGCCGTGTGGAAAAGCGGCTCGACGGTCTATCTCTGGTCGGCGGTGCCCGCCTTCCTCTTTCTCCTGCCGTACAATCTTGCGCTGAAAGCGATGGGGGAGGGACAGCGGGCACGTCATGCGTGGGCGATCCTGCCGATGTTCCTCCTCGGCATACTCGCGGGCTGGTCGATCGAGAACCTCGCCGTGACCGTGACTCTCCTCGCGTTTGGCTGCACGCTCTATGCGCGGCGGCACGGTGCGTTCGCACCGTGGATGCTCACGGGTGCCGTCGGCGCACTCGCGGGGCTCATCGGCCTCGTCGCCGCGCCCGGCAACTACGTCCGCTACGATGCACAGGGCGCGGACAAGGGCATCCTCATCCACCTTGGCAATCAGATCGCGGGGCAGGGCGAGATGCTGCTCTACCTCCTGCCCGTCCTGCTGCTCATATACACGGCATATCGTCTCTGTCAGCGCCGTCTGTCAGGGCTGCCGGTAGAGCTGCACGGATCGATCTTCCTCTACGTCGGGAAAAAACATGTCGTGGCCTTTGACAAAGGCGGCATCACTATTGTCTCTGTAGCACTCTGGAGCCTGCTCCTGCTGCTCACCGCCTCCTATTTTACGGGCGGATGGGTCGCATCCGCCATCCGCGACGCAGTCATCGCGGGGGTACTCACGCCGCTCGGGCAGACCAGACCAAAGACCATTTTCCTCTTCACAAATGTCATGAACGGCTTCGAGGAGATGGCGATCTACTGGCTTGCGATTCTGCTCTGGTACCATCGCATGAAAGAGCTGCGGGGGCTGACGACGGCCTCCATCCGCGCCGCTGCGCAGCAGGTCTCTTGGCGCGAGGTGCTGCGCGCCTATCCTGCCGCGCGCTACGCCGCATGCCTCATCGGGCTCGGCCTCTGCAACAATCTCGTCATGATCGCCGCGCCGACCTTCCCGGGACGTGCCACGTTCAGCTCCGCCGCCATGTTCGTCACGGCACTGCTCGCCCTGCTGAACGATCCATCGGTGCGCAGCGAATTCTCCCCCCAGGCATGCCGCCTGCTGCGCGAGGCGGCGTTCCTCCTCCTCGCCTATACGGGTGCGGCGGCGCTCCTTCTCACACACGAGATGGGGGCAGAGGACGCGGCACGGATCGCCAAGATCGAGGCCGCCCGCGCACGCGGCGAGACCGTCGTTCACTTCCCGCGCATCGAGAACACGCGCCGCGCCCTGCGTCACGTCTACTACGAGGACTGGGACAACGGCGTCACGAGGGACGGCGCGATGGAATACTTCGGGCTGACGGAGATAGAGGTTCCCCCGCATAGGCCCCAATGACATTTCCTTCATCTTGTGGTAGAATGAGGGGCACGTATCGTATGACGGCACCACGCGCCAGTACCAACGCTCCGCTGCGGTTGCCTGCACAGCGCGGCATTCACATCGGCAGTACCGTCAAGACACATTACAGCCATCATTTGAAAGGAGCTGCATCAACTCTTGGACAGTCCTTTATCCGACGCTCTCTGTTTTTTCCTGCTGGTCGTCGCCCTCATGGCGAACGCCTACTTTGCCCAGATCGAGACTGCGCTCACGGCCTCCCATCGCGGACGTCTTGAGCGCCTCGCCGAAAGCGGCGAAGCGGGTGCGGCCGAGGCGCTGGCCCTCCTAGAGCACGCCGACCGCCCCATCGCCATGGCGCAGGCGGGTGTCACCTGCATGAGTCTCTTTACGGGGCTCGGCATCGGACTCTTTGCCCTGCCGATTTTCAGCGGAGTGCTCACGCGGCTCCTCCCGGGCATGGAGATCTACGCCGCCGCGCTCGTCCTCAGCATCCTCGTCATGACGACGCTCACTCTGCTCTTCGGCGACTTTCTGCCGAAGCAGATCGCCCTCCAGAACCCCGAGGAGATGCTCCTGCGCAAGCACCGCACCATCGCCCTCCTCACGCATCTCACCGCGCTGCCGAGTGCCGCCCTCATCTCCATCTCGCGCGGCATCCTGCTCATCTTCGGCATCAACCCGGAGAACCGCATCTCCGCCACGGAGGATGCGGTCAAGGATCTCATGGAGCAGGGCACGGAGGAAGGTACGTTTGAAAAGACCGAGCAGGACATGGTCGACCGCATCTTCCACATGAGCGACCAGACCGCCTCGGCACTCATGACGCCGCGCACCCAGATCGCCTGGGTCGACCTCGCGGAGCCCCACGCCGAACAGCTGCGCATCCTCCGCGCAGAGGCGCACGACGTATTCCCCGTCGCCTATGAGAACCTCGACGACTTCCGCGGCGTGGTCTACGCCAAGGAGCTGCTCGACGCGGCACTCGACGGGACGGAGATCGACATCACGGACTACATCCGCAAGCCGCTCTTCGTCCCGCGCACCATGGAGGGGCTGCGCGTTCTCGAAAAATTCCGCAGTGGTGCCATCCATGAGGCGGTCGTCCTCGACGAGTACGGCGGCGTCGTCGGCTTCATCACCATGGACGACATCATGGGCGAGATCATCGGCAGCGCGGATGAGGACGCGCCCACGGGCACACGCACGGGGGCGGAGAAGGCGCAGACATGGATCTTTGACGGACTGTTCCCCATCGACGAGTTCAAGGAGGAATTCGGCATCGACGAACTCCCCGACGAGGATCACGACCACTTTCACACCCTCGGCGGCTTCGTCACCGCCCAGATCGGCCGCATCCCCGCCGTCGGCGAAACCTGCACATGGGAGGACTACACCTTCGAGGTGCTGCAGATGGATCGCGCGCGCGTCGCCCAGATCCGCATGGCGCGGGCAAATGCTGTGGAAACCGCCTAATAGCTCATGATGGAAGGAGACGGCAATACGCCAAAGCAAACCTTAGTGGAGCAAGCGGAGCAAGGGCGCGGTACGCCCCGGCGAATTTCTTCGTTCAACCGAAGGGCGTTTAGAAATTCGTCGGTATTTGAGCGTACAAGCGCACGACCGCTTGCGCAACGAAGTGTTTGCGCGGCGTATGCCGTCCGTATCGTGGAAACACTATTCATAGAGGGAGACACAAAATGAACGAACGTATCTATAACTTTAACCCCGGCCCCGCCATCCTGCCCGAGGACGTCCTGAAAGAAGTCCAGAGCGAGCTGCTCAACTTCCACGGCACAGGCATGTCCATCCTCGAGATCAGCCACCGTGCCCCCGCCTACGACGAAGTACACCAGCAGGCAAAGGCGGACATCAAAGAACTGATGGGGCTCGGCGACGACTACGACATCATCTTTACCGCCGGCGGCGCCAGCCAGACCTTTGCCCTCATCCCGCTGAACTTCGCCACCGAGTCGCACCCCGGCAGCTACGCTCTCTCCGGCTCCTTCTCCCAGAAGGCATACGAGGAGGCAGTCAAACTCGGCGTCGGCACCGTCGCCGCCTCCACCAAGGAGGAGAACTACGTCCGCGTCCCGCGTCAGGACGAGCTGAACATCGCGCCCGGCGCGGCATACCTCCACATCTGCCTCAACAACACCATCTACGGCACGGAGTATCACTACACGCCGCAGACAAACGGCGTCCCCCTCTTTGCCGATATGTCATCCGACATGCTCTCGCGCCCGTGGGACTTCTCCTCCTACGACTTCATCTATGCGGGCGTGCAGAAAAACCTCGGCCCCGCCGGCGTCGTACTGAACATCGCGAAAAAGGAGCTCCTCGCGAACACCCCCGCCGAGCTGCCGACCATGCTGCGCTACAGCACCTTCCAGAAGAACGACTCCCTCTACAACACCCCGCCCGTCTTTGCCATCTACATCGTCGGCAAAGTCGCCCGCTGGATCAAGGAGCGCGGCGGTCTCGCCGCCATGGGCGAGGCAAACGCAAAGAAAGCGGCGCTCCTCTATGACGCCATCGACAGCTCCGATGGATTCTACCGCGGACACGCCGCGAAGGACAGCCGCTCGCGCATGAACGTCACCTTCCGCCTGCCGACCGAGGAGCTCGAAAAGGCATTCGTTGCCGCAGCAAAGGAACACAACCTCGGCGGCATCAAGGGGCACCGCAGCGTCGGCGGCATGCGTGCCTCCATCTACAACGCCATGCCCCTCGCGGGCGTCGAGGCACTCGCCGCGTTTATGGCAGAGTTCCGCAAGAAGCACTGATGCTCGTGGTCTGTGGAAAGAGGTGACATTTTTGGCAGGAAATCGCGCATACCGCAGCGGCAGCACGCAGGAGATGGGCGTTCCCGCGCGACGCGGGGAGAATGTACCCGCAGCGGTGCGCCGCATGGATGCGCCGTCCATCAGCGTGCGGCAGGACGCCATTACACCGGAGTACTTTATCGCGCATTTCTATGAGTACCTCCCGCGCTACATCGCGGGCGGCGCACCGACGGCGGACACGCGCGACACGTATGAGCTCGCCATCCGCCTCTTTCTCCACTGGTGCATGGAACAGGGGCTGCATCCGCTAAACGACGTGCACGACTACCAGATTCGCGTCTATATGGAGGAGATGCGGACGCGCGGCTACAGTGCCGCCACCCTCATGATCAAGGGAGCGGCGATCCGCGCCTTTTACAAGGTCGCCCAACGGCTCTCCCTCATTGCCGAGAACCCCTGCGCCGACCTCCAGCTGCGCAACCCACAGCACCTCGATGAGGACTATAAGTACCTCACCGTCGACCAGATCAAAGAGATCTGCGAGGGGCTCGCTGCCGACAAGAATGATCTGCGTCGCCTGCGCAACCTCCTCATCGTCTACCTCATGGGGGTCGAGGGACTGCGCGTCGTCGAGGTCATGCGCCTCTCCGACGAGGACATCGACTGGCAGCGCGGGCGCATTGAGATTCGCGGTAAGGGACACGCGGGCATCATCTACCCCTGCGAGGAGACCTTCGGCATCCTGCGCGCATACATCGAGACGCGCGGCGCCGTCCCGCCCGAAAGCCGCCTCACGCCGACCATCATCTCCTGCGCGAACAACAACCCGAAGGGGCGCATCTCGCGCGTCGGCATCCGCTACGTCATCAACAAGGCACTCACCGAGGCAGGCCTCAAGCAGCCCGGCTACGCCTGCCACCTCTTCCGCCACAGCTGCGGCACGAACCTCTATCAGGAGACCAAGGATCTGCGCGTCGTACAGGAAACCCTGCGCCAGCGCAGCCCCAAGGTCACGGCGAAATACGCCCACGTCCACGACCGCATGGAGCGCCGCTACACACGCGGCATCACACCGGGGGTGAATGTGGAGAGCGTGCAGTCTGCAACACGCCCCCCAAACGACTCATCTCAATAACAAAACGGCAGTGAGCAACTCTCACTGCCGTTTTCGTTTGCAATATCCTGCTATCGCTTCAAAAAGTCATGTCTGCCAAGGACATTTTCCCCATGCTGAACGATACTCGCGAGTTTATCCGATAACACAGCATCATCCAGATGACTGGCGACAAATGCGCGTCCGTTCTCCCCCATCTGCCGCCGCAGCTCCGCATTTTCAAGGAGTTCGATCACGCGCTCGGCATACGCCGACGCATCCTCCACGGGTACGCGATACCCGTTAAAGCCATTTTCGATCAGATCGTCACAACCGCCAATATCAGATACGACAGCAGGCAACCCACTGCTGAGGGCTTCGATCAAAGATGTAGGCAAAGCCTCATGCCGAGACGGAAAGATATAAATATCTGCCATCTGATAGAAATTCTGAGGTTTCTTCTGCTCCCCCATGACAATAACGGAGTCCCCCATCTCTATGCTAAGTTGGCGCAACTGGTCAAGCAGCACCTTGAGTCCGCCTCCCACAACGAGCAGTCTCGCTTGTGGACAGTGCGCATGTACAATGTGCCAAACAGCCTGTAACGTATCGATCCCCTTATTCAATACGACACGAGCCAGAAAAAGCAATACCGGGGTATCCGCCGCAAGTCCCAAGTGTCCGCGCAATTCCTTTTTTTTGCTTTCGGTCGATACAGGAAATTTTTGTGCATCTATACCATGCGGCAATATAGTGATGTGCGCTCTGGGAATCCCACCTCGTACGTGATACCCCTCTGCGATCTCATGTGTTGTTGCAATATAATGACTACATTCAGCAAAAATGCGATTGCGCCAGTTCGCATGAGCATCAAAAATTTCCATCTTAGCCGTCAATGCAAGGGTCACAGGAATTCCCCTGCGCTTCGCATAGCGAATCGCCCACACAGCAAATGGCGGCGTCCCGATGATATAGAGTGCATCAACATCGCGGTGTGTGGTCATCAACCGCAGCACAAGTTCCGCCCCACGCGACGGCTCATGGAGACGAACAAGATCAATGCCGTCGATATTCTCGCGAGACTTCATACGAAAATATCGCTTCTTAGCGAAAATGGTCACCTGATGCCCCAACCGGATGAGCTCATGCGCATGGTTCTCCGCATGAAACTCTGCACCGCTCTTCGTTGGAAGTCCGTCACGATTAAATTCCGTTCCTGCCGCATAATCCTTGATAATCAAGCCTACATGCATAGCTGTAATCCTTTTCGACTTCGCTTACGTATTTCCGTCCAAAATTTTAACACATTCCGCAAGAACTGCATCCGGCCTCACATGATACAAGCAGTTCGGCTGTGGATAGCTCGGACAGTCCGTTTCCCTATAGCTGCACGGGCAGCATGGCTCCTGCGAGGTGAAGGCTGTCGCATTGGCGCTGATCGGATGCCAACGGCGCGGCGAGGTACAGCCGAACATGACCACGAGCGGAACGCCCGTCACTGCCGCAATATGTGCGCCGCCCGTATCGACACTGATGAGGATATCCAGCTGTCCATAGAGCGCCGCGAGCTCCATGAGGTTCGTCTTGCCACAGAGGTTTTCGACAGGAATACCAATGGTGGAAATCACGTCCTCGGCGTAGGCATAGTCCCCCGGCGCCCCCGTCACGTAAAATGCCGCGTCATAGCGGAAGTTGAGGGCTCGAACGACCTCTGCAAAATACTCTTTCGGCCATGTCTTCAGACCGAATGTCCCCTTGACACAGAGCCCGATCTTTCGTTTCCCTGCCGCAGGCGAAAGAAGTGCCGCTGCCTTTGCCTGCTGTGCCTCCGTCGGCGCCGGCAGAACGGGACGCTCGTGCCCCACATCTCCCGTAAAGCCGCGAATAATCTCCTGATAGGTCTCTGCCTGCAGCGTTTCATCGAGATCATGTGTAATCGGAACGGTGTGCGTATAGAGCCACGTCACACGGCTTGGTTTGCTGTCAAAGACACGCGAGGGTCCAACGCGGACAGGAATCCCCGCGAGCAGGCACAGAAGTGCAGGGCGGAGTTTGCGATCAAACGAAATCGCAAGGTCGAACTTTCGCCGACGCAGTTCCTGTACCATTGCCCACATTTTCCCCATGGCGTTCTGCTTTGCCTTGTAGTCGAAGAGAATCACATCGTCGATGACGGGGTTATGCTCGATCACCTCGCGCACGATCGGACGCGACAGCATCGTAATACGCGCCTGTGGATATGCCTTTTTGAGGAGGGCAATCGCGCTCGTCGTCAGGATGACGTCACCGAGGTTTACCATCGCATAGACGAGAATATTACGATATTCTCTCACGGCTGCAAGACCTCCTTCATACGTGCAGCAATCTCCTCATCCACCGTGTCGAGGAACGCAAACCGCCGCCGATAAACCGCTCGCTTGCGCGTCGGTACTTCCTCCATCGTCTTGCGCGGATAGACAAGCGGGAGCTCATAGAAGCGGGGATCGTCCGTCTCCCATCCGCCGACCTCCTCCCAGAATGCACCAAAATCCGTCTTGAGCTTACGGTCAAGGCGGACGTGATTGTTGGCGTAGTAGCCTGCATTCGAGACAGCAAGCATGCGTTTTATGCCAAGTGCACGCGCCACTGTCTGCGTCATATAGAGGATCAGATTCTTCGTGCGGAAACGATGGGCGCGCTTCGTCATCTCACGGACGAAGTCCTGCGCGTTCTCCGTGTTCGGGCCCTGCATCGCCCCGATCACGAGTGTCGGCTGACCATTTCTCTGCTCGATCCAGAAGATGATCTGATAGAGATGCTCCCCATCCACGTCCATCATCACGGAGAGCAGCCCCTCCTTGCGCTGTCCGGGTTCAAACTTCAGATACGCATGCCATGTCATATCCGTCTCGGGTGCACGCCAAATCTCGTATGCCGTATCATAGCCAAGCGATACAAATGACGTAGGTTCTAACTTCTGCTCAAGATAGGCATAGTGCTCTTGGATGAGTTTCACCCGCGTGAGCACCGTCGAGCCCGCATAAAAAAAGGCGCGCGTCGCCTGCTCCAAGGGAAACGGGTTGCGCTCGTAGAGTGCACGCCGCACCTCTGTCTCTTGGAAGAACTCATAGAGCTCACGCAGCTGGTGCTGGTGCAACAGTCCACGTGCCATAAAGACGAGTGCACGATGACGCTCACGCAAAATATGAAAACGATAGGCGCGGTGCGCAACATCATAGAGCTCAGTGATCATATCGGCTCCCTATCCTCATCTTCCCCTGCAGCAACGGCTGCGATGCGTGCGGCGAAACGTGATGGCGCATAGACTGCAGCGGCATCACTGAGTGCCTTATGCCATTGCGGAGCACGCACATCATACTCATTAATAAAACGCTCCAGCGTTTTCCGAAGGGCGTCCATATCGCCGCTGGGAAACGTCTCCCCGATGGAGTATGCGGCAAACACCTCGGGATTCATATCGTCACTCGTAAGAACCGGCTTCTGAAAACCAATCGCCGTAAAGAGCATTGCGCCCCAATGATACCGATACCGCGGGGCAGAGTACGGCAAAAGCAGTGCGTCAACCTCCATGATTGCACGCTGCCACTCGGCACCGATCAGCCCACGATGCAGGAACGTAATGCCTTTTCCCTCATAGCAGGAGATAATGCGCTCAAACGCTGCCGCATCCTCCTCGTGCATCGTCGATCCCTGCACGAGCAATTTGACGGGGCGCGTATAATTCCCCGCCAGATATACTTTCAAAAAATCCTCAAGGCGTTTTTCCCGGCGAAATTGACCAAAGAAGCCAATGGTTATTGCTTTATCTGATCGTATCGGGGCATATTGTCCCTGCTCTACATCGCGCGGGACAAACGTCGGCGGCGGCATCAGGCGTACATTGGCTCTCCGTTCGCCAAAAAGCTCGTCTCCAAAGGTCAGCACGACGGGACGGACATTTGGATATTTCGCCAAAGCATCCGCCGCACTAAAAAACTTGGGAGCCTCGCTTGGGTTGATGCCGTGCTGAATAAAGATGATCGGAACGGGTGATCGGCGCAGAACACTGCGACGCAGTGCACGAAGATAACGATAGGTGGAGGTGGGAACAATCAGCGCATCAAACGCTCCCCCCTGTGCCTCCTCATAGAGGGCGCGATACCAACCGAAGCGTCTGCGCTCCCGGCGGACAGAGAGGAGGAGTTTGCGAATCCCGCGCGCATTCGTATAGGAGACCGATGCACCTGGCAGATAGTGGACGTCCGTATAGTAATCCATGCCAAAATGAAATCCCTCCGGCACATAGAATACGACTTCATGTCCAAGTGCCCGCAGTTCTTCCGTAAGAATGCGGTCAAAGTCGACTTCATGCCCTCCCGGCGTCATGATATTTTCAAATATGGCGATCTTCATATACGTTCCTATCCCCGTTCATGGTCAAATCGTGCAGTTTCACATACTTCGCCATCGTATAGAAACCGTGAAACATGGCGAGAATAAAGCCAAGCCGCCCATCGAGGAAGCCACGCTGCAGGATATAGTAGCGAAAAAAGGCAAACGGTGGGTCAAGAAGAATTTTCAAGAAGGACGCGTGCCGCCCCTCTCTATGCTGCCGTTCCGCCATGAGCGTTGTATATTGATTGAACTTCTGAAAATACTGCGCCCAGCTCTCGTACGTATGGTGCAGGAGACTCCCCCCCATACGCCGCACGGGGAGTTCCGACTCCGTACGCTCGTGCACCAGCCCCGTCCAGTGTACCGCCTCGCGCGGAAAAAATCGCCGAGGGTAGTCGGGGCGATGCCCGCCGCAACACATACGCTGTCCAAAGACGATGTTGATGCGTTTGATCTCGTACACAGCACGTGCATCTGCCGCCATAATGCGGCGCAGCTCCGCCTCTGTCCCCTCGTTCACGCGTTCATCCGCATCCACATAGAGAACCCAGTCCGCATCCGTCTGTGTCAGGGCAAAGTTCCGCTGCCCCGCAAAATCTCCCGCGAGGGGGTGCGTGACAACACGTGCACCGAGGCTCTGTGCCAGTTCCGCCGTACGATCCGTGCTCATATCGTCGATCACAAGAATCTCATCGGCAAACGATGCACTCCGAATGCACGCCTCGATATGACGCTCCTCATTGTGCGTGAGAATGATAACGGCAAGTTTCACCTGTCCGCCCCCTCTTCCTGCTGCGCTATGCGTGCGAGCTCCTCCCGCACGCAGTCCGCGAGGCTCCCGCCCACATAGCGCACGCCGCGCACCCCCGCCTGCTTTGCTGCCGCGACGTCACTCGCCGCGTCGCCGACCATCAGCGATGCAGCAGGGTCAATCTCGTGCTCCGCCATCGCGCGCAGGAGCATTCCGGGCGCGGGCTTGCGGCAGTCACATACCCGTGTATACGCCGGCACACGCCCCGCAGGATGATGCGGGCAGTAGTAGAATGCATCAATGTGCGCGCCCTGCCGCGCGAGCGTCGCATTCATCCAGTCGTGCAGACGATGCACCGCCGCCTCGTCGTAGTAGCCGCGCGCGATGCCGCTCTGATTCGTGATGACGATGACGAGATAGCCGTGCTCGTTCGCCCAGCGGATCGCCTCGATGGCGCCCTCCACCCACACGAAGTCCGCAGGATCGTGGAGGTAGTGCACGTCAACGTTGAGCGTGCCGTCACGGTCGAAGAAGAGCGCCTTATTCGGCATAGGAGAAGTAGCCGCCCGCATTCAGGAAGTCGCAGTACTCCTTCACCGCCTGCTCCATCGGCGTGAAGCCGCCCGTGTAGCCCGCAGCGATCAGTGCAGCCGTATCCGCCTGCGTATAGTTCTGATACTTGCCGCGCAGTACCTCGGGGAAGTCGCGATAGACGATCTGCCCCCTGCCGAGCGCGGCGATCACGGCACGCGCCGCTTCGTTGTACGTATGCGCCGTCCCTGTGCCGCAGTTGTAGACGCCGCTCTCCCCGCCATTTTCAAAGAAATGCAGGTTGACGCGCACAACGTCGCCAACGTAGACGAAGTCGCGCCGCTGCTCGCCGTCCGCGATGCCATCCGTCCCGCGGAAGAGCCGCGCCTCCCCCATATCGAGAATCTGATGATAGAGCTGATAGAAGATCGACGCCATCTTGCCCTTGTGATGCTCCTGGGGCCCATATACGTTGAAGTAGCGCAGGCCGACGATGGGGCTGCGCGCCTCGGGGATGACCTGCCGCACATAGCGGTCAAACGCGAGCTTGGAGAACGCATAGGGATTGAGTGCGTCCTCACACGCATCCCCCTCGGTAAAGCCATGTGCCCCGCCGCCGTACGTCGAGGCGGAGGAGGCGTAGAAGAACGGGATGCGCGCCCCCATCGCAAAGTGCAGGAGCGCCTTGGAGTACGCGTAGTTGACCTTCATCATATAGTTGACGTCATACTCCATCGTATCCGAGCATGCGCCCTCGTGGAAGATCGCGTCGATGTCCGTCCCGTCGAAGTCCCCCTCCTCGACGAGGTGGAGAAAGTCGTCCTTGTGCTGATAGTCGATGAAATGGAGGCCGCGCAGATTCTTGTAGTTCTCGCCGTCCTCCAGATCGTCGACGATGAGGATGTCGCGATAGCCGCGCGCATTCAGCGCATGGACGATGTTGCTGCCGATAAAGCCGGCACCGCCGGTAACGATAATCATAGATCTTCCCCTTCCTGCCGATCGAGCACGCGGAGCAGTTCCTCGCGGCTCACGGCATACGTACCGAGTTTCGAGACGACGACGCTCGCCGCGAGGTTGGCGAGTGCCGCACCGTCCTCGGGCTTCAGCCCGCCTGCGAGGGCGAGCCCAAAGACGGCAATCACCGTGTCGCCCGCACCCGAGACATCGAACACCTCCTGTGCGCGCGTCGGGATGTGGACAGCCGCCTGTCCGTGGATGAGCGAGATGCCCTTTGACGAGCGCGTCAGAATGACGTTCTTCACGCCAAACTTGCGTATGGCATAGTGTGCCGCCCGCTCCGCCGCGCCGTTCTCGTTGACGATCGGTTCCAAGAGGATCTCGTTGATCTCCTTCAGGTTCGGTGTCACATAGTCCGCGCCCTTGTACTTCGCCCACTGCGGTCCCTTCGGATCGACGATGACGGGGACGCCGTGATCGTGCGCCGCACGGATGATGTGCTGGCAGGCGTACTCCGTGCACGCGCCCTTGCCGTAGTCCGAGATGATGACGCAGTCCATGCTCTCGTTCAGCTTCTGATCAATGTAGGCGAGGTACTGCTCCGCGTCCGCACCGTCGATGGGCTTTACGTCCTCAAAGTCCAGCCGCAGCATCTGCTGATGCCCGCCGATGATGCGGATCTTCGTCGTCGTCGGACGCTCCGTATGGACGAGCCCCGCATAGTCAATGCCGCGCGATTTGAATTTATCCAGCAGGCTGTCGCAGTGCGCATCCCTGCCGACATAGCCCGCGATGCTGACGTTCGTCCCAAGGAGCGCCAGGTTGTGCGCGACGTTTGCCGCCCCGCCGAGCGTCTCGCGCGTCCCCGTCACGTGGGTGATCGGCACCGGTGCCTCGGGGGAGATGCGCGTCACCTCGCCCGTATAGTACTTGTCGAGCATGACATCGCCGACGACGAGGATGTTGCTGCGCGCGCTCTTTTCGGCAACGACGCTGCGGATTTTTTTCATATCCATGAAAATGCTCCTATCTGCTCTGCGGTAAACTCGAACGAACGACCCGACCTGCCGCTCCACGCGGTGCGAGGGCAAAATGCCCATCTGCCATCTCCACGACCCGCGTCTCAAAATCCGTCGGTGCGGGCAGTTCGCACGCGGGACACTCGCCCTCCTCGCGCAGGATCTGATCGGCATACTGCAAAATGAGATCCGGCGGCATCCGCTTCATGCACATCATGTGCTCTTCTCCTGCGAGCGGACACTCGTGGATGCGGCACGGATGACACGAGACGGGCGCACGGACGGAGATGCTCCGTGCATCGTAGGGGTAGAACCCGGGAATCGGCGACGAGCCGAACATACAGATCACGGGGACGTGCATTGCGACGCCGACATGCATTGGCCCGGAGTCCGTCGTGATGAAGAGAATGCAGCGGGAGAGGAGCCCTGCGAGTACGCCGAGGCTGACCTTCCCCGTAAAGATATGGAGGTGCGGATGCTCGCGTTCCTCCATGCGGGCACGGCATTCCTCCACCATCTCCATATCCATCGGGCCGCCCATGACGGCGATGTGATAGCCGCGTCGGAGATAGGTGTCAGCCACGACGGCGAAGTACGCATCAATCCATCGCTTGGTCGCCCAGCTCGCGCCGATGTTGAGCGCAATCACCTTGTCGGTCGGAGCAAAATGCGCCTGCCAGAGACGCTCTGCCTCCTCTCTCGCTGCGGACGGAATCCACATCTCGAGCCCCGCCGTCCCGTCTGCATGGAGTACGCCTGCCGCGCGCAGTGCCGCATAGTGTGAGTGTACCTCGTGCATCACCTGATTCTGACTTGGGCTGACATGGTCGAAGGCGAGGGCGAACCCCGGCTTTGCATAGCCGACGATGCGCCGTCCGCCGCTGAACGCGGCGAGTGCTGAGGAGCGCTCGTTGCGGTGGAGATTGATAACGAGATCGTAGTGGTTTTTCCGCAGGCGAATTGCATAGCGCAGGATGCCGAGAATGCCGCCGTCCGCCCCCTTCTTGTCAATCAGGAGGCATTCGTCGAGATGCTCGTTCGCGGCGACGACATCCGCGAGCTTCTTGTCCGCGAGGAGCGTGATGCGCGCCGCAGGGTACTGCTGACGCAGGGCGGCCAGCACGGGCGTGCCGAGCATGAGATCGCCGAGGTGCATGAGGTGGATGACGAGAATGTTTTGATACAACTCTTTCCCCTCCGATGTCCGTTCGTCAGTCATGGCACAGCAGCACGCAGAACAGCCGTGATCTTCTTCTCCGCCTCATCCACCGTGATCGCCGCGAGGCAGTCGAGCCCCCTCGGGCAGGCGCGTTTCCAGCAGCCGCGGCAGGAGCGGTCCACCTCGATGACATTCTCCTGCTGCCCGTATGGACCGTTGCGGTTCGCATCCGTTGGCCCCATCAGCATAACGGTCGGCCGTCCGAGCCCCGCAGCGAGATGTACGGGCCCCGTATCGCCGCCGAGGACGAGCGCGGCACGCGTAAAGAGATGTGCGAGCTGCTTGAGGTTCGTCCGCCCGACGAGATTCACGGGCGGGATCCGCGCCGCCGCCATGATGTCGGCAGCAATCGTCGCATCGAGATGCCCTCCGCCAACGAGCACGGGAACGATATGCGCCGCATAGAGACGGTCGCCGAGCGCGGCGAAGTGCTCCGCCGGCCAGCGCTTGTTCGGCCAGTTCGCCCCGACGGCAAAGGCGACAAACGCTCGTCCCTCCGGCACGCCCTCGCGCTGCAGCAGCGTCTCCGCCGCCATGCGGTCACGATCCGATACGGCGAGGGGAAAGCGCACTGCGTCCACACGGCAGCCGATGGCGCGTGCCACGTCAAGATAGCGCTCGACGATGTGTCCGTGTGCGTGCGCCCCGCGCACGGGACGGCTCACACGATCCGCGCCCTCGCGCATATTTGCCGTGCCGACGCGCTCCCTCGCCCCCGCCGTATAGACGATTGCTGCCGACTTGAAGAGCCCCTGCAGATCGAGCGAGACATCATAGCGGCGCGCGCGCAAACGGCGGCGCAGGGGAGGATATTCACGGAGGAATCCGCCGATGCTGCGGAACTTCGCCTTTTCAAAGAGGATGAGCTCATCGATGTACGGATTCCCCTCAAGCAGAGGATAGGCGGGCGGCTCGACCACCCACGTCAGATGTGCATCGGGATAGGTCTCCTTGATGGCATAGGAAACGGGCAGCGCATGAATCACATCGCCGATCGCACTGAGTTTGACGACCAAGATATTCTTCATGGACTGCCCTCCTTTCTTTCGCCATATTTTTGCGCATACAGCGTATCTGCCTGCCGTCAGTGCCGTGCGATTCCCCTCGCGAATGCCTCGTTACGCAAACGGGCGCGTGCTCGTCCGCCTAAATACCTGCGGATTCCTTAACGCGCTTCGCTTGAACGATAGAAATCCGCAGGGGGCGGGTCGCACGCTCTGCGCCGTTTGCTTCTCTAGGATTCGCTCAGGGAATCCCCACGGGTGCCTACGCTGCGTGCGATTACCCGCGCCCCGCCCTCTCGATGATCCCCGTCGTGGACTTCCCCGCGACGAGCGGGATAAAGGCGACCTCGCCGCCGTACGCCTCGACGATGCTCGCCTCGGGCAGCGTCTCACGCGTGTAGTCGCCGCCCTTGACGTAGACCGCAGGACGCACCTTTGCGATCAGCGCCTCCGCCGTATCCTCGCCGAAGATCACCACCGCATCGACGGCAGCGAGTGCCCCAACGACCTCCGCGCGATCCAGCTCATTGTTGATGGGGCGCGACGGTCCCTTGAGCCGCCGCACAGAGGCGTCGCTGTTCAGCCCGAGGATGAGCATATCCCCCTGCGCACGTGCCGCTGTCAGGTAGCGCACATGCCCCGCATGGAGGATGTCAAAGCAGCCATTGGTAAAGACGACGCGCGCACCTGCCGCACGCAGCGCCGCCGCGTATGCCTCGATGTGTTCATCAGGAATGAGCATGAGCGTCTCCTTCCGCTGTCAGTGCCGCATGCAGCTCCGCCCACGCCACCGTCGCCGTCCCGCGTTTCCGCACGGCAATCCCCGACGCCGTATTGCTGAGCCGCGCCGCCGTCACGGGATCCACGCCCGCCGCAAGGGCGAGTGCCATGACGGCCACGCACGTATCGCCCGCACCGGAGACATCGAAGATCTCACTGTGGTCGCTCACGGGGATATCCGTCGCTGACCCATCTGCGAGAAAGAGCGTCATGCCGTCCGCCCCGCGCGTGATGAGCACGCCGTCCGCCGAGAGCCGTGTGAGGAGCTCACGCCCCGCCGCATGGATGTCTGCCGCCGAGCGGAGCGCGCGCCCGAGTGCCGCCGCAAGCTCCGCGTCGTTCTGCTTGACGTAGCCGATGCCTGCATAGCTGAGGATGTCATAGCGCGCATCCACGATGCTCGGAATCCCCGCCGCACGTGCCGCATCAATCACCGTACGGCGCACGCGCTCCGTCACCGTACCCGACCCATAGTCTGAGAGTACAACCGCGCGCACCTGCGGGAGGAGGCGCGTGATCTCCGCTAGGAGGCACTCCTCCACCGCTGCCGCAAGCGGCGTATGCCACTCACGGTCAACGCGTACGATCTGCTGGCTGACCGTCGCGCGCCCGCCCGCGATGATGCGCGTCTTCGTGATGGTCGGACGCGCCGCATCGCGGACAAATCCCGCCGTATCGACAGCGTTTTCCCCGAGCACGGTGCAGAGCGAATCGCCGCCCGCATCCGTCCCGCAGACGCCGACGGCATACGAGTGCCCGCCGAGCGTTGCCGCATTATTCGCCACGTTCGCCGCGCCGCCGGCCACGACGCGCTCCTCCCGCTGCTCTAGAACGAGCACGGGTGCCTCACGCGAGATGCGTGAGATCGTCCCGTCGAGATAGACATCCGCCACCATATCCCCGATGATGAGCACGGGGGCATTTTTTAAACGCTTCAGCGCATTTACCATGGCGTGAACTCCCATTTGATCTTCCACGTATTCTGCTTCGAGCGGTAGCGCAGGATGATCTGCGAACAGTGCAGGTCGTGGAACCAGTAGTAGTCCACATCCGTCCATGCACGCGGCTCGACGGCATACTTCGTGCCGACGGCGATGCGGTCACGTTCGCCGAGGCGGTAGCTCAGCCCACCCATAAAGACCTTGGAGTAGTCCTCCTCGTTATAGGAGAAAAGAGCATTCTCTTTGGAGCTTCTGGAGTAAATGCCGCCGATATACGCGGCAAAGCGGTCGTCAAATTGTTTGGTCAGGAATGCGCTGGCACTGAGTCCCTGCACACGTGAATGATCGTAGCTCTCACGCGTCACGGAGTAGCCCGCCGCGAGATCGAGTCCATAGCCGTGAAATTTTATCGTATCACGCGCAAAGGAAACGCCGTACTTAAAGTGGTTGCTGTGAACACCGCTCCCATACCAGCGACCATACTCGGAATAGAGATTGTAGGTGATCGGCGAATGTCCGATTCGCCGCCCGTAGCCAAGGCTGAGCGACGGCATCTTTTTGACCCACTCGTTGTCGCCGTCCTCAAAGACGCCGTAGGTCAGCGCGGCACTCGCATGTCGGTTCGTCCAGCTGAGATCATAGGAGCTGCGCCAGCCGCGCTGCGTCGTCACGTGCAGGTTCGCGGCGGCAGTCACATGGGGAGCGACATCTTTTTCAAAGCGCTGCTCCACCCAGCCGCCGTCGTCACTGTCATAACCTGCGCGCGGGAAATTGTTCTGCATGGGATGTGAGACATCGACCTCATGCCTTTTTTTCGTAAAGAGCACCGTGTTTTTCAGCCAGAACTTCACATTGTGCAGGATGAGCCGGTCACCTGGATAGAGCTCCGCCATCTCCGAGCTGAGGTGGTAGTCAGGATTCTTCGCCCCGCACTTCGTCTGCGTGCCGTCATAGACGACGATCTTGTCGGGGTAGAACTCAAAGCGCTTGCCCGTCATATAGTAGGCGCCGACCTTGCCGTCCGCCCGTTCCATCGTGCCCGTATGTTTCTGATAGTTGTAGTTGATGTGATAGCCGTCGAGCGTCACGCGCGACGCCCCCTCCGTCAGCTGCAGCACGTGCGCGCGATCCGGCACGGAGACCTCGCCGCGCACCGTATTGCCCGCCACATAGTCTCCCTGAAAGCGGCGCGCCTCCAGCTGGACAATATCCACATGTCCCTTCGCCGTAAAGTCCCCCGTACGCTCATCGTACGTCAGGTCATCGCCCTCAAACGCGACCGGAGAGGGCTGATCCGCCGCCACGGGATGGCGCAGATGCTTCTGCATCGCTGCGACATCGGCAAGCAGCTTCTCCTGCTCCGGCGTGAGCCGATTGGCGCGCTCCGCACGCCGCTGATTCTCGATATAATCCAGTCGCTCGATCCCCGTATCCGAGTCCGAGCTGTACGTCGCGTGTGCCGTCCCCGACAAAAACGCACAGGCGGCGGTCAGGGCGAGCAGAATACGGGTGGTGTGGGCTGTACTCATCGGCGCGTTCTCCTGTTATTTAAAAGCAATTTGACGTTCTTATACTACATCATAAACGGAATTTTCGCAACCGAAAAGAGCGCACGCGCCCTGCTCATTTCGCAGGAAACACTGCGACAGGAAACCGCACTGTATTCGCCCCCACGCGGACAAAAATCTACACCAATCCGAGAAACTTCATTGTATCCATACTTCCATAGGATTTGACGCGTCAAAAATTTTCCTCTATAATAGATCGAAATCAGAGAGATTGATGGGAACGGAAGGAGTCCTGCGGATGCGGCGCATTGCAGTGTGTGGATTTTGGGCGGTGTTGATCAGCCTTTTCGCTGGTCTCGGCAGCGGCGAAGCGGCAGAGGATATGCGCTTTGTCGACGCGAACGGCGACACGGGCTACTACGTGGATGCCGCGAGCATCACACGCCTCTCGGATGTCGAGCGCGAGGCAGGCGTCGCCGTGGTCAAGGCAACGGAAAACCGTCGTTTCCTCTACCGCATCCGATTCAATCGGCAGATGTGCACCTACCAGATTCTCTCCGGTCAGGTCGGTGTCTATGACACGAAGGAGGTACTGCGCACGACGCCGGGCATGGCAGCGCCACAGGCCTACACACCCACCTCGCCGATGCAGAGCATCGAGGACTTTATCGAAGAACTGCTCGCAAAGCAGAAGACGACACCATAAGGAGGATGAATCCATGCGACAAAAAATCTGCGCTCTCATGCTGACGCTCGCCCTGGCACTCACGTCCATCGGCACAGCATTTGCCTCAGAGCCGCCGAACGCCGTCCAGTCAAAGCTCGCCCTCATCGAGCAGGACACCTACGGACGCGAGCAGACCGGCGCGCTCATCGACCGCATCAACCGCCTCGAGCGCGACTACGACGGCAAGCACCGCAGTGGCAGCCTCATGGCACGCATCGACGCACTCTACGAGGAGATCTACACGAACAGCACATCACCGTCCGTCCTGATGGATGTGAGCGCCATCGAGTGGAACATCAACCACGAGACGAGCATGCGCTCCGTGCAGGATCGCGTCGGCGCGCTCGAGACATCGCTCCTCGGCAAGAACGCCGAGGGCACGTTTAAAAAGCGTATCGCTGCACTCTCCACGGCATCCTTCGGACGCGCGGAGATCCCCGTGACCCCCGTCACCGTTCCCGCCGACACGCTCATCAAGGTTGCACTTGTCACGCCCGTCAACGCGAAGGAACTCAAGGTGGGCGATACGATCGAGTATCAGGTCGCCGACGATGTATTCGTGAACGACGTGCTCGTCTTTACGAAGGGCTCGCGCGGCGAGGGCACGGTCACGAAGGTGCGCCAGGCGCGCAACTTCGGCCGCAACGCACAGGTCGAGATCGACTTCAAGGAGACCAAGGCACTCGACGGCACGTACGTGACGACCTTCATCGGTGAGGAGTCAAAGAAGGAGATGACCCATCTCGCCATGGCAGCCGGCGCATCCCTCGCAGGCATTGCCGTTCTCGGTCCCATCGGCGTTGTCGCGGGTGCGTTCGTCCACGGCAAGAACGTCGACCTCCCCGCCGGTACGGAGCTCTACATCCAGACACAGCACGAGACGACCCTCTTCGGCGTGCAGACCACCTACGACAGCGCGGCACCGTTCCAGCGCGACGCAGAGACACCTGCAGCCAAGACAGACAGCACAAACGATCAGAGCGTCTACCACGACGCGGCGTAACACGCGGCATCATAAAAGCCCCCATGGTACAGCCATGGGGGCTTTCTGCTGCAATCAACGGATCCGTCAGCGGATGAAGAATCCTGCGAGCTTCATGTTCTGGTCGTAGCTAAGACGGTAGACCACAGCCGTCGCCTTGTAGCCGACAGCGATCTCGCAGACCGCGAACCACGCATTATTCTCCTTGCCTGCCGTCATGTACGGCTTGCCAACGGAGACGCGTGCGCCCCAGTCCTGCGCGAACTGAGCCTTTGCCTCTTTCAGCTGATCGGCCGAGAGATGCGCCTTCAAATCGGCGGTCGCCTCAGCCTGCAGGCCTGCGATATCCCCCTTTTCGAAGCGGTCAATCGTCGCCATCATGTGCTGCTGAACGACATCGCCCTGGAACGGTGCCTGCTCCTCCTGCGCCTGTGCAGCGGGAGCATCCGCCGCATAGACCGCCGGTGCAGCAACAAAGGCGCTGCCCGCAACGAGCGCGGCAGCAAGGAAACGGGAAAGGGTACGAGACTTCATAAAAACGTCCTCCTTCTAGTAGGCATCCCCCTACTTTACACAGGAAAAACAAGCGAGCGATTCCACGCACTCCACAGAGACCTCCGCATAGAGCGCACGCAGGCGCTCCGTCAGGCTCTCCCGGGTGTCATACGGCGGCGTAAAGAATCCCATGCGCGTGTAGAGCTGCGTCACGACGAAGTCCGTCCGCGCATTCTCCCCCAGGACAAACACCGACCCCGTCAGACGTCCGCCGGGACGCAGTACGCGGTGTACCTCGCGCCATGCCGCTTCCTTGTCGGGAAACGCATGAAACCCATTGATCGAAACCGCCGCATCGAACGCAGCGTCGTCGAACGTCAAATGCCCGACGTCCCCCTCGGTAAAGGTGACGTTCCGAATGCCGAGTGCCTCCGCACGCGCACGCGCCGCCGCAAGCATCGCGGGCGCGTAGTCGAGACAGGTGATGTCCGCCTCTGGGAGCTCCGCATAGACGGGCAGCGAGAGACATCCCGTCCCGACCGGTACCTCAAGCAGCCGCCCCGCAAAGCCCTCGTGTGCCGCACGCAGTGCAAGCGTCACATAACGGCGCACGCCGCTGCGATCCAGCCCCCACACGAGCCGTGAGACCAGCTTCCCCGACAACGTCGAGTACGTCATCATTCCGTCATAGAGGCTCGCGAGCCGCCCGACCGAACAGTACGCTCCGCGTATCTTCTCGTAGCGGCGCAGTTCCTCGTCCATCATGGCATCCTTTCTCCGATCCGATCACAATTTATTCTAACACAAAAAAAGGGCGGTTTCAATGACCGAAAATATCTTGTGCGGCACGGTCTTTTGCATCTCGGCGAGACGATTGTCTTTCATGGAGAATATGCGGCTTGCCATCTAATAACTTTTAAGGCATAATAGAGAGAGGAGGAAAGCGATGCGCCCGATTCGTGACCGTATATTTTTTGTCGCGTGGCATGAAGGCAGTTTTGTACTTCTCCATCATTTCATGAAGAAGACCGTAAAGACCCCACCGCGAGAAATCGAACAGGCACGGCGCGAGCTTGCCGATCTGAAAGAAAGAGGTGTATTGCCATGACAAGCAATGCGATTGCAGGAACGTGGGACGAGTGGGAAAAGGAACACTGCACCCCGGAGGAGATTGCAGAAAGCGACCTGCGCGTCGCGCTGATCGGCGAACTCATCCGTGCACGACAGGAGCGCGGTATCACACAGAAACAGCTTGAGGAGATGAGCGGCGTTACGCAGCCCGTTATCGCCCGGCTTGAACGTGGGACAACCAGCCCTAACGTTTCAACCCTTATGAAGGTTCTCGCGCCGCTTGGGAAGAAACTCGCCATCGTACCAATGTAGGGCATCCACGATTGCCGCTCCGTCTCTTGCCGCCCATCGGTGGGCTATGGAGGTATATGTTATGCCGACAATCTCAATGTTCTTCGGGATCATCATTCGTATGTATAACAACAACGATCACAATCCACCGCATTTCCACGCGACCTATCAGGGGTATCATGCTGTATTCAACATGGACGGCGACCTCACCGAAGGCGATATGCCGCGCAAGCAGCTCAAACTGATTGCGGCGTGGACAGAGCTGCACCGCGACGAGCTCCTCGCCAACTGGGAGCTTGCCATGAGTGAACAACCACTTTACAAGATTGACCCGCTCCGCTAGAGAAAGGAGTATCTTCTATGAAACAGCCTGTGTGGATTGTTGAGGATGTGAAAGCACGGAATGACTATACTTTGCTTATCACCTTTACCGGAGGTGCACAACGTATTTTTGACGCGCGTCCGCTGCTCGATAAGCCAATTTTCGCACCGCTCAAAAGCCTTCCCTTTTTTCTGCGTGCAAAGGCGATGTACGGCACGGTGATTTGGAACGATGATGTGGATATCGCCCCGGAACATCTTTATGAGTGCAGCACTCCCGTTGAGGTGGAGAAGATTGCCTAACTCGCGCCACAAAAAGGAATAAAATAAAAAACCGCCCCCTCTGCGCCAACAGAGAGAGCAGAAGACACGACGCGCATGATACCTCAATTCATGTAAATCCTGCCATGATTTGCCTCCTTTGTAAGGAGGTTTTCTTTATGTCCGCCAACATCAGAGCGCATCTTTGAATGGCTTATAGACAAATGATTTTTTGTAGACAATCTGTAGACAAGCAGATGTATACACGCGTGAATCCCCTTTCCTATCAGGGGATATACCCTTTTTCCGTAATTTTCTGTTATAATAAGAAAATCATTTTTTATCAATCCATCGAAATGATAGGTTGAGCTTTGTGTATGTGCGGATGTGTTTCCGCATCCCGGCGGGAGAGAAGAGCCATGAAAGGTGAGCTGTTAATCAAGGAACAGCGGTGCAAGGGCTGCGGAATTTGCGCGGCATTCTGCCCGAAGAAGGTGCTCGAGGTGAGTCTGCTCGGCAAGATTACCCCCGTGCGCCCCGAGGACTGTATTGCGTGTGGGCAGTGCGAGATGCGCTGTCCCGATTTTGCGATTTTCGTGGAGAGGAGGGCATAGGATGGAGCGCAAGACTAGGCTGATGCAGGGCAACGAGGCGGTCGCCGAGGGTGCGATTGCCGCGGGAGTCACGTTCTTCGCGGGCTACCCCATCACGCCCTCGACGGAGATCGCCGAGCAGATGGCAAAACTGCTGCCAAAGATCGGCGGCACCTTCCTCCAAATGGAGGATGAGATCGGGGCGATGGGTGCGATTCTCGGCGCATCGCTTGCAGGGGCAAAGGTCATGGACGCGACGAGCGGCCCGGGCTTCTCGCTGAAACAGGAGCTGATCGGCTACGCCGCATGTGCGGAGATCCCCTGTGTGGTGGCGAACGTCCAACGCGTCGGCCCCTCGACGGGACAGCCGACCGCGCCCTCGCAGGGCGACGTGATGCAGGCACGCTGGGGCACGCATGGCGATCATCCGATCATCGCGCTCTCCCCGTGGAGTGTGCGCGAGTCGTTCGACATGGCGGTCATGGCGGTGAACTACGCCGAGCGATTCCGCACGCCTGTCATTCTGCTGACGGACGAGATCGTCGGGCATCTGCGCGAGAATGTGACCCTGCCCGCCCCCGAGGAGATCGAAATCTATCCGCGCCGCCGGCCGAAAAAAACACGCGCCGAGGGCTATCAGCCTTATGCCGTGGGCGAGGATCTCGTGCCTGACGTGGCGCGGTTCGGCGACGGATATCACATCCACGTGACAGGGCTCCTCCACGATGAGACAGGCTTTCCCTCGGGCAGCCCTGCCGTCACGGAACAGCTCATCCGTCGCCTGCACGAGAAGATCAGCCGCGTGGGCGAGGAGATCATCCACACGGAAGAGGCATTCATGGAGGATGCGGAATACGCTGTCGTCAGCTATGGCGGTACGGCGCGCACGGCGTACGAGGCGGTACGTACTGCGCGAGCGGAGGGCATACGTGTCGGCTTCCTGCGTCTCAAGACGATCTGGCCGTTCGCGGATGCCGCCGTCGGCCGGCTTGCAGATCGCGTGCGGAGCATCCTCGTCGCGGAGCTGAACTACGGCCAGCTCGTGGGTGAGGTCACGCGCGCGGCGCACGGTACACCCGTCCGCCCGTGTCTCAAATACGATATGCACAGCTTCACGCCACAGGAAATCACGGCGGCGATTCGTCAGATGAGCGAGGAGGTGCGGGCATGAGCACGGACATGAATACACACGCGGAGATCGACCGCAGCTTTGAGCAGTATTTTCGTCAAAACCGCCTGCCCCACCTCTGGTGTCCCGGCTGCGGCAACGGCACGGCACTCAAGTGCATTGCCGAGGCGATTGAGGAAACGGAGGGCTTTACGCAGGACAACACGGTCATCGTCTCCGGCATCGGCTGTTCCTCGCGCGGCTCGGGCTATATGGATTTTGATACCGTGCATACAGCGCACGGACGAGCGATTCCATTTGCAACGGGGATCAAGCTTGCACGCCCTGATCTGAACGTCATCGTCATCACAGGAGACGGCGACTGCACTGCCATTGGCGGCAACCATTTCCTGCACGGCTGTCGGCGCAACGTCGATCTGACGGTTGTGCTCTTCAACAACAACATCTACGGCATGACGGGCGGGCAGTCCTCGCCGACGACTCCGCCGGGCAAGATGACGGCGACCGCTCCCTACGGGACGATCGACCGCCCGCTTGACGCGTGCCGCATCGCCGAGGCAGCAGGTGCGACCTACGTCGCACGCTCGACGGTCTTTCACGTTAAGCATCTCACACAGATGATTGCGGGCGGGCTCAAAAATCACGGCTTCGCCCTCGTCGAGGCGATGGTGCAGTGCCCGACCGCCTACGGACGCAAGAACCGCATGGGATCGCCCGCCGCGATGCTCACGTGGATGAAGGACGCCGCTGTCATGAAGGCGGCATGGGACAAGCTCCCGCCCGAAAAGCGTACGGCGGAGCAGTTCCCCATCGGACTTCTCTGTGCGTGCGCGGGTGAGGAGTACGGCACGGCAAACGCTGCGATTCAGCAGCGCGCAGGAGGGCTCTGATATGCAGAAGGAACTTCGTCTCTCAGGCTCGGGCGGACAGGGCGTCATCACCGCCGCCATCATCTTTGCCGAGGCGGCGGCTGCGTGCGGCAAAAACGTTGCACAGTCACAGTCCTATGGTCCTGAGGCGCGCGGCGGTGCGTCCCGCTCCGAGGTCATCATCAGCGACGACGTGATCTACCATCCGCACGTCGAGCATCCTGACATCGTTCTCGCCATGACACAGGCGGCGGCGGATAAGTACGCCGGCGATCTTGATCCCGCGCACGGCATCCTCATCGTGGACAGCGAGCTCGTGCCGAACGTCCCTGCGGCGGCACATATCATCTCCGTCCCCATCACGACGCTCGCCATCGAAAAGATCGGCAAGTCTCTCTTTGCCAACATCGTCGCCCTCGGCGTCATCACATGCGTCTCGGGGATTGTCCCCTTGGACGCCGTAAAAACAGCCGTCGCGCACCGCGTTCCGCCGCATACCGTCGACGCGAATATGCAGGCGCTCATGGTCGGCTACGAGGCAGCGAAGGAATAACGACAAACAAAAACACCGCTCCACTACACACGGGGCGGTGTTTTGTATAAAACAGACGTTCACAAACATGAAATTTCATGTTATGATACACATAGGTGTTGTCAATAACGGTAGGCGGTCGATTCACGCTCCCGTAAGGGGGTGATGCTTATGGGACCATACGAATTTCTTTCGCTGGTCTTTCTCGTTACAATTTGCATTGTAGCAATCAAAGCATAAGAAAAGCCGCCCTCAGTTCCCAAGCTTAGGCGGCTAATCTTATTAGACGTATAGGGGGCTGACCGTTTACCGGCAGCACCCTTTTCTATGCTCATTATACGACGTGTGAACCGTTCCGTCAAGCCTGATGGGTGTGAGGGCTCACTATAGCTTACTTCACGCCTGCGCCGTCGAGTGCGGCACGGACGCTCTTCTGCGCGTTCTGGAGCTTTGCCATCTCATCATCCGTGAGGTGCACCTCGAACGAGCGCACAATACCGTCCTGGCTGATCATGCGCGGGATGGAGAGTGCCACGTCCTTGATGCCATACTCGCCCTTCATGACGGCAGCACAGGGCAGAATCGTGTGTTCATTGAAGAGGATTGCCTTGATGAAGCGGCAGGCGACCATGGCGATGCCGGTATTGGTAAAGCCCTTGAGATTGATGACATCGTATGCCGCCTGTATAATTCCCTGCTCGATGTCGTGGCGGTTCAGCTTCTCCTTAAAGTGGAAGTACTCGTCGAGGTGATCGATGCCAAGTCCCGCGCAGTTGACCGTCGACCATGCGACAAAGGCATCGTTGCCATGCTCGCCGAGCACATAGCCGTGGATGTTCTTCGGATCCATATCGTAGTGCTCCGCGAGGAGGTAGCGGAAACGATACGTCTCAAGCATTGTCCCCGTACCGAGGATCTTCTCGCGCGGATAGTCGAACTCGGTCGATACGACGTAGGTCGCAACATCGAGTGGGTTCGTGATCATGATGACCATGGCTTCCTTCGTGTATTTCACGATCTCAGAGAAGATGGAGCGCATGATCTTCGAATTCGTGCTCGCGAGTTTCAGTCGGTCGGGCGTCTCCCCGGGCAGGATGGAGGGACCCGCCGTGATGACGATGAACGCGGCGTCGCGGCAGTCCTCATACGTCCCCGGATGAATCTTGATGTTCGTGCAGTATGGTGAAGACATGGCATGACTGGTGTCCAGTGCCTCGCCGCGTGCGCGATCCATATCGAGATCGATGAGCGCGATCTCCGAGGCAAGCTGGAAGTCCGCGATCTTGTTGAGCACGGCAGAGCCGACGTTGCTCGTACCGATGATGACAACTTTTCCCCTGTTGATGGACATAGTAATGACCTCCTAAAAATGCAAAAAGCCCAAGACGCCGCGATATGCGCTTGGACGCTATGGATGCACGATGAACTGTGTGGAAGCCAGCCATTTCATGATCGATTGCACTTCTTTTCAGCAGAGCGGTTCCGCAGGATTTCCTGCGCCATCATAGTAGCACCAGTGGGAATGAATGTCAACAGATTTTCGGATAGAATACGAAAAAATACTGTCAAGTCGCACTATATCGTTCAGAGTCTTATACAAAACAAACGTTCACAAAAATTGGATTCCATGTTATGATACACATAGGTGTTGCCACGAGCGGTAGGCGGTCGATTCATGCTCCCGTAAGGGGGTGCTGCTGATGGGACCATACGAATTTCTTTCGCTGGTCTTTCTCGTTACAATTTGCATTGTAGCAATCAAAGCATAAGAAACCCCGCCTTCAGCGACCAACTCTAGGCGGGGTTCTTATTAACCACGTTTGATGAGGGGGCTGACCGTTTACCGGCAGCACCTTTTCTATGCTCATTATACGATGTTCGATGTTTTTCGTCAACCCTTTGCCGACGCTGTGTTGTAGACGTCCTTGAGCCGGGTCTCCTTGCGCAGGCTGCGGCATGGGCACGACGTTTCCTCGGCGGAGACGCTGCGCTTTACAGCACACGAAACGTAATCATATCATCAAGACTGTCCATGGTCTCCACATCGCAGAGCTCATTTCCGCGCAGCGCCGTCTGAATATGATAGAAAACGAGCCGAATTTTGAGGAAGCGTACAAACTCCTTCGAGCGGCGCTGATACCCATACGCCGCAATTAACGTCCTGAGTTTCATACGGACATAATCCTTTTTCCCAAGGTAAAGAATTTGCACACGCAGCCTCTTGAAAAAGAGATCCAAGTCAAAATCATCGCGCATCAAGTCAGATATGTCCAACGTTCCGTCAGAGACTGCCTGTACCGATGGGAACTCGGCATCAAGAGTGATTTTATCCTGCATATAATCCGACCAATACAGGATGTCCAACAGCCATTTTCGATAATTTTGCCGATATTCCACCGCCAAAAAGGATTTATCCTCTGTGTGCATCCGATGGGCGAGGCGAAGGGCTTCCTTGGTAGATAATCCTGCATTATCAATAATGCAGGCCACATCCAAGGCAGTGTATAGGAGAGCCTTCATCAGTATTCTCCTTCCAGTTGATCACCTTTCTTTGCGTTGCAGCTGCGACAAAGGATCTGCAAATTATCGCGTACAGAACGCCCGCCTTTGTTCAGGGGAACGATATGATCTACATGGAGGAATTGACGATTGGGGAATACTTCTCCGCAATGGGCGCAAACATAGCCGGAAGAGGTCTCCGCCTTGGCAAACGCTCCTTCACGCAGTTCCTCTTCCAGTGCGGGATCGACTGCCCTGATTTTATCCAGCGGAAGGCTCTCCAAGGCTACTTTATCGTACGTCACATTTTCCTCCGGTGCATAAAGTTCCGGGTCAGAAATCTTCGCCAGCTCAATATCCACCATGCGCAGAAAATATATCTTTTTTCCAAAAAACAGCTGCAAGAGATTGTCGTCTACGCTTTCCCACAGTGCATCAAGATATTCTTTTTTCTTCTTTTGGCCGAGATCCTCGTCCCAGATGTGCCGCGCAATCGCTTGGACATCCAGCTTGCTTCGATCCACTTGGTCAAACGTATAGAATTTCGGCTCGGATTCCTTCTGTGCATAATATTTCAAGATGTGCCGCACATCTCTGGGGTCATAGGGCGGCACCATGTCACGATGGAAAAATTGCTTTTTGCATTCCGCCTCCAATTTTCCCAGCACATCATCGGAGAGATATTCATCGTCGGTGTTGATGCCCTCAAACAGTGCCGGGAGTGCCTGCATCATGTTCTCATAGGCGTCTTGCGTGCTGTTATACACCATGACCTGATAGGAGAAGTCGATCCCCTCTTCGTTGATGTACTGGAACGCATACATCCCCACGGGAACACGCTCCCAAAAAGGAACCGCCTCAAGCTGCGTGGTGTCAATCGCATCGTTCAGGATGGCGGCAAATTCCTCAATTTTGGAAATGGCAATCCACCGCATTTGTTGCTTTTTATACTCAGGGCTGTCTTTCGTCGTCCATTCGCTGTCGCCGACAAATATTGTATCCGGACTAACCCATGCGATATGTTCATTCCAATCATCAACAAAAGAGACGATGTAGGCGATGTTGGTACCGCCCGCTTTTTCGCCGCGCAGCGCACGGCCGATCATCTGTGTCATAAGGATGGTAGACACGGTAGGACGCGCGAGGAACACGGTCTTCGTCATGGGCAGATCAACGCCCTCGGTGAGAATATTGACATTCACCAAGACCTTTACATCGCCGCTGCGGAAGGCTTCGAGGTTTTTTTCATTGTCCTTGGGGCTGATCGTTGCACCGGTGCCCATATCCTTGATGGCAGAAACGACGTACGCTGCTTTAATGCCCGCCTTGTTGAACAGCTTTGTAAGCGCAATCGCATGATCAATGTTGACGGCAAAGACAATGGTCTTCCCGTATTCGTCCGCCTTCTTCACATAGGTATCGACAATCAGCTTGTTGCGGGGGCCACTCTCCGCGATACTTTGGGACAGTTCGGGAGAAAGTGTGTCAAGATGCTGGATGCTTTCCAACGCTTCAAGCCCCAAATCTTTGCCATACTCCTCATCTGTATAGTATGTCTCAAAATGGGGATGAGAAAGTATCTGTCGATTGATGAGTTCCTTGAGGTCGATTTTGTAGGCGATACCAATATCATTTTTCTTCGACTGTTCACCAGACATGCCATCTTTGTAGATGCGCGCCAAGAGCCCCTGCTCGTTATCGGCCGTACGGAAAGGCGTCGCCGTGAGGCCGATCAGTTTGACATGCGCTACCTTGTCCTTAACGTAATCAATGACGCGCCGATATGTCTTTGCCGTGGAGTGATGCGCTTCGTCCACGACGAGGAAAATCTCGTCCGCCCCCGCAAGCCACGGGGCAAGTCGTGCTAGATTGGACGCCCTGCCGATACTGTCCTTGCTGATGATGAGCAAATCGTCCTTCGGATCAATGTTGATCGTTTTATCATGATTCGATGAGCCGGACACGATGCGATAGCGAAAGGACGAGATGTGGGGAATTTCTGCGGCGTAGGCAAATTTCTGGAAGGACTCCGCCGCTTGATCAAGAAGCGTCTGACGATGGGCAAGCCAGAGAATCTTTTTCTTTTTGTCGAGCGCATGACGAAGAAGCCATGTAGATGCCGTATACGTTTTTCCGCCACCTGTGGGAAGCACCACCAGCGTACTATAACTCGCGTTTTCTTCGTCCATGCGGTCGAGCGCACGAAGCGCGTCCAGCTGGTGCCGATACGGATGGCGTGTGTTGCTGCCGGGGAGGGGGTGCACCTCTCCTGCTGATGGAAAGTCGATGTATTCTTGCGCCATGTTTCGTTGTTCCTCCTTCAACGCAGGGAAGCACTGATACATTCAGTACCGCCGTCACCCCTTTGCCGACGCCGCGTTATAGACATCCTTGAGCAGGGTTTCCTTGCGCAGGCTGCGGCACGGGCACGACGTTTCCTCGGCGGAGACGCTGCGGATCGTCGCGAGGAGGATGTCGCCGATCATCGGTGCATCGTCGTAGAAGATCTGCTCGAGGGTGTCGTGCGACCACGGGCGGATGCCCTCGCCGTAGTTCACGACGAAGTACAGCCCCGCATAGCATGCACCGATCTCGCGTGCGAGGTAGACCTCAGGCGAAAGGCTCTGTCCCACGATGTCCGCGTGGCCCTGCATCATGGCGATCTCAGCGGGGCTCTCGAAATGCCGCCCGTCCGTGACGGCATAGATGCCGCGGTCAAAGACGCGCCCCGTGTAGCGTTTCTTTGTTTCTTCAATCAATGTCTGACGCAGTTCCGCACAGAGTGCGTCGCGCATGACGAGCAGATAGCGTCCGTCAAGCATGACATCCTTGCGCACGGAGAGGTCGAGATAGTCGTCGGGGATGAGGAAGTCGCGCGGGTCGAGCAGGGGATTCACCGTGCCGACGCCGCCCTCGGAGAGGATGCGCGTGACGCCCGCCTCCCGCAGTACCCAGAACACCTGTCGCGAGGCATCCGCACGCGTCACGCCGCTGCGCCAGCCGTGCATACGGCAGGTCAGGACGCGCCGTCCCGCAACGGAGAACAGGCGAAACACAGGGCTCTCGCCGTAGGGCGTTGCAAAGTGCAGGCCATCCGCGAGGATCTCCACATCATCCGCCGTCGATGCGCGCGGGAAATCGCTCGAAAGCGTCCCCGAGCCGCCGATCACGGCATAGCGCGCCGCAGGAATCTGTTGCTCTGCCATACTAAAACCTCCGTATCACGCGATAGCGCGTATCGCGCTGGGCCGGCTCTCTGCCCGCACCACGTATCAGATCGATCATCTTCTTGATCGACATATTGTACCGCGTCCCCGCCGCGCGCACGACGTTCTCCTCCAGCATGATGCTCCCGAGATCGTCCGCGCCAAAGCCGAGCGTCAGCTGTCCGATGCGCTCCCCCTGTGTGACCCACGACCCTTGTATATGCGCAACATTGTCCATGTAGAGGCGCGTGACGGCGAGTGTCCGCATGTAGTCCCAGCTCGACGTCTTCTCCCCGCCGAGAGCGGTGTTGCCGGGCTGAAATGTCCACGTGATGAACGCGCGGAATCCCCCCGTCTCCTCCTGCAGGCGGCGGATGTGCTCCATGTGCTCCACGCGCTCCGCCATCGACTCACCAAAGCCGATGACCATGGTCGCCGTTGACTCCATACCGATCTTATGCGCCGTCCGCATGACGCGCAGCCAATCCTCGGTCATGATCTTTTTCGGCGCGATGCGCCTGCGCACACGGTCAACGAGGATCTCCGCGCCGCCGCCGGGGAGCGAGGCGAGCCCCGCATCCTGCAGCCGCCGCAGGGTATCCTCGACCGTGATGCCCTCCTTTTCGGCAAAGTACAGAATCTCCGTCGCCGTAAAGGAGTGAATCACGATGGAGGGGTATCGCTCGCGTATGGATCGCAGCATGTTCTCGTAGTACGAAAGCGGTAGGTCGGGGTGAATGCCGCCCTGTATCATGACCTGCGTCCCGCCTGCCGCCGCTGTCTCGCCGACCTTTGCAAGGATCTCCTCCATCGGCAGGAGATAGGCGTCGGGCGCGTCCTGCTTCGTGTAGAACGCGCAGAACCGGCACTCATTCACGCAGATGTTCGTATAGTTGATATTGCGGTCGACGATGAACGTCACCGTATCGCCGAACCGTCGCCGCCGCTCCGCATCCGCCTCGCGCCCGAGGGCAATGGGATCGCCGTGCGTAAGGAGGTCTGCCGCCTCCTGCTCCGAAAGTCTCATGCGCCCTCCCCTGCCGCAATCGGCTGATAAAACGTATCGCGCTCCACGGGCACATAGCCTGCCTCACGGATCATCGCGTCGAGCTCGCGCCGCGTGATGCCCGTCTGCGTCTGCGCGCCTGCGGCGTGGATGATCTTCTCCTCGCCGATCGTCCCGTCGAGATCATCCGCTCCGAACCCGAGTGCGAGCTGGGCGATCGGCTGCGTCAGCATGACCCAGAACGCCTTGACATGTGCGACGTTGTCGAGGACAAGGCGCGAGAGCGCGAGCATCTTCATATCCTCCCACGAGCCGACGCGCGCGAGTTTTTTCTCTGCGCCGAGCACCGTGTTCTCGGGATGAAACGGAAAAAGCATGAACGCCTGAAAGCCGCCCGTCTCATCCTGCAAGTCGCGCAGGGCGAGCAGGTGGTCGATGCGCTCCTCGACCGTCTCGATGTGTCCGTACATCATGGACGCATTCGTACGGATGCCGAGCTCATGCGCCGTGCGCATACAGTCCAGCCACTCCGCACGCGTCGCCTTTTTCGGACAGATGATCGCGCGTACGCGGTCGGAGAGGATCTCCGCGCCGCCGCCCGGGAGCGAGGAGAGCCCCGCCGCCTGCAGACGACAGAGGATGTCCCGGACACTCGTCTCCTCCGTCTGGGCAAAGTTCACGACCTCCACGGGCGTGAACGCCTTGATATCCGCATGGGGCAGTGCCGCGTGCACCTGCCGCACCACGTCCTCATAGTAGGAAAATGGACGGTCGGGATGGAGGGCGCTCACGATGTGAATCTCCGTCAGATGCGGCGTCTTCTGTGCCGCCGCGAGCACGCGCGCCACATCATCCGTTTCCATAATATAGCCGCGCGCATCCCCCTGCTCCACCTGAAAGGCGCAGAGCGGACAGTTCGCACGGCATATATTCGTGAGATTGATGTGACGGTTCACCGTATAGTAGACATTCTTCCCGCTCGCGCGTTCCTTCGCCACACGCGCCCACTGCGCGAGCGCGAGCAGATCGTTGTCCTCATAGAGGAGGAGTGCATCCTCCCTCGTCAGCCGCGCTCCGCCCTCGGCGGCGGCACGGGCCGTTCTCAAATCGCTCATGTACTCTCCTCAAAGGAATGTCCGAAAATCTGAAAAAAATCGAGCAGGCGCCGCATCGTATCCTGCCCATCATAGCAGGTATCCACGAGATACCCGCGCTCGCGCTCATACTCCTTCAGTCCGCGGTAGTAGAATGCCTTCTTTGTGTCCTCAATGATGAACGGAACAATATTGTATTTCAGGCACTCCTTGAACGCGATAAGCCGTCCGACACGCCCGTTGCCGTCCTGAAACGGATGAATCCGCTCAAAATGGTAGTGGAAGTCCACGATGTCCTCAAAGGCGATCTTCTCCTTGGCCTGATAGCGGTCAAGGAGCCTCCGCATCGCCGCTGCGACCTCCTGCGGCGGAGTCGTTTCCACGCCGCCCACCATATTGGGACGTTCCTTGTAGTCGCCCACGCGAAAGTAGGGGAGCAGCTCGTCAGACGTTCTGCTTTTCAGCAGCTCATGGAGTTTTTTGATGATCTCTTCCGTCAGCGGCCCCTCCGCACAGTCGATGCAGTAGTCCATCGCCCGAAAGTGATTGACCGTCTCGATGATATCATCCACATGCGCATCCCCGCCCACGGTATTCGTCTCAAAGATGCGCCGCGTCTCCTCCTCACTGAGGCGGCTCCCCTCGATGTGGTTCGAGTTGTAGGTCATGCGCACCTGCAGCTCATGGTAGATGCCGCCCGAGAGGCGATGCGCCTTCTCCTCCCGCAGCCGCAAAAGGAGCGGATTCTCCCCTGAGAGCATAGCATCACCTCCAAAACTTGGGAAACACCGATAAATTCGGCGATTCCCTTGTTCTATTATATATAGATTCAGCGAAAAGGTAAAGGAAGCGCGGGGATTTTCGCCGCCTTCTCCTTAAGGAAGCACTGATAAATTCGGCACAACCATCTTGACGCATCTTTTTCGCCCGCTTTTCGTTAGCAAATCCTCCACATAGCCCTCGCTATGCGTCCGGTTTGCTGCCTCAATCGGACAAAAAATCTACGCCAATCTGGCAGACCTCATTTTATCAGCGATTCCTTTACTTTCCCAAAAGACCTATTGAAGCTGCTCCGCATCCGTATTATTATCAGAATGAATCGATATGTCAAAATGGGAAAGGAGCCGCCCATGAATCTACCCTACCAATGCCCCGACTGCGGCACAGAGCTCGGCTACGAGGGGCTGTGCTGGCGGTGCAGGACAGCGGCACAGCGGCGTGCCGCTGCGGCATGGACACCTGCGGAGATCGCGGCAAAGGAGCAGGAGATCATCGCGCAGATCGACGATGTGCCCGATGATTTCTGGTATCTGCTCTGCCGTGAGGACAGCGTCGCCCCCGCGATTCCGCGTGCAGCACTGGCGGCGCGTACCTTCTGGCCGCCTGCGCTCTACTATCACGCGCCCGCCGATGTACGGGACGGGCTGATCGCCGCACTGATGGAGACGGAGGCCGCGCAGGAGGCGAACGAGCTGATGATGTGCCTCGGCATGCAGGGGGACGACCGTGCGCTTGCGGCACTCCTTGCACTGGAGCGTGCGCCGCGTCCGTGGCGCGGACAGTTCTACGTCAATCCCTCCGTCTATGCGCAGTGCGGCGGCTGGACGTTCGACCGCGAGGGACGGCGGCGCACGCTGAACTTCGACACCTGCTATCCCATCGTTCACGCCGCCTCGGCAGAGGAGCTCGATCGCTCCCCCGTCCGCATCGCCCGCCCACGCGAGGAGCACTGCCCGCACTGTGGCAGCCGCATGGCAGATATGCTCATCCTCGACGGGCGGGACGCGCGCCTGCAGTTCCTCGGCATTGACGGTATCCTCACAACGACCTGCTGCCCGAACTGCGTTGCCTATGCAGAGCCGATACTGAGTCGCTATACGCTCGACGGCGGCAGCACTGTCCTGCCCTATGAGAATGCGGATCCCACGGCGTACATGGAGGAACTCGACACCATCTTTGACAACGATCTCATCCTCGGCGCGTCCCCCGTCCCGCGATTCTACGGTGCATTCTTCGACGATGTGAGCACGCTCGGCGGATTCGCCCTATGGGAGCAGGACTGGTCGTACACGACCTGCCCCGACTGCGGACAGCCGATGAAGTACCTCATGCAGATCCGCTGGAACGAGCTGGCGGACTACATGGAGGGCACGCTCTACATCGAGTTCTGCCCCGCCTGTCAGGTCGTCTCCATGCAGCACCAGCAGACGTGAGGTGCGCCATGACCGAACACGATGATACCGTACTGGCAGAAAAGTTCCGCACACTGTACGCGCACCTTTGCCGTGAGCGCATCCTCCCCTCCCTGCCGGTCACAGAGGCTGCCTCGCCCGCACAGATGGCGACAGCGCTCCGACAGGCACTGCAGGACGCCTATCCAACAACAAGGCTGAAGCGCACGATGAAAAGCATTCACTACGCCAACGCCTTTGCCGACACGGCGCTCAGGGAGTGCGCCTTTACCCTCGACGAGGTCGAGCAATACCTGACGCGGAACCACTTCCTTGACCACGACTGTTCCGTCGATTTCTTCAACAAAACGATCACGGCGGAGGGATTCGTCATCACGCCGACCGCCCTAGTGGAAACGATGCTGGAGAGCCTGCTCCTCAGTCATAAAGGAGAACACGATGAAAAAAAACGTCCGCAATAATTCTTCGCACGGCAAAAAGCCCATGCCCACGGAGGTCTACACCGAGGAGGAGATGGCCGCCGTCGAGGACTTCATCGAGACGAACTTCGGCACGTACGCGAACGTCTTTCATGAGGTCGTCTCGCCCGACATCCATCTGGATATATGTATCGTCGATCCGACCGAGGAACGGAACTACTACATGCTCGTCACCCTCGGGATGGGGGCGCACCGCATGAACGTCCCAGAAGAGCTCGCCGAGTACAAGCTCGAACGCGCCGAGCTCGCGATTGCCCTGCCGCCCGACTGGAAGATCCACGAGGACGACGAGGAGTACTACTGGCCGATCCACCTGCTGAAAAGCCTCGCACGTCTGCCGATCGAGGATGATACATGGCTCGGCTGGGGGCATACCATCGACAGCAGGACGAACAACTACGCCAAAAGCACCAAGCTGACCGCCTCCCTCATCATCGGGGCGCAGGTAAAGGGAGACAATACGGTCTGCACCCTGCCGGACGGCGACGAGGTCAATTTCTATCAGATCATCCCGCTCTACCGCGACGAGCTCAACTACAAATTCGACCGCAGTGCGAAGGAACTGGTAAACCTCTTTGGCGAGCGACACGTGAGCTTCATCATCGACCCGCAGCGGCGCAGCGCATGTGCCCCCGAGGACTTTGAGGATCTCGTGATGGACAACGCGGAGTGGCATCTCTCCAGCCTGCACGAGAAGAATCTCCCCGTCGATGAAATCGAGGCGTACAGCCACATGGCGGTCTACCTGCGGTGGTGCATCCTGCATGATCTGATGGCGGACTGGTTCATCCGCGAGTACGAGCCGACCGTGCGCGCCGTAAAGGAGCACCCGGCGGAGACAGATCTGCGTCCCTTCCTCCGCGACGAGCTGCACGGGATCCTGATGCGCGGCTTCTTCAACGCGGAGGGCGCGGCGTTCGCGCATTACTACTACGACGGCGAGGCGCCCTCCTACCCCTCGGACGTCGACGATCACGCCCTCGCGTATTTCGGAGCAGAAAAATACTACTCGAAGGAGTTTGACGACGAGGCATATCTCTTCGTCCCATTCGACGAGCGCCTCTATCGGGAGATGGCAGAGCTCATCGAGCGGCACTGGGATGCGTGGAAGCGCAACACTGAGGAGCAGGTGGACGCCGATCCGAGCGACGTCGCCATCGCAACGATGCAGTACCTGAACGCCAGCAGGGCGAGCTGCTCTCTGATGTACCTCCCGCCACTGGCGGACGACGACCCGATCGCCTCATGGTACAGCTACGCCACGCGCACGGCCGCGCGCGACGGCATCGTCCCCGTCATCATCGTCCCGAGCGACACGCTCTGGGAGGCACTGACGATGAACGCCGAGGCGGAAAAGGGCGCATTCGAGGACTACGAATTCGACGCAGACGCCGTCATCGCATACCGCGAGCGTATGGCGAAAAAGCTGGTCAAGGACGGCAAAAAGATCCTCATGACGCGGCGTGCCGAGCGCACGGAGGACATGACGATGAAAGAGAGCACGATGGGGGACACCAATGACCGCCCTATCGGCTACTGGAACTACGAGACGCGGAAAACGCATCCCGTGATCCTCGCCAAGATCCCCGTCAAGCATCCGTGGGAGATCTTCACCTACCTGCCCTTCGGCGGGTGGAACGACTGCCCCGACACCGCCGCGCATACGGCGGTCGCAAAGTACTGGCACAAGACGGACGGCGCCGTCCCCGCCGTCCTCACCTACGACACGCTTGAGTACCGCGTCCCCGCGCCCGTCGCGCCGGAGCACGCCGCCGCGCGTGCCGTGGAGCAGTACGCCTACTGCAGCGACATCATCGAGCAGGGCGTCCCCGGCATGAGCATCAGCAGGCTCGCCGACAGCCTGCGGAAATCGCACATTTGGTATTTTTGGTGGGATTAGGGTTTTGGAGGAAACCAGACGAGAGGAGCAGCAGATGACATTACTGGAACAGTGTCAGGCATGGCACAATCACGGAGATTACGAGAAGATCATTGCGGCGATTGAGGAGATCCCCGCCGCAGAGCGCACGCCCGAGCTCGACGGCGAGCTGGCACGCGCCTACAACAACTTCGCGCAGCCGAGCGAGTGGTGGTATTTCAAAAAGGCGATTGACCTCCTCGCGCCGCACGCAGAGGATTCTGCCGACGATCACGTCTGGAACTTCCGCATGGGCTTTGCCTACTACTACCTCGATCAGGAAAACCGCGCCCTGCCCTACTTTGAGGCGGCGCTTGCGGCGCTGCCGGGCGACGAGGACACCGAGCAGATGATGGCAGACTGCCGCCGCGGGCTCTCCCTCCCGCTCTTTTCGCGCCCGTTCCGCATCCGCGTGCAGGAGGCGTGGCTCGCGTTCTCCGAGGCGGAGGAGGAGCTGCGCGCGCTGATGGATGCGGGACTGGATCACGGCGAGGAGCTCATCGAGATGTGCAGCTCTACGCTGCATATCGCCTTTGACGATGTCTCATTCGAGCTCGGAAAGGGCGGCGAGAAATATGAGCTCATCCTCACCCCCGAGGGCATGCGCGCAAAACTCTTTCCGCTCGTCTATTTCGCGCGCCATGCCCCCGCCTCTGTGCGCGAGCACTGGGACATCCACGTCGGTCGCACGTCCTCTCTTGGCTTTGCCCTGCGCACGGACGACTACAGCGTCGAGATGACGGATGTCGCCGTCTGGTTCGCGCCCGATGGCGACGGGATCGCCCTCACGGTCTACTGTGAAAAGCTCCTGCCGCTCCTGAAAGAGGACGAGAATCGCGCATGGTGGATGCTCTCCACCATCGTCGATCAGGCACTCGGCGAGATCGCCGCCATCCGCCTCATCCACGATTTTGATCTCCTCGATGCGCCGCGCGAGGAGCCGTCGACCCTGCTGGCGGATCTGCCGAAGGCACTCGCAGAGGCGGGGTACTCCCTCGCGAACGATGCAGAGGAGTACCTTGACCACTACTATCTCGCCTACGAGCGCGAGCCGGACACAGCGGACGATGCGGATCTGCGGCTCGATGTCTATGCGGGCAACACGCGCCTTCCCTCCCTCCTCAGTTCCTATATGGATAGTGATGCGACGCTCGTGGACATCTACCATGCGGATGGGATCGCGGCGGGCTTTATCGCCTATCCGCTGACGGACGAGATGCACGAGAGTGCCGACGAGATTCTCGATTTTCGCGATGCGCTCATGCAGGCGATCGAGGAGGAGACCGATTGTCTGCACGCGGTGACCTTCCTCGGCGGTGCAACGGGCGTTAGCTGCGGCTATCTGGACTTTCTCGCGTGGGATCTGCACGCCGTCCTCGTCGCCGCAGAAACCGTTCTCAAGAGGACGAATCTGCCGTGGGCGGTGTTTCACTCCTTCCGACGGGACGCGGCGGGCACCGTCAACATTTTTGATCGCGACGAGGAGGAGGAGGACGCCGCCGCGCCGGAGAGCTCCGACACAGAAAAAGGCCCCCTGCTCACAGCGGAGGCCGTCGCCAAACTCGAGGCGATGGAGGATGGATCCACGGGCTATTTCTACAAAATGCTCAGCTATCTGAACAAATACATCAAGAACGGCATCATCAAGGGGCGGTTCACACGCGAGGAGGCGCATCGTGACCGCGACATTGCACTGTGGTATGCCTACGCGTGCAACAATGTCGATCAATACCCCTACTTCTACCGAGCAATACAGTGGATGCCGGACTCCGAGCCGAATGCGCACGGATGCGGGACGTGGTACTATCGCTACGCCGTCGCCCTCATGCACTGTGGCTATCTGGAAAAGGCGCTCCGCTATGCCGCGCAGGGAACGCGCGAGGAGCCGGACTATCCGTGGTGCTATCTCGAGCTCGGTAAGCTGCGCGCCCATTTCGGCGACCGTGACGGTGCGCTGGACGCCGTGCGGCAGGGGCTTTCCCTCGTGCCGGACGACCACGAGTTCCTGACGCTGGAACGTGAGATCGAGGAGGGCGCAACGATTGAGCAGATGTGCTTTCACTGGGTCGACGGAGCGTATGACGAGGAGCTGCAGCAGGCATCGCGTGCGGCCGAACTTCCGCAGGAGGGCGCGGAGGCAGATGCCATAGATGACATGTACCAAAAGCAGCGTTCCATCCTCTGCATCCGCGTCGACGAGGAGGGACTCTCCCGCGTCCTGCGCCTCTTCTCCCCCATATCGGCGGGCAGCTACACGCGCAACGACCCCTACTGTCATTTCCCGCGCAAGTCCGGAGATACAGAGGTGGAGATCGTATTCCGCATGAACGAGGCGGGCATGTCCAAGCTCCCTCTCACATGGCTGACCGAGATCAGAGATCACATCGACAGCGGGGCATGGGTGAAACATACGGATGAGCACGGCACCGCACAGCTCATCGCCGTGCACATCTTACTCGATCACACCGTCGTGCTCGAGTACAAATACCCGTGGAAGGAAAAGAGCGCCTACTTCGAGGTGGATGCCGACTGGAATGTCGGCGAACGGAAGGGATAAGGCGAGCAGCAACAAAAAAGACGGCGTTTGCCGTCTTTTTTGTTGCTGTATCTGCGAGGAGAATACTCCCCCGCCCTCAATACGTCTCGATGATGTTGAAATTGCTGTCACACGCGGCGGGCGTGCGTCCGATCTCGCGGATGATGCGGATGATGTGATCCTCGGAGAGGGCGCGCGGGCTCTTTGCCCCCGCGTCGTGGAGGATCGTCTCCTTGTGCACGGTGCCGTCGATGTCGTTCGCACCGAACCCGAGCGCGACCTGCGCCACGGGCACGGTCAGCATCACCCAGTATGCCTTGATGTTGCGGAAGTTGTCGAGCAGGAGGCGTGCGATCGCAATCGTCCGCAGATCGTCCCACATCGACGTCTGCCGCACCGTTCGCCCCAGCTCCGTATGCGACGGCAGGAACGGGAACGGGATGAACGTCTGAAAGCCCCCCGTCTCGTCCTGCAGGTCGCGCAGGCGCATCATGTGTGCAACGCGCTCCTCAAGCGTCTCGATATGCCCGTAGAGCATCGACGCATTCGTCTTGATGCCGAGCTCATGCGCCGTACGCGCCACGGCCAGCCACTCATCCGCCGTCGCCTTGTTCGGGCAGAGCTCCCCGCGCACGCGGTCGGAGAGGATCTCCGCACCGCCGCCCGCGATCGACTGCAGCCCCGCATCGCGCAGGCGCAGGAGTACCTCGCGCACGGAGCGCCCCGACGTATGGGCAAAATGTGTGATCTCCACGCCCGTGAACCCCTTAAGATAGAGTGAGGGGAATGCTTCGTGCAGCGTGCGCAGACGCAGGAGATAGTCGTCAAACGTCCATGTCGGATGCAGCCCGCTCACGACGTGCAGCCCCGCGAGATGCGGGTCGCGCATCGCCTCCGCGACGTGTGCCACCGCCTCCGACGCGCTCATCTCGTAGGCGCCCGCATCCTCTGCGTCACGCCCAAACGCGCAGAACTTACAGTGCGCCATGCAGATATTCGTCAGATTCACATGGCAGTTCACATTGTAGTAGACAATATCACCGCATTTCTCCGCGCGCACATGGTCGGCGAGCGCGCCGAGCCACGCGATATCGTGCGCGGCAAAGAGCGCCACGCCGTCCTCAAACGTCAGGCGCTCGCCGCGCTCTACTTTCTTCTCAATATCGAGGTATTTACTCTGCAATTCATCGTCTCCTAAACACACAAGTTATCTTTTTATGATTCGATACACAGCGCAAAAGTCCTGCCACAGATGCAAAAGGAGCCGCCTGCAACCCCGATAGGTATCGGCTTTGCAAAACGGCTCCAAGACGACGGCAGTAGCACATTACCGCAGGTCATTCCCTTATTTTTTCGGCGTAATCGCCAGCGCGCGTACGGGCAGTCCCGTCGCGCCCTCGATGTTCGGCCACCCGAGGAAGAGCAGCGCCCCTGCCGGCGCCACGCGGTCGAGATTCGTCAGCACCTCGACCTGCAGCTTCCCCTTGCCGAGGACATAGCGCTCGCACGCGAGATCCCCCGCCTTTGCCGCCTCCGTCGAGGCATCCGTGTCGAGCGTCTCATGTCCGTTCGCCGCGGCATTGCGCGTCTCATAGATATACTTCAGCGCATCCATCGACCACGACGGGAAGTTCTCACTGCCGTCCGCGGCGATCCCGGAGATCGCATCCATATCCGGCCAGTGACGGCTCCACCCCGTATAGAGTGCGACAAACGCACCGTCGGGGATCGCGCCGTACTTCGCCTCGTATGCCTTGATGTCCTCCACCGTCACCGCATAGTGCACATCGCGCGCGACCTGCTCCGTCACGTCGATCACGCACAGCGGATAGAGCATGTGGCGCGCACCGAAGTCCTCCGCGAGCGGGAGGTTTCGCACGAAATGTCCCGGAAAGTCAATGTGCGTCCCGAACTGTCCCGGGAACTTGAACGTCTGGATGAGACAGTCGAGCATTGGATTGCCCCAGTCAAAGCACGTCTTTGAGAGCTCCACCGAGCCCTCGGGGATCCCCGCCCAGCACGGGCTGTCGTTGTTCAGCGGATGCGTCAGATCCACCCACTCATACGCATCTGACTTCAGCTCCTCGAGTGCGTTCCACAGCTGATATCCCATCGTTTCATCTCCTTAATCACATAGTAAATTTATATGTTATTCTATTGCGAATTTCTGTGTTTGTCAATCAGCAGCGAAAAAAAATTTTTCAAAAACACGTTGACAATCTTCTGAAGTTTTACTATACTAAGGATAGTTAGGGAGATATTAAAGCGGCAGGCTGATTCAGGACAGGCTGCCCCCATGTGATCCGTAAGCGCATGGTGTATCTCCTTCGGGGATTTCCCACCGTGTTGACCGACGGTTGTTGGAGAGGGACACGGGATGCACCTCGCTGGCTGAGTGAGGAAGCAGCCGCAGCGTCCACGACGGACTGGGAGGAGATTCCGATGGGTTACTGACTGGCCGCAAAGGTCTGCACCGTGCACCCCGACCCGGTGGGTCGGACGGGGATGCCGAGCGAAGGTGCGGCAGGGAATGCGGCAGCCCGCGTGGGGTGGGCACACAAGAGGGCATGGATTAGCGCATGACGAGGAGGACGTTCCCCAGAGAGGAACAGAATGTGCGCACAGAGAACATGTCGTGGTGGTTTTTCTCAGCGTTTTCGCCGGAAAGTTCCGCATCTCAAGCTAGCGGCGATGCGGAATGAAGCGTGGATCGTTTGAATGCAAGAGAGTTACCTATCACTTCCCGTATTTTCCTCAGAACCGCCGATGCGTGACGAGAAAGCGCATCGGCGGTTTTGTTTTTGGCGTCTCTTTCCCAGCGGTTAGGCAGACAGCACCAATGTATTTTTTGCGATTTTGGATTTTCGTGCTATAATACAGATGTTTTTCATTTTATTATAGATAGGTGGTATTGGCATGAAACACTCCGAAAACGAGTTCATGCAGCACGAATTGCGGCTCCCTGAGCTGACAATGCGCGGCATGATCCTCGGTGCAATCCTCACCATCATCTTTACCGCATCGAACGTCTACCTCGGCCTCAAGGTCGGTCTGACGTTCTCCTCCGCCATTCCGGCGGCGGTCATCTCGATGGCGGTACTCAAGATGGCGAAGGATGCAAACATCCTCGAGAACAACATGGTGCAGACGCAGGCATCGGCAGCAGGTACGCTGTCCGCCATCATCTTCATCATCCCGGGCATGCTCATGATCGGCTACTGGCAGGACTTTGAGTTCTGGCAGACGCTCGTCGTCTCCGCCTGCGGCGGCTGTCTCGGTGTTCTCTTCACCATCCCGCTGCGGCGCGCGATGGTCGTCCACAGCGACCTCGCCTACCCGGAGGGCGTTGCTGCGGCAGAGATCCTAAAGGTCGGCTCGCACGACGACAGCCGCGAGCAGCACGGCTCGGGACTGAAAGAGATCCTCTCGGGCAGTGCCATCGCGGGCGTGATCGCGTTCCTCACGAACGGCCTGCAGGTGCTCGGCGGCAGCCTCTCCGCATGGTTCCACGTCGGACGCGGCATGACGCAGCTCCCGCTCGGCTACTCGTCGGCACTCGTCGGCGCGGGCTACCTCATCGGCATCACGAGTGGACTCGCGATGCTGATCGGTATCGCCATCGCATGGGCGGGCTTCGTCCCCTATTTCACCATCACCGGTGCGCTCCCCGACGGCATGACCCTGCAAAAATTTGCGGGTACCGTCTATCAGCAGAAGGTGCGCCTCATCGGCGCGGGTGCCATGGGCGTCGCCGCGATCTGGACGTTGCTCTGCCTCGCACGCCCCGTCATTGACGGTGTAAAGGAATCCATCGCAGGTGCACGCGCAGACAGTGCAGAGCGCGGTCTGCACCGCATGGACATCGACATGACGATGAAGAGTGTCGGGCTCGTCTTTGCCGTCACCGTCATCGGACTGCTCGTCATCTTCTACGCCTTTGTCAGCCCCGAGCAGATCCCGGGCGGGCAGAAAATCGCCTTTACCCTCGTCGGCGTCAGCGTCGCCGTCCTCATGGGCTTCTTCGTTGCTGCCGCCTGCGCCTATATGGCAGGGCTTGTCGGCACATCCTCCAGCCCGATCTCGGGCATCGGCATCCTCGGCATCATCGTCGCATCGCTCGTCATGTACGCGCTGTGCTCCACGTTCGGCATCTTCGCGCTGCCGGGCGGCGAGAAATTTGCGACGGCAACCGCCATCTTTACCACGTCGATCATCCTCGCGATCGCCTGCATCTCGAATGACAATATGCAGGATCTCAAGACCGGCTATCTCGTCGGCGCAACGCCGTGGCGTCAGCAGGTCGCGCTCCTCATCGGCTGCGTGGTCGGCGCACTCGTCATCGCCCCTGTGCTCAACCTCCTCTATGAGGCATACGGCTTCTCGGGTGCGCTGCCGCGTGCGGGCATGGATCCCGCGCAGGCACTCGCCGCACCGCAGGCGGTACTCATGACGACCATCGCACAGGGCATTTTCTCGCAGAAGCTCGCATGGGAGTACATCTACATCGGCATCGGGGTCGGCATCGTGCTCGTCCTCATCGACCTCTTCCTGCGCCGCTCGACGAAGAACCTCGCCATGCCGCCGCTCGCTGTCGGTATGGGCATCTACCTCCCGCCCGTCATCCAGACGCCGCTCGTCGTCGGTGCAATCCTCGGCTACTTCGTCAACCGTCACCTGCGTCAGACGAAGGGAGAGGAGGCGGAGCGCGCAGGGCTGCGGCGCGGCACGCTCTTTGCCTCGGGGCTCATCGTCGGTGAGTCCATCATCGGCGTCCTCCTCGCCGGCATCATCGTCGTCTCCGTCTCGAACGGCGGCGGCGAGAGCCCACTCGCCATCGCGCCTGAGGGATTCGCCGACACCGCCGAGATGCTCGGCCTCCTCGTCTTTATCGGCGTCCTCGCCATCTTCGGCAAGGTCGTACTGGGCGGGAAAAAAGAAGCATAAATTTTTCGTAACAGCAGAAACGCCATCGGTCACGTTTGATCGATGGCGTTTCTTTTCGTTTCTTTTATGCAGGCAATATTGTATAATAAGAAAAAACGAGGTGATGAGATGAATCTGCGTGATGAATTTGAGCGCATTATGCGCGAGCAGCGTGAGATCGCCCTCGCGACGATGAGCGAAGGCCTGCCGCACGTGCGCATTGTGAATTTTTACTACGATACAGAGAAGCACTGCGTCTACTTTGCCACGTTCAAGGACAACGAGAAGGTCGTCGAACTCGCGGCAAATCCGAATATCGCATTCACTACCGTTCCGCACAACGGCACAAATGAACACGTCCGCGCGAGCGGACGCGCCGTGAAGTCCGCGCACACCGTCTACGATCTCGCGGCACTCTTTGCCGCAAAGATCCCACGCTATCAGGAGACCATCGATGCTGTCGGCGACGACCTCATCCTCTACGAAATCTCGCTCGACACAGCGGTTGTCACCATCGATATGGAGCATATCGAGCGCATCCGGCTCTGAAAATGAGGCAGCAATCGAGACTGCCGCACGAAGTTTCATGGCCTGCCCCCCCAAAGGTTAGATGAGAAAATCGGCCTTTTGGGGGGGCAGGTCATATTCCAATTGGAACAACTTAATCTTCATTTCTTAGCACGCCTGCCTGCTGTAAAACTATCGCCTTCACCTCATTCACATCGTCAATTTTCATCGATCGCTCGGGCGTCCACGTGACCTGTGATAAATGCTCGTTAAATGTATCGATTTTCTCGCCGTTAAAGATATTATTGAGCGTTGTCAGCTCTGTTCCGCCAAACACCTTGACAAAATCTTGATACATCCTGCCGTCGATATCCGCGATATTATTTTCGGCATATATTTTCGCGTTTTTCCCAACGCCCAACGAATACGCATAACGATATTCGCAGCTTTCATCGTCCGTCTGGTAGTAATTATTATACACGTGAACCTTTCCCCATCTCACTCGCGGTGCGCGCTGAACCAAATTATGGAAATAATTATGATGCAGCGTCACATTCAGTTTGCCATCATCCGCCGTTTTTGCGTCGCTGTTCCCGATCAAAATCGCTTTATTATGACGTTCAAAAACATTATACGACATCGTGATGTCGTCCGCCTGATTCGTAATATCGACCAAGCCGTCCCGATGCTCGTATTCACGATGAAAATACGTCTCCGTCGGCTGCGTGCCGTCCTCGAAATGACAATGATCGATCCAAATATGCGTGCCGCCGCGGATCGTAATACTGTCATACTGGGAATTCCAGTTGCCGTCCGCCCCATCGTTTGGATCCCACGACGGGAAATCATCATACGGGGACTCAAACATGATATTTCGGATGATAACATTGTCCGCGTCGAGGACTAAATCCACACCCTTTAATTTCGCATCTTCAATCCCAATGATGCTCGTATTGGCAGGGACATGAACCATGATGTTTTTTTCCTGATTTTTTTGAGATTGTTTTCTTTTTTTCTCCTGCTCTTCTTTTCGGCTTTGCGGCACGGTACTATGCGGTGCATGCGCGTCCAGATACTGCTGAAAATCATATCCCTCCGCCATATAATCTTCCTTCGTCAGGTGCTTGCCATCCGCGTCCGTATCGAAGTCGATCGTTCCGTAAATCATCAAAATCCTAGGTTCTGTATTTTTGCGATTCTCCAACGCGGCAACAAACTCCTGCCGATTGGTCACGCGAAAAATATTGTCCTCTACGGCAGCAGCCCCGCCGGTTGTCCCGCTGCCCTCTGCGGCAAATCCATCATTTTTAGCAAGCACTTCCCGGATAAAATGCGTCTTCCCCATCGAGCTCTGGATAAACGGCAAGAGAAAAATAGCCGCTAATGCACCAATGCAGGCAATCAGTAAAAGTTTCTTTTTCATACCAAATTCCCTTTCTATTGATAATAAATTGTA
>ERZ773267.108-NODE-108-length-63919-cov-10.344545_pt1 | contig 63919 bp, 46 predicted proteins | sample MGYA00511959_ERZ773267 | MGnify/ENA primary metagenome ERZ773267 (study PRJEB29015, sample SAMEA2738165) | human oral metagenome | biome: human oral; feature: human-associated habitat; material: saliva | place: China | collected 2240 ...
GGGTGTTAGCCCCTGCTGTGAGCGCCAGGACTTCCTGGGCTGGTTTGAGCTCTGGATAGACAGCGACGGTGACCCTGACTATTTCAAGGATTATGTCTACGAAGAAGACGAATAGCATATGCCGCAAGGTTTTACTGGGCCCTGTGTGAGGGGGCAGGTTTTGATGCGGTTGGGGCGCCTGGTAGAGGCGCTAAGTACGCCGCTGAACCTGAAAACTTTGGCGGGTAAGTAAGGAGGAGCAGCTGCATAAGCTGCCGGTACTTTCGTTCAATAAAGTTTAGAACTGTAGAGTTTTGGGATATTTGTCGGTTATAAACTATCCTAGAACACCATGATAGGTTGGTTAGTCTTCTATACTTTCTATTGTGCTGTTTTCTAATTTATACTGTGGTAACTTCCTCCCGCCATTTGTGGAGTTCTTCGTTTAGAGCTTGCAGCTTTTTCGAAAGTTCTTCCTTCTCTTTGAGATCTTTCACCTCAAAAAGTTTATTATTTATTTTTTCTATTTCTTGGAATTTACCTTCAAGGTATTCTTTCTGTTCCAAGGTGAGAAATTTGCATTTTAGAGGTATACCTTCTGGGTTTAGATAAATAGGATGACCTTTATCATTATCTACCGTAAAATTATTATTAATTGAACCAAAAAGTGTTTTCTGATAATAATTTTTTTGATAGAAATTAGGGGTGTATTTTGTGAAACAGGAAGAGCTACCGTTTTCATTATTTTCGCCAAAAGAAACGTCACTATAGAAAATAGACCCGATGAATACAGTCCTGCCTTTGTAGGTGGAGCCGTTGAAGATAGCCTTACTCTGGTAGGTAGAGTTGCGGAAGTAAGCCTCGCCCTTGTAGGTAGAGCCGCTGAAGTCAGCCCAACTCGTGTAGGTGGAGCCGCTGAAATTAATAGGTTTTGCGTAGTAAGAGTTCGTAAGGTCTATTGGGTAGAAGAAGGTGCTTCCCGAGAAATCGTATTCAAAGTCTGACCACGCCCCCGGTGTGTTTTTGTCTGAGTCTTGTAGACGGTCGTGAATTTCTTTAATAATTCCTAGACGAACGTCTGTTTCAGAATCTAATGTTGCTTTGTCTGCATAGAATTTTTCTTTTTTATCTTTATATATTCCTTTAGGCGTGGGGTTAGATAACTCATTATAATGAGAAGCGAGAGTGAATGGGGAGCGTATATAAGCGCAGAGGTTATTGATAATAACCTGTCCTTCTTTGAGCCTGTCCTCATATTTGTCTATAGACTCGTCTTCAAGCCATTCATCCACGAGTCCAACGAGTGTGTACACGCCGCCCATACGAATAGGAGCTTTCTCATCACCTAGCTGTTCTACCGCTTTGGTGTACCGTTCTCTGCGTCCTGCCCTCACCTGTCGCAGATGGTCTCTGTCATTTTTCTCTTTTTCCTGATCGGTCTTGAGTTTTTCGTTATTGTTTTTGCGAAAAGTTTCGATAAGACCCATCACCGCGATAGCCCCACCGGTGATATAGAGAAAAGCTAACCGGAGGTTGCTCTGAGCTAGTAAGACAGGGGCGCTCTTATCGTTGGCTGGTTCTCTAGGGGTTTCAAAAACTCGTTGCGGGATAGATAGAGCACACGCTAGCCCGGCACTAGTAATCAGCAGAATAGCAATAGGCAGCCACCACCGTTTTATCCATAACCATATTTTATGCGACCGCCTAGGCTGTTCTGCTTCCTGCTGTTTTTTATCGCTCATAGGTAAGTAGACTCCTTACGGTGAGTGTGCGCAAGTACCACCCTACCGCATCTTCAGCTCGCCTTTCAGGTTTTCCTGAATTTTGGCTCAAGGTTTACCTGCAAATCTTTGCTGAGCAGGCAGATAACAGCCCGGCCCTGCGCATATTCAGAGGTCGTTGCGGGTTAAATCCTGTGGTCGAAACAAACCTGCCACGTCAGAGCAGGGTCAAACTCATAGGGGTAAACAGCACCGTAGAATCTTAGTGCTCTTATACGGCAGGAGGTGGAGACCGCGAATCCTTTGGGGCGGCTAGTTATTAGTTATCTTCCTCTTCGGGCGCTGTATCCTCCGCTTTTACCGTGGTGGCTTCCTCCCGCCATTCATAGAGCTTTTCGTTAAGAGCTTGCAGCTTTTTCGAGAGTTCTGCTTTCTCTTTGGGATCTTTTACCTCACGAATTTTATTCTTCGTTTCGTCTATTTCTTGGAACTTATCTGTAAGGTATTCTTTCTGCTCTGCGGTGAGAAAAGCACAGCCAAGAGGTAAGCCGTCAAGGTTGCGGTAAATGGGGTAGCCCCTGCCGTTTTCGACGGAGAAGTCATTATCAGGTGAACCAAAAAGTGTATTTTGATGGCTATTCTCATTATAAAACTGAGGGGTGCATTCTGTGAAGCGAGAAAAGTTACTGTTGTATCTATCTTTGCCATAATAAACGTCACCGCAGAAAATAGACCCACTGAAGTTGGCCTTATCTTCGTAGGTGGAGCCGCTGAAATAAACCTCATTCTGGTAGATGGAGTCGGTGAAACCAGCCCGACCCTGGTAAGTGGAGTTGCGGAAGTCAGCCCAGCCTCGGTAGGTGGAGCCGCTGAAATGAGCCCACTGGTAGGTAGAGTTGTTGAAGTAAACCTCACCCTGGTAGGTGGAGTCGGTGAAACCAGCCCGACCCTGGTAAGCGGAGTTGCGGAAGTCAGCCCAGCCTCGGTAGGTGGAGTCACTAAAGTCAGCCTTGTCCTGGTAGATAGAGTCGCTGAAGTCAGCCTCACTCTGGTAGGTGGAGTAGCTGAAGTAAACCTCATTCTGGTAGGTCGAGCCGCTGAAGTCAGCCTTACCCTTGTAGGTAGAGTCGCTGAAGTAAACCTCACTTTGGCAGGTAGAATTACTGAAGTCAGCCCAGCTTTGGTAGGTGGAGCTCATGAAGGTAGCTCCGTTCTGGTACGTGGAGGCGCTGAAGTCAGCCCAGCTTTGGTAGGTGGAGCAATTGAAGCCAACCCAACCTGTGTAGGTGGAGCCGTCGAAGGTAGCCCAACTCTTGTAGATGGAGCTACCGAAGTCAGCCTCGTCCTTGTAGACAGAGCCGTCGAAGCGAACCTCGTCTTGGTAAGTGGAGCCACTGAAATTAACGGGTTTTTTGTAATAGGAGTTTGTGAGGTCTATAGGGTAGAAGAAGGTGCTTCCCGAGAAATCGTATTCAAAGCCTGACCATGTTCCCGGTGTGTTTTTGTCAGGGCTTTGTAGGCGATCGTGAATTTCTTGAATAATGCTCAGGCGAATATCTGCCTCAGATGTGAACTCTGCTTTATCAGTGTAGAATTTCTGCTGATTATCTTTATAAAACCCCTCAGGTGTGGGGCTGGCCTGAGATAACTCATCATAATGAGAAGCAAGAATAAACGGGGAGCGAATATAGGCGCAGAGATTATTAACAATAACCTGCCCTTCTCTGACTTTTTCAGGCTCAGACAGATTTTCTTCTTCAAGCCATTCGTCCGCGAGCCCAATGAGCGTATACACACCACCCATACGAACGGGGGCACTCACATTACCAAGCTGTTCTACCGCTTTGGTGTACCGTTCTCGGCGTTCTGCTTTACGTTCTTTGAAAGCATTTTCGTCGAATTGCCGGATTTGTTCTTTGAGAACTTCCGCTTGGTGCTCTTGGTTTTTAAGGGCGGCTTTAATGTCTGCATTCGCTTTAGCGCGGTCGTTAGTATTCTTGCGGTAGGTTTCAAGTAGGACAAGCGCTGCCCCACCAGCCAGCAGCCACGGAAAAGCCTTCTCAAACCGTGCCATAAACTTGGTGTGCCGATATACCTCCGGGCTAGCAGATAATCTAGACTCTATAGTTTTGCGTTCTTCTGGCATTGGCGTTCTGCTCCTTAAAGTGATGGTGCGTGTTCCTTTTTACCCTACCGCATCTTCAGCTTAACCGGGCGGCTAGTTATCTTGCTCTCCGGATGTTGTGCCCTCCGCTTTTACCGTGGTAACTTTCTCACGCCAAACACGGATCTCACCGTTAAGAGATAGCGGAGTGTTGACAAATATGGCGTTCCCCTCGGTATCTTTTACCTCACGAAATTTATTCTTCGTTTTTCCTATTTCATGGAACTTATCTTCAAGGTATTCTTTCTGTTCTGCGGTGAGAAAAGCACAGCCAAGAGGTAAGCCTTCAAAGGCACGGTAAATGGGGTAGCCCCTGCCGTTTTCGACCGTGAAATCATTGTTATGCGAGCCAAAGAGCGTGTTTTTATGGTTTGTCTCGTCATAAAACTGAGGGGTGCAGTCTGTGAAGCGAGAAAAGCTACTGTTGTCTCCGTCTTGGCCAAAATATATTTCACTACAGAAAATAGACCCGCTAAAGTTAGCCTCGCCCCAGTAGATGGATCGGCTTAAATTGGCCCCTTCCTGGTAGATAGAGTTACCGAAGCCAGTCCTGCCCCGGTAGGTAGAGCCGCTGAAATCGGCCCCACCCCAGTAGACGGAGTCATTAAAGGCAGCTTCGCCCCGGTAAGCGGAATCGCGAAAGACAGCCCAGCCTTGATAAACGGAGCCGCCGAAAACAATCTTGCCCCAGTAGGTAGAGTTGCTGAAATCAGCCCCGCGCCGGTAGGTAGAGCCACAGAAATCAGCCTCTTCCCGATAGGTAGAGCCATTGAAAACAACCCAGCCCCGGTAGACGGAGCCACGAAAGAAAACTTCACCTTGATAAGTGGATCCGCTGAAGTTAGCCCCATCCTGGTAGGTGGAGCTGCTAAAGACAGCCTTGTCCTGGTACGTGGAACCGGTGAAGTTAGCCTGACTCTGGTATGTAGAACTGAGGAAATCAGCCCCACGCCAGTAGATAGAGCCGCTGAAATCTGCCCCGCCCTGGTAAGTGGAACCGCCGAAGCGAACCTCGTCCTGGTAGGCGGAACCACTAAAATTAACAGGCTTTGCGTAGTAAGAGCGTGTGAAATCTATGGGGTAGAAGAAGGTGCTTCCCGAGAAGTCATATTCAAAATCAGACCATGCCCCCGGCGTGTTTATTTCAGGGCTTTGTAGGCGATCGTGAATTTCTTTAATAATGCTCAGGCGAATATCTGCCTCAGATTCCAGCGCTGCCTTGTCAATGTAGAATTCTTGTTCTCTATTTTTGTAAAGACCTTCAGCTGTTGGGCTTTCCTGAGCCAGCTCATCGTAGTGAAAGGCGAGAGCGAAGGAGGAACGGATATAGGCACAGAGGCTATTGATAATAACCTGTCCTTCTCTGACTTTTTCTGTGTAATCCAGGTTTTCGTCTAGTAGCCACTCATCCACGAGCCCAACAAGCGTGTATACGCCACCTATACGGACAGGGGCTTCTTTGCTTCCGAGTTGTTCCATCGCTTTGGTGTACCGTTCTCGGCGTTCTACATTATGTTTTTCTGGCATTGCTTATCGGGTCCTCTGCGCTGTGGTGACTTTTTCACGCCATTCATTGAATTCTTTGTCAAGAGGTTGCCGCTTTTCTATGAGCCCTTTTTTCTCTTCATCATTTTTCACGGCAAGGATTTTATCGCTGGTTTCTTCCATCCTGCGGAGAATACTCTTCAGGTATTCCCCCTGATCGGGTGCCAGGAAAGCACAGTTGAGGGGTAATCCCTCAGGCGTGAGGTAAATGGGGTGGCCCCTACCGTTTTCGACCGTGAAATTATTCTTATGCGAACCAAAAAGTGCGTTTTGATGGTTTGTCTCGTCGTAGAACGCGGGGGCGTACTGCGTGAAACGGGAGGAGCAGCTGCCGTCTATATCTTCACTAAAATAGATTTTGTCGTCAAAAATAGACCCGTTAAAGGCTGCTACACCCTCATAAGTGGATCCGCTGAGATTAACCCAGCCCTGGTGCATAGACTCGCTGTAGTCAGCATTTCCCTGGTAGGTGGACTTACTGAAATCAGCCCAGCTCCCATAGGTGGAGTCAACAAAGTTAGCCCACCTCTGGTAGGTGGATCCGCTGAAGGTGGCCCATTCCCGGTATTCTGAGCCGCAGAAGTCAGCCCCAGCCCGGTAGGCTGATCTGCGGAAGTCAGCTGCACCCCGGTAAGTGGAGTAGCTGAAGTCAGTGAGGGCTTGGTAGGCGGAGCCACTGAAATCAGCCTCTTGGTAGGTGGAGAAGTAGAAGTGAGCCTCATCCTGGTACCTGGAGCCGCTGAAATTAGCCTTGCCCTGGTAGGCGGCACGGCTGAAGATAGCCCGGCCCCTATAGACGGAATCACTGAAATCAACTGTACCCGTGTAGCTGGAACCACGATGATACGCCTCACCGGCGTAGGTGGAGGCGCGGAAATCAGCCCTACCCTGATAGGTGGAATAGCTGAAATCGGTATCATCCCCATAGTCTGAATTGCTGAAATCAGCGTCACTTTTGTATGTGGAGGGAGAAATGAAATCGCTAAAAACAGCTTTTTGCATGTAGGTGGAGCGGCTAAAGTCAGCCCGACCCTGATAGGCGGACTCCCGGAAGTCAGCTTCACCCTGATACGTGGAATAGCTGAAATCAGTATCACCCCCGTAGTCTGAGTAGCTGAAATCAGCGTCACCGCAATAGTGGGAGCCGCTAAAATTAGCCCAGTCTTTATACACGGCATTATCGAATGCGGCAGGTTTTGCGTAGTAAGAATTTGTCAGATCTATGGGGTAGAAGAAGGTGCTTCCCGAGAAGTCGTATTCAAAATCTGACCATGCCCCCGGCGTGTTAATCTCAGGGCCTTGTAGGCGGTTGTGAATTTCTTTCAGAATGCTCAGGCGAATGTTTGCCTCAGATTCTAGCGCTGCTTTGTCAGTGTAGAATTCTTGTTCTCTATTTTTGTAAAGACCTTCGGCTGTTGGGCTGTCCTGAGTCAGCTCATTGTAGTGGAAGGCGAGAGCGAAGGAGGAACGGATATAGGCGCAGAGGTTATTAATAATAACCTGTCCTTCTCTGACTTTTTCTGCGTAGTCCAGGTTTTCGTCTAGAAGCCACTCATCCGCGAGACCAATGAGCGTATATACACCACCTATACGAACGGGGGCATTCGTATTACCCAGCTGTTCTACTGCTTCTGCGTACCGTTCCCGGCGTTCTGCATTATGCTTTTCCGGCATCGCTTATCGGTTCCCCTCTACCGCGGTGACTTTTTCACGCCAGTCGTCGAGTTCTTGGGTGAGAGACCGCAGCTTTTCTGAGAGTTCTTTTGTCTTGTCTGGGTTGTGCGGGGCATGAATTTTATTTTTATTGCTGATTTCTTCCATTGCTTGGAATATGTTACCCAGGTATTCCTTGTGCGCGGGCGTAAGGAAAGTGCAGCCGAGGGGTAAGCCTTCAAGGTTGCGGTAAATGGGTAAGCCCCTGCCGTTTTCGGCTGTGAAATTATTGTCGTGTGAGCCAAAGAGCGTGTTTTGCTGGTTTGCCTCGTCATAGAATTCAGGGGCGCATCGTGTGAAACGGGAAGAGCTGCCGCTGTTTGTGCCCTGGCCACAATAAATTTCGTCGCGAAAGATAGACCCGCTAAAAGCAGCTTCGTCCTCATAGGTGGAGTTGCTGAGGCCAACCTGACCCTGGTAGATGGAGCCGCTGAAATTAGCTTTACCCCGGTAAGCGGAGTTGCTGAACCCTATCCCGCCGACGTAAATGGAATTGCTGAAATCAACCTCACCCTGGTAAATGGAGTTGCTGAACCCACCCCCATTCCAATAGGCAGAATCACTGAAACTAACCACTTCCTGGTAAGTGGAGTCGAAGAAGCTAACCATATCCAGGTAGGTGGAGCCGGTAAAACTAGCCTCATCCTGATAGGTAGAATCGTAGAAATCAGCCCAGTTCTGGTAGATGGAGCGGTCAAAATAAACAAAATCTTGGTAAGTGGATTTATTAAAACAAACCTCACTCCTGTAAGTTGAGTCACTGAAGTAAACCACATTTTGATAGGTGGAGCTATTGAAATCAGCCCGACCTTGATAGATTGAGCCGCGGAAGTCAGCCCAGTTCCGGTAGGTAGAATCGTTAAAATCAGCCCGACTTTGGTAGATAGAGTTACTGAAGTCAACCCAATCCTGATAGGTAGAGCCGCTGAAATTAACGGGTTTCGTGTAGTAGGAGTTTGTGAGGTCTACGGGGTAGAAGAAGGTGCTACCTGAGAAGTCATATTCAAAATCAGACCACGCCCCTGGGGTGTTTTTGTCTGGTCCCTGCAAACGGCGGTGAATTTCTTTCAGAATGCTCAGGCGCACATCTGCTTCAGATTTTATGGTCGCTTTGTCTATATAGAATTCTTGTTCTCTATTTTTGTAAAGACCTTCGGCTGTTGGGGCGTCTTGAATTAGCTCATCATAGTGGGAAGCAAGGGTAAACGGGGAGCGGATATATGCGCACAGGATATTAATAATAACCTGGCCTTCTGCGACTCGTTCGTTATATTCTATATTCTCTTCTCTAAGCCATTCATCTACTAGACTAACGAGAGTATATACACCACCCATACGGACTGGGGCACTCACGCCGCCCAGCTGTTCTACCGCTTTGGTGTACCGTCCTCGACGCTCTGCCATGCGCTGCCTGAAAGCGTTTTCAAGGCATTGCTGGGTTTGCTCTGTAAGAATTTTTATTTGGTGTTCATGGCTTTCAAGAATATCTTTAATAACTGCATAAATCTTGGCGTGGTCGTTGATGTTTTTTCGGTAGTCGTCAAGCAGAGAAAATGCTTCTCCCCCTGCTGGGAACCATGGAACCTCCTCCTCAGCCCGTTTCATATACTTGGTCTGCTGAGGTGTTCCTGTATTATTCGGAGAGTTGGGCGGTAATGCGGTGACTTTTTCACGCCAGTCGTGGAGTTCTTGGGTGAGAGACCGCAGCTTTTCTGAGAGCTCTTTCTCCACTTCATGATTCTTCGCGGCAAGGAACTCATCATTCGTTTCTTCTAGCCTGCGGAGGGTATTCCCCAGGTAATCCTTCTGGGCGGTTGATAGGAAGCGGCAGTCAAGGGGTAATTCGTCAGGGGTAAGGAGAATGGGGCAGCCCTCGCTGTTTTCGGCGGAGAAGTCATTATTGGGTGCGCCAAAAAGTGTGTTTTGCTGGTTTGCCTCGTCATAGAACACAGGGGCGCATCGTGTGAAACGGGAAGAACCGCCGCTGCCTGTATCTTTACCAAAATCGATTGTGTCCCGAAAGATAGACCCGCTAAAAGCAGCCTCATCCTCGTAGATGGAACCGCGGAAGTTAGCCCTACCCCAATAGATGGAGCAGCTAAGATCAACCCCCTCCTGGTAAGTGGAGCCGGTAAAACTAGCCTCATCCTGATAGGTAGAATCGTAGAAATCAGCCCAGCTTCGATAAGCAGACTCGCTGAAGTTGGCATCACCCCAATAGGTGGATTCGTGAAAGTCTACCCAGTCTTGATAAACAGACTTGCTGAGATCAACCTCAGCCTGGTAGATGGACTCGTGGAAATCGGCCCCGCCCCGATAGGTGGAGCCGCTAAAATCAGTCCGGCCCCGGTAGGTAGAGTCGTTGAAACCTACCCAGTCCCGGTAGGTGGATCCACTGAAATTAGCCGAGCTCCGGTAAACGGATTCACTGAAATGAACGGGTTTCGTGTAGTAAGAGCGTGTGAGGTCTACAGGGTAGAAGAAAATGCTACCTGAGAAGTCGTATTCAAAATCTGACCACGCCCCCAGGGTGTTTTTGTTTGGTCCCTGCAAGCGGGCGTGAATCTCTTTCATAATGCTCAGGCGGACGTCTGCTTCTGCTTGAAATTCAGCCTTATGAATATAGAACTCTTGTTCTCTATTTTTGTAGAGACCTTCAGCTGCTGGGCTGTCCTGAGTCAGTTCATCATACTCAGAGGCGAGGGCGAAGGGGGAACAGATATAGGCGCAGAGCTTATTAATAATAAACTGCCCCTCTTTAATTTTTTCATCTTCAGATAGGTTTTCTTCGTGAAGCCACTCATCCACAAGCACAACAAGTGCGTGTACGCCACTCACACGCGCAGAGGCTTCCTTGCTGCGAAGCTGTTTTACCGCTTGAAGATACCGTTCCCAACGCTCTGCCTTATGCTTCTCAAACGTGGTTTGGCGAGATACCTCTGAATTGTTCTCTACATTTTCGGGTGTATGCGGCATTGCTTTTAACGGTTCCTCACGGGTGAGTGGAGCGGCGTTTATTTCCTCCCCATCCTACAGCAGATACCCCGTGTATGTAGGGGAAAGCGTCATCTGCTAGTTGCCACCGGGCAGAGCAGTAGCTTCTTTCTTCCACGCTTGTATATTTTGGCTTAGGCTCTCCAATTTCTCCCGAAGGTCTTGCCGCTCCTGCGGCACCTGCGAGTCACGAAGATAAGTTCGCGCCTCATACACCTCCCGAAGCTTTGCCGCAAGATAGTCTGCCTGTTCTGTAGACAAAAAGCCGCATCCTAAAGGGAGGCTGTTAGCGCCGAGGGATACAGGGTAACCGCAATCCTCAACCACAAAATTATTGCTGGACGAGCCAAATAACGTTGCCCGCGCATCCCTCTCAGCAACAAAACAGGGTGCGCTCTGAACAAACCGCGAAGGATACGATTCCCCGAAAAAGTCGGTACCAAAATTCAGGGCACCGCAGAAAACAGACCCGTACAGGGAAACCTCGTCCTCAAAGACCGAATCATTCACAAAAACTGAGCCTTGGTACAGCGAGCCGTCGAACCCGGCCTCGCCCCGATAAGTAGAGCTATAGAATAAAGCCTCATCGTAGTAGAGAGACTGGTCGAAGAAGACCGATCCACCGTAAACAGAATCGTGGAAGGAAACCTCACCATAGTAAACAGACCAGTTGAAACGCGCCGAATCATGGTACGTAGACCCGCTCCACTGGGCTTCACCACAATAGGTTGAGTTGTTGCAGAAAACCCAATCGTAGTACGTGGAATCGCAAAAATAGGCGCTTCGTTCATAGGTGGAACCGCTGAACTCGGCGCTGGCGTAGTACGTGCACCCGCTGAAATCAACGGAATTCTGGTACCAGGAATCCTTCATATCAACCGGGTAGAAGAAAACACTATTCGAGAAATCGTACTCAAACCCAGACCACGAGCCTTCTACATAACTCCTTCGGTCACCCTGAGGAAAATGGTGCAACCGGCGGTGAATTTCCTGCAAAGCCTGCTGACGAACCTTCGCTTCTGCCAGAAGCTCCGCTTTGTGCATATAGAAATCTTGGTGGTTGTCCCCGTACACGCCGTGAGGGCTGGGCTTATTCTGCGAGAGCTCATCGTACCGAAATGCCAGCTCAAAAGGGGAGCGGATATAGGCGCAGAGAACATCTACGATGCGCTGGCCCTCCGTGTGCTTTTCTTCCGCCTGTAACACTTGGTCGGCGAGGTACTCATCCGCCAGCCCCACGAGAGCATGTACCCCACCCAGCCGTGTGTACGAGCGGGCAGAGTCAAGCAGCTCGACGGCTTTTAGAAAACGCTCCTGCCGTGAAGTGTTCGATGTGTTTTTGTCGCTGGCGGTCATGTGGGTGGCTCCTTGCGTGGTGGTTGGAGGCGTGCCCCTTCACCCTACCGCAGCCGATCAGCAATACCAGGGATTTCTTGGCGCAGAATGTGAAAACTAGGCGTGTACCCGTAAACGTGGTTGAGCACCCGGCGGAACCAACAAACACCGGGTGCTCAACTTTTCTCTATGGGATTATGGAGGACTCTACCCAATCCTCCGTGCGGTGTACACGTAGTATCCAATGCACGCCGCGAATTCCAGGGGAACACCAATCAGCGCCCACAACGCATCTGGCGAATTAGCCCCTGACATTATCAAGTTCACCCACAGGGGAGAGACCGCCACACACAGCACCGCGCCCACACCATTTACGGTGCGAACCAGGGCGCCGCCGCGGCGGAAGTTGAAACAAATATTGGCGGTCACATGCGCCAGTGCATACGCCAGCATGAACTGCCCAATCGGGTGGAACATCACGTGTGCCCACTGCGAATAAAGGTCTCCACCCAGCACCGCTGCAAACGTAAATACGTACGGTAATGCCAACCCAATCACGCGCGCCGTGTACAGGACTGACAGTATCTTGGGGGAGGTGGTACGGTGACCCGCCGAAACCTTGGAAGCGCTGAACGAGGCTCGCAGGTTCGCCGGGCCGTCGCTGATACGGCCACCACCGATCTGGGCTGTTCTTACCTGTGTTGCGCTATTGCTCATTGCGTGCTTCCTCAGTTAGTCGAATTTCCAGCATACTCTAAGGTTTTTTGAAAACTGTCATACTTTCGGATGATTTATCAAATCTTTATATTGCTATGACGCGGAACAACACGAAAAAGCGAATAGGTTGCTGTGTGGGACAAGCCAAAAATGGGCCTTCTTTTTCTACCCGGTAAGCGCCAAGAAGCCCCAACTGTCTAATAATGACGCCAAAAACTGGGGGTTAACCCTCAAAACTTTGAACGTGTTTTGATGGGAAGGCCCTCCAAGAGGGCAGAAAGAGGTGTCCAATATGTGAACAATATGCTGGGTTATATGACGGTATGTTACAAACCAAACCTTCACGGGTGTGTTACATCAAAGAAGGCGGAATCTGTGCCAGCAGACCCTGCGGGTGGGTTGGTTACCTGGCAGAACTCCGCCTCCTGTGATGGGTGCAGAACGACCTCTACTCTTCCTCTTCGTCCTGCCAGAACTGTGTGTGCTCCGGGGCTGCGGCTGTCTTTGGAAAATTCTTAAACGTCAAATAGAACAGGAACCCGCTGGTAATCAGCTCGGCAAACGGCACGGTGATCGTCCACCACCCCACAAAGGTTTCCCGCAGGTTCTGCGACCACGGCATGAACTGGAGCACAATGCTCATAAACACCACGGAGAGCACAACGCCAGCCAGGTAGCGGCCCAATAGGGCAATAAACGCTGGCTGCTTTCCGCTGTTAAACCACAGCACACTCAGTATCTCAAACAGCACATACAGGAGAAGGAAAAGCCCCACCGGGGAGAGCAGATCGGGGAACGCGTCAATAGTGATAGCGCGGCGCTCAACCAATAAAAAGAAAAGCGCCAAAGGAATAACCGTGTAGAGAGTTCTGCCCACCGCCAGGTATTTCACCAGGTTTTGGGTTTTACGTTTTTTAGCTGCTGCTTTTTCCGCCGCCGTTTGAACGCCCGGCACCCTCACAATCGGAATCATATTAGTGGGTGCGGGCAGGGTTGACGGTGTGCTCTCGCTTGGATTCTGCGGCTCCATCGCAACTGGCCTCTCTACTTGTCGGGTATAAGTAAGTATACCGTTGCCAATGGGGGAAAAGCGCTAGCTGAAGGAACGCTGAGGTTTATCCGCAGCTTGCCCAATGCTGCATCCCAAGGAATATGCGAGCGCACATAAAACCAAAGTAAAGATTTTCTATGCAGATAAAACTTTATTTTATGGGGGTTTATATGGGTATATATAGAATTTTTATGCTTCAAATATTTATGAGATGGGCAGAATAAAACCGGTCATTCGTCACTGTTTTTATCCGATAACACATACTCACAGAGCATTAGAAATGGCTGCACCGTCACCCCGTGGCACCATCCGGGCCGCCCCAACCGTCAGGGCACGATCGGTTCAATAGGCGCGACGCCTCATCGCACGCCCTATTAAGGACAGCCCGCCAAACCGGTACCGTACCCAGGAACGGCTGGTACCCTGGGACACACCCGAATCCGCTTCCACATATTAGGGAAAGCCATGAACGTAGAGTACCCGAGTGAAAACGACTGCTCACGGCTACTGACCGCAGCTGCACGCGCACAGCTGCAGCTGCAGCATATGGCGGAATCACCCCTGCAATCTGCCATTATTGAAAGTTTTTTCCCCGAGGTTATGGAGCACACACAGATTAAACGGGTAGTAGCCAGCGGATATATAGACTACTATCGCATTTTTGTAGACCGTCCTGTTTTCTCTGATCCCCCCAGCCTGCTAAAAGCCATGAGAAAAGTGGCCCACTGCCTGGGGTCCGCCCTGACAGTCTTAGACGGTATGCGCGCTGTCCCACCGTTTGGTGGGTCATCCCAGCGGGACAGTATTGCGCGGGCATGCGAGAAACAAACACACCGCGCGCAGCAGCTAACAGAGGACGCGCGGGCGCTTCAGCATCGAGTGGCGGGGGCAAGAACCACCGCAGCTGCCCTCGAGCGGGCAGGCACCCCGACTGCTACAGTGCCGCCGACATTCATTACGTACGCTGCTGTAGCCCAAGAGCTCGCCCGCCGCGCCCTCACCCTCAGCGAGTGGGCAGACAGAAGGCTGGATGAGGACAAATACGGCAATGGCGCACCCGGCCAGACGGAGCAGCTGTGGCACCTTTGTCTTCAGGCTGATATGTACTCCGATGCCGCCGCGCGCCTTATAAAACCAGCGCTACAGTACATAGAGGAGATGGAAAAACATCTGACTGCAGAAACATATTTCAGCTGGTATGAGTATGCGCAAAAGGTGGTACGGACAATACGCACAAACCTGACGCACCGTAACGTTCCGATCATGGACAGGGTGTTAGAAAAACTCAATGCATTAGAGGCATCCTTATCTTTGAAAGGTGCCAATGCAATGCCCGCAGCCGTACTTGTCCAGGAAGCAACCCTCCTAAGCGACGATGCATGTTACGGCATACTTCCCCATGACCCATCCGATGCCCTCATCGACTATATCTTGGATTCTTGCGCTGAGGACGATTCTGACTCTTTACAAGTCAAAGAGCGAATCACCTACAGGGCGAACGATTGGTTGCCCCTGCCGCCACGATATCAAGGGCGTTTAGAATGGCTTCGTCTAACCGCCTTTGACCGGCCTGTACTGCCTATTCTATTTCAAAATGTTTGTGAATACCGGCTAGCGGACCAACAGATACGTGAAAGCCTTCACGCTGCCTACCCGCAGATACACGCCAGCGGCCCAGACTCCCCGCAGGCCGTGCAGGCCCTCACCGAGGCAATACAAGCCCATATTTTCTGTCCGCTAGAGACCCTCCGCCATGAGCACCTCCGGTTTATGCGCAAGTACAGCTAATCCTCACCAATAAGCTCACGCGCCCAACGGGCAAACTCTTCCACCGCCTCCTCAGAGACCCGGTGCGGCAGGTGCACATACTCCGCAGCCGGGCCGGGGCTGGCAGGGGCCACAAAAGCCGTGGGGTGAAGCACCTGCCGGTGCTCCTGGAGCTCATCAAGTTCATCGAACTCCAGCGCGCGGGCACCCAGCGGAAGTTTCCCACTGAACCGCACAGGAGACTGGGCGGCACCCCGGTTAGTAAAAACATTCCGGGACGACGGGTTAAAGACGCAGCCCGTAAAAGAGACAGAAGCATTCCCCCAGCCAACACTGGTGAAGAGCACACCATCGAAAAAACCCGAGGCATCAAACATAACGGAGCCGGTGCTCTCGCCATACATTGAGTTACTAAAAGACACCTCCGCCGCATATATGGAGCCAGAATAATTGACCGTACCGCCAGTAAAAGAACAGCCCGAAAAATGCGCGGCGCCGTAATATTCACACCCGGTAAAACTGGTTCCCTGAGCAAAAACGGAGCCTGAAAAATCCGCATCAGCCCAGCAGACAGAATAGCTGAAATCGGCTGCAGCCGCATAGGAGCACCCATCGTGACGAACCGTATCAGCGTACCGGCCAAACCTAAAATATGCGGCGCCCTCAAAAACGGACCCGCTGAATATGGCAGGGCAGTCATACCCGGCACCGCCGAACTCGGCACCCGCACAGTACACACTATTACTGAAATCAGCCACCGTACCGCAGTAGGTGGACTCATCATACAGGGCCAGCCCCTTATAGGTGCACCCAGTGAACGAGGCATCACCACCGTAGTAGGTGTCTGTAAACTCAGCCAGCGCCCCGAACGTGCACCGGTCAAACCGCGCCCCGCCCTTAAACGACGAAAAACCGAAAGAGGCGTCACCATAATATGCTGCACCAGAAAAATCGGTGCACTGAGCAAAATACGCATGGCTAAAGCAGGCTTCTTCCAGGAAAACGCAGTCCCTAAAAGCCATTTCTCCCGTGCAATATGACGCCTTCAACAGCACCGGGTAGAAAAATACGGCACCCGAAAAATCATAATCCAGCCCCGACCACCGGTTGCCCTCCGCCTCCTGCAGATCGGGGAGGCCCTCGGGGCACGGGGGAATGCCGTAGTCTGACTCCTGCACGAATCGGTCATGGATAGCCTCAAGGATGCACCCGCGTACCAGCGCCTCAACCGTCAGGGCGGATTTCTCCGCCTGAAACTGCTCACGCTGCGTGCGGGACAGGCCCTCCGGGGCGTCACCAAGCAGACGCATATAGTACTGCGCCAACTCTGTGCGGTTTGAGGCGCTACTCGCCGGGAAAGGGGAGCAGATATAGGCGCAGAGCTCGTGAATAATTGCTTGTGCCTCACGGGCAGGCTGGTTTGGGTTGGGGTGATTGCTGGTGATCTGGTCTGCGGCTGGGGCGGTGAGCCATTCATCAGCCAGCTCTATGAGAGCCAGCGCCCCAGCCAGCCGAGTATCGGCATCAGCATCAGATAGCTGGGATGCGGCCTGCGCAAACCTGATCTGCCGTTCAGCGGGTATGTGCTCCTGATGCTGCCTCACAATATTTCCTCCATAACGGCTTTGGTTCCTATCATCTGCCCAGTAGCCCCGCCTCAGCTGGTCTCGTCCACCCACACAGACCCCGAAAAATTGGCGGAGCCACCGTACGTACTATGCGAAGCCGCCACCGTAGAGCGATAAACACACGCCTGAAAATCGGCGTCCTGATCATACAGACACCTCTCACGCCGAACAGGGCCCTCATAGAGGCTATGGCTGAAAATCGCCGGGCCTCGGTAAACGCAGCGGCTAAAATCCACACGGTTGTAGTACACAGAATCCCCAAAGTGCACATCTGCCAGATAGGTGCTGCCGCTAAAATCAGCTGGCCCCACATACGTGCTGGTGAGAAAATTCGCGGCACCACGGTAAAGACACCGGCTAAAGTCCGCAGCAGCATGGCAGGTAATACCGTCAAAATCAGCCTGCGCATCATACCTGGCGCCAGTGAAAACCGCGCGACCATAGAAATCACAGTAGCTAAAAACCGCCGCACCGCGGCAGCGAATATCCCTAAAATCGGCCGAGGAATGGTACTCGAAGGCGCTAAAATCTGCGTCTTGGGCGAAAACAGAGCCGCTAACATCAACCTCTTCACAGAATGAACATTCGCTAAAATTGAGCGGTTGCGCCCAATAACACCCCGCCAAACGAACCGGGTAGAAAAATACGGCACCCGAAAAATCAAAAACTAGCCAGGACCACGGCCCGGAGGCAGGCCCATCTCCGGCGGCACCCAGGCGGGATACCCGGGCAGACACCTCAGCAAGAATACGTTCACGAACCCGAGCCTCAGGCGATAGCTCATCCCGTATTTGCTGCATTTTTAGGTGCGCTTGTGGGTCGGTGTGGGCAGAGCCAGCAAGCCGCCGGTACTCACTCACTAGTGGAAAGGGGGAGCGGATATAGGCGCAGAGCTCATGAATAATTGCTTGCGCCTCACAGGCAGGTTGATCTGCGGCGAGGCTGTCTGCTGCGGCTGGTCTGGCGAGCCATTCATCAGCCAGCTCTATGAGAGCCAGCGCCCCAGCCAGCCGAGTATCGGCATCAACGCTACTGAGCTGGCCGGTCGCCGCGATGCGCCTCTGCCCGCGCCCCACACCCACACTCTGCGCGCCCGAGGGCTGGGCTGATTCGGGATACTGGGCTGCGGGTCTCATACGGTGCCTCTCTCAACAGGTCGGGCAACCCGGCAACGGGGAGCAAACATTTAGCATATGCGTGCACAAACAGCAGGCGCTCGCCCATCACCGGCACAACAGACACGCGCCCACATATTCACATGCGGGCGCATACACGCGGTGCACCTGAGGCTACACCGCTACCGGCTGCGCCTCTTCCTTCGGGGAGTTAAGGCCGCGCACCCACCGCGTGAACCCTTTATCTTCCGGGCCCACATTCGCTAGATGCTCCAGCTCAGAGACAGTCAGCACCCGCGCATTCTCGGGGTAGCCGTCCACCAGCTTAATGCTGTACTCGCTCTCGTCAGCGGTCGTAAAATCATTCGCCCGATCCGGGTTAAACACGCACCCGGCGAACGAAGGAGCCTGCTCCGAGAACCGTGCGCCCGCCACCGTCACGTCCCCAAAATATGCGGCGCTGCTAAAATCCGGGTACTTCTTGTACACGCACCCGCCCAAATTCGCCTTACCGCAGTAAATCGACTCATAAAAATTCGTGTAATTCGCGTAGGTGGAGCCGCTGAACGAAACAAACCCACGGTGCAGGCACTCATTAAAGTAGGTGTACCCCTGGTAGTCGCACGCCTCAAACACGGCCGAACCCTCATAGGTGGACTCACTAAAATCGGCGTCGCCTCGGTAGCAGCAGCGGCTCAGGTTCACATTACCCCGGTAGGTATTCCCCGAAAGGTACGCGCCCATCAGGTAGGTGCACCCGCTCAGGTTGGTCTGCCCGCCGTATACGCTATCACCCAGCACAACCGCCTTCTGGTAGGTGGAGCCGCTGAAATCGGTGTCCCGGTTAAATGTTGAACCGCCAAAATCGGCGCGCTCACGGTAGGTGGAGCTGGCAAAGTTCACGTTCTTGAAATACATGCACCCCGTCAGGCGGGCCTTACCGTGCCACACCGACTGCGAAAAATCGGTGGCACCCTCATAGATGGAGCCCGCCAAATCGGCGTTCTCACGGTACACGCACCCGCTGAAATCCGCGATATTACCCCGGTACTGGCACTCGCGCAGGCTCACATCCGCCGCATACACGCACCCGCTTAGAAGCGCCTGGTCACGGTACACGCACCCGCTCAAATCGGCGTGCAGGCCGTAGGTGGAGCCGCTCAGGCGCACCCGCCTCTCATAGGAGGCATTGGCGAACGTGACGCTGCCGCGGTAGGTTGAGCCGAAGAAATCGACGTCCCCATCGTACTGAGAATCCTCAAACCGAGCCTCACCCCCGTAGGTTGAACCGGCGAAGCTCACATACCCGCGGTAGATGGAGTCGCTAAAACGCACCTGCTCACCGTACTTAGAGCCGCTAAACACGGCATCGGCGGCATACAGGGACGCCCCGAAATCTGCGTCAAAACGGTACGTGCACCCACGGAACGACACCTTCTCACCCCACGCCGACTCGCTAAAATCCACAGGGTAGAAGAACGTGGCACCCGAAAAATTGTAGGAAAGACGCGACCAGGCGCCGGTGAGCATATCGGCCTCAGCCGGAACCCGATGGGAACCGCCCGCACCGTCCCGCAGCTGCCAGCGCACCCTGTCATGAATCTCAGAGAGGATACGTTCACGCACCTGAATCTCGGCCTCAAGCTCGGCCTGCTCCGCACGGAACCGACGCATCTGCTCCAGGTCTTCGGGGGCATCCCCCAGCAGACGTTTCTGCTCAGCCGCCAGGGGGAATGGGGAACGCACATAGGAGCACAGCATGTCAATGACGGTCTGCGCTTTGCGGCGGCGCTGGGTTTTCGTCAGGTGCACCGCCTGCAGCCACTCATCGGCCAGCTCAATAAGCGCCAGTACGGCGCTCATGCGGGTAATGGGCTGAACATCCCCAAGCTGGCTTGCCGCCGCTGCGTACCTATCGTGCCGCAGCGCATCCTCAAGAAGGCGAGAGTCGCCAAGCGACGAGCTGGGTGTATTCATGGTTTACTCCTGCGTAAAAAGATGCGTGGCTGGGTGTAGGCTTTCAGCATACCCGAGGCGTGCCGGGCAGCGCACACACTAATAACGAAAATAGATGAGTATAATGCGCAGCGAATATCTGCAGAAAACAAATAATAGACGGCCGGTACGGTGACCAGAACAAGACTTTTTACCATTTAATACGGGAGCGGTTTCTGGCTGCTGACATGCCGTATTTTTAGGGTTGTTCAAACGGCCGAGTGTGGTCTGCACGGTGACTGGTGCGGGCACGCCGTTGGCCTATCAGCGAGCATATTATGCGCTTTTTACCCCGATATTATCACGGTACGGCGGGTGTGCTCGTGGGGTGCGGCGGTGGCAGAACAGCCGCCGCGGGCCGGTGACGGGTGCGGTGGCAGAGCCATCACCGAATACGTTTATTAAAAGTTATGGGGAAAATATTCAAAAATATGAGGGGTAAAATGTATTTTTTATCAATGGTGAGAATACTAAAATAATGTTTTATGATATGCGCCACTGGCGGCCGGGGTGAATGTAACACTCATGTAAAGATTGTGGTATAGGACACTGGTATTACGGGTGTTTACGCGTGCAGGAGCGGCAGCTGGCAAGCATGGGTGCAGTAAAAAGCCGTTAGTGAAGTACTGCATATGAAATATGGGATCAATGGTTGGGGTTTTAGAGGCTCATTCTCTATCAAAGAGTTAACCGCCCAAAAGGCATAACTGTATACCCGGTATCAATAATGTAATGGATATTTCCCAATATCACAGGCATATTCCCAAGTCACCGTATTGATAACCTGGGTCGGGCGGTCGAGAGCACAGCTATATTCCTCTGATCTTTTCAAACCAGGGATGCTGGTAGCGCGGGTCTTGCATGGCGAAAACCCAGGCGTGCAGCTGCTTCTTGAGAACCCGCACCCGCTGGCGGGCAGCCTCAAGCACCTCCGGGTCATCAACCGCCGGGTGGGTGAACGTCTGAACCTGCTGCCGGAAATAGTCGAGCCTGCGAACCTCCCAGGGGGTAAGCACCCGCGACCCCGCCGGGGGAGCGGTCACCGGCTGCGGGAAAGCATACTGCTCACCCGGGGTAAAGATACACTCCGTGAACCCCGGAATCCTGCCGCTAAAATCGGCGGCACTAAAATCCGTTGAGGCTAAAAACGCGGACTCCTCAAATATGACCTTCTTGCGAAACACCGTCCCGGTCAGCGTCACAGGCCCTGTAAACACCGCGTTGGTGCAGTACGACTTTTTACCGCATTCCGAGCCGCCAAAATTAACCGGGCCGTGGAACGCCGACCCCGACACCGACAGCCCGCGCCGGTACACGCAGCCTCCAAAATCAGCGCCACCGTAATAGGCGGAGCACGTAAAATCCGGGTGATAGCAGAACACCGAACCCGCATGGGTCACATCCCCGTAGTACACGCTGGCATCGAACCGCGCCTGCTCACCCGGGCACTCAGTAGCCGCCGCCCGCCCGTAGTAGGTGCAGCCGCTCATATCGGCGTCCCGCTCATACACGCACTCCCGCATGAACGCCGCCCCCTCATAGGTGCAGTGATTCAGCGCCGCCCGGCCACCGTACCGGGACCCCTGAAACACGGCATCCCGGCGGTAGAGGCAGCCGCTAAACACCGCATCTGCGCGGTACGTGTTATCGGCAAAACTGGCCCACCCACGGTAGATGCTGCCACTATAATCAACCGTATTCTTATGCGTTGAGTCGTGAAGCCACGCCTCATCACCATAGGTACAAAAACGCCGGTTAACCGGCCCCTTATAGTGCCCCTGGGAGAAATCCGCCACACGGTTAAACATGCACCGCTCAAAACTCACCTCACCCCGCCAGGCGCACCCGGCAAAGCGTGCCTTCCGGCGGAAAAACCCGCCCGAAAAATCGGAGGAACCATAAAACACGCACCCCTCAAAAACCGCCCTCCGGCCCCAGTACGCCCCCGAAAAATCAACCGGGTAGAAGAACACCGCTCCGCTGAAATCATAGGTGAGCGCCGACCACGAACCCGGAACACCGCCGTGCTGCTGCGGCGTTTTCCCACCCGATACCGGTGCCACCGTATCGGGGGTGCGCAGGCGCGCAACAATGGCCCTCAGAATACCGCCCCGCAGGTGCGCCTCGGCTCGGAAAGCCTCCAAAGAGGCCCGCAAACGGCGCTTCTTCTGCGCGGACCATGAACTCCGCACCGTACCGTGCGTGAGGCGCTGATACCGCTTCGCCAACCGAAACGGGGAACGAATATACATGCAGAGCGCATTAATAGTGGCCTGCGCCTGCCGGAGGCGCTGCTTGCGCGGCACCGAAGCATCAGCCAGCCACTCATCGGCCACCCCAATGAGTACTTCTGCAGCCTCCCGCCGCGCCGCAACCTGCGCATCCTGCAAGGCAGCGGCGGCAGCCGTGAACCTAGTGAGGCGGTCAGCCTCCACGGAAGCAGGCAACACCATAATGGAGCTAAGCCGCCTCAGTGAACACGCCCGCAGAATCTGCCTCAGCCTCATCCGGGGTGCCGGCGACCTCATAACGAACCCAGCGGATCAGCTCAGAGCGGGGCTGCTCAAACTCCAGCGCATTGGTCTCACGCCCCGCCCCGGCAGCCTGCAGCCGCTCAGCAAGCACCTGCCGCTCGGCGGCGGACAGGGCCCGCGCCCCCTGCGGGAGCCCGCCCGCTAAAGGCAGCGGCTGCTTGCTCTTCGCCGAAACCTCAAACAGGTTCTCTGCGGCAGCATTAAAAACACCATCAGTGAACGCCGGAACCCGTGCGAAAGATGCACCCGAAAAATCGGCGGCCCCCAGCAGGCGAGCCTCCTCAAAATCGGTTTTCTTCTTAAACTTCACTCCCGAAAAGTCGGCCCCGCCGAACCATACGCAGTTATCCAGCCACGCCTGCCCCGCAAATACACACCCGCCAAAATGCGCCGCACCCCAGTAGACGGTGAACGCCAGATTAGCGGTGCGGCGGAACACCGAATCCCCCAGATACGCGGCACTGTGGTAGATAGAATCCTCAAACCTCGCCCCCCGATAATAGGTGCAGTGCTCCAGGTTCGCAGTGCCGTAGAAAGTACTCTGCCAAAAATCGGCGTCCCCACGGTACACGGAATCAGCCAGGTACGTGTACCCGTAATAGGTGCAGTCGCTCAGGTACGCGGCGCCCTCCCACGTGCAGGCACTCAAATTAACGTTCCCCTCATACACGCACCCCACCAGGCGCGCATCAGCACCCCAGACGCATTCGCTCAGGCCAGCCCCCGCACGGTACACCGAATCGCTCAGAAACGCCTCACCGTGGTACACCGAACGGTCAAACAGGGCATCGGCCCCATAAATGGAGCGGGTAAAACGCGCCTGGTCGCGGTACGTGCACCCCCGAAAATTCGCGCCCGCACCCCAATATGACTGGGTGAAATCCACGGGGTAGAAAAAGACAGCCCCCGAAAAATCAAACCTCAGGTGCGACCACAACCCGGCGGTGACCTTATCCGGGTCCGGGGCCGTGCTTGTGGCGGGCTGCCCGCCATCAGACGGCTCCCAGCGCACCCGGTCGTGAATCTCAGTCAGGATGCGCCCACGCACCTGCGCCTCAGCCGCCAGCTCGGTCTTCTCAGCCCGAAACCGGCGCGCCTGCTGCGGGGTCAAACCCTGCGGCTGATCGCCCATAAGCCGCTCATAGTCATGGGCGAGCTGGAACGGGGAACAAATATAGGCGCACAGGGTGGTGATAATCGTCTGTGCCTTGCGGCGCCCGTGCTCCTGAGGGTCGGTCTCATCGGTGAGCCAGTCATCGGCCAGCTCCACGAGGGCGAGCGCCCCACCCAGCCGGATAATCGCCTCAGGGCTGCCCAAAAGAGCGAGGGCAGCCGTGTACCGGTCATGCCGCTGCTGGTGGCTCACAGAAGGGTGCGCAGTTGTTCCGGGGCGAGGGCTCGACGGGGAAGGCGTAACAGGGTGCATGATGGGGTGTTCTTCCGGTGAAAGGTCTGTGTCTAGTTATGGTTCGTGCAGTTCTTGAGGCGGTATCGATAAATCTATGTAGGTTGATTGCTTTAGTGTACCCCGGTTTGCTGTGCCGCATCAGTCTGCTGTGAGTCCGTGCGCCCACCTGGCGAACGCCTCATGCGCCTGCTCCAGCCGCCGTGCCGCCCGCCAGTGCGCGGCCGAACCGGCCGACTTGTCCGCAAGCTGTTCGCGCCGTTGCGTCACCTTCTGCCGCAGTTTAGCTAACCGGGCCAGCTGGCCCGGGGTGAGCAGACGCGACCCCACCGGGAGGCCGCCCTCTAACACAATGGGGTGCCCCTGCTCGGGGGTGCGGGTGAACTCCGGCACGCTGCGGGGCGAGAAAACGCACCCGCGCAGCGATGGGGCGCAGTTCACAAAAACTGCGTCGGTAAAAATAATGTCCGCCAGGTACGCGGCGCCGCTAAAATCAGCCGCACCCTCAAAGACCGACCCCGAAAAGACGGTGCGGCCACCCCATGAGCCGCCGCCAAGCCACGCATCCGCGAGGAACACGCACCCGCGCAGACTAGCGGGACCGTAGTATGCTGAAGAGCTCAGGTCGGCATCCCCAGCGAATGTGCACCCGGTGGCGGTAAACGCGCCGCGGTAGGCGCTGTACATCATCACCACCGTACTGGCGAAGAAGCAGTCGGTAAAGACGGTATCCGCCCCGTAGCGGCACCCCAAGAAGTAGCCGCCAGCACGGAAAGTACACCCCGAGAAGTTGGCGGCCCCACCCCATGTGCAGCCGCCAAAATACGCCGCGTCCTGGTAGAGCGACTCGCTGAAATCCGCCAGAGCGCGGTAGGTGGAACGGGCGAAGTTAGCGGTACCCGCAAAAGCGGAACACGAGAAAAGAGCGTCACGCATAAAAATACAGTCGCTGAAATCTACCTCATGCTCCCAGCGTGAACCGGTGAAATTCACGGTGCACACAAAAACCGCGCCCGAAAAATTGAACGCAAAACCCGACCACGTACCCGCCAGGGAAGCGCCCTTAGCGGAATCTACCGGGTGCTGTACCCGGCGGTGAATCTCCTCCACAATAGCCTGCTGGATGCGCCCCTGCGCCCCGGCACTCTCACCAGCAGGCCCATTGTCGGCTGCAGTATTGAGCGGGGAACGAAGATACGCGCACAACTGGTCAATCACCTCCTGAACGTGCCCGCGGCGCACACCCACCGGCAGGGACACCTCACCCAGCCACTCATCCGCAAGCTCCACCAGCGCATACACCGCACCCAAACGCCCCGCCAAATCACCACCCGTCAGCGCTGTGTACGCCGCATCCCGCCGAGCTTCACGGCCCCTGCCCAAAGCCATACGCATCCCTTTGCCTCCCGCACCAGCTGCTATGACGCCATCACATCGTGCGCCGCCCACGCACCCCAAAACCACCGCCTAGCATAACGGAAACCAGCCGCCAGCCACCAGCAGCCCCGCAACTTCCGAACGCTACGCCCCCGCAAGCACCCGGGCACGGTGTGCCTCCCACAGCCTCTTCACACCCCACGCCACCCCAACAGCTACCGCGAGCGGCACATACGCACCCCAGCTTTGCCCCGTAAAACCAACCACCAGCGCCACAGAACTCAACGGAGCATCCATCGACAACGCCAAAAACACTGCGGCACCCAGCACCCCCGCCGCGCTCAACAACCCCGTCACCCCCAACGGAAACCCCGAAACCCACGGGCAAACACACACCAGCGTCCCAGCCACCACAAACCCGCCCGAGGCGCCCAACGCCACCCCCGGGGTGAGCGTGCCGCCATACGCCCCATGCCGCAAAGCAGCCACCACCAGCACCGCCTTAGCCACAAACAACCCCAGCGTGTACAACAAGGCGGGCACTGTGAACGACCCCACCAGCTCAGCCCGGTTAAACGTCTGCTGCACCAGCGCCCGGCCATTACCCATCACCTCCGGCAGCACCATTGACACCACACCCACCGCCGCAAACACCAGCGGAACCCGCCACAGCACACCCCGGTTTGTGACCCTACCCCGCTGCGCCCACCCCAGAAGCCGCCGAAACCACAAGGCGCCGGGGGCCAACACCACACCCAGCAGCACCGCCAACGCAAGCGACTCCCAGCATGTTTGCACCAGCACCACCGGGTACGTAGCCTGATCAGAAATCGTCAGATGCGCCGTCGCAGTAGCCACCCCAACAGTGAGCGCGCCCACCAGAACATTCTTCACCGACAGGCCCAGCCCCAGCGCCTCAAACAAAAACACCACACCCGCAACCGGAACCTGATAATCCGCCGCCAAACCAGCCGCCGCCGCAGAAGCCACCAGTGTGCGCCGCGTACCCTCCGGCAGGTGCCCCCAATCCGCAATACGCCCCGCAAACAGCGCACCCAGCTCACGCGGGGCAACCTCCTTACCCACCGGCGAGCCCGCACCCACCGCCACAATCTGCACCAGCGCATGAACACCCTGCCGCACAAACCCCGGGTGGCGCTCAGCCAACGACTGCGCCCGCACCATAGACTCCACCGAAGCCAACGGCCCGCCACCCCACCGCCGAGACTGCAGCACATACCAGGTAGCAGCAACACAAAAACCCACCACAACCAGCGCCACCACGCGCCGAGGAGTAGAAGAATAATACGTAATAATCGGGTGCAGCGTCTCATCGTGGCCGAACGCCACAACCTCAATAACCCCCAGCACCCAATGCAGCACAATAGCCCCGCACCCCGTGGCCACACCAACCAGCACAACCCACGCCAGAAGAACCGTATAACGCCGAAATGCTCTCATCATTCTCTTGCCGCCGCGCCTCATAACCACGTTGTGCACAAACGCCCGCAGGTCCCCGCGCACCATAGCGCTCAACAACCCGCCGGTTGGGGCAACCCGCACCCCACAGCCTGGCACACAGCACCTCGTGCGCACAAGCTTCTTCGGATGCTCGCGGCGTCGATTCGGGGTGTAAACCCAAGAACCACGTACACGCGGGCTCCCTACCCCCATTTTACTCTCGCGCAAGCCCACCACCCCTCCCCAGTAGGGCGCGGGTGGCTCATAATAGCCGGGCTGTATGCTAGATAACAAACCCTGTGGTGCGGGCGGCATGCGCCCCGCGACACGAACGAAGCAGACAGTAAGGATCGAAGATGACCGAACATATAGCATTCCTCGGCACCGGCTCCATGAACGGTTCCATCGCAGCCGGGCTTATCGCGGGCGGATACCCCGCAGAGGCTATCCGCGCCACCGTGCGCAGTAAAAACTCCATAGACCGCCTGCGCCATCAGTTAGGGCCTAACGGGCGAGACGCCGTCGTGATCGGGCGCGAGCTCAAGCCCGAAGCCAACCGTGAGGCGGTCAGCGGCGCATCCGTAGTGCTGTTGGGGGTTAAACCCTATGGAATCGTCGAGCTGGCACGCGAAATTTCGCCCGCTCTCACCCCGGATGCGCTCGTCATTTCGGTGGCGGCAGGAGTCACCCTCGATACGCTGCAGAAGGCTCTTCCTGCGGGGCAGCCGGTGATCCGCTGCATGCCCAATACGCCCTCAAGCGTGGGTAAAGGCGTGCTGGCGATCTCGGTGAGTGAGACAGTGACTGAGAAGCAGCTTGCGCTCGCCGAGAAGATCCTAGAGACCGTGGGTCTGGTAGTGCAGGTTCGAGAAGACCAGATGGATGCGGTCACCGCCGTTTCGGGATCCGGCCCCGCCTACGGGTTCCTGCTGGCGGAGACTATGGCGAGTGCTGGTGTGAAGCTCGGTCTGGATGAAGAGACCGCGCAGAGGCTCGCGTCCGCAACGATTGCGGGAGCAGGGTACCTGCTGGATAGTAACCCGGATGCCGCCGCCCTGCGCAAGGCTGTTACCAGCCCGAACGGAACCACGGAGCGCGCCGTCAATACCTTTATTGACAAGGGACTTTTCGATCTCACCGAGGATGCTATGCGCGCCTGCGCCGCCCGCTCCGCCGAGCTGAGCGAGCAGTACACGGCTGACTAGTCACCCTGTCTGCGCCCATCCCTGCCTCTATTCAGAAGAGTTTTTTGCATTCAGAAGAGCTTATCGCTTCTGAATGCCAAAAACTCTTCTGAATAGGCTTGGGGCAGCAGACAATGATAATGGCAAAGGTTAACGGTGATAGCGAGAGGCGCGAGGGAAGCCGCAGAACCTACGGGCGGGCAGCAAAACGCTCGATCAGCTCCACTTGCCCCGAGACGATAAGAATATCCCGAGAGTGAATGCGCGTGGAGGGGTCTGCGTAGGTGAATTCCTCCCCGGGGGATTTAATACCCACCACAGACACCCCGTATTTCGCACGAATATCCGACTCCGCTAGGGTGAACCCGTGAGTTTCCTTCGGCGGGCGCATCTTAGCAATCGCGAAATCGTCGTCGAATTCGATATAGTCCAGCATGCGTCCCGACACCAGGTGCGCGGCGCGGCGGCCCGCGTCCGCCTCCGGATAGACTACATGATGCGCGCCAATACGCTCTAGAATCTTGCCGTGTGAGGGGGTGATTGCTTTCGCCCAAATACGTTCAACCCCCAGGTCAACGAGGTTCGCGGTGATAAGCACGGACGCCTCAATCGAGGTACCGACACCCACAACCGCGGACCCGAAGTCGTTTGCACCCAGCTGCCTGAGCGTATCAATGTCGGCGGCATCGGCGGCTACCACGTGGGTGAGCAGGCCCGACCATTTTTGCACCAGCTCAGGGTCTTTTTCAACGGCGAGCACCTCCTGGTTCTGGGCGTGCAGCTGCGCGGCAGTTGAGGCGCCAAACCGGCCCAAACCGATCACGAGCACGGGCGCATTGTGTGTATTAGCCAATGATGGGCCTTTCTTCGGGGAACTTGTAAAGGCGGCGGCGGGAGCGCAACGCCAAGGCGGTGGCGGCGGTGATGGTGCCAATACGCCCAATGAACATGAGAGCGCTGAGCGTGTAAATACCAGCGGGCGACAACTCGGCTGAGAGGCCGTTTGAGAGCCCGCACGTGGCGTAGGCTGAGATCACCTCAAACAGCACCCTGCTCAGGGGCTGGTCGGTGAGCATCAGAATAACACCGGACCCGGCAATCACGATACCGGCGCTCATCATGGTCACTGAGATGGCGATGCGCAGCACCGTGTCGGGGATAGTGCGGTTGAATGCCACCACAAACTGGTCGCCGTGTGCCTCCGCCATAATCGCCAGCATAATCACGGCAATGGTGGTGACTTTAATGCCGCCAGCTGTTGAGGCTGAGCCGCCGCCAATAAACATGAGCACGTCGGTAATGAGGCTGGTCACGGGGCGGATATCGTTCATATCGACCAGGTTGAAACCGCCTGAACGGGTCATGACGGAGGCAAAGAGCGCGCTGAGTATTTTATCCCCCGGGTTGTTCCCGCCGATAGTGCTCGGGTTATTCCATTCGGCTGCCCCCCACGCGGCAGCGCCCAGTACGAAAAGCACGCTGGTGGTGACGAGTGTGAGCTTTGCGGTGAGCGTCCACCGGCTGGGTTTAAGCGGGTGCTGCTGTAACGCCATGAGCACCGGGAACCCCATAGCCCCCAGAAACACGGCGATACACACGGGGATGATCACAAAAAAGTCGTGGCCGTACGGCACTATCCCGTCGGAATGCGGCGTGAACCCGGCGTTATTAAACGCCGAGATCGCGTAGAAAATACCGTGCCACAGGCTGGTGAGCGGGTCTTCGCCCAGCATCAGAAAACGCGGGGTCAGCAGTAACGCTATGAACGCCTCAATACTGGCGGAGGTGTAGGCGACGGTGCGTACCACGCTACCGACCTCACCTAGCCGCCCAATATTGAGTTCTTCTTGGGCGATGAGCTTGGATCGCAGCCCCATTTTCCGCCCGGTTGCCAGGGCCAGCAGCGAGGTGAGGGTAAGGGTTCCCAAGCCACCGATCTGGCAGGCGCACAGGATAATGACCTGCCCAAACATCGACCACTGTTCGGCGGTTGAGACGGTGGTGAGGCCGGTGACGGTCACGGCGCTGGTGGCGGTAAAAAATGCGTGATGCAGCGGCGCCATTTGCCCGTCATTTGAGGCGATCGGCAGTAAGAGCATGAGCGTGAAGAACACGATAACCAGCAGGAAGGTGCTGATGGCGGTTCGTGCGGGGGAGGAGAGCACTTTCGCGTCGATAAAGTCACGCAGGTTCTCGTAGGTGCGGGCATCAAGCAGTCGCGGCTGGTGCGTGCTTGCCCCCGGTGCGGACGCCTCAACGGTGAGTGCCCCGCGCCGGGCGGTGCCGGTGTGGGTGCTGCGCGCATCTGTGGTTTTTCGGCTCGGCAGCAGACTATCGAGCAGGCCGTGTTTTGGGGGCGCGGGGGTGGTACGGGAACTGGGTGCGCCGGTGAACGGGGTGATGTCGCTGCTGTTCTGCTTGGGCAGGCGCCACCTGCGTAGGGTGTGCTGGCGTTTGAAGAACTCACGGGAGGTGCGCAGGGCCTCGCGTTTACGGTGGCGTTTGCGCCAGTGTGCGCGGATGCGTCGGGCGAGGCGTCCCATGGGTTCCTCCCTTCATGGTGTGGGTGGGGGCCGGTGTTAGGTGCGGGGTTTGGGCCGTGTAGGTTGTGTGGTTGGTGCAGGCCCCTGAACGTGGTGGTACGGCCTCCTCTAGTGTATCCCCGATGGTGGTATTCGGTGGTGGTGTGGGGCGGTTTTTTCGCCCGCAACCTTCAACATGCAGTAAAACACATATTCTATTTCAAGAATTTAATGGGCCGGGGTTGATAATGTCCAGGTAAGTGTGTGGTTTGGGGGCTATTGGGAACTGGCAAACTAGCGTATATATGACATAATCGATATATGCATGCAGATGTTTTTTCAGTGATTGCGGATTCGACCCGCCGCCGCATCGTGCGGCTGCTCGCCGAACAGACCCACACTGTTGGTGCGGTTGTCGAAAAACTGGGCATGAGTCAGCCAACTATTTCTAAGCACCTGAAAGTGCTGCGTGAGGCCGGTGTGGTGTCGGCCGTGGTTGAGGGGCAGCGCCGGCTGTATTCGCTGAACCCCGAGGTTTTCACTGAGATTACAGACTGGGTGGATGAGATTTTGGAGGCTGCCCGCGCCTCAGCGGCAGCTCACGCCCCTGTTGCGCTTCCCGGCGGGGAGAGCTTTTCCCCCGCGTTCCCGGGCAGTTCCGTGGTGGTGGGCGGATTTACCGGTGCGCACCAGCATGAGGTGGTTGAATCCAGCGAGAAACTCGACATTCCAGCCGAGCTGCACATCCCATCCGATGCTGAGGAAGACAATGATGAGGAACCCAGTGCGGAAGATAGCGACGATACTGCCGCAGGCGGAAGTGAAGAGCTTCAGCGCCGCGTTGTGTCGTTGAGCTCGAATAACCCCAATATCCCGGCTGAGGACGAGCCCGCTGTGGAAGAAGGTGCTGACTCGCACCCCGATCCGGCTGTGGGTGTTGTGCTCAGCGCGAAAGCCCCCGAAGAGCCTGCCGAAACGGCAGAATCTGAGGGCCTGGATGAGGAGTTGGCCGGGAGCGAACAGAACGCCAGTGCCACATTTGCTGGTACTGGTGAAGTGAGCGAAGGCGTGGTGCCGATGCGCCCCTTCACCCCCTCCGCCTTTGCCTCTGACGAGGTGCCGCAATCTGATGAGGATAAAACACCTGTCGAAACTGCTGCGAAGGATTCCGCGAAAGAGACCCAGTCGGTGGCTCCTGTGGGGCAGGGTGAAGACGATGAGGCAACTGAGGCTTCTGCTGGCGTGAGCCCCTGGAGTTCGGCAGGTGACGCCTCAGCCAAGCCTGCTGTATCGAATGAGCCTGCCCGCGGTAAGCATGAGGCTATTGACGCCGACCCCGCCAATGAGCAGCCTGCCAAGAGTGAGCCTGTAAACGTTGAGTCTCAGGATGCCGTATCGGCGGCAGCTGACATGACCTCCACCACCGAGGATGCGCCCACGAAGAAGACGCACCACCACGCGGGTGAGGACACGGCTGCCAGCGCCACCGAGTCTCGGAGTGAGCAGAAGACCGCCGGACTATCCGAGGCAAAGACCGGGCAGGATGCTGCCGATAGCCCGCGTACCGAGGCCTCAACAGCGGAAACAGACCGGGATGCCTCATCCGTGGAAGCCGCCGCCGTGTCTAAGACCGTGAAGAGCGATGAAGCAGCCCTGATGGCTGACCCCGCTGACGGCCCGGACGCTGATGAGGATGTTGCAGCTCACGCGGATGATGCTGAACCCAAGAAGACTTACGCGGAGGGGAAGGGCACCGACCCCGAAGCGTCTGAGGACACCGAGGAAGCCGACACCGACGGCGCCTCAGTAACCGATACAGCCGATGCGGGTGCTGAACCCGAAACGGCCCAGACCGTAGAGCCCAAGGAGGCTCCCGAACCCACTGAGGAGCCGGTGTTCCGGCCGATCCCTCAGCCTGCACCGTATGAGCAGGTGACCGTTAAGGAGGAACCTCGTGGCCTTCTGGCGCGTGTCTTTGGTCGCCGACGATAGCATGCCGCACCGGCGGCGCGCGGAGAGATAGCGAGTGGGGCGGGGCGTGCGCCCGTGTTCGCTTGATCATCAACTCATACACCTACCCTGATAAACCCTAATTTCCCGAAAGACGGAATCTACGTTGGCTATTCACCGTAAAATCCTCCGCTGGCTCGAGAACGAGCTCACTGAGGGCAACCTGCAGCTTGGCCAGGACTTGCCCGACGATCAGCGTATTGCCCGCGCGATTGGCTTGGGAAGAAGCCGTACCCGCGAGGGCTTGAAGACCCTCGAAGACATGGATCTGGTGCGCCTATACTCCGGTAAGGGCAAAGAGATCATCGCTCACCTGAATGAGGAGCCGGCGATGGCGGCAGCCGAGCCTCTGCGCCTGCACATGGCTGTTTCGCGCTACCCGAAACGTGACCTGGTGCAGACCCATATGCTTCTTGAAGGCTGGAGTGTTGCCAATATTGACCCCGGCGTCGCTGATTTCGGTGAAGTGGATGAGCTGCTGGAGGAGATGCAGGAGGGTGGGCACCCTATCCGGGAGTTCCTTGACCTGTACCTGGACTTTCACCTGGAGCTGAGCCGCCTCGCCAATAACGAGCTGATTGCTGGGCTGTTGATTGCTATCCGTCAGCCGACCTTCGATGCTCTGCTGTCGCTGGCGGGGCGTGTGCCGCTGTGGAGCAGCACCATGGAGCGCCTGAACGCTGAGAACCGCGCGGTTCTTGAGGCCGTGAAGGACGCCGATTCCGCGACCGCCCGCAACCTGATGATGAACCAGATGCGCGGCCTGTTCGATGAGGCCGGGGTGGACTTGGACGAGTCGGCGGTGGCGCTTACGGGCATGCCCGGAACCTCGGATCTGCGCATGTTTGAGCCGGTTGATATTGAGGACGATTTCGGCCCGTTCCCGGAGGAAGGCCCCAGTTTCGGGTGGGGCTTCGGTGCGGAGCGGTTCGGCAACGCCCCCGGCGGCGCGCCGGTGCCTTCGTCCGGCTCTCAGCAGGCTCGCTGTGATACCTCGCAGCAGTCTCAGCAGCACTATGACGGGCAGCAGGGGCAACAAGAGCAGCAGTCTAATCTGCCGTTGAGTTTTGGTACGGCCTCCGGTCGTGCGGCGGCGGCGTTTACCCGCCCGTCTGAGGGTGCCCCCGCTGCTCAGGACGGTAACAATGGTGCTTCGCAGCACCCCGAGAACGCATCTGGGCAACCGTATGAGGTTGATAATGCTGCCTCTGCGCAGGCATCTGACCAGTCAATGCAGCACGGCCCTGTGCTGGGTGGTGAGGAGCAGGGTGCAGCTCAGCCTACACCCGCCCAGGAGGTGCTGATTCAGGCCACCTCCGCACTTCCGCTTCCGATTCAGCCGTTGCCGGTCGATCCTGATGCGTCCCAGCCGCTGCGTTTGACCGATGATGAGCCGCTGATTCAGGCCACGGCCGCTATTCCGCTGGATATGCGGGTGATTCCTGCTCAGGGTCTGCCCGAGAAGAAGCCTCAGCCCGCGGCGTCGGGTGAGGACGCCTCGACGGGTTCCGCTAAGCCCGGCGAGACGCCCGCAAAGGCTGAAGGTGAACAGGCCGATAAGGTATCTGAGGATTCCCAGGAGCAGGGGTCTGCGACGAAGGATGCGGGCAAGAAAGACGCCGAGGACGCTCAAGCTCAAAAGGCTAAGGGCGGGGCGCAGCCCGCAGCCGGTGATACTCCGGCTCAGCCTACCCCCGGTGAGGACAAACACGCCGAGGGGCAGAGCGGTAAGGACCAGCAGGCCCAAGATCAACAGTCTCAGGAGCAAGACCAGGCTAAGCAGCCCCAAGCTAAGCAGGCTGGCGGCAAGCCGGGCGGCTCACCTTCGGGTTCCGGGCAGAAGGCCGATGCCGCTAAGGACGAGCAGAAGAGCTCGGCTGAGGCTGGCCAGTCGCAGCCTGCACAGGGCGAGCAGAAGGGGCAGGGCAAACAGTCTGCCGATTCCTTGCCGCAGGGTCAGAAGAACCAGCCTGACGGTGCGCAGCAGGCTGATAGTTCCGCGCCGCTCAAGGGTGGTGACGCGCCCAAGGACGCAAAGGCTTCGGCGGCCCAAAAATCCGCTCAGCCCGATGCCCAGAAACCTGATGCTCAGACGTCTGAGACTCAAGAGGCCGAAGCGAAGTCCCCCAAGCAGGGTGCTCAGGACGATCAGCAGAAGGCCCAGGACGCTCAGAAGCAGGGCGATTCCGTCCCCTCTAAGGGTAAGGACGGGCGGAACGGTCAGCAGGCAGCCGACAATTCAGGCGGTTCGTCTGCTGCGCAGCAGAACTCTAAAGGGCCTGGTGCCGCGCAGAAAACACCGCAGCCGGATGCTTCAGGGGTGAACGGCTCCGCCGGTAAGGATGCTGCTTCCCCCAAGAGCGGCGAGCAGAAGGCCGAGAAGGCAGGTGGGCAGACCCAGGGAACTTCAGCGCAGGAAAGCTCAGCACAGGAGAACCCTGCACAGCAGAAAGAGCCAGCGCAGAAAGATTCGGTGCAGAATAAGCAGGACGCTAAAGCTGCACCCCAGAAGCCTGCCGGACAGGAACCTGACGCGCAGGGGCCTAATAGTGCCGCATCAAAAACTGATAATGGTGCGGGCGACAACCGTGCGGATACTGCCGCCCAGAACGGTGTGAAGCACAACCCCGGCCCGCACGATGATCAGGGCAGCGCCGAAAAGACTGGTGCTGCGCAAACTGATGCCGCTCAGGCTAATACTGCGCAGGGCAGCTCTTCACCGCAGGGCTCCGCCCAACAGGGCGGTCAGGCCCAAGGGCCGCAGTCCGCTCAGCCTGCTCAGGCTGGGAATTCTGACGGGAAGCCGCAGGAGTCTGCTTCGGGTAGTGCCCAGCCTGCATCCTCACCTGCTGAAGGCCCGAACGGTCACGCTGGTTCCGCAGGCGCGGCTAATTCCCAAGGGCCCGCTGCGAATGAGCAGACCGGGCCGCACCCTGTAGCGGGTCAGGGCACAGTGCAGGAGCAGCCTCAGCAGGAGGTGCTGGGGGCTGTGCAGTCGCTTGACGGGCAGCAGGCGCGCCCTATTTCGTCGCTGGAGAATCCGCAGGCTATACCCGCCGCACCGGATAACGGTAACGGGCAGGCTCAGCCGGATGTGCCGCAGCAGGTGCAAAACCATGTCCCCGTTCAGGAGGCACAGGGCCAGGAAACCGCACCGGACGCGCACAACCCACAGAATCACTGGGATAGTGCTGCCCCGCGCACCGGTTCCACACCCGCCCAGCAGCCCCATAGTGGGCCTCACACCGGGCAATTTGGGGTAAGCGGACCTGCCTCGGCTGGTATCCCTATTCAGGGGCGTACCGGTCTGAAACCCAAGCTTCCCGAAAACCCCGTGGAACGTAAGGATGCTGAGCAGCGCCGAGTGGCTGAGGAAAACTTGGCGCGCGCCGCTGAGGAGCGGGTGAAGGTGATTCGTGCCCATTCGCCCTCCGGGGCGGGCCGCCGTCACGGCCAGATCATCACGCCGGTGCGTGCTGCTGTGGCGTCTCCCTTTAGCCGCCCGGCCACCGGGCTGCAGTACCCGAGTGCGGTATCGTCACAACCGCAGCCGCAGCCTCAACCCCAGCCTGGCCCCGCGGCCCCAGATGTTGCCGACACCGGTAATGCTGAGGCCCCGAACGGCGCCGTGAACAGCACGCCAGCTGATGCTCTTGGCGTTGAGCACGCCCCGGAGGCTCTGGCGGAGCGGCCGCTGCCGCCAGTTGAGGTGCTGGCGACCACCCCGATCCGCATCGTTCCCGCGAATACGAGCGGAACCCCTATGGTGGTCAAGGATGAGCGATCCACGGATGAGCGTGCGCCCGAGGAGCACGCCAGCGCTGAACGTAAGCAGGGCTGGCTTAGCCGCATGACCCGCTATTTGGGGTTGAGCTCGCGCGAGCAGGAGCAGGCTCTTCAGCAGCAGAATAACCCGCAGGATTCGGCGCATCAGCAGAACACTGCGAACCACAGTCAGCAGGTGTCTGCCTCCCCGCAGGGGGCTGCGGCAGATAACTCTGAAGGCGGCACCTCAGATGCTGGTAAACCTGCTGATGCGAGTCAGTACAGCCAGCAGTAGCTGGCGCAGCCAATAACGCAAACACGCGGGCGTACCCTCAAACTGGGTGCGCCCGCGCAGCGCGTTAATGCCCGAGCATACCGGCATATTCTGGGGGAGGTGCGGGCGTGCAGGAAAATCTTCTTGCGTGTGTGCAGGGGGCTGCTACCGCCTCTGCGGGGTCTTTGGGGGATGGCTCCTCGTCTTTGGGTGCGTCGGAATGGTGCAATGCGGTGTTTCCTAGTACTCTAGGAAGGTAGCGTTCTCAAAACGCTGGGGCACTGCTGTGCCTAAAATGCCTTTTAGAGCGTTTATACCGGTATAAACACCCCGGGTAGCTACCGCACCGAATGGGTGCGGCCGGGTCTAGCAAAGTGAGGAAATCCTATGGGTTCCGTTATTAAGAAGCGCCGCAAGCGCATGTCCAAGAAGAAGCACCGTAAACTGCTTCGTAAGACTCGCCACCAGCGCCGCAATAAGAAGTAAACAGTAGCTTCTGTGCCCCGTGCCCGGTAAGGGTTGCGGGGCATTGTGCGTTAATGAGGGCTGACGTGGGCTATTAGCGGCGGCTGTTGAACGCTAGTAGACTGGGAGCCATGCCCCCAGCTACACCTGAACCACCCGTTATTGAGCTTTTGACCCGCCCCGGCTGCCACCTGTGCGATGCTGCACGGCACACGGTGGCGCAAGTATGCACCGAATTTGGGGTGCCCTACACCGAGCTGAACATTGAGCTGTACCCGCAGCTGCTGCAGCGGCACGCCACCGAAATCCCGGTGCTGCGCATTGACGGGCAGCCGAAGGATTTTTGGCGTATTAATCCTAAACGGATGCGTAAGCTCATTGCCGCACGCATGCCTTAGTGCCAGCCGCCCCCGCTTCTGGCGAATGGGGGGGGGCTATATGCGGCGCCCCTCGTTTTGGGGTAGCGTAGAAAATTTGAGAGACTGAGAGAATGACTACATCGGCTAAGGTCACGGTTCACCTGATGCGCCACGGCGAGGTGCATAACCCCGACCGCATCGTCTACGGGCGGCTACCCAACTACCACCTTTCGGAGAAGGGGCAGCAGATGGTGCGCATGAGCGCCCAGGAGTTTGCCCGGCGTCGGGGCGAAGGCGCGAACATTGTGCACCTGGTATGCTCCCCGCTGACCCGCACCCGCGAGTCGGCCGAGCCGATCACTGAGCTTCTGGGGCTTCAAGCGCACCCCGATGCGCGCGTGGTTGAGGCCGATAACTATTTTGAGGGCCTGCACGTGAACCGGCAGGAGCTTCTGAACAACCCGCGCCACTGGACGAAACTGTACAACCCGCTGCGCCCATCCTGGGGCGAGCCGTACATTGAGCAGGTGCGCCGCATGGCTCAGGCCATTAAGGACGCCGCCCGCACCGCGTACCAGCAGGGCGGGGACGGGGCCGAGGCCATCATTGTTTCGCACCAGCTGCCCATCTGGGTGACTCGCCTGGCGCTTGAAGGTAAGCTATTGCAGCACGACCCGCGTGCGCGCGAATGCAACCTGGCATCGATTACTTCGCTCACTTTCGATAACCTGTTATCGGGGAACCCGCCGCAGGTGAGCAGCTACACGGAACCCGCATCGCCCCTGTATTCGGGAGTGATTCAGCTGCCCGGCAGCTAAGACGCGGGTGTCTGCCGTTCAGCACCCCCTTCGCACACACCACCGGAAGGAACGCATGACTCCCACCCATAACCACACCCGCCGCACCGCCCTGCGTGCGGGTATTGCGCTGTGCGCCTCAGCGGCCGGGGCGGGCCTGCTCGCTGCGTGCTCTGAAGACACCTCCCTGTCAAAACAGGCGAATTCGGGTGATAATAAAGGCTACATTGCCGGGGACGGGTCGGTGACCGAGTACCAGGAGGCTGAGCGCGGCGAGCCCGTTGCGTTCACCGGTGAACTATTCGACGGCACCAGCGTGAACGCTGAGTCGTTGCGCGGCAAACCTACGCTCTTGAACTTCTGGTACGCCGGGTGCTCTCCCTGCCGTGCCGAGGCCAAAGACCTGCAGAAACTCTACACCGACTATAAGGACAAGCTGGGGTTCTACGGTGTGAACGTGCGGGATGAGAAAAGCACCGCCGAGGCGTTTGAGCGCAGTTTTGAGATCACCTACCCCTCGTTTAAGGACGCCTCGGGTAAGGTACTGCTGTCGTTGAGTAAGTATGTGCCCGCCCAGGCAGTGCCAACCACCGTAATCCTGGATTCGCACGGTAGAGTGGCGGCACGCATCCTGGGTCAGGCGAACCCGTCGGTGCTGAAAACCCTGATTGAGACCGCTGTGAAGGGTGCCTAGCGTGCCTGCTGGAACCGGTATGATGCTCACCCCCGCCGCTGCGGCTGCCACGGCGGGCGCAGCGCCGTTGGCGAGTATCAGCTCAACCGTGCTGGATGGTTCCCTGTGGCTCTCCATCCCGTTGGCGGCGCTGGCGGGGCTGGTGTCGTTCGCTTCACCGTGTGTGCTGCCGCTGGTGCCCGGCTACCTGGGGTATGTGGCGGGTCTTGCAGGTTCGCAGCCGCAGGCACCCGAGGGCTCCGCGGCCGCATTGTTCCAGGGGAAGAAAACGGTGGCGGCACATAACCCCGCACCCCAAAAAACCGCAGAAAACACCAAAAACCTGCCCGAGGCAACATCGGGGGTGGCTGTGGCGGCCGCCCCCACCGACCCGAAAACCCCAGGTGTGCAGCCCGGTAAGGGGCGCCTTCACACGCAGCAGACCCGCCGCCACACCCGCCGGATGCTCGCCGGGGTGGCCCTGTTCGTGCTCGGGTTCTCCGCAGTTTTCGTCACCCTATCGGTGCTGCTGGCCCAGGTGGGTGCCGCCCCCTGGCTGAAAGGGCAGGCGTGGGTGAATATTCTGCTGGGTGCACTCGTGATCCTCATGGGTGTTGTGTTCATGGGGCGGCTGAGCATCCTGCAGGTCGATAAACGGTTCCACACCCGCACCGGCACGGGCCTGTGGGGTGCGCCGGTGCTGGGGGTCACCTTCGGGCTGGGGTGGGCGCCGTGCATTGGACCCACCTTCGCCGCAGTGCAAACCCTCGTGTTCACTGGCGGGGCCGCAACCTTCAAGGCTGTGGTGCTCACCTTCGCCTACTGTCTGGGTTTGGGTGTGCCGTTCCTGCTGGTCGCCTATTTCGCGGCGCGCGGGGTGAACACCACCGGGTGGGCGAGCACGCATAAACGCGGGATTCAGCGTGCGGGCGGGGCGATGCTCATCCTGATCGGCATCCTTATTTTGACTGGCGCCTGGAACCATCTCATGGCCTGGGTTCAGGCGGCGCTACCGGTTTACGAACTACCAATCTGACGGGGTACATATGGCACGCACACACACTGACGCCCCGGCGCTGGGAATCACCGGGATGCTCCGCTGGGGCTGGACGCAACTAACGAAAATGAACACTGCCTTGCTGCTGCTTCTGCTGCTGGCGGTTGCGGCGGTTCCTGGGTCGATGTTTCCGCAGCGCATTCAAGACCCCGCGAAGGTGACGGACTATATTAAAACCCATCCCGGCTGGGGCGAGTTTGCCGATAAGATACAGCTGTTTGATGTTTTCTCCTCCGGGTGGTTCTCGGCCATCTACCTGCTGCTGTTTATTTCCCTGATCGGGTGCGTTACACCGCGCGCTATTAAACATGCCAAAGACTGGCGTAAACCGCCCGCGCGCACCCCCAAGAACCTTTCCCGCATGCCCGTGCACCGCACGATCGATATTGACGCGGATGCGCTCACCCCCCAGGCCGCGATAGAGGACGCTGCGGCGATCCTCCGTAAACGCCGCTACCGGGTGCAGATCCGGGAGGAAGGAGACGGGCAGTACTCGGTGGGTGCCGAACGCGGCTACCTGCGTGAGGTGGGGAACATCCTGTTCCATGTGGCGATGATTGGCATCCTGGTTGGGGTGGCGGTCGGCTCGCTTTTTGGGTACCGGGGCCAGAAGATCCTGGTAGAGGGGGAGACGTTCGTGAACTCCCTGATCGGCTACGACTCGTTTACACCAGGCACGAACTATAACCCCGACTGGCTGAGCCCGTACGCCGTGACGCTCAATAATTTTCAGGTGCGCTACGACAGGCAGCGCGACAGCCACACCTACGGGCAGGATCTGGACTATAACGCCCAGCTAACCGTGCAGAACCCCGGCAGCAGCCCCGAGCAGAAAACCCTCAAAGTGAACGAGCCGGTTGATGTGGGCGGCACCAGCGTGTTCCTCTCCGGCAACGGGTACGCCCCCATTGTGAAGGTGACCGATGGTGAGGGGAAAGTGGCGTATGAAGGCCCCGTGGTGGCCCTGCCAACTGACGGGAAGTACACCTCATCAGTGGTGCTGAAGGTGCCCGATGCCCGCCCGGCCCAGCTGGGTTTTGTGGGCATGTTCCTGCCCACCGGCAGCTATGAGCGTGGGGCGGGCATCCCGCATTCGGTGGATTCAGCCCCGGCGAACCCTATGCTGGTGCTGCAGTCCTATTCGGGGGATTTGGGCTTGAACTCGGGCCAGCCGCAGAACGTGTACGTGCTGGACACCTCTAAGCTGACCGCGTTGAACAGCATGGCGAACCAGAACGGTATTGTGCTGGATGCGCAGCACCGCACCGCCACCCTGCCGGAAGGCAACGGCACCATTGAGTTCATGGGGTATAAGCGGTACGTGGGGATGGAGGTTCGCCACGACCCGGGGCAGAATATTGTGCTGTACTCGTTTGTGGTGGCTTTCGTGGGGCTGATTGTGTCCCTGTTTGTGGCGCGCCGCCGCGTGTGGGTGCGTGCCAGCACCAATGAGGGGGTGCTCACCGTAGAGTACGGTCTGCTTGCGCGCGGGGAGGACCCGCGTCTTGCCGCCGAGGCTGAGCGTATTACGGATGCTTTCGCCGCCCGGTGGGGGCTGGAATTTGCTGAGGAGCCCTCATCCGAGGAGCCGACTGAGAAAACCGAGGGGAAGTAGCCCATGCTGAACGAGACATTAGCGCGCTACAGTGAGCTATTCATGTATATTGCCGCGCTGATTTACACCGTGGTGTTCGTGGCGTTCACCTGGGATGTGGTGAAGAATTCGCGGGTAACCCGCCGTCTGGAGGGTGCCGCGACGCCTCGTGAGGCGGAGTTAGAGGAGGAACAGGCGGCTGAGCCTGTTACCGCGGGCGCGGCCACCACCGGTGCGGGTGCGGAGAAAACCGGCAGGAAAACCGCCGCGAAGTCGTCGGTTAAGATGAGCGCGAAAGCCACCCGTGTTGAACGCACCGGCGGCGCTGAGACCGGCACGGGCGAGCGGGGCGCCGGGTACCGGGGCGCGGCGGCACGCGCGCTTGAGGGCCACGTGGCGGACTCATCAATGCTGTACACGGGCCAGAGCCGCCCGGCGGCGCGCATCGCCGTGATCGTTATGCTGATGGGGGCGCTGGTGCACGCGGCGGCGGTTATTATGCGCGGCGTGGCTGCGCAGCGTGTGCCCTGGGGGAACATGTACGAGTTCTGCACCACGGGCGCGCTGGTGGTGGTGACCGTGTACCTGGTGGCGCTGATCTTCCGTGACCTGCGGTTCGTGGGAACGCTCGTGTCTGGGCTGGCGCTGATTATGATGTGCGCCGCCACCATTAGTTTCGCCACCCCCGTGGGGCACCTGAAACCGGCGTTGCAGAGCTACTGGCTAGTGATCCACGTGTCGATTGCGGTGCTTGCCTCCGGGGTGTTTACGATTACGTTCGCGATGGCGGTGCTGCAGCTGGTGCAGACCCGCCGGGAACAGCGCATCCTGAACGGTAAATCGGGCGGGTGGGCGTTTATGCGCCTGGTTCCGAGCGCCCAGGCTCTTGAGAATTTTGCGTTCCGCCTGAACGCTTTGGCGTTTGTGATGTGGACGTTCACGCTTGCCGCTGGCGCTATTTGGGCGAGCCAGGCGTGGGGCCGCTACTGGGGCTGGGACACTAAAGAGGTATGGACCTTCGTGATCTGGGTGGTGTACGCGGCGTATCTGCATGCGCGTGCAACCCGCGGCTGGGCTGGCCCGCGTTCGGCGTGGCTGTCTATTATCGGCTATTTGTGCATTATTTTTAATTTCACGGTGGTGAACATTTTCTTCTCGGGCCTGCACTCATATTCGGGGCTGTAAACCCGCCCCGTAGAACTGCCTGCGTCCCTGTGCCTGTGCGCACCGCAGCGGCCTAAAGCCTAACACACAGCCACAAACGGTTCAGCCATAAACATGTGCTGGTGCAGCCAGCCCAGGGAACGTGAAGACAGAGGGCCGCACACAGCATGTAGACGCTTTCCCGCCGGGGGAGCGAGGGCAGGCACACACAGCGGGGGAGTGCCTGAGGTTACCCGGGGTGCTGCTGCCCAGTGGTTGATGGTGTCTGCCAGGCCGGGGCTATTTTTCGCCGTCAGTATCGTCTGTGGTGTCGTCGCGGGATTCTTGCCGCTGCCTGTCTCGTTTTTGCCGTTCTGCTTTGGCTTTGAGCCAGCGCAGGTACTCTTCATCGTCGTCGGGGGCTTTCGGCGCGGGAGGCACAGTACCCCGCCTGCCTTTCAAACCCCGGCCCGTATCCGTAGCGGGTGGCTGCTCGGCTGCACTTTTTGCGCTGCGGGGCCTGCCGAAGAACAGCCAGAAAACCGGCCCCACAACGGGGAAGAAGATGATGATAATAATCCACAGCCACTTGGGGAGGGTGCGCGCATCGGCGGCCGGTGTGCGGGCGGCATCCAGCAGGGTGTACAGGCTCAACCCAATCACCAGCGCGAACGCGCCGATTATCATCATCGCTCGTGTCATGCTCTAAGTCTGCCACAGGAATCTTGGGGGCGCATCCATGCTGCGGCTAGACTGGTGGGTATGAACTTCTTCAAGTACACCCTGGTGCGTTTCGGCTTGCTCGTGTTCTTCTTCTACCTGTATGAGCTGCTGGGGGCTGGGATTCTCGTCTCGGGGGGTTGCGCGATTGTTTCGGCTTTTGCGGTGGCGTATATTTTCTTTCCGCGTCTGCACGCGGCCGCCAGCCAGGATACGGCCCGGTTTTTTAAGCGCACCCCCAAGGTGAAAAATAAGGAAGAAGAGGAAAACCGCGCCATTGAAGATGAGCTGGTGGAATCGCAGAAAAAAGAATCTGGGGAAGACTTCTAAACAGCTCCCGGCCTCTGCATACGTGACGGGCCGGGCCCGCCGCGTCCTTGCCAGCAGGTAGTGTGTACCCGCTGCTGTGCCCAGTCCACAGCACGCGCAGAAGGCTAGGTCTCTTATTCTGCCTAGAGAACCTAGCCTTCTGCGGACAGGTGCGCCAGCCTACCCCTGTGCCAGGTATTCCAAGAACTGGTGGGTCAGCTGCGCATCGTGCGCCAGGGCGGTCCCGTTAAGCCGTGTGACGGGTGCGAGCAGCCGCACCGAGGATGAGAGCCACACCCCGTCAGATTCAAAGAGGTCCTGCGGGTACAGCGGGCCGTAGCCCAGCTCCCAACCGTCGCGCCGCGCCGCCTCAAAAATGGCGCCCTGTGTGGTGCCGGGCAGTATCCCGTGGTTCGGTTCGGGGGTGTACAGCATTTTCTTCCCGTGCTCAATGCGCGCCATGAGCACCGACGATGTTGCCCCTTCCAGAATGCGGCGGTTGTCGGTCATAAAAATCGCGTCGTCCGCGCCGTGGGAGTGAACGTACCGCAGCACCGCCATATTCACCGCGTATGAGAGGGTTTTCGCGCCCGCCAGCAGCCACGGGTAGGCGGTGTTGTCGGCGGGGTCGTGCCCGCGCGGCAGCAGCATGGCCTTCACCCCGTTCTGCCGCTGGTTCACGGTAGTTTCAGGCACCGGGGAGGCGATCAGCAGCGTGTACGGCCCGGTGGGCATTCCTGCAGAGGCGCTCGGCAGCCCGCGTGAGGTAATGATTTTGACGATATGCTCTTCGCCGAGTTCCGTGTGAGCGCCGGGCACGGCCTGGTCGAGGAGGTTCGTTAGCGCATCCCGAAGCTGGTGCAGGTCAGGTTCGGGCAGGTCGAGCATACGCGCCGAAGATTCGAGTCGGGTGAGGTGCATATCAAGTTTTCGCACCCGCCGATCAACGGCGAGCATGGTCTCAAAAACGCCGTCGCCACGGGTAAATCCTTGGTCTTCCACGCCGATAAGCGGCTGGGTGGGGTCTACGGCAACGCCTTGCGGGTTCTCTGAATTTAGGAGTATCACGGAACTAGTCATGTTTCCAGTGTAGTGGCTCACGTGCCCTCACAGCAGTGCACGCCGAGCGGGCCCAGCTCCCAGGTGGCGTTTTCGGCGATAAAGTATATGTCTGCCTCGGCGATGTCCTCGAAGGTTTCGGGGTTGTCGTTATCCCCCTCGATGTCGAGCCCGATTTTGCCGTCCCGTTCGAGAACATGAACCCCGCTGCATATGCTGATGAACGGGCCTTGCACCCGGTAGTCCGAAATATCTTCCAGGGTTACGGTGACGTGCCGCCAGACGTCGTCGGTAGCGGCCTTCTCCCAGCCGCCGTCTACATGGGTCCGGTCCACCGCGCAGAATCGCAGACGAACAGCTGTTCCCTTTGCATAGGTTACGGTGATCGAATCCAGCCAGCAGTCGTAGAAGTGGTTGAACCGTTTGATGATCTCTGCACTTGTGAGGTTTTCGTCAGTGCTCACGGTCAGCCTCCTTAAAAATCTTAGGATTTATCAGGATACCAGCTACCTGCGCGAATATGCCGAGAAGCGGATTTTCGCTTGAAAAGGTGATATTTTCTCATCTTCTCGATTAAAAATCCGCTTCTCGCGCATCAGCGTATTAACACGTGCGATGTAAGGAAAGGGCTAGTGCCCGCCCGTGCCGCCGTCTGTCGCGTAGTCGGAGTCTTTGCGTGGGGTTGAGAAGAGGGTGATCCCGGTCAGTACCGCAAACCCCAGAATTGAGAACGCCATCGGCAGGTAGGAGCCCTCACCGCCCAGCGACACCAGAGGCGCTGCAACCCCGCCCAGAAGCGCCTGAATGGTTCCCATGACGGCGGATGCGCTGCCCGCCATGTGGCGTGCCTCGTTCAGTGCCAGCGCCGAGGCGTTACCGAACACCAGGCCCACCGAGCAGGTGAGGCAGAACAGCAGAACCAGGGTGGGCCACAGCGAAATCCCGATGAGGAACGAACCGGTGAGCAGCACCGAAACAACCAGCAGGGCGCTCACACCAACATTCACGATGGTGCGTTGGGCGACCTTCCCCACCAGCGCGGTCGCCAGCGAGCTCATGGCCACAATGCCGAGGGAGTTCACGCCGAACGCGAGAGTGTACTGCCCGGCGTCAAGCCCCAGGATTTTCTGCAGCACAAAGGTTGAGCCCGAAATGTACGAGAAGAGCGCTCCGAACGCGAAGCACATGGTCAGTGAGAACCCCATGTACCGGCGGATCCTGAACACCTTCGGAATCTCAGAGTACACGCTCAGCGCGGTGCCTTGGTAGCGTTTTTCGGTGGGCAGGGTTTCCCGCAGAATAAAGATGACGGCGAGCATAAGGGCACCGGTAATGACGGTCAGCACGTTAAACACTGAACGCCACGTACCCCATGAGAGCACCCACCCGCCAAAGAGCGGCGCCAGCACGGGGGCGAACCCGTTAATCATCATCATGATGCCCATGAGCTTGGCGGTGGCCAGCCCCTTCGTGGTGTCGGCAACGATGGAGCGGGCCAGCACCGCGCCGACTGAGCCGCTGAAGCCCATCAGAAAACGTGCCGCAATGAACACCTCAATGGTGGGGGAGAAGGCGCATAGCGCCGTGGCGGCGAAGCACACGGCTGAGCCGATCAGCAGCGGGGTGCGGCGCCCGGTTTTATCGGAGAGCGGGCCGATTATAAGCTGCCCAAGCGCCATACCAACCATGAAGGCGCTGAGGGTCATGGAGGCGGCAGCCTCGGTGGTGTGCAGCTCCTCGGCAATGGTCGGTAGCGAGGCGATATACATGTCGATGCCCAGCGGGGCGATGGCGGTGAGCGCCGCCAGGGTGACAATAGTTGCCGGGGAAAGCCCGAATGAGGGCTTCGCGTGGTTGGGGTGCTGAGTATTGGTCTGTGACGTAGACACTGGTGTACTGTATGCTTTCTAAATTTTGGGGATGCGTAACGGCGCCGGGCCTGCCTGCTGCTTCGTGGGGCGGGCGGGTACACCCGGCTAGAAACGCACTCATCCAGTCTAGCGGCGGTCACTCACACACCGTAAGCCAGTGGATGCGTGACCTGCACCTCTTCCGGTGTGGTGGGCGTTAAGGCGGCGGAACCAGCCCAAGCCGGTTCGCTACCCGGTGCGGTACACCCAGTTGGGCCCCTCAGCCCAGCCGGGGCTGGTGATGTAGTACGAGCCATAATCCTCGAATAGTTGCTCTTCTTGCGCGGCCCACATGTTCCAGTAGGGCCGGTAGGTTTCCCCGTCGCGCGCCATCGCCCGCTCATACCGCACCCCGGTACCGGCCAGCACCAGCACACCGTAGCTGAACGCCCCGCAGAGCGCCCCCACCCCTTCGCACACGATCACCGGCGCGGCATCCGGGAGCACAGTGACTGGTGGGGCCAGGCGGTTCTGCTCCCAATCCCAGGGGGTGTAGCTGCCGGGGGCGTGCCTGGCCAGGCTGGCACTGAGGCGCCCCCACTGCTCCACACCGGCCTTTAGGCCGTCCCAGCCGGGGTACATGTTCTCAAGGGATAGCTCCAGCACCGTCAGCGGCCCGCCCTGCACCGGGTGCTGCCGCAGGGTGGCGGCAAGGCGCCGCGCGAGAGTGGTTTTACCGCTGCCGCTGCGCCCGTCCACAGCAATAATGTACGGGCGCGGGCCGCTGATAATGCGGGGCAGCAAATCATCCGTGAGGCCCCGGAACTGGTCGTTCACGCGGCATCGCCCTCGGCAGCAAGACCCGCGATCAGCGCCCGCGCCGCGGTGTCGATAAGCTCGGTCGTGTATTCGAAGTCGCGCATCTGCCCGTACCAGGGGTCGTAGATGCCCAGTTCGTCCAGGTTTTTACCGGCCATTGCGGGGTCGAAGGAGCGCATCATACGGATTTTGGCTTTGTCATCCTCGGTGCGCGCAAGCTGTTTCAGGTGCAGGTAGTGCGGGGTGTCCATCGCCAGAATCAGGTCGTAGCGGTCGAAGTCTTCTGCTACGAATCTGGATGCGCGGTGCCCGCTGGGGTCGATGCCGCGCGCGGTGAGTATGCGCCCGGCACGGGTGTCGATGGGGTTGCCGATCTCGTAGTCCGTGATAGCGGAGGACGCGACCTCAACCTCAAGCCCCGCCTGGCGCGCGTGCTCACGAATCAGGTATTCGCCCACGGGGGAGCGGCAAATATTTCCGGTGCAGACAGTCATGATGCGGTACATGGTTTTAAGTGTATGCCAGCGGCACCGGAAAGGCAGCGGTATGAGGGCTGCCTGCTGAAGCGTCGTTTCTATTCAGAAGAGTTTTTTGCATTCAGAAGAGCATATCGCTTCTGAATGCAAAAAACTCTTCTAGATAGGCAGGCAAGTTTTGGCTGTTACACCTCAAAACGGGTTTTAGCCTCGCGCAAGTATGCCTCCCACAGAGCATAGAGTCTGTCGATGTTCTCTTGGTGAGTGTACGTTGAAGGGTCATAGTCGGTTGGGGGCATGTATCGCACGAACGGGGTCACATCCTCGGGGTAGCCAAAATCGGCGTAAAGAATTTCTACCTCGCCCAGCGGGTCGTCAAAGTTCTTGCGGTGCTCATACACATGTTTGAGCAGTAGGTACAGCCAGAGCGCGTGACGGGGGTCGGCGCTTCCGGGTTCAGGGTCGGTGAGTTCAGGGGAGTCTTCGTGCCGCGCGAGTTCGGCCAGAATCCCATCAACCCGGTGGGTGTGGTCGGGTTTGCACTGGTAGAGTTCGTATTCTATGTCACTGGAGTCTTCCTTCAGCCGGTCGGAGGCATACCGCAGAATATCCGCGCGGCTGATGTATCCCTGCGCGAGTCCCCAGCGTAAACCCTGCCAGGTGAGGGCACTCTTTCTGATACCTTCATAGCCTATGTAATACGTACTCAGCATCTAGTAGTTGCTTCCCATCTTTGTAGCCCCGCGAATAATGCAGCATTTTACGTATTACCCAACCCTAGAGGGTGGGTGATACGCCTAAAGGTGCATTATTTGGGTGAGTCCTGCGACGTACCCGAAGAATCCTGCCCCGGCGCGGAATTATCTTTCAGTTTGGGCCAGAAAATGTAGGTGAATATGGCGCAGATGGTTGCAACAGCCGCACCTGCCGCAAACCCCCGCCCGGAGCCAAAACCACCGAACAGGAGAGTGCCAATGGGCAGGGCGAACATGAACACGATAACGGAAGTGTAGTAGCGGGTCATAGTGATTCTCTCTTGGTGCGTGCAAGGGTACGTTATATGATCGGCGTTACCTCAGATGGTACTAGACATCCCGCCGCGCCGATAGCCTTAGCCGCCACTTCGGTACCATCGCATATTAGCGCTCGCCCAATATCCGCCTGTACCCTAGCTCCGAACGCACAAGCCCCAAGTGTAATAGCCAAGGTACGTTAATTGAGGAGATCCGTCTCTGATGGTTTAGTGGATATGTTGCAAGGGAGAAGTAATAGAAATAGGTAAGTATTTTATTTATAGAAATACTCGGGAATATGTGTCATATGTTACAATTGGAAAGAGGTGGTTTTTATGGCTGTAACAATATATATTATAATATCTATTATATTTTTGGTGATAGTAATGGCAGGTGTGGCGCGTTCTTATGTGGAGGAAGAAGATGCTCCTCAAAGGTATAGGTCACGTTGGTTTCCAAAATACTTATGGCTTATTATATCACTGTTCTTAATTCCTATTAATATAGGAACTGCTGTGTTGGTATTCGATGGGAGTGGTAGGCAGAATATATTTGCACTAATCATTTTGATGATAATTACTTGTCCAATTGTCTACACTTATCTATCGGAAGAATTTAGTTATTTTGAAGTTTACGATACATATATCATAGTTAATGATTTAGGGTATCCTAAAAAGATTATATATTATCAAGACGTGGATGGTTGGAAGTATTTAGGATATTCAAGTAGTAGCCGTTCAGAACAAATTCAGTTTTGTGGATCAAATGGTGAGTACTTATATAATTTCTATATGTATTCAGATGATAAATATGTTTCTAAGCTGCTGTCTCCAATTATTTATCGCATAGAGAAAGGTGAGTTTCCCTCTTGGGATATTCAGGAAGAAATATATGGTAGCCTTTGTGCAGATCACCCTGAGTATGCTGCTTGTGAGACAGATGCTGAGATTGCCATTGAGTATCTAAAGCGACATCCTGCAGTATCAGGTCTTACAGGAGAGGGCACATGTGTATCGCACGATGAGGCCGAAGGCGAGAAGCAGTAATATTTTAGGTATTATAGCTCTGCCCACGCAAAAGGATTATCCGGATCAAAAAGCATTGCGCCCTCAGGGATGATGAACTTAACGCCGTTATGTTCTTGTTCCCTAGTCTCAATTTTGTAGGGGCTTTTTGCCGCTGTCTTAAAGCTATAGTCCGCTGGGGCAGCCTTGTGAGAGAACTTCGCTTTATAGTTTTTATCCGGGGTATTTGCGAATTCTGGCTTACTGTGAAAAATGGTTATAGAAAAATTAGTGGGTCCGTTGAATTGTGCCCCAGAGAAGCGTGTTTTCTCGGCAAATTTTGTTTTGAAAAAGTTAGCGCTGCTGGAGAATTTTACTTCGAAGAAACTAGCGTGTCCGCTGAATTTTGAGCCGGAGAAGTCTGCTTCCTTGGTGAAGACCGTCATAAAGAAGTTAGCTTCTTTACCGAATTTTGCTTTGGAGAAGGTCGCGTTTCTCATAAAGAGCGCCCTGGAGAAGAGAAGGGGGCCATTGAATTTCGCTTTGTAAAAGGTTCCGTCTCCGGTGAAAGTCGCCTTGAAGAATTCGGTACCTTCGGTGAAATTTGCCCGGGAGAAGTTTGCGTCCCCGGTGAATTTCACTTCAGAGAAGTCTGCTCCCTGAAGGAACGCCCCATCATAGAAAACAGCCTCCCCGTCGAAGGATGCCTTACAGAAATCAACGCGCTTGGTGAATTTTACGCCGTAGAAATCGGCATCCTGAATGAAAGCCGCCTTGGAGAAGTCAGCCTCTGCCGCAAATGCCGCCATGAAGAAGTCAGCTTTCTCCGTGAATGTCGCTTGAGTGAAATCTAATGAAGCACCAAAATGGCTGTCACTAAAATCTACAGGGTAGAAGAAATATGCGTTTGAGAAGTTGTAATCAAAAACCGACCAGGTGCCTGGTTCTTCGGCATCGAGTAAGTGCTCGCACATCTCTTTAATAATGTTTTGGCGTATCTGGCGTTCTTCTTCTAACACGGCTTTATCTCGGGTAAAAGCTCGCTTGTCTGCATCAAATTTTTCTGTATCCCCACGGAAGTCGTTCTGCAGGTCTTTTGTGTATTCCCCATCTAGCTGTTCGGCGCGTTCTGCAAGGGGAAACGGGGAGCGGATATAGGCGCAAAGACTGTTAATAATGACCTGGCCTTCTTTGCGGCGTTCCTTATCGGTGAGAAGGGCACCATCTGCGAGCCATTCGTCAATCAGGCCAATAAGCGCATAAACACCACCGAAGCGGGTTGTGGCGTTTTCCCTGTTGGAAAGCTGCTCGATTGCTGCGATGTACCGGCTGCGCCGCTCAGCATGTACCTGCCGTATATGGTTCTGCTCGTTTTTGGCCTTGTCTGCCTCGATTTTTTCGCGCTCTTTTGCGATGGTTTCATTGAACTGACGGGCTTGTTCGCTGAGTGCTTTAGCCCTGTCCGTCGTATTTTTATGGCGTGTTTCCACGAGCCCCAGAACGGCAATAGTGCCGCCAGTAACGTAGAGGATGTGGAGGCGAAGATTCGTATCGGCCTCACCAGTTATACCTGCAATGTAGAGCAGCCAAGGTACAAGGAATGCTAGAGCTCCGCCTACAGCGGCGATCCCCACTAGAATCCGTACAAAGTGCTCACTGACAAAATTCTCAAAGGAACTAACAGGGGCAGAAGAGCCGACTCCCGTATTGTTTCTTGATGCTTCCGCCATACTTGGGATGCTCCTTTACACAGGCAACCAGGTTTCTTTGTTTGCAAGTATAGAGGCTCTAAAGCGTCATTTTGCGTCTAGGAAAATTTTAGTTGCCGCCGTTGTTGCCCTACTCGGAAGATTCGTCGGGGTCAAAAAGTTCTGTGCCCTTGGGGATTATGAATTTAGCTCCGTTATGCTCTTGTTCTTCGGTTTCGATTTTGTAGGGGCTAGCAGGCGAAACTTCGAAGTTATAATCTTCTGGGTTAGCCTTACATGAAAACCTCGCTTTGTAGGTTTTATCGCCTAGCGCGCGTTCAAATATTGGTTTTTCTTCAAAGGTTGCTCCGGAGAAGTTAGCGCTGGTGAATTCCGCCCCGGAGAAGTGAGCGTCCCCGGTGAATTCCGCCCAGGAGAAGCTAGCACTATCGGCGAAAATTGCGCTGGAGAAATGAGTGCTCCCGGTGAATTCCGCCCCGGAGAAGCTAGCACTATCGGTGAAAATTGCGCTGGAGAAATGAGTGCTCCCGGTGAATTCCGCCCAGGAGAAGTCAGCGTGCCCAGTGAATTTCGCCCAGGAGAAGTCGGCGTTCTGGGTGAAGGTCACCCCATGAAAGTATGAGAAAGCGTCAAAGTGGCTAAACATAAAATTGGTAGAGTAGAAGAAAAGGGTGTTTGAGAAATCATAGTCAAAATTTGACCAAGGGCCTGGTGCGCCGAAGCCTTGTAATCGTTCGCGTATCGCTTTGATAATACTTTGTCGTACCTGACGTTCTTCTTCTAATGTAGCTTTATCTTGAGAAAAACCCCGCTTGTCTGCATCAAATTTTTCTGTATCGCTACCGAAATCCTTCTTCAGATCTTTAGCGTAGGGCCTATCTAGTTGTTCAGCGCGTTCTGCAAGTAAAAAAGGGGAACGGATGTAAGCACAAAGATTGTTGATAATGACTTGCCCCTCTTTGCGGCGTTTCTCAGGACTAGGGGTAGTTTTTTCGTCTGATAACCATTCATCCACCAACCCTACGAGAGTGTAGACACCGCCAAGACGGATAGAAGCTTTATCACTGGACAGTTGCTCAACTGCTGTTGTGTACCGGCTGCGCCGCTCGGCGTGTACCTGTCGTAAATGGTCTTGGTCGTTTTTGGCCTTCTCAAGACTATTCTTGCGGTGATTTTCACCTAAGGTAATAACACCTAAGACTCCACCGGTGGTGTAGATAAGCATCTGGCGCAACGCTGCGCCGTCACCGTCCTTACCGAAATCAGCATTAATAGCTAGTGGAAAGAGGAAAGCCCAAGCCCCACCAAGAACGGCAAGTACGCCAATCCAGACGTAGAACGATCTTACTTTTTTGAGCCCAAACCATCTAAATATCAGGCAAAGAACAGCAATTATTGTAATAATTCCCAGAATAAAAGCAGGCACACACTGAATGTCCACTGTAATCAACTCTTCCAATAGTCTAAACCAAACACTCACCCTCCATCATAGGGCGAGGATGACCCTATGTATCGGATTTTCCGTTGTTAACCTCACACACTGCGTGGGGTGGGGCAGAAGAACCCCTAGTGATCGCGCGGATTATCACCCGCAAATCCCTTAGTTTTCCTGTCTTTTCGCCCCAGAATCATCAGCATCTCACTCCTTGCCATCCACCCCTAACTCCCACCCACTACAAAAAGTTGAGTCTTTTTCGCTTAACTCTGTTGACATTCATCTATCCATGTGTAAAACTTGAGTACATGAGGCTCAAGGGGGTCACTCGCTGGGCAGCAATCCAAGCACACTTTCTACCGTGCATGCGCTCGGCCTAAAACCTCTCACGCCCCGAAAATCTAACCAAGGAACCCGCCTCGCCAAGAAGCGGGGCATAACACTAAGGAGTACAAAAACATGGCACGTGCAGTCGGTATTGACCTCGGCACCACCAACTCGGTCGTATCCACCCTCGAAGGTGGCGACCCCGTAGTTATTGCAAACGCTGAAGGTGCCCGCACCACCCCCTCCGTCGTCGCATTCTCCAAGGACGGCGACGTTCTGGTCGGTAGCGTGGCAAAGCGCCAGGCGGTCACCAACGTTGACCGCACCATCTCGTCCGTCAAGCGCCACATGGGCACCGACTGGACGACGGAAATCGACGGCAAGAAATACACCCCGCAGGAAATTTCTGCACGTATTCTGCAGAAGCTCAAGGGCGACGCCGAATCCTACCTGAACGACAAGGTGACCGATGCGGTTATCACCGTCCCCGCATACTTCAACGACGCTGAGCGCCAGGCCACCAAGGAAGCTGGCGAAATCGCAGGTCTGAACGTTCTGCGTATCGTGAACGAGCCGACCGCAGCAGCACTGGCTTACGGCCTGGACAAGGGTAAAGAAGACGAACTGATTCTGGTCTTCGACCTTGGCGGCGGTACCTTCGACGTCTCCCTGCTTGAAGTTGGCAAGGACGAAGACGGCTTCTCCACCATTCAGGTGCGCGCAACCAGCGGCGACAACCGCCTGGGCGGCGACGACTGGGATCAGCGCGTTGTGGACTGGCTGCTTGAGCAGGTCAAGTCCAAGACCGGTGCAGACCTCTCCAAAGACAAGATCGCTCTGCAGCGTCTGCAAGAGGCAGCTGAGCAGGCTAAGAAGGAGCTCTCCAGCGCATCCAGCACCAACATTTCGCTGCAGTACCTCTCGGTAACCCCCGAAGGCCCCATTCACCTGGACGAGAAGCTCACTCGCGCAAAGTTTGAGGACCTCACCAGCGACCTGCTGGCACGCACCAAGAAGCCCTTCCAGGACGTTATTGCGGAAGCAGGCATTAAGGTGTCTGACATTTCCGAGGTTGTGCTCGTGGGTGGTTCCACCCGTATGCCCGCCGTGGCTGAGCTGGTGAAGGAACTCACCGGCCGCGAACCCAACAAGGGTGTTAACCCCGATGAGGTTGTGGCAATGGGTGCAGCCCTGCAGGCTGGTGTGCTCAAGGGCGACCGCAAGGACGTTCTGCTGATCGACGTGACCCCGCTGTCCCTCGGTATCGAAACCAAGGGTGGCGTGATGACCAAGCTGATCGAGCGCAACACCGCTATCCCGACCAAGCGTTCTGAGACCTTCACCACCGCTGAAGACAACCAGCCTTCCGTGTCGATTCAGGTGTTCCAGGGTGAGCGCGAATTCACCCGCGACAACAAGAACCTGGGTACCTTCGAGCTGACCGGTATCGCCCCCGCACCGCGCGGCGTACCCCAGATTGAGGTCACCTTCGATATTGACGCCAACGGCATTGTGCACGTCTCCGCGAAGGACAAGGGCACCGGTGCTGAGCAGTCCATGACCATCACCGGCGGCACCTCCCTCTCGAAGGACGACATTGACCGCATGGTCAAGGATGCCGAGGCTCACGCAGAGCAGGATAAGGCACGCCGCGAGGCAGCCGACACCCGCAACGCCGCCGAGTCCGTGGCATACTCCGTCGATAAGCTGCTGAAGGAGAACGGCGAGAAGCTGCCCGAAGACGTCAAGACTGAGGTTCAGGGCGATGTCGATGCTCTCAAGAAGGCTCTTGAAGGCGATGACGACGATGCCGTGAAGTCCGCGCTGGAGAAGCTGCAGGCATCCCAGACCAAGCTGGGTGAGGCCCTGTACGCTTCCGCACAGGCAGAGGCTAACGCAGACTCCGCTTCTTCCTCCAAGGATGATGAGGACGTTGTAGACGCCGAAGTTATCGACGAGGACGAAGACGAGAAGAAGTAATCATGGCTGAACACGAAAACACTGCGGGCGACCCGCTGGAGGAGGCATTCAACGCCCCCGCCGCCGAAGGTCACCCCGAGGCCGAGGAAGCCCCTGCCGCAACCGATCAGGCTGCGGCGGGGGAAACCCCCGAACCGAGCGAGGAAGCACCCTCAGAGGATGCGAAACTCGCGGCAGAACGCCTGGACAGCCTGCTTCGCCTGCAGGCGGAGTTCACGAACTTCAAGAACCGTGCCGCCCGCGAGAAAGAGCAGCTTCGGGAGTTTGTAGCGAGCGATATTGTGAGCCTGCTTCTGCCGGTGCTCGACGATATTGACGCCGCACGCAAGCACGGCGACCTGAAGGAAGGCCCCTTCGCTGCGATCGCCACCAAGCTTGAGGAATCCCTCAAAAAAGAAGGCGTGGAACGCTTCGGCGAGGTGGGCGAGCCCTTCGACCCGAATATTCACGAAGCGGTCATGCAACAGCCGACCAGCGAGGTAGAACCAGACCACATTTCGATGGTTCTGCGCTACGGGTACCGCGTGAAAGAGCGCGTGGTACGCACCGCCCAAGTTGCGGTGGCTGCCGCCGAATAAACACTCCGTAGAGCACACAACGGGCGGGTTCTTGAGAAATTGAGAACCCGCCCGTTTGCCGCATATTTCCGCGGATTTTCTGGGATTTCTCTTCCAAAATTGAGTCTAGTAGACTAAACTTTATATAGGATTAAAAACTAAGGTTGTGCCCCTTTGGACGGGGCGTTACAAGAACCCCGGACGACGGGAAAGGAGAACTACATGGCAAGCGAAAACTGGCTGTCAGAAGACTTTTATAAAACCCTCGGCGTGAAAGAAGACGCCTCCGACTCCGATATTAAAAAGGCCTACCGCAAACTCTCGCGCAAATACCACCCCGACCTGAACCCCGGGAACGAGACAGCCGAGAAGAAATTCAAGGAAGTCTCCGAAGCCTACGACGTGCTCTCGGATAAGAAACAGCGCGAAGAATACGACCAGATCCGCAAATACGGCGCCGCAGGGTTCGGCGGCAGCGGTTTCGGAGGCGGCGCATCCGGGTTTGGTGGCGCTGGCGGCGGCTTCGGCGGCCAAAACGTGCACTTCACCACCGGCGGCGGTGGCGAAGGCATCAACATTGAAGACCTGCTCGGCGGGCTCTTCGGTGGTGGTGCTGGCGGCGCTGGCGGTTCACGCCGTACCGCAGGGTTCACGAGCGCCGACTTCAGCGATGCCGGGTTTGGCGGCGGTGGCTTCGGCGGTGGTGGGCGCAAACGCGCCCCGCAGGATAATAACCTTTCCACCAGCACCCGCATTACCTTGCCGCAGTCGTATACAGGCACCACCGCGACCGTGTTCCTGCCGGACGGCACGAGCACTGAGGCGCGCATCCCGGCGGGCGTGAAGGACGGGCAGAAAGTGCGTGTGCGCGGCAAGGGGCGCCCCGGAACCGGCGGTGACCTGATCGTGACCGTGCGCGTCTCGGATGACCCGCACTACAGCCGCGAAGGAAACAACCTGGTGCTGCGCGCCCCCGTCACCCTGGATGAGGCAGTCAACGGCGGTGTGCTGGAGGTGCCCGTACCCGGCGGTAAAACCGTCAAACTGCGGCTGACCCCCGGCAGTGTGGGCCGTAAACTGCGTGCGAAAGGACGCGGGTTCACAACCAAGTCGGGCACCGGCGACCTGCTGGTGATCCCCGAGGTGCACCTGCCGCAGAACCTGAGCGATGAGGCGAAGGAAGCCTTCGAGAAATTCATTGCCCTGGCGCCGCAGGAGAACCCCCGTGAGGACCTTTTGAAGAAAGTTAGGTAGCTTATGAGTGCCCATAATAAGCAGTCGTCGGCATCTGCCTACAGTGCCGACCGGCCGGTTTTTGTGATTTCGGTAGCGGCGGAGCTGGCGGGCATGCACCCGCAGACGCTCCGCCAATACGACCGCCTGGGGCTGGTGCAGCCTTCGCGTGCGCCGGGCAAGGCCAGGCGCTATTCGCAGCGCGACGTTGATTTACTTCAGCGTATTCAGCAGCTCTCGCAGGAAGGCGTTTCGCTTGAGGGAATCCGCCGGATTATTGAGCTTGAAGAGATGGTGGAGGAACACCAGGAGCACATCGCCCGCCTGCAGGCCCAGCTTGAGGATGCGCACGCCAAACTGGGCCTGGCGGAACGAGTGTTCGCAGCCAGCACCCGCGGGGATGTGGTGAACATCCAGAGGGGGCAGCGCCCGGCGCCGCGCAAACGCTCCTCGGCGGTGGTGCTGTACCGGCAGAAATAGGGCTGACCGCCCCAATACCTGCCGCTTTAAAACGGCAGCTGCGAGTATTTACTTACGCCTATACGTCAGGTCGTGGGCGCGCCTTCCTGCCTCCCGGGCCTTCCTCTCAAAGCTGGTCAGGATGCGCCCCTCCCAGCGTGGTGCCCACCCGCCCACGGGGTCGTCCTCGGTAGCGCCTTCACCGGCGTGCAGATTCTCGAAATCGGGGTGCGCCTCCATAACATCGCGCATCACGTGGGCGTATTCTTCCCAGTCGGTGGCGAGGCGCCAAATTCCGCCGGGTTTGAGCACGCGCGCGACCTTATCGGCAAAAGCGGGGGAGACTAGGCGGCGTTTGTGGTGGCGTGACTTGTGCCAAGGGTCGGGGAAGAAAACCCAGAGCTCATCAACCGAGTTTTCGTCCAGCATGTTATCGAGCAGTTCGGGGGCGTTGGCCTGAGCGACGCGCACATTCTCAACCCCGGCCTGCCCCATCTTAAGCAGCAGATCCGCAATGCCGGGGGTATAGACCTCAACGGCAAGGAAGTTTGCCTCGGGTATTTCGGAGGCGCGGTGCACGATTGCTTCACCCAGCCCGGAACCGATCTCGACCACCTGGTAGGCTTCGCGCCCGTAGATTGTGACCGGGTCGAAGGTGGCTTCGGGGGCTACAGAGGTATCTGCCCGCAGTCGGGGTATGTCGAGCACGTGGGTTTGGGAGTAGGTGTCCCACGCTTTTTGGCGGCGCGAGGTCAGGCGGTCGCCGCGGCGCACGAAGGAGTAAGGCTGGCGGAAGAACTCGGGTGGAACCTGCTTCTTACCGGGATCCTGCGAAGTTTCGGGTTCTAACGATGCGCCTGCGGAGGTGTTCTGCTCTTGAGATGACATACCTATCAGGATAACGTAGCGGCGCGCGGCGGCGGGTACTGTTAAAAATTCTGGGGACTAAAAGTTTCGGGGGCAGTTTCTTCATGCGAATGAAGAAACTGCCCCCGTTTGGCCTTTATGACCGCGAATTCGCCGTGCAGGTTACTTTTTCTTGCCGGAGAACAGCAGTGCCAGACCCGCGCCGAGCATCACGATATTGTTGGCCAGCTGCTGCCCGTCCTGGGTGGGGCGGAAGGCTTTATCGTGCATGTCCGGGTTGCGGAAGTACATGGTCATGAGGTTTGCGCTGAAAGCGGTTAGCCCGGCACCCGCCAGGCGGCTGGGGATGAAAGGGGTCAGCAGGGTGGCGCCGAGTGCGGTTTCTGAGTATGAAATAAGTTTGCCGAAGGTTTTCGGCTCCAGCTTGGCGACGGCGGGCACACCGGATGCGGCCATCTGCTGTAAGAATGCATAGGCGTTCTCGTCTGCGCCGAGTTTCTTAACGCCTGCATCAAGAATGAGCGCGCCAGCGGTCAGGCGCAGTGCGGTGTTTGATAGTTTACCCATGAGTGTGTGTTCTCCTGATGTCTGTGATGGTGTGAGTGATGCGGTGTTTCCGCACCGGGTATTGCAATTGTAGCGGCAAAGAACAGAAAAATTTGTTGATTTGTAAAGTTTCTACATATTTTTGCCGTAAGCATTATTCTTCAGTGCTATAGCAGGGGAGAGGGTGCGTTGGGAGGGGTGTTATCGGCATGTTGCAGCCCCCTCCCGGAAACCTCAGGAACAGTCAGTTTATGCCGAGAGCGACGAGAGGTGAAAAAGATCCAGCGGTGCAGGTGAAAATGAAGGGGCAGTCAGTGTATTGCTGCTGGCAGTACCGTGTGTGGGTACTGGGGCTGCCTCTGGGGTACTCATTAGGTTGAAGTTGCCCCAAGAAAGTGTATTATTATTCTGATGAACGAATGAATATTTTTAAGTGTGCCGCAGGTTAGCGTATCATGTGAACCTTCCACTTGAATGTCTAATGTATCTCAATGTGTGGAATTACCTCAGGGTCCCCTTGCTTTTCGCGGCACTAAAGGCTGTCTGTGAAATCCTTGCCATGACTTGCGACACCCCGCATCGTACCGTGTATGATATAAGACATAGATTTATAACACTCAACTTAAAAATAACTACTACATGCCGAATTAGTTATGTAGAATATATATTCAAAACATTTGGTAGTTTCCTACACATCATGGGTTGTAACACCAAAGTTTGCCCCGAAAGTCGGGGCTGTCCCACGCCGAACCGGGATCCAACCACGAAAGAGGAACTGTGATGCAGCAACCTCACGAAAACGCCGCACCGGCGGCAGAGAGTACGGGCCAAGCTGAAGAACTGCACCGCGGGCTGAGCAACCGGCATATTCAGCTCATCGCCATTGGTGGTGCCATTGGTACCGGCCTATTCATGGGCTCGGGCAAGGCAATCTCCAAAGCCGGGCCCTCTATCCTACTGGTTTACATTGTTATTGGCGCCGCCATTTTCCTTGTGCTGCGCGCGATGGGCGAGATCCTTCTCTCGAACCTCAAGTACAAATCATTCTCCGACTTCACCGCCGACCTCGTGGGGCGACCAGCAGGGTTCTTCCTCGGCTGGTCGTACTGGTTTATGTGGGTGGTTACGGCGGTGGCGGATATTATCGCTATCGTAGATTACAGCCAATTGTGGTGGCCTAATTTACCTAAAGCAGTACCTGCACTTATCGTCATTATCGCGCTGCTGGCACTGAACCTGCCCTCGGTGAAGAACTTCGGTGAGATCGAGTTCTGGTTCGCCATGATTAAGATCGTCGCTATCTGTGCACTCATACTGGTTGGTATCGTGATGGTAACCACCAGCTTTACCGCGCCCAACGGTTCTCATGCACAGATCGCTAACCTGTGGGAGCACGGCGGGTTCTTCCCCAACGGAGTCTTCGGCTTCCTCGGCGCCTTCCAGATCGCTATCTTCGCGTTCATGGGCTCGGAGCTAGTGGGCACCACCGCCGCAGAAACCCAGAACCCCACCGTAACCCTGCCCAAAGCCATTAACTCGGTTCCGGTACGTATCATTATCTTCTACGTGGGTGCACTTCTGGTGATCCTCATGGTGAACCCCTGGAACGAGATTGATCCTGCGAAAAGCCCCTTCGTGACCATGTTCAGCCTAGCTGGGATCGGCATCGCCGCCCACATAGTGAACGCTGTGGTGCTCACCTCGGCAACCTCATCGGCGAACTCGGGTATTTTCTCCACCTCACGCATGGTGTACGGCCTGGCGCAGGAAGGCGACGCCCCCAAGTCACTGGGTGTTCTCTCAGCCCAAGGCGTGCCCCGCAACGCACTATTCCTCACCTCCACGCTGCTGCTCTCAAGTATCGTGCTGCTCTACGCGGGCGACTCCATTATTGGGGCGTTCACGCTGGTGACCACTATGGCGGCTGTGCTCGTGATCTTCGTATGGTCCATGATCCTCATTAGCTACCTGTGCTACCGCCGTAAGCGCCCCCAGCTGCACACCCAAAGTGTGTACCGCATGCCCGGCGGCGTGGTGATGTGCTGGGTTGTGCTGGCGTTCTTCGCATTCTCCGTCTGCATTCTGGCAACCGCCGAAGATACCCGCGCAGGGCTTATGCTGATGCCCATCTGGTTCGGCGGGCTCGCGATCGGTTGGTTCGTGAAGAACCGGCTGCACCCGGAGGTCCCCGAGACCAGTATCACCCAGTCCAACCCGATCGTGGATCTGAAACAGACTTCAGACGGCAAGAAATAGGGTTATAGCGCTCAAGCGCTCATAATGGCGGGGCTCGCGTACCTATCAAGGGATGCTCTGGCCCCGCCATTAGTGTGCTCTGCAGCCGCCGCTCACCCCCGGTGCACCGCAGAAACACGCCGAACACGCCGCCTCAAGTGGCAGAGAACCCCGCGACGGTGCGAAACTAAAAGAATGAGCGCACAACGCCCCCATCCGAAACCCGCAAACAGCAGCAACCGTGACGGTGATGCCGCACCCCGGCCCGCACCTCACAACCCGGCGGGCGGTCAGGGGACAACACCGGCACCAGCACCGGGGAACCGCAGCCACCCACACAGCCCCCAGCCCCGCAACGGCACCCCGAACACATCCGGGGCAGGGGAAGAAGCGGAAAGTATCGCCGCAGAACTGCACCTCGCCCCGGCGAACGTTAACGCCGTTATTGCCCTGCTCGACTCCGGTGCCAGCGTGCCCTTCATCGCCCGCTACCGTAAAGAAGCCACCAGCGGCATGAGCGACACGAACCTGCGGGCCCTTCACACGCGCCTCACCCAGCTGCGCGCACTCAACCAGCGGCGAGAAGCCATCCGCACCGCCCTCACCGAACGCTACACCGAAGGGGCTATCGACCCGCTCACCTACGAGCAGCTGCTCGCTGGGCTTCGCACATCCCGCACCAAAACCGAGCTGGAAAACCTCTACGCCCCCTACCGCAGTCAGCGCATCACCAAAGCCCAGCAGGCACGCGCCGCCGGGCTGGACGCGCTCGTTGAAGACCTGCTGGAGGTGCCCCTCGCCGGTGTGTACGATATTGCCGCTGCCTACGTGAACGACACCGGGGAAGGCGAAGAATACGCCGTTACCACAGTTGAAGAGGCGCTTGAAGGGGCACGCGCCATTCTGATCGACCGCGCCGCCACAGACCCCGCACTCACCGGGCGGCTCTACGACAAGCTAGTCGCCACCGGCACCATCTCAACCCGGCTCATCGCCGGTAAAGACAGTGAAGGCGCAAAATTCGCCGACTATTTCGACTTCTCAGACCGCATCCGCAGCATCCGCTCCCACCGTGTGCTTGCGCTGCTGCGCGCACGCCAGGCGGGAATCGTGAAACTCAGTATTGACGCAGCCACACCCCCGCCGCCGCTCAGCCACCTCAAAGGCGAACAGCGTGAAGCCGCCCGTGCAGCCGCCGAAAACTACAAGAACGCACGTTCGGTATATGAGCGGGAAGTAGCCGCAGCCCTGCGTATCCCCGTGCAGGTGCTCAACACCGTCGACAGTGAAGACCGCGTGCTCGGCTGGCTCGCCGCCACTGTACGCGCCGCCTGGCGCAAACGCCTGCACCCACGCCTGGCCGAGCGCATCCGTGAAAACCTCTTTGAAACCGCAGAACGTGAAGCCATCGACGTATTCACCTCAAACCTGCGCGACATTCTGCTTGCCGCACCCGCCGGGCAGCGCACCACCCTGGGCCTAGACCCCGGCCTGAAACACGGCGTTAAATGCGCCGTCATCAACGGCACCGGGAAAGTGCTTGACGCCTTTACCATCTACCCGCACGCACCCCGCCACGACTGGGATGCTGCGCTCACCCGGCTTAAAAACGCCGTGCGCACCCACGGGGTTGAGCTTATTGCCATCGGTAACGGTACCGCCTCACGCGAGACGGACAAACTCGCCGCTGAGCTGCTGGCCCGCCTGCGTGCTGGCGGGTACGAGAAAGCACAAAAAATCACTGTCTCTGAGGCGGGCGCATCCGTCTACTCGGCCTCCGCAACCGCCAGCGAAGAACTCCCCGAACTGGATGTGACCCTACGCGGCGCCGTCTCTATCGCCCGGCGTTTACAAGACCCGCTCGCTGAACTTGTCAAAATCGACCCGCAATCCATCGGCGTGGGCCAATACCAGCATGATGTGAGCGTTACCGCCCTGCGCCGGGGGCTTGATGCGACCGTCGAAGACTGCGTGAACGCCGTGGGTGTGAACCTCAATAGCGCCTCAGCCCCGCTGCTGGCTCGCGTAGCCGGGCTGAACCGAACCGTCGCCGAAAATATTGTTGCCTACCGCAACGAGAACGGCCCCTTTACTTCCCGAACCGAGTTGCTTAAGGTGCCCCGGCTGGGTCCTAAAGCCTATGAGCAGGCGGCCGGGTTCGTGCGTATCACAGGCGGGGTGGAGCCTCTGGACGCCTCCGCCGTGCACCCCGAATCGTACCCCATTGCGCGGCGTATTATTGCGGATGCCCTCGCCCGCAACGGCGCCGTGTGGGCCGCCGGGGCGCTCACCGTGCCGGGAACATCAGAGAACGAGAAAGCGCTGATGGGGATGCGCCCTGCCGACTACATCACTGATACAGCGGGCGACTACACGGTGCGTGATATTTTTGCGGAGCTGCTGCGCCCCGGCCGTGACCCCCGCCCGGAATTCCGCACCGCACAGTTCTCAGAAGCCATCTCACGTATCGAAGACCTCGCCCCGGGCATGGTACTTGAGGGTGTGGTCTCTAACGTGGCGGCGTTCGGCGCGTTTGTCGATATTGGGGTGCACCAAGACGGGCTGGTGCATATTTCGCAGATGAGCCGCCGCCGCGTGCACAACACCCATGATGTGGTGCGCAGCGGCGACATTGTGCAGGTTCGCGTGGTTGAGGTGGATGCGCCCCGTAAACGCATCTCGCTCTCGCTGCTGGTGGACGATACCCCAGATACCGAACCCGGCAGGCAAAAACAGAAAAAGAATAAGCGTTCTCGATAGGGTGGGTTTTGCCGTAGGGGTACGGGCTGTCTCCAGAGCAGAAGGTTCCCTTGCTGTGAGAGGCCATGTACCCTCTCAGCGCAAAGGAACCTTCTACATGGGGGTGCGATCATTGGGGCTGCTAACCCCAGCTGCTAAAACTCAGGGTTCTGCGGGTCGGGGCCTATGCGACCATCCTTCCGCGTAAGCCCATCAATCGCCGCAATGTCTGCCGCAT
>ERZ773267.110-NODE-110-length-63122-cov-14.837601_pt1 | contig 63122 bp, 95 predicted proteins | sample MGYA00511959_ERZ773267 | MGnify/ENA primary metagenome ERZ773267 (study PRJEB29015, sample SAMEA2738165) | human oral metagenome | biome: human oral; feature: human-associated habitat; material: saliva | place: China | collected 2240 ...
CCGCTTGGTTTTATTTTCTCTAAAGGATATTGTTTATTTTTCAATGTACTGTTTTATATGTTTTTGCTTTCTCTCAAGCACATGTTTTATTATAGCTTTATAATTCTATTCTGTCAATACTTTTTTTCAACTTTTTTTATTTTTTTAATTTTAAAAAAGGTGTCATTTTCTTGACACCTAAAATATAACATGTTTTCTTTTACTTTTCAATACTTTTGGTTCTTTTTTTACTATATTTAGTAAACTTGATTTTCTTTTGGTTCTTCAACCTGTTTTGCTTCTATATATTCTATATATGGTTCTCCATTTTCTACTTGAACTTTTCCTTGTAAATCATACCATTTTCCTTCTTCCATCTTGCCATCATCTTTTACTGGATATCCTACAAGTGTCATATCAATTGCACAACAATATATTTTCCATAATCCTATTCCAATATATCCTTTTTTAATTTCTTCTGCTTTAAATGTTCTCCCTGTTATCTTAATTTTTTTATCTTTAAATAAATCTGGATTTTCATATATTGCTTCCATTATTTTCATGAAATTATCTACTGTTATTTCAACTACACTATCACCATCTATATATCTTTTAGCTAGTTCTTGTTTTTGAGTTTTTAAGCTATCAATTCTATCTGTATTTTTAAGCTCATCTATCATCTCTTGTGTTGCATAAACTACATCTGCTACTTGTACTTTACTATTTTCATCTATATTTTTAATATTATTCATTTCTCTTACTTTCCCAAGCATTTTTTGTAATGATAAGCTTTCATCGAATTCAAACATATATTGACTTATACTTTTCATTTCTCCGACAATTTTTAGGTTATATTTTTTAACAAATTCTTCTACTTCATCTTTTGTTACTCCTTGCTTAAATCCAACTAATATTCTATTATCTATATACCATGTTTCTGTTTCTGGATCTACTGATATATATTTTTTCTTAACTGGTTTTATATATTCTGTTTCTGTATTTGCATCTGCAGTTAAATATACACCTTTAAATTCATACTCTTTGTCATCTGAAATTTGTTTAGTCTTTTCATAATTTGTTGTATTAACACCTATTTGTTTTCCTTTTCTGTTTAATACTGAATCACTTGCTTTTCCATCTCCTGCATATACTATTAATGCTATAGATATTATAAACACTAAAGTTGATGCTCCTATTTTCCTATTTCTAGGCTTTGCCAAAAGAAACAATACTATCATTATAGCAACTCCAAATACTGCCATTAGATTAAATTGTTTTCCTATATAATTAGAAAAGTTTTGTGATATATATAAGTATATATAAAGTCCTATTACACCTAATATCCATATTTTTTCTATTAAATTAGATAGTCTTACCATTTTATTATTTTTTTCTGTATTTATCATCTTTTCTCCTATCCTTATTCTAAATTATAAAACAACTTATTAAATAAACTGTTAAAAATATTGTTCCTATTAAAACAATAACAAATTTCTTATTAAATGACTTATTAAGTACTATAGTATTTTTTATATCAATCATAGGCCCTAATAGTATAAATGCAAGTATGCTGTTCTTACTTAAACTATTCATAAATGTTCTTGCTATAAAAGCATCAGATGTTGAACATAAACTTAAAGCAAATGCAAGAAGCATCATTATAAATGTTGATATATATTTGTTTTGTACAATTCCTCCTATATTACTTATAGGTAATAATATTTGCATTGTTGCCGCAAGAATTGCACCTACTGCCATATATGATATTATTCCCATAAAATCACCATACATTATATTAATTATATTTTTTACTCTGCCTAGTGGACCTGTTTCTTTTTCATGATGTGAACATGAACATCCTTCATGATGGTGATTACATGTATGTATATGTTCATGTTCATGATGATGGTAATGATGTTCATGATTTACTACACTTCCTTCTTCTTTTAACACTGAATCCTTACATACTATATCTAATATAATACCTACAACTAACGCAACTAATATTCCAAATATTGTCCTATATACAAATAATTTTGGCATTTCAAGTCCAAAAAGTAACATTTTTTCTGTTTCTCCAAATGCAAAAAATGTTGATAATAATACAACAGGACTTATTATTGGTGATGCAAGCATAAAACTTACTATTACATTTGTTGGAACTTTTTTCTTTTTAAGTCTCATTGCTATTGGTATTACAGCACAATCACATGCTGGTATAAATAGCCCTAAAAATATGCCTACTAAACTTCCAAGTACCCTATTCTTAGGTATCATCTTACTTATTCTTTCTTCTGAAACAAATTCTTCTATTATTGCAGATATTAATGCTCCTAATAATAGAAATGGTATTGCTTCTAACATTATTGTTGTAAAATATATTGCTATATCTCTCATCTTATCTCCTTCTTAAATCACATTATTATAAATAATATCACTATAAATCTAAAAATACAATATTGCAAATTATTTGCATATAATCTAATTACATATATAATATTGAAATTATAATATACAATACATATAATAAAATAAACAAACAAAATATATAATAATAAGGAATTAATTTATGAAAAATGATATTAAATATATTGGTGTTGATATTGGTGGAAGCCATACAAAAATCGCACTTGTAAATACTAAATATGAATTACTAAATGAAGAAAGTATTTTTTATGGAAATTTAGATCCAATCTTAAAACCTAAATGTATATATGAACATATAACTAAATATATAGACTCTCTACCTAATGAAATCTTTGAACAAATAATAGGTATCGGTGTTGCATGTCCTGGTATGACAAAAAATAATAAAATAATAGGTGCTGTTAATCTAGGTGGAAATTCTGATATTCTAATTAAAATAGAAAAAAAATATAATCTTCCACTATATAGTACAAATGATGCAATTGCTGCATCTTTTGCCCAATTAAAAAAAGGTTCACTTATAAATACTGATAATGCAATATACTTAGGCCTTGGCACAGGAGTAGGTTTTTCTGTTATTCTAAATAAACAAATTTTCTTACCAAATGGACTTCCAGTAGATCTTAGTCACACATCATATATTAAAAAGAATATAAAATGTTCTTGTGGTAAAGATGATTGTATAGAAAAATATATTTCTATAAAAGCATTAAGGAGTAAATTGAATAAAAGAATAAATTCTAAATATAATTTAAACAATAATCTTAAAGTTGAAATTATTTTAGAGAAATATAATATTGAAGATTATAAAGATATATTGTATGAATATACAGATAATATTGTAACAACTATAATAAACCAAATAGAACTTTTTAAACCTGATAAAGTTTGCTTAGGTGGTGGTTTTGTAAAAATATCTGAAAGTATTATTTATGATATGATTAAAACAAAATACAAAAATTCTAAGATATTTTCTACAATGTTTGATTATAACAGACCTGAACTTATAATAGCTCAAAAATTAAATTGTTCTGAAATTGTTGGTATAATCTTATTATTAGAAGATAAGTTTAAAAATCTTTAACCAAATAGCAAACCTTAGCAACTCTTAAATTATTGACAATATAATATAATAATATTATACTATTAAAGTAATGCGAGAGTAGCTCAGTTGATAGAGCGATGCCTTGCCAAGGCATAGGTCGCGGGTTTGAGCCCCGTCTCTCGCTCCAGGCGACATAGCCAAGCGGTAAGGCATGAGTCTGCAAAACTTTGATCCCCGGTTCGAATCCGGGTGTCGCCTCCAAAATAAATGTGATATCTTCACATAAAACATAAAGAAAGATGAGATAAATATATTTTTGTTATCTCATCTTTTTTTACTTTTTATTTATATTCTTAATTCCAGTTAATTTAATTAATTATTTAAATCATTCTTATTTTTATTTAAAATCTTTTCTACCTGCAATATTTCTTTTGCTTTTCTTACATCTTCTTCATTTGCAATCCTTACACCATCTAAAGGATAATTTATTCCCATTTCTTCCCACTTATATCTTCCAAAATCCTTATATGGAAGTATTTCTACATTTTCTATATTATTTAAAGTCATTAGAAAATCTCTTAAATTTTCTAAATCTTCTTCATTATCTGTATATCCTGGTACTAAAACTTGTCTTATCCATGTAGGTTTTCCTATCTCATCTAGATATTTTGCAAATTCTAATTCTAGATTATTATGAATCCCACATAATGATACACATTTTTTATCATCAATGTGTTTTATATCAAGAAGTACTAAATCTGTAACTTCTAAAACTTGTTCTATTTCTTTTGTTATCTCAAAATTCCCAGATGTATCTAAAGCTGTATGTATTCCGTATTTTTTTAGTTCTTTAAAAAGATTATATACAAAAAGAGGTTGAAGGAGAGGTTCTCCTCCGAGATATTGTAACTCCCCCTCCTGATGAATCAAAATATGACTTATATCTTAATACATATTCTACCATTTCCTCTACTGTATAATTTTTTCCTATTCCTTCTTTCCAAGTATCTCTGTTATGACAATATTTACACTTAAGTTTACATCCCTGCATAAATATTACTGTTCTAATTCCTGGGCCATCCACTGCTCCAAAGCTTTCTACTGAATGTATATTTCCTATTATTTCTTTCATTTTATCCTATATTTTTTCATGTATTGTTCTATTAATTACATCTAATTGTTGTTCTCTAGTAAGTTTTGTAAAGTTTACTGCATATCCTGAAACTCTTATTGTAAGTTGTGGATATAGTTCTGGATGTTCCATAGCATCTAATAATAATTCTCTATTAAATACATTTACATTTATATGGTGTGCATTTTGTCCAAAATATCCGGTCAAGCATTGATACTAAATTTGTTCTTTTAGCTTCATCAGTATTTCCAAGTGTTGCAGGTGTTATTGCAAATGTATATGATATACCATCTACTGCATACTTATATGGTATTTTTGTTAGTGAATTTAATACTGCTAAAGCTCCGGTGTGTATCTCTTCCATGCATAGGATTTGCTCCAGGTCCAAATGGTGCACCTTCTCTTCTTCCATCTGGTGTATTTCCTGTTGCTTTACCATAAACTACATTTGATGTTATTGTTAAAATTGACATTGTTGGTGTTGCATTTCTATATGTTGGTTGTTTTTGTAATTTTTTCATAAAGTTTACTGTTATATCTCTTGCTATAGTATCTACTCTGTCATCATCATTACCAAATTTAGGAAAATCTCCTTCTATTTCATAATCTACAACTATTCCGGTCTTCATCTCTTATTGTTTTTACTTTTGCATATTTCATTGCTGATAATGCATCTGCAACTACTGAAAGTCCTGCTATTCCACATGCCATAGTTCTTAATATGTCTCTATCATGAAGTGCCATTTCTATTGATTCATATGCATATTTGTCATGCATGTAATGAATTATATTAAGTGCATTCATATATGTTTTAGCAACATATTCTTGCATTTGGTCAAATTTTTCCATTACTTCATCATATTCTAAATATTCTGATGTTATTGGTTCGAATCTTGGTGTTACTTGTTTCTTAGTTTTTTCATCAACCCCACCATTTATAGCATAAAGTAATGTTTTAGCAAGGTTTGCTCTTGCTCCAAAGAATTGCATTTGTTTTCCTATTCTCATTGCAGATACACAACATGCAATACCATAATCATCTCCCCAATAATCTCTCATAAGATCATCATTTTCATATTGTAATGAGCTTGTATCTATTGAAGCTTGCGCTACATATTTCTTAAATCCTTCTGGTAATCTTGTACTCCATAATACTGTTAAGTTTGGTTCTGGTGATGGGCCTATATTGTATAATGTTTGAATTATACGATATGAGTTTTTAGTTACAAGTGTTCTTCCATCTATTCCCATACCACCTATTGATTCTGTAACCCATACCGGATCACCACTAAATAATGCATCATATTCTGGTGTTCTTAAAAATCTTACAAGTCTTAATTTCATTACAAAATGATCCATTATTTCTTGTACTTCAGCTTCTGTTATTGTTCCATTTTTTAAATCTCTTTCAAAATATATATCAAAAAATGTTGATACTCTACCAATACTCATTGCTGCACCATTTTGTTGTTTAATTGCTGCTAAATATGCAAAATATGTCCATTGTACTGCTTCTTTTGAATTTTTAGCTGGTCTTGAAATATCATACCCATACCTTTTTGCCATTTCTTTTAGTTCTTCTAATGCAACTATTTGTGTAAATACTTCTTCTCTTAATCTTATTATATCTTCTGTTATATTTTCTGCTGTTGTATTATTATAGTCTTTTCTTCTTTCTTCTATTATAAAATCAACACCATATAATGCTACTCTTCTATAATCTCCTATTATTCTTCCTCTACCATATCCGATCTGGAAGTCCTGTTATTAAATGGCTTGATCTAGCTTTTCTTATTTCTTCTGTATATGCTCTAAATACACCATCATTATGTGTTGTTCTATATTCTGTAAATATTTTCTTTATTTCAGGACTTAATTTAACTCCTGCAGCATCACATGATTTTTCTACAATTTTAATACCACCATTTGGCATTATAGCTCTTTTAAGAGGCTTATCTGTTTGAAGTCCTACTATTTGTTCTTTATCTTTATCTATATATCCGAGGATTATGTGATAATATTGTTGATGCAACATCTGCTGACACTTCTAATACACCACCATTTTCTTTTTCCTTCTTATATAATTCTAACACTTCTTTCCAAAGTTCATCCGTTCTTTTTGTAGGTCCTTTTAAAAAACTAGAATCTCCATTATATGGAGTATAGTTTTTTTGTATGAAATCTCTTACATTTATTTCATATTGCCATTCTCCTTTTACAAATCCATTCCACTCTTCACACCTCATCTTTACATCCTTTCTAGAATTTAAGAACTTCTATGTATAAATATATTTACATAGTTTTTTACTTATCTTCTATACCTTCATTATAGCTATTTAAACTAATATTTTCAATTGATTTTTATATAATTAAAAAATATATTTATTTTATTATTAATAGAATTACACTTAAAATGTAACAATTAAAAATCCTTAAAAATAATAAAAAAGATATACCTAAACTAACTTTTTAAGTATACCTTCTTCTTTAAATTTATTATTTTATTATTTTAAATATTAAACTTTATCAATCCATCATTTATTATCTATTTATATTATACATAAATAGATATTTTTTATTTATCTTTATATTTCTTCTATTTCCATTACAAGTTTTTTAAAATGATCTCCGTCTTTCTTCATAATTCTTATATTGATCAAAACTTGCACATGCAGGTGATAATAATATATTCATACCTTCTTTTGAATGTTTAATTGCTTCATCTAATGCTTCATCCATTGTTTCTACAACAGAATAATCATTATATCCATTTTCATCTAATGTTTTTCTTATCTTTTCTCTTACTTGCCCATAAAGCACTACATATACTATGTTTTTATTAAATGATTTAACAAGTTTAGTAAAATCACTATTTTTATCTGAACCACCTAAAAGAAGTACTGTTCTTCTATTCATTGCATTTATAGCTTTTATTGTTGAATCTGGATTTGTTCCTTTTGAATCATTATAGTAATATATTCCATTTTTATTTGCTACATATTCTATTCTATGTTCTACTGCTTTAAATTCTTTTACTGCATTTTTTATTATATTTCTCTTTATTCCTATAATATATGCCATTCCACTTGCTACCATGATATTTTCTATATTATGTCTTCCGAAGTAAATGTATATCTTTAATATTTACTAAAACCCTGTAATTTTCTTCCTTTTCTTCACTAGATATATCTTTTTCACTTTCATCTATATTAGAATCTTTGCATTCTAAAGATATACAAATTTTTTCTTTTTGAATATATATATAATTTTTAAAGAAAGCATAGTCTTTAAAATCATTTATCCATTTTTCTTTCTTTTCTCCATTTTCAAAAGGTTTTGTTTTCATTATATATTCATATCTTACTTCATTTATATATTCTATCTTTTCTATAATTTCTTTTCTTGTAAGAGTACTTGAAAACCATACAATATTTAAATCTGAATGGAAAATATGTTCAAGTGTATATCTTACTATCATTTCATCATCTAAATTTAATATAACATAATCACCATATGATTGATTTTTTGTTATATTAAACTTACATTCAATATATCTTTCCATTGTCTTATGTCTATTTAGATGATCTTCTGTAATATTTATTATTGCTGACACTTTCGGTCTAAATTCATTTATTGTTTCTAATTGAAAACTACTTGTTTCTACTGCAATTATACTATTTTCATCTGTTTTATCTGCAATATCTGATATTGGAAAACCAATATTCCCAGTTACATATGAATTTGGTGTATGTCTTCTTATTATATCTCCTACAAGTGTTGTAGTTGTTGTTTTACCATTTGTTCCTGTTATTGCAAGTATTGTTCCGATATGAATATCTAAAACCAAATTCTATTTCTCCAATTGTTTCTATTCCATTTTTTATACTCTTCTGTGCAATTTCTGATTCTACAGGAACACCTGGACTTAATACTGTAATATTAATATTAGAAAAATCTATATCTTCTATATTGTTATATACTTTATCTACAACTTCTTTATTTACTTCTACATCTTTATTATCATCATATACAAAAACTGTTGCTCCTAGTCTTTTTGCAAGTTCTGATGATTTTACACCACTTTTCCCATATCCTACAATTAATATATTTTCATTTTCTAAATAACTATTTCTTATAATTTCTTTCATCATTTCCCCACTTATCATTATAATAAATTTTGTCTTTAATCTTTTTTGGCAAATATTCTTGTTTTATATATCCACCTTCATAATTATGTGGATACATATATTTTTGTTTTTCTGATATTTTCACATTACTTTTTAAATATTCTGGTATATTTGCATTTAATATTTCTTCTTTTTCCATATCACTAAATGCCTGATTTATAGCATTATATGCACTATTAGATTTTTTAGCTTTTGCTAAATATATTGTAACTTCTGCTAAAATAATTCTTGCCTCTGGCATTCCTATTTTTTTAACTGCTTCTAATCCTGCATTTGCTATAACAAGTGCATTTGGATCTGCAAGTCCTATATCTTCAGCAGCTAATATCACAAGCCTTCTTCCTATAAACTCTATATCTTCACCTTTTTTAAGCATTCTTGCCAAATAATATATTGCTGCATTTTCATCACTACCTCTAACAGATTTTATAAATGCTGAAATAGTATCATAATGTACATCATCTCCTTTATGTACTTTAAGCCTATTTTCATCAATACATTTATTTACAATTTCTTTTGTTATTTCTATATCTCCATTTTTATTCATTTCTGACATTAAAATACTGTTTTCAAGTATTCCGAAGTGAATATCTTATATCACCATAAGATTTTTCTGCAATAAGTTTTAAAACTTCTTCAGATATTTTTAATTCTAAATCTCCAAATCCTCTTTCTTTATCAATTATTGTTCTTTTAAGTAATCTTAATATATCTTTTTCTGTTATATCATTTAGTTTTAATACCATTGTTCTTGATAGTAATGCATGATTTAAAAAATAATATGGATTTTCTGTTGTTGCTCCAATTAATATTATTGTTCCATTTTCTATATATGGAAGAAGTACATCTTGTTGTGCCTTATTAAATCTATGTATTTCATCAACAAACAAAATACTGCTACCTTCAGGGCAATATAATGGATTTTCCGTTTCTTGTATTATCCCCTTTATATCTGATACCCCTGCTGTAACAGCATTTAACTTATAAAATTTATATTTCGTTGTTTTTGCAATTACTTCTGCAATTGTTGTTTTTCCTGTTCCTGGGCTACCCCATAATATTATACTTAAAAGATTATCTTTTTCTATTCTTTTTCTTAAAACTGTTCCTTTTCCTATTATGCTTTCTTGACCTACTATTTCATCTAAAGTAGTAGGTCTCATTCTATTTGCTAAAGGTTCTTTTTTCATTAATTATTCTGCCTCTTTAACTACTATATTTTCTATAACAACATCTGTTTTTGGCTTATCATTTTCTGCATTTGTTTCTACTGCAGCTATTTTATCTACAACATCCATTCCTTCATATACTTGTCCAAAAACAGTATATTGTAAGAACAAGCTTGGATATCCTCCATATTCCTTATATGCTTTTAATATACTTTCTGGTGCATTTGTAAGTTTTAACTTATTATATATTTGTTCATTATATTTTGCTTGTGTTATAAAAAATTGACTTCCAAGTGATTTTTCTACTCCTGATACACTTGCCATAGCTAAACTTCCTCTAAAAGGAAATCTTTTTAAACTAACTTCTTTTCCGAAAAGGTTCTTTCCAAATACTTTCTCCACCTGTTCCAGTACCTGTTGGATCTCCACCTTGTATCATAAAATCGTTTATAACTCTGTGGAATATTTGTCCATTATAATAACCATTTTTAGCATGTGTTAAAAAGTTTTCAACCGCTTTTGGTGCTTCATCTTTAAAAAACTTAAGTTTTATTTCACCATAATCTTTAACCTTTATTATAGCTATTGTTTCACCTTTTTTAGGTTTTTCCAATGCTTCTTTTTGTAATGCAATATAATCTATATTATCTGCACTTTCTTTATCTTTTTCATTATCATTATCTTTTTTCTCATTTTCATTATTTTCTTTACTTGTTTCTGTCTTAGTATTTGTAACTGACTTTTTCTCTTCATTTAATTTATATTCTCTAAATACAAACGCACATATTACAAGTATTATAATTATTGCTAAAATAAATATTATAGCTATATTCTTTTTCTTATCTTCTCCCATTTTTCTCCTTTGTTTATCCTTAAGGTTATTTAATCTGGTATATATAGTCTATTTTTATTAAATCCAAAAAATTTTTTTATACTTTTTATCATTCTTTTTATAAATCCTTCTTTTTTTACAACTATTAACCCATTAATTTCCCTATTTAATTGTCTTGCTCTTTGCCTTCTATCTTCCAAAAATTCTTCTTCATTTACTTTATGATTTTTTTTCAAGTTATTTATTGTTTTTTTATCACACCATGATGATTTTAATATTATTGATAGTATGACTACAGATTCATACATTAAGTTTTGATCTTTTAGTCCTTTTCTTAAATCTATTTTAAAATAGTGTGTTTCATCTTTAAATTTTTCCATAAACCATATGAAATTTTTAGGAACTTTTGCTCTTAATGTAGGGTCTGTATAATCTAAAACAACTGATACTTCTTTTAAAGCCTTATATAGCTTGTCTTGTTCCCCCATATTTTCTCCATTATCTTAATATTTTAAGTGCCTGTTTTATCATATCTTCTGTACTTTCTCTTATATCTAATGTTTTCATTACATCTTCAATTTCTCTTATATTATATCCAAGAACTTTTAATGCTTCTACTACATCTTTTTCTTTTTCTGTTATACTTATACCAAAATTTTTATCAACATTATTTTCTTTTTCTTCTGTAAATATTATTTCTTCTGTTTTTACTTTATCTGTTATCTCAAGTACTATTCTTTGAGCTGTTTTTTTACCTATACCTGGAAGTTTTGATAATCTATTTATATCATTTGTAATTATAGCTATTGCAAATTCTGCTATTGATATACTTGATAATATTCCAATTGCTGTTTTTGCTCCTATTTTACTTACAGATATCAAATTTTCAAACATTTTCTTTTCTTCTAAATTTTTAAATCCAAAAAGTGAGATATTATCTTGTGAAACATTATAATATGTATATATTTTTGTTTCTTCTCCTATATTTAATTCTGATAATGAAATTTCAGTCATATATATCTCATATCCTATATTATTATTTTCCAATATCAAAATATTTTTAAATTTATTTATTACTTTTCCTATGATATATGAATACATAACATCTCCCTTTTTAATTTTCCTTTTGTTCTTTTTGATTATATAACCATTAAAGTGTTTTTTCAATATTTTACGATAATTTTATATTTTTTTAACTTGAAACTACTTTACTTGAATTAAATATCTGTAAATATTTATTTTATTTTAATTTAATTTTTCTATATATTTTTAATATTTCTTTGATTTTTATAACTTTTATTTATTTTTTTAATAATAATTTGATAAATTTACAAATAAAATGCAACACTTAAAAATCCTTAAAAAATAAAAATGTATTATTAAAAATATATAAGCTAATATTATATACTAGACATATCTGATATAATAATTATAGATAAAATAAATATCAATAAATATAATACAAAAGAAAGGAATAATAATATTAAATGGATAATTTAGAAAATACAGAAAATATATTAGATTTAATTATAATAGGAGCACGGTCCACGGACGGAATAACTGCTGGAATATATGCTATTCGTAGTGGATTAAAGGTAAAAATTTTAGAAAAAGGTATTTTAGGTCGGTAATATTGCAAATACACACCTAATAGAAAATTATCCGGGATTATTAGGAATATCAGGTCTTGATTTTTCTGATAAATTAGGAGAACATATAAAAATGTTTGAAATACCAGTTATTACTGAAGAAGTTAAATCAATTGAAAAAAACGATGAACTTACAAATTTAGAAAAAAATAATATTTTTAATGTAAAAACTAATAAAAATGAATATATAACTAGAAATATCATAATAGCAACAGGAACTAATCCTAAAAAATTAGGTATACCTGGGGAAATAGAATATTCAGGGAAAGGTGTTTCATATTGTGCAACATGTGATGGAATGTTGTATAAAAAAAGAGATGTTGCTGTAGTAGGAGGAGGTAATACCGCTTTAGAATCTATAACTCTTCTTTCAGAAATCTGTAATAATGTTTATGTTTTTTTAAGAGGTGATAAATTTAGAGGTGAACAAATTGTTGTAGATAAAATAATGCAAAAAGAAAATGTACATATCATTTATAATACAACTCTTAAAGAAATAAAAGGGAATGAGGACTTTGTTACAAGTATTGAAACCACTAACCGGAAATTATGATGTAGAAGGCGTTTTCATTACAATAGGTACAGATCCAAACTCTAAACTTTTTGCTAATCTTCTTAAATTAAATGACTTAAATGAAATTGTAACAAATAAAGATACAATGGAAACATCTTTAAATAATATTTATGCCATTGGTGATGTAAGAGATACAAAAATAAGACAAATATTAACTAGTATGTCTGATTCATTATATGCAATACATGATATTCTATCAAAAAAACATTAATAATATATTAAAACAAAAAGATATGAAAAATAGTTTAAATTTAATTATATTACTATATTCATATCTTTTTATTAATTATATAAGCACTACATTTGCTAGTATATTTTCTTCATCAATTATCTTCTTTTCCCTATTAGAACATGTAAATATTATAACTTGTCTATTAATATATTCTTCACTTAAAAATTTCATTATATTAGCTAATCTTTCATCATCATAAAATGCAAAAGCTTCATCTAATATGATTGGAAGACTTTCTTTTGATATTGTATCAATATATGCAAGTCTTAATGCTAAGTTAACTTGTTCTATTGTTCCTGTACTAAATCTTTCTAAATTTACATATTCTCCATGTTCTGTCTTCATTTTTATATTATGGTTTATATCTATATATACATCATCATATTTTCCATTAGTTATTTTTTTTACAATATAGCTAAGTTTTTTATCAAATTCTGGTCCAACATTATTTTTAAGTTCATCATATGATTCTTTTAATATTTCTTTAGCAATTTCTATAGTATCATTATAATTTAATAATTTTTCTCTTTCTTGTTTTAATTCTTCTAATTCTTCAACAATTTCTGCAAGTCTTCCAGAAGTAGATTCTACAACATTTCTTTCTGCATTTATTTGGCTTAATCTATACATTGTATTTTCATATTCTTTTTCTATTTCTGATGCTTCTATAAATACTCCTTCAATATCTTTTTTTAATATTCTTTCTAAATATTCTCGGTTAACAAAATTCTTATATTTTTGAAACATCTCTTTTTTTACATTTTCAAAACGTTCTTCAAATTCTTTTTTTTCTTTTTGTATAACTCTCTCATCTTGTATAACATCTTTTCTTAAAATATTAAGTTCTTTTTCTACAGATCTATTTTTTTCTTCTAAATCTGCCATCCTTTTATCACTATTATTTTTAGCTATTATATATATAAATATTAATAATAAAACATATGCTATTAATGAATATATATAATAATATGCTGCAGGTATTGCAATTAATGTTAATATTAAATATATCCATTTTATTCTATCAAAGACTTTTTCTTTTGTTATAACATCTATTCTTTCTTTTTTCTTTTCTTCTATTTCTTCTTTCTTTTTTTCAATCCTATTATATATTTCTGTATATATCTTTTTTTCTGTTTCTTTTTTTAAGAAGTTTTCTTTTATCTCTGTTATCATTTGCTTTATATATCCAACTGTTGCAAATTTCTTTTGAATTTCTTCTCTTTCTTCTGTCATTCTTTCTTTTTTATCTTTTATATTTAAAACTTCTCTTCTTTCTTGTTCTAATTTTAATATTCGTTCTTCTAGATTATTAATAGGTCTTTTCTTTGTCCTACTTGTTCCTACTTCTTCTAATTGTTTATTATTTAATCTTTTTATTATATCATCATAAGAGTAATTTTCTTCCCCAGTTGATATTAAATTTGCAAGTTTTCCAGACATTTCTGCTTTATTCTTATCATCTAATACAACTAATTTTTGGTATGAGATACTCGTATTTTGGAATGTCTTTTTATCTACTCCTATCTGTTCTTCTAAGAAATCTATACCTTTTTTACTTTGTTTGAAATTTGCTGTTATATCATTTCTATTTCTATCTAAAATTATAGGTGTTTTCTTTTTAAAATCTCTAAATACATAATAAGTATTTCCATTATCCAACCTATAATTCATACTACCAGAAAAATTTGTTGAAAGCCATGGTAAATATTTGTCATATTCTGATATATTACCTTTTTTAGTTTTATCAATTCCATAAAGCATTGAATTTAAGAATGAAAGTATAGTACTTTTACCTGCTTCATTATAACCTTTTATAAGGTTTATACCATTTTGTAAAAATACTTCACTATTTTCTATTTTTCCATAATTATTTATCTTAAAATCATCTATTTTCATAGCTTTCCCTCATTTCTGTAAGTACCAATTCAATAGCATTTTCTAATTTTTCTATTTCTTCTTTCTTTGAAGTTTTAGCTATTTTATCAAGTATTTTCCTTACAAATATACCTCTTAATGTATTTTCTTTTGATATTTCCTCAATATCTATATCTCTTTCAGTTTCATCTTCAATTCTTAATATATTATTCCATTGAATATTATCTAATATGTATTTTTCGTTTATTAAAAAGTCTTTTTTACCTTTAAAAACAAGCTTATAAAAATTATTTTTATCTATTTCTAGATAATTTATCTTTGTTACCAATTCCTCTTTTGATGAAATATCACTAATATTCATATATAGTGTTTCATATTTTATAGGATCTAAATTAATATGTTCAATTCTTACTTTTGTACCTTCATTTACATTATATCCATTTTGATGATTTGTATTCATTCTTACAATACTATAATTTTCAAATTCTCCTATAATCATACCTGTTTTTCCTTCTTTAAAAGAAGTATTTATCATTGATCCTGGATATACAATATTTCCGATCCCCAAATATCATATGTTTATGTATATGTCCTAAGGCTACATAATCAAATCCTTTTTTCATCAGTTCTTTTGATGATAATGGAAGGTATTTATGACTTGTTTCTCCATCATAACTTGCATCAACATCTCCGGTGTATTACAAGTATATTCTTTTTCCCATTATCTAAAAGCTCTATATCATCTAAGTTTATTCCATCATCATAAAAATCACTAAAACCATATCCATATATATTATAATCTTCTGTTTCTACAACTTCTAAATCACTAAATATATGAACATTTGCTGGAAATTCAAATCTATCATATACACTTCCTGCAACAAATGGATCATGATTTCCTGGAGATATAAATATTTGTGTGTCTGGCATCTTTTTAATTATGTTAATAAGTGCATTTATTGTACCATCTTTTATATATTCATGTTCATAAAGATCTCCTGCTATAAACATATATTTTATCTTGTTTTCATTAACATATTCTGCAACTTGTCTTAATATATCTAGCTGCATCATTCTTCTTTTTTCTCCCATTGCTCCTACAAGCTTAAATGGCATATCTAAATGTATGTCTGCTAAATGTACAAATTTCATATTTCCTCCTTTCATTATTTTCTATCTCTCATATCTAATGATACAAGCTTACTTACACCATTTTCTTCCATTGTAACACCATAAAGTATTTTAGATGTTTCCATTGTTCCTTTTCTATGTGTTATTATTAAAAATTGTGTATCTTCTGAATAATTTTGTAAATATCTTGCAACTCTTGCAACATTAACATCATCAAGTGCTGCTTCTATTTCATCAAGTACGCAAAATGGTGATGGATTTAATTTAAGTATTGCAAATAATATTGCAATCGCAGTAAATGCTCTTTCTCCACCAGATAAAAGCATCATATTTTGTAATTTTTTCCCTGGTGGTTCTACTTTTATTGCTATTCCTGAATTTAAAGGATCTTTCTTATCTTCTATTTCAATCTTAGCATTTCCGTCCACCAAATAATGTCACAAATATTTCTTTAAAATTTTTGTTTATTATATCCATTCTAGATACAAACTGTTCTTCCATAGCAAATGCTATTTCTTTTATTATCTTTTCTAAAGATTTCTTAGAACTTTCTAAATCTTCTCTTTGATTTAAAAGATAATCATATCTTTCTTTAGTATTTAAGTATTCTTTTATAATACTTGTATCTACTTCTCCTAAATCTTTTATGTTGCTTTTCAAATCTCTAACCATTTTCTTAGCTTTTATTATGTCAAAGCTCATTATGTTACCTTCGATATCTCTTGTTTGAAGTCCTTTTTCTATATAATATTCCTCATATTCAGCTATATCAATATTGTTTAATGTTATTTGATATTCATTCCACATATTTTCAATATAGTTTTCTTCTTCTAGTTCTATCTTAAACATTTCTTGTTCTTTACTTAATTTTACTGGAATATTTGTTTCTATCTTCTTATCATTTTCTTCTATCTTCTTATTTAGAAGTTTAATAATATTTTGTTTTTCTTCTTTTTCTTTTCTTATTTCATTTTGAAGTTCTTTGATTTCAACATTTTCTTCTTCAATCTTATTAATATCACTAGTATTTTCTTCTATTCTTTGTCCAAGATTTGTATTTTCTTTTTCATATTCTAAAAGCTCAATATTTCTTTTTTCTTTTCTTTCTTCTAATTCTTTTTCTTCTGAAGTTATTCTTTCTAATATTTCTATAATAGAATTTTCACTTTCTTCAAAAGAGGCAACACTTATCTTAACATTCATTATGTCTTCTGTAATTTCTTCTATCTTAGAACTTGTATCTTCATCATTAAGATTTTCTTTTAATTTTAATCTTTCATCATTCATTTTTTCAAGTTCTTCTACAAGTTTTTCTTTTACTTCTTCTATTATAGACTTATTAGTAATTATTTCATTACTTTCTTTAGTTATATTTTCTATCTCACTATTTATATTCTTAATCTTTTCAGAGATTTCTTCTACTTTTTCTCTTAAAGCATTAATTTCTTTTTCTTTTACTGCTATCTTAAGCTTTTCTTCATATATTTCATTTAAAATATTACTATGTTCTTTTTCTTTAAAAATATATTCTGATTTTTTATCTTCAAACTCATTACTTATTTCTTCTGCTTTTCTTTCTAAAGAAACTATTTCTTTTTCAAGTTTTGCAATTTCTTCTTTTCTACCTAAGATATTTGCTACCTTTTTACTATATCCTCCTGTTATACTACCAGTACTTGCAAAAAGTTCTCCATTTAATGTTACAACTTTTATTCCTTTAATCTTTTTAGTAACAGATATAGCAATATCAATATTTTCTACAATTAATGTTTTATCCAAAAATACAGATATTATCCCTAAATATTTTTCGTTAACCTTTACAATATCCTTTGGAAAATATACATGTTTTTCTATATCTCTTATATCTTTAAGCTTAGAAATTATACCATTTTTGTAATTTCCATATTCTACACTATTATTACTATTATTATTAAACTTAGAAAGTGGTAAAAATGTAGCTTTTCCAGCCTTTTTTTCTTCTAAAAATTTAATAATTTCTTTTGCATCTTCTTCTTTTTCAACAATTATATTTTGCATTGTATATCCGAAGCGCTGTTTCAAGTGCTAATATATATTTTTCATCTGTAGATATTACATTTGCTAAAATGTTATCCACTTTTTTTCCAAAATATGTGCTTTTTTCTTTTTCTTCTAATATTTTTTTTACCGAATAACTTAAACCTTCTTTTTCTTTTTCTAGTTCTTTTAAAATATCTAATTTAGTTTTTAATGAATTTAAATTATTTAATACATAATTTTTTTCTTTTTCTTTTTCTTCAAGTTCTGCTTTTTCTTTAGAAAATTTAGAACTTTCTTTTTCTTTTTCTTCAATTTTTTTAAGAGTATTATTATTTTCTTGTATAAAAATCTTATTCTTATCTTCTATATCAAAAGCTATATTATCTTTCTCTTTTATATACCCTTTTTTAATATCTTCATATGTAATAATCTTTTCTTTAAGCTTGGTATACTTAAGTTCTTCTTCAGATATCTCATTATCTTTTTCAAAAATTTCTTCTTCTTTTTCTGTTATTTTTTCTAATAATTCTCTTTCTAAATTAACAAAATTTTGATTCTTATTCTTGTAACCTTCAAGTTCTTTTTCTAATGATTTTAACTTTTCAACAAAATCTTTTTTACCATTTTTAAAACCTTCTAGTTTCTTTTCTCTTGTTTCTTTTTCTATCTTAATATTTTCTAATTTAGAATCTATTTCTAATATTTCTTGATTATTTTTTCTAATATTTTCTTGATTATTTTTTATCTTTTCTTCAAATATCTTTATTTCTTTTTCTTTTTCTTGAAGACTATTGTTTATATTCCCTAAATCTTGATACATTTTTTCTGCTTTTTTATCAATCTCTTCTATCTCTTCTTCAATCTTTTCCTTATTTGTCTCATATTCAGATATTTGTTTTCTGTATTCTGCTATTATATTTTCTAATTCTTTTACTTCTTTTGAAGCTTCTTTCTTTCTGTCTGACAATACTGTCATTGTTTCTTTAAAAAGTTTAAATTCTATCTTTTTCTTTTCATCAAAAAGCTTAATATATTTTTGTGCTTTTTCTGCTCTTTTCTCTAAATCAAATATTCTCTCTTCTATTTCTGATATTATGTCATTTACTCTCATTAAATTCTGATTAGTATTTTCTATATTTTTAATAGACTCTTTTCTTCTTTCCCTGTATTTTACTATACCTGTAGCCTCTTCAAATACCTTTCTTCTTTCCTCAGAATTATCACTTAATATCTCATCAATTCTACCTTGACCTATAATACTATATCCATCTTTACCAATACCAGTATCCATAAATAATTCTTGTATTGTTTTAAGTCTTGCTTGTTCTCCATTAATATAGTATCCTGATTCACCATCTCTATATAATTTTCTTGTAACTTTTATCTCATCAAAATCTATAGGAATTTCTCCATCTGTATTATCAAATATTATGCTAACTTCTGCAAATCCCAATGACTTCCTATATTGTGTACCAGAAAATATTATATCTTGTGACTTATTCCCACGAAGAGATTTTATACTTTGTTCACCAAGTACCCAACGTATGGCATCAACTATATTACTCTTACCAGAACCATTTGGCCCTATAACTGCTGTAATCCCATCTTTTACTTCTATTTCCGTCTTATCTGCAAAAGATTTGAATCCATATATGTATATTTTCTTTAACTTCATTCTTTCCTCTTTTTTCTTTCATTTAATTCTACCATATACATGATAAAAATACATTAATATACACTATTTTATAATATTTTTCTCATATAACTCAAGTAATATTTTAGAAATATCTTTACATATAATTAATAAGTTAAATCTTTTTAAAAAAAGCAAAGTATCAAATTATACTTTGCAAAAATCTTAATATTTATATTATTCTAATCTATTTTTATATCCTTAAAATATATTTTCTTATTTATTGCTGAAACTAATACATTTTTTAATTCAATTTTATCACCAGTCCATTCAATTAAATTAACAAAATCATCTATATCACACCATTTAAAATCAATACTTTCCTCATTTAAAACTATTTCTCCGTTCATCCACAAATGATGCATATACATATTCCTCACACTCTACTCCTAATGATTCATATTTAAAAATCCAATTCAAGTATATATTTTCTTTAACATCTAATCCTGTTTCTTCTTTTACTTCTCTTTTTACTGTATCTTCTATAGTATCATCATAATCTTCACATCCTCCTGTTACTACATACCAAAATGATCTATGAAATTGTGGATCTTTATCAGATCCTAATAATAATAGTATTTTATTTTCTTCATTTATAACAAATGTACATATCTTTTTCATTTCAATTCTCCTTTTTAATATTTTATAACCAAAACTTCCTATTTACAAGAAATCTTTCTAACCCATCATTCTTTCTACACTATATTTTATTATACATATTATTCAATTTAACTATTATAATTAACTATCTAATTTTAATGTTTTTAATAGCATTTAATCAATTTTTCCAAAAAATTCTTCTTTGTATTCCGTAGCTTTTAAGTCTGTTTTTGGTGTTTTTTTATGTTTTAAATTTTTATCAAAAAATTAAATTAAAAACTATATATTTTTGAATATTGTATAACTAAATATTTTTAAATATATCCATACTTTTTTATCAGTTTAGATATTTTTTAACTTAAATATATGTTTTTTTATTATTTTTTTATGTTTTAATATATTTTTTAGAATTTTCGATCAATTTTAGTCTTATTTTTTAACCATTTTTCTATATTATTCATAATTTTTTGCAAAATCTACTTATCATTTTTTCCTTGTGTTCCGTAGGTTTCAGAGATTTTATATTTAATTTCATCTAATTTTAGTGTATTTTTTGAATAAAAAAATTAAGATATTATTTTAAAATTTAATATCTTAACTTTTACACTTTTTTATTTACTAATAACTACTCAAACTACTCATCAATCTTTTTTATTCCTGCAAACTCTTCATAAAGTTTCTTTCTTTGTCCATTATCAAATAATATATCTAATATTTTATCATCTTGTTCTATTATATTTTGTATTGTACCTTTACCAAACTTTGAATGAAGTACTCTATCTCCCACAACTACCTTATCATGTTCTTTTTGTCCCTTGTTCTTTTCTAAGTTTTGTAAGAACTTGTCTGCTGTTAGGAAATCAAAATTAGCAGATGATGATTTTTTTTCATAATTCCCAAATTCATTATAGTTATAGCTGTAACCATCACTATATTTAGAATCAAACTTATTGTCATAACTCTTCTTTTCAATAGTTTTCTTTATAGCTGATTTATCTGTTATTTCATCCACAAATCTTGAGTTTAATGTGGATTGGCTCTTACCATACATACTTCTTCTTTCTGTAAACGAAATATATAGCTTTTGTCTTGCTCTTGTTGTAGCAACATAACATAATCTTCTTTCTTCTTCAATTCCATCTTCTTCTTCAATTGCCCTTTGTGATGGGAATATCCCTTCTTCTAATGCAACCAAGAAAACTACTGGATATTCAAGTCCTTTAGATGTATGTATTGTCATTAATGTAACATAATTATCATCTTCTATTTCATCAGAATCTGCAACAAGTGATATATTTTCTAAGAATTCTTGAAGACTTGCATTTTCTTCTTGTGTCTCATATTCAGATATAACGTTTATAAGTTCTAGAACGTTTTCAAGTCTATTTTCTGATGATATATCTGTTTCTGCTTCTAATTTTAACTCTTCTATATATTTCATATCTTCTAAAAGACCATATGCAAGTTTAGCAATTTCTACTTTTCCTTCAAGTTCTTTCCATTTATCAATTGTTTGTATAAATGTTGTGGCTTTAAGTTCTACTCTTCCGAAGTCCAAATTCCCCTGCTCTTCTTACTATTTCTAATAATGGTAATCCTGTTTCCATAGAAATTGCAACCATTTTATCTATACTTGTTTGCCCAATTCCTCTTTTAGGCTCATTTATAATCCTACTAAATGCTATATTATCATTTGGATTTATTATTAATTTTAAATATGCAAGCACATCTTTTATTTCTTTTCTTTCGTAGAATTTAAACCCACCTATAACCTTATGTGGTATCATTTCTTGTCTCAATATTTCTTCAAATACACGAGAAACAGCATTTACTCTGTATAATATAGCAAAGTCCTTATATGATCTTCCTTTTTCTATCTCTTCTTTTATCTTTTTAACTACAAACCTTGCTTCATCATATTCATTTCCAAGCTCTGTAACTTCTACCATTTCACCTTCTTGGTTTTCTGTCCAAAGTTCTTTTTCATACTTACTTTCATTATGCTGAATTATGTCATTTGCTACTTGTAATATGTTTTTTGTAGAACGATAATTTTGTTCTAATTTTACAATTTTAGCTCCCTCATAGTCTTTTTCAAACTCTAATATATTTGATATTTCAGCACCTCTAAAAGAATATATACCTTGATCATTGTCACCTACAACAGTTACATTATTATGTATATATGAAAGAAGACGTATAAGTTCAAATTGTGACATATTAGTATCTTGATATTCATCTACTAAAATATATCTAAACTTTTTAGCATATTCTTCACATATATCTGGATTATTTTTTAACAATTTAATTGTATAGTTTATAATATCATCAAAATCTAAGGCATTATTTTCTTTTAATCTTTGTTGATATTCATGATATATTTCTGCTACATATTTTCCATAATAATCCTTGTTTTGCATTTCAAACTGTTCGGGCATTATCATCTTGTTTTTAGCAGAAGATATCCTACTTTGTACATATTTGTCTGTAATTACCTTACTTTCAATATTATTCCTTTTTATTATCTGTTTTATAATCTGTTTTTGTTCTGAAACATCATAAATACTAAAGTTTTTTTCATATCCCAAACTTTCAATATGTTTTCTAAGTATTCTTAAACATATTGAGTGGAAAGTCCCTATCCATATATCTTTAGATATATCAGATCCTACAAGTGTCTCTATTCTTTCTTTCATTTCATTTGCAGCCTTGTTTGTAAATGTTATTGCTAAAATATTCCAAGGCATTATTCTTTTTTCTGTTATAAGATAGGCGATTTTATGTGTAAGTACTTTAGTCTTGCCGAGAACCAGCTCCTGCTATTACAAGAACTGGTCCTTCAGTTTCTAAAAGTGCTTCTTTTTGTCTATCATTTAATCCATCTATTATATCCATACCTATTTCCTATTCTTAAATTTATTCTTATCTTTTGAAATCAATTAGTTTTCTGTACTTTTTAGTTTTTCTGCTCTATCTGTTGCAATTAAATTATCTATCATTTCATCTAAATCCCCATTTAAGAAATTATCAAACTGATAAACACTCATACCAATTCTATGATCTGTTATCCTTCCTTGTGGATAATTATATGTTCTTATCTTTTCACTTCTATCACCAGACCCTACTTGGCTTTTTCTTTCATTTGCAAGTTCTTTATCTTGCTTTTCTTGCTCTATTTCATAAAGCTTTGTTTTAAGCATTTTCATTGCAAATTCTTTGTTTTGTAATTGTGATCTTTCATTTTGACATTCTACCACTATACCTGTTGGTATATGTGTAAGTCTAACTGCAGATGATGTTTTGTTAACATGTTGTCCACCAGCACCACTTGCTCTAAACACATCTAACTTAATATCTGCTGGATTTAATTCTACTTCAACATCTTCTGCTTCTGGAAGTACTGCAACAGTTGCTGTAGATGTATGTACTCTTCCGGCTACTTTCTGTATCTGGAACTCTTTGTACTCTATGTACTCCACTTTCAAATTTAAGTCTACTATATGCTCCTTTACCAGATACCATAAATGTTATTTCTTTGTATCCACCCATACCTGTTTCATTAACATTTAAAACTTCTAACTTAAATCTTTTTCTTTCTGCATACATTGAATACATTCTAAATAATGTTCCTGCAAATAGTGCTGCTTCTTCACCACCTGCCCCTGCTCTTATTTCACAAATAACATTTTTATCATCATTAGGATCTTTAGGTATTAATAATATTTTTAATTCTTCTTCAAGTTTTGGCAGTTTTTCCTTTGCTTCATATAATTCCATTTCTGCAAGTTCTTTCATTTCTGGATCTTTCATTAAGCTTTCAGCTTCTTCTTTTTCCTTTAATGTTTTCTTATATTCCCTAAATTTTTCAACTACTTCTGCTATTTCTGCATGTTCTTTTGCATATTTACTATATAACTTTCCATCACTTATAACCTCTGGTGATATAAGCTTTGATGATAAGTCTTCATATCTTTTTTCTACTTCTTCTAATTTATCAAACATAAATTTTTCTCCCTTTTTACTAAACATATCTTACCACAGATACAATTCTTTTTCCACATTTTAAATTATATATGTATATAATATACAAAAACACCACAAGCTTTTAGCCTGTGGTGTACATATAACCTGTGGCATACATATTATTCTATAATATGCCTATTAAAATATGCCTATTAAACATGATTAATGAAAAATTTCTTTTTTCTTAAATTTACTCCTTTATTCTTTGCTACCTCTATTATATCATGATATAATTCTATTTCCTGACCTCGAATTAATTCATTGCCCTTATTATCAATTATATCTAAGAACTTGTTCTTCTTATTATTCATATGAATCTTTACATGCTCATTGGAATTTGTCCTAAATTCCAACTTTTTATAATCATTTCCAAACATTATCAGGAAATGAAGTAATTTAAATGAGTCTATAGGTCCTCCTTCAAATAATTTTTCAATTCTTCTAATTTTTTTTGATTTTTTCATAATCATCCCTTCTTTCCTGACTTCACAACTAGTGAAATCAAATCAATTTTATTATGTTCTATTCTTATGTACTATATATAGTATAACATAATATCATTATTATGTAAATGTTTTTCTTTCATTTTTTTCATTTACTAGTAATTATTAAAATGCTATAATTAAAGTAGTTATCATAATTCTAGTACAAGATACATGATAATAATTAAAAATATTTTTATGAAAGGAGATAAATATGAACAAAGAATATATTCCCAAAAAAGTTGTTTTGGCATATAGTGGTGGTTTAGACACATCTGTTATAACTTCATGGCTTAAAGAAACATATAATTGTGAAATAATAGCAGTAACTGCAAATGTTGGACAAAATGATGATTTTGAGAAAATAAAAGAAAAAGCATTAAATTCAGGTGCTTCAAAATATTATGTAGTAGATTTAGTAGATGATCTTGTAGACAACTATTTTATACCTACTATGCAAGCAGGAGCTAAATATGAAAGGAAGTACTTACTTGGAACATCAATTGCAAGACCTATAATTGCTAAAGCACTTTTAGATATTGCTCACAAAGAAAACTGTGATGCTATAGTCCATGGATGTACTGGAAAGGGAAATGATCAAATAAGGTTTGAACAGACTATAAGATATTTTGATCCATACATACATGTTATCGCTCCATGGAGAATGTGGGATATAAGATCAAGAGAAGATGCTCTTTGTTATGCAGAAAAGAGAAATATACCTCTTCCTGTAACAAGAGAAACTAATTATTCAAAAGATCTAAATATTATACATTTATCTCATGAAGGAATGGAACTTGAAAAACCTGAAACAGAACCAAATTATGATAAAATTTTAGAACTTGTAAGCACACTTGAAAATGCACAAAATACACCTGAATATATAGAACTAGGGTTCGAAAAAGGAATCCCTGTAAAATTAAATGGTAAAAAAATGTCTACAACAGAAATTTTAAAAGAATTAAATATAATAGGTGGAAAACACGGTATTGGTGTTGCTGATATAGTTGAAAATAGACTTGTTGGAATGAAATCAAGAGGAGTTTATGAAAATCCAGGTGCTAAAATATTATATGATGCACATGAAATTTTAGAATCAATAACTCTAGATAAAGATACTATGCACTATAAAGAGTTAATTTCAGTTAAATTTGCTGAACTTGTATATAATGGTGATTGGTTTACAACACTTAGAAAAGCTCTTTCATCATTTATAACTACAACTCAAGAAAATGTAACTGGTGATGTTAAATTAAAACTATATAAAGGAAATGTAATATCTGCAGGAGTTAAAAGCCAATTCTCATTACATAATGAAGAAGTTGCAACATTTGGTGAAGGACGGAATGTATAATCATGAAGATGCAACAGGATATATAAATATACATACACTTCCTACTAAAGTAGAAGCTATAATGAAAAATAAAAACAATAAGAATAAGTAACTTAAAAAATACTTACTCCAAAAGGAGATAAAATGGAAAAAAATAAGAATAATAAAGAGACAGTCGGTATATGGGGAGCAAGATTTAAAGGACAACTTGAAACAATCGCAAATCACTTTAACTCCTCAATATCATTTGACAGTAAAATGTATAAGGAAGATATAGAAGGATCAAAAAAACATGCTATGATGCTTGAAATTCAAGGAATTATAAGCAAAGAAGATTTAGATAGTATTTTAAATGGTTTAGAAGAAATTGAAAAAGACTTAAATGATGGTAATTTACAAGTAAATCCTAATTCTGAAGATATACATATGTTTGTAGAAGAAATTCTTACAAAAAGAATAGGGAAACCTGCTAAAAAACTACATACAGCAAGAAGTAGAAATGATCAAGTAGCACTTGATATAAAACTATACTTAAGAAATCAAATTCAAATACTAGTAAAAAAACTAAAACATTTAATTGAAACATTATCTAATATAGCTAAAAATAATTTAGATACAATAATGCCTGGATATACACATATGCAAATAGCACAACCTATTACATTTGCACACCATCTAATGGCATATGCTCAAATGTTTATACGTGATATATACAGACTTAAAAATGCTGAAAAAATAATGGATAAATCTCCAATAGGTGCAGGAGCTTTAGCAACAACTACATATGATATAGATCGTTTCTTAGAAGCAAGCCTATTAGGATATGACATGCCTACTAGAAATAGTTTAGACTCAGTCTCTGACAGAGACCATGTTATAGAAATTGCAAATGATATAGCTATAATAAGTATGCATATGTCTAGAATTTCTGAAGAAATGATAATTTGGCAATCAAACGAATTTAAATTTATAGAAATATCTGATAAATATTCAACTGGTTCAAGTATAATGCCTCAAAAGAAAAATCCAGATATGTGTGAATTAATTCGTGGTAAAACTGGAAGAATATATGGTAATCTAATAGCTCTTCTAACTATGATGAAAGGTCTTCCTCTTGCATATAATAAGGATATGCAAGAAGATAAAGAACCTATATTTGATAGTATTGAAAATATAATACCATGTATTGATATTTTAGATAAGATGCTTGAAACATTAACAGTAAACAAAGAAATTATGGCAAAAAAAGCAGAAGAAGGATATATTAATGCAACAGATGTAGCTGATTACCTTACTAAAAAAGGACTACCTTTTAGAGAAGCATATAAAATCACAGGAAGTATTGTAAAATATGCAATAGATAAGAAAAAAACATTAAATGAATTATCATTAGATGAATATACTACATTCTCAGATATCTTTACAAACGATATCTATAATGCAATTAATATTCATAATTGTGTAGAAAGTAGAAATATATATGGTGGACCTTCTAAAGAAGCAGTATCATTACAAATAAAAGAAACATTAGAAGAAATAAGTAAATATTAAAATTTTTTAAATATTTTAATATCACATAATAATTTTTTAAAAAATATCTATCATAAAAAGAACATGTTCTCTGTTCTAAATTTGGTAGATATTTTTTTATTATTACATCTTTTAATATATAATAAATAATATTTTTATTTTTTATAAAATATATTTATCAAAATTTTATTTCTTAAGGAATTTGCGACTTAATGCATATAAGTTCCTTAAGAGGAGGAGAAAAAATGAAAAAAATTATTTATTTTTTAAAAAATTTAGGAGATAAATTATACTTAGAATTTATCGATATTTTAATGCAAAATGATGATCCTAGACGGATTAATCAAGATTTAAAAGAAAAATTTTCATTTGTAAAAGATTTTTGGTCTTTTATAAATAATAATGAATTTAATTTATTACAAAAAGTTATGATTACTTTAAGTATGATTATATTTTTTGTATTTATAATTTATATACATTATTTAATGTTCTTAAAATTGAACAAAATTTTTCGATAAAAAAGGCCCTTGTTGGGCTTTTTTTATTATACATATTTTTATAATTTTACTCCATTCCAATTATATTCCCATTTTTATCAACATCTATCCTTTCTGCCTGTGGACTACTTGTAAGTCCTGGCATTAGCATAACTCCTGCTGTATATACAACTACAAATCCCACACCATTTGATACAGATATATCTGTTATTGTCATAGTTGTATTTTCTTCGCTTTCATCATCATTGTCTGTAAAAGAATATGGGCTTTTAGCTACACATACATACTTATTTCTTATAATATCAGCAAATTCTTTTAATTTTTTTTCTGCATTTTCTGTATATATTATCTTATTCGCCTTATATATTCTATTATTTAATTTAGCTATTTTTTCTTTAATATCATCTTCCATATTATATATATAGCTTAATTTATTATTTTTATCATCATTGTCTATTTCTTCTACAATTCTTCGCGATATATTTTCTGCACCTTTTCCACCATCTTTCCATGATGTACATTCTTCAATGATTATATTTCTATCTTCTTTAATTAATTCATTCTTTAAAAATTCTATTTCATTTTCATCATCTGTTTCAAATCTATTAATACATATAATTACTTTTTTATTAAATTCAGTTAAATTATTATAGTGTTTTAATATATTTTGTATCCCTTTTTCAAAACTTTTTTCTTTAACTGCTCTTAATGATACTACAAGTACTATTAAATCTGGTTCTTTTCCAAGTTCTCTTGCTTTTATATCTAGAAATTTTTCTGCTCCTAAATCTGCACCAAATCCTGCTTCTGTTATAACATAATCTGATAGTTTTAAGGCAAGATCTGTTCCAATTATACTACTACATCCATGTGCTATATTTGCAAATGGTCCTCCATGTACAAATGCTGGTGTATTTTCTAGTGTTTGTACCAAGTTAGGCTTTATAGCTTCTTTTAACAGTGCCATAATTGAACCTGTTATATTTAAATCTTTCACATATACATATCCACCATTAACATTTTTAGCTATTATTATATTATCAACTCTTTTTCTTAAATCTTCTATATCTTTTGCTATACAAAGTATTGCCATCATTTCTGTTGCAACAGTTATAATAAAATTATCATTTCTTGTTTGTTCTTTTTTAAGTGTTTGAGCAATTGTTACTTTTCTTAAAGCTCTATCATTCATATCTATAGCTCTTTTAAAATATATCTTATCTATATCTATTCCGTAAGCTATTTCCAAAATATATATGATTATCAATACATGCTGCAATTAAATTTACTGCAGATGTAAGTGCATGCATATCTCCTGTAAAATGAAGGTTTATTTCTTCTTTTGGAACTATAGTAGACTTTCCACCTCCAGTTGCTCCTCCTTTAAGTCCAAATACAGGACCTAAAGATGGTTCTCTTAATGCAACAATAACATTTTTTCCTATGTATCCGAAGTCCATCAGCTATTCCTATGCTCATTGTTGTCTTACCTTCTCCTTGTTTTGTAGGAGTTATTGCTGTAACTAAAATTAACTTTCCTTTTCTTTCTCTGTTTATATAATTTGTATAATTTATCTTCGCCTTATTTTTACCATAAAATTCTAAATCTTTTTCATCAATATTTATCTTTTTTGCAACTTCTTCTATTTTCATCATATATCCATATCTCCTATATATCTAATAATATTGTTACTGGTCCATCATTTAAAAGCTCTACTTTCATATCTGCGCCAAATATTCCTTTTTCTACAATAATACCTTCATTTCTTATACTTTCTATAGTTTTTTCATATATATCATTTGCTTCATTTGGATTTTTTGCTGAAACAAATGATGGTCTATTCCCTTTTTTTGTATCTGCACATAATGTAAACTGTGATATTAGTAATATTTCTCCTTTAACCTCTTTTATAGAAAGGTTCATCTTATCATTTTCATCATTAAATATTCTTAAATTAACAATCTTTTTTGTTAATTTTTCAATCTTTTCTTCTGTATCTTCTTCATATACCCCTAAAAAAATTAAAAAACCTTTTCCAATTTTACCTATAATTTCTCCATCTACTTTAACACTTGCACTAGTTACTCTTTGAATTAATGCTCTCATCTTTTATTCTCCTAATAAGTTCCTTTGTTAATATATTAACATCTTTCCTGTTTTCAAATCCTACTGTTATAATCCCATAATAATTTCCATCATTTTTCTTAAATATACTAAATAGGTTGTTCCATCCTCTTAATGTTCCTGTTTTTAAACCTATAACCCCTCCTTCATACCATATGCTTTTCTTATTTAAAAATGGATTTGTGTTATTAAGCTTTTGTCCTTTTCCTGATAAAAAATCTCCTGATATCTGCATTTCTGCAGTTTCAGCATTTGAAATAATTTCTTTCATTTTATCTCTATTTGAATATATATATTTCATCAATATATACATATCTTTGTACGTTGTTTTAGATGTATTTAATATTCCTGTAGGATCTGTTATTTTTGTATCAGCACTAAGTTTAACCTTTTCTTCTAAATATTTTGTTATATGTTCTGATATATCAATTACAACTTTACTTTTATCTTCTTTAGTAGAATTATTTTTTAATATATCATTATTAATATCTAAACCTTTTTCAATATTATATGCTATTTTTGTAAGAGTATATACACTATCACCTGCTGATATTATAACTGCTGATGATATAAGATCATTTATAGTGTATTCCTTTCCTTTTATCAGTCCTGCTGAGCTTGCATCTGTACTATTTAATTCTATTTCATTTCCTGCTTTAACTTTTTTATTTTTATCATAATCTTTCAAAATATCTAATACATAAACAAGTGTATATATTTTAGCAATAGATGCAGGAACTAAATTTTCTCCATCTTTCCCAATCTTGTATATTATATTTTCATTATTGTCATATACTGAAAAAAATATATTTTTGCTTTCTATTCCTGTAAGACCAATTTTTTTTATACTTTCTTTTATTTCATTCTCTTTTATAATAGTTTTTACTCTTGCATGAAAAATATCTTTTTTTAAATCATCTTCCCATTTTAATAATTTTTGATTATTTTTTTCATCATTTATCTTATTATTTTCAAGCATTCCATATGTAATACATAGTACAATAATTAAAAATATTATTTTTAATACTATATTATTTTTCTTTTTTTTTCTCTTATTTGTTCCTATAATCTTTTCCACTTTTAACCTTTAGATATTTCCTCTTAATTTTAATTTTATTTTCTATTTCTATTATTCACTTTTGTTTTCTTTTTAATATTACCATTATAATTACAATTATAATATATATTTTATAAAATATAAAAGAAAAAAAGAAATTTCTTAAAAAATAATAAAAATAGAGAACCTTAAGTCCTCTATCTTAATCTATATCTTCTAAATTTATTTCATTAAAATGTTTTTCTAATCTTTTTTCTAAATTTTCAAAAGATTCTCCTGTAACATCTGAAAGTTCACTTAATAATACTTGTTTTGCATTTGTAAGCATCTTTTTTTCAGTTGTTGAAAGATTTTTCTTATTATTTCGTATGCTTAGCCCTTTATATATATCTGCAATTTCATGCAAATCGCCAGTTTTTAATTTTTCCTTATTTCCATTATATCTTTCAGTCCAATTTTCTGGCATAAAAAAGCTTTTATCTAATAGTGAAGAGATTATTCCACTTGCTTCTTCTTCTGAAACTAGAGGTCTTAATCCTAAGTTTTCTGCTGATTTAACTGGTAACATTAATTTTACTTCACCCGGCATTTTAGCAACATAAAACTTTTCAACTTGGTTTAATATTTCTTTTTCTTGTATATCTACAATAACACCTGCTCCATGCATTGGGTAAAATATTTTTTCACCTATCTCAAACATTGCCTATCTCCTCTCTTCTTAATACATACTTATTATATCATACTTATACCTCAAAATCAAAAAAACTAAAACAATATTTTAAAATCATTTACCTTTTAATCAGCTTTTTGATCATTATCATTTTTTCTTGTTTATTTACCTTTTTTAATGTTTTTCCCTTTTTTAGGTAATACTAACATATCTATTGTATATGCTCCTGTAAGTGTTCTTACACTATCATGTATAAGCATATTTAAAGCATCTTTTGATATATTTTTTCTAATATAATCACCTATATATATTCTAAATAATTTATCTCCTGCCTTTATTTCATCATTTTCTTTTTTTAATAATTCAATTCCTGAAAAATAATCAATTTTACTTTCTTTTGTTTTTCTCCCACATCCTATTTTAAATGCTACTTTTGCAACTTCTAATGCATCTATCTTTTTTATAATTCCGATCAAAGTCTAAGCTTAAAAATATACCTTTTTCCTTATTATTTTGCACATTATATTCATCATAAAATTTTCTTAAATCTCCTCCTTGTTGTTTAACAAGCTTTCTAAATTCATAATATGCTCTTTTTGAAGTTATAGTCTCTTTAACTTTTTCTTCTGCTTCTTTTTCTGATATATTTAAAAATTCTTTAACAATTAAAATTATAATATTATTAAGTTCTTGATTTTCTTCTCCTCGTAAATATTCAATTGCTTCCATAATTTCTAAACTATTTCCGAACAGTATGTCCGAAGTGGTGTTTCCATAGATGATATAACAGCTTTTACCTTAACTCCTAACTTTTCACCTATTTGATACATAATCTTTTTTAATTCTTCTGCATCTTTTTTTGTTTTCATAAATGCACCACTTCCATATGTTATATCTATAACAATATTTCTTGCCCCAGATGCTATTTTTTTACTTAAAATACTTGATACTATTAAAGGTTTAGAATTTGTACAACCGTATAGTATCTCTAAGTGCATATATTTTTTTATCTGCTGGTACTAATTCTTTACTTTGTGATGCTATTACAATACTATTTTCTTCCATCATTTCTTTTATTTCTGAAATTGTATAGTCCATCTTAAATCCTGGTATTGATTCAAATTTATCAACTGTTCCGTCCGAGTATAACCGAAGTCCTCTTCCGGCTCATTTTTAAAACAGAATATCCCATACTTGCAAGTATAGGTATAAGTGCTATTGTAACCTTATCTCCGACTCCTCCTGTACTATGTTTATCTAGTACTTCTTTTATAAATGTGATTCTTTTTCCTGAATTTATCATTGAACTTGTCAAAAAATATGTTTCATCAATTGTCATACCATTTATCATTATTGCTGTTATTAGACTTGCTGCTTGATAATCTGGTATTATTCCTTTTGTGTAATTTTGTACAAAAAACTCTATTTCTTCTTGTTTAAGTTCTTCTTTTCTTATCTTTTTTTCTATTATTTCTATAATATTATAATCCATAATATTCTCCAAACTTATATTTTTTATTTATATACTATATAATATATCTTAATTATATTAATATTAATCATTTACTTTTTTCTATGTTCATCTAGATTTTTTAAAAAACTTTTTCTATGTATTTTTGTAATTCCTTTTTCTATTATAGCATCATAATGTATCTTAGTTCCATACCCCTTGTGTTTTTCAAAACCATAACCTGGAATTTCTTCCTCATATTTTTCCATTAAACTATCTCTATATACTTTAGCTACAATTGATGCACATGCTACTGTATATGATGTATCATCACCTTTTATAACAGAAATAATTTGATAATTTTCTTTTTTAGACTTTAGATCTTTCACCGCATCTATAATACATATATCTGATTTTTCTTCTAACCTATCTATTACCTCTTGCATTGCTTTTTTAGTAGCATTTAATATGTTTATCTTATCTATTTCCTCTACTGAAACTTCTACAATTTCAACATATTCTGCATCTTCCAATATTTCTTTATTTAATCTTACTCTGTTTTTTTCTGTTATTTTCTTAGAATCTTTTACCCCGAAGTATCTTACTGTCTTTTTTCATTATTATTCCACAAACGACAAGAGGTCCTGCAATAGGGCCTCTTCCAACTTCATCAATTCCAAGTATATATTTATCTTTAGATATATCTAAATCAAAGTTCTTTAATTTTTCTAAATGTTCTTTTTCTTTTTGTAGTCTTTCTTCTTTTTTCATATTCCCTACTTTTTTTAATTATTTAATACTGTTTTATCCGTATTTTCAAATATTTTTGCTATATCACTATAATCTATTGTAATTACTGTATTTCCTGAATTGTCTTTTTTCATTATTCCTTTATTTGTAAGTATTTTATCCTTAAAATTTGTTTGTTGTGATTTTAAGTAAAATATTCTCATACCCCTTGGAATAAGTGCTTGCGATATTCCTATCTTTTCTAAAGAATCACCTTCTAGTTCATATATATCATAATTAGATGGTATTGTGGTTCCATCTGGAAAACCTGCTGATGAAATACTAGGTATATCTTTAAATAATTTAAACCCACTTCCAAATTTGCTTTGATATTTTGAATTTATATCTGAAATACTTTCTTTTAATACTAAATGTCCCTCTCTACATTCTTCTTTTATCCCTTCCAAATCTGAAAGTCTTCTATATACAAAAGAAAGTGCACTATATATTTTACTATCACCTGCTTTTTTAGTCCAATTAAATACACCATATACTGTAACCCCCATTAATATAACAGATATTATAAGAGTGATTATAAGGGTTGCCATTGTTATTCCATTTCTTTTTTTCATAAATTTCCTCATTCTAAACTACCAAATAATTCATCAAACTTATTTTCTAATTCTTTTTCTATATCTATATCATAATCTTCTGGTTTTGGCCTATCTTTTTCAAGATATTCCTCATCATCATCATCGATAATTGTTATTGGTAATTCTCCTGGGATTGCTGTATCCAATTCTTCTTTTCCGAACTGGAACTGCTCCAGGAATACCTGTACTTTTATTATTATTAAAACTTGTTACAGGTGCTTCTTCTATATCATCTATATTAAGTGACATAACATCTGTTTTATAATTATCTTTTTTAGTTGTTTTTTCTTCATCGAAAATTCCTAAGATTTCTTTTTCTTCTTGACTAAATTCTCTTTCTTTTTTTTGTTCATTATTTGTTTCTTTTTTCCTATATGGATCAAATTCTTGCCAAAATCCTCTATCTGCCCTATATTCCTTATTATTTGCCCTATAATTAAAAAGTACTTTTCCTTCTGGTTCCTTAAAATACATAAATTTATCTGCCATTACAGGATAAATTCCTTTAACTATAATTATACATTTTTCAACATCAAGCCTTCTAAGCTCATCTGGAGTCATAAGTGCTCTTCCTAAATAATTTGTTGATTTAGTTGTACTTTCTCCGATTTCCTTCTCCTTTACCTTTACTCTTAGACTCTTGTTCTTTTCCTATTGTTATTTCTCCAAGAGATTTTGAAAACCATTCTGCAGTCTTAAATGAGTTTGAACCTAAGAATAAGTGTGTATCACAGTTTGCTAAAATTGTTTCATATGTTTTTTCATAAATTGCTTCTAACTGATCCAAACTTTGTAACACTATATTAAAAGATATTTTTCTACTTCTTGATGTTGCAATCTTTTTATCAAAATCTGGTATTTGCCCTATATTTGCAAACTCATCTAGGAAAAAGTATGTTGGTATATCAAGTTGTCCACCATTATTATCTGCATAATCATAAAGTTGTTGAATCATTTGTGAGAAGAAAATTGTAAGTATAAAATTATATGTTGTATGTGTATCCGAAGATATAACATATACAACTGTTTTTTTCTTCCCTATATCTTTAAAATCTATTGTATTTGTTGCAGTAAGTGCTGCAATTTCTGGTGATTCAAATTTACCAAGTTTTGATTGTAATGTTGATAATATTGAACTATATGCTTTATCTGTTGCAAGTTCAACATTCTTATATGCTTTTCTTGCTAAATGATCTGGTGGAAGTATTTCCATTAACTCTGTAACGATATTAAAATTTCCTGAATTATTTGCAAGTCTTACAAGATTTGCACAACTTGTTAAGTTTGCTTCTTCTGGTCCTCTTGTTGCTTTTAAGAAGTATATAAGCGCTTTTAAAAGCTGTTCTGCCATATTATCCCAATATGGATCATTGGTAGCTCCTGTATCCTGACCTCTAATTATTGTATTTGTTATTATATCTACATCTGTTGGAGTATCTGCATTAAGAAGTGGATTAAAACCATCACTTGCTGCAGGTGTTACTAAATTTAATACTTTTACCTCATATCCGTTTGCTTTAAAATATGATGCTGTCTTATCATAAAGTTCTCCTTTTGGATCTGTAAATACATATGATCCTAAAAGTCCTAAAACATTTGGTATAACAAAAGATGCTGATTTACCTGCACCAGATCCCCCTATTACCATAACATTTGTGTTACCTTGTTTATCTACTGGTAAATAATTATCTTTTGCAAGTATTATCCCTGAGGTCTTACTAAGTATTTTGTATTGTTCTCCATTTTTTGACCATCTTGCTGATCCATATTCTTTTCCATCATATGGTTTTGATTCTTCATACTTATATGCCAAGAACACTACAAGTAAAAAATATATTCCCGTAAAATTTTTTAATGTTTCTAAATATGTTCCAAAAAACCTAGGATTAAATATATATCCCAATGTTAAAAATGGATTTGATATAAAATATGTTAAATTCCCAACAAATGGTAAACTTGCATCAATATCTGGAGATGCAAGGACTGAACCTTGTACTATAGCAAGTGATAATGCAGGTATTATAATAATTGCAATTATTAACCATACTGCAAATAATAAGATCAAATTCTTTTTTAATAATGTTATTATCTTATTAATTAATTTCATGTTCACCCCTTCTTATTTCTTTTACACTTTTTATTGATTTAGACATTCCTTTACTAATATTTTCTTTTAAATGATCATAATCTATTCTATTTGTTTCTCTTTCATCTACAACTATATTAAATTTTCCGTCTATCATTTCAAATTTACACATTCCACATGCAATAGTTCTTTTCTCTTGTAACCTATATTCAAAAGCGAAATATTTTCTTCCCACATTTATAGTACATATTCTCACTCTTTTTTTACCATCCCAAACCATTACACTATCTACCTCTTTTCCTGTTTCAAGATCTATTATAAATATTTTTCTAGTTTCTGTTGGTTCATATACAAATGTTTTTTCTTCCATCATTGATAAATTATCAAAATCATTTAAATCTATTTCACTAAAATGAATTCCTTTAGGTTTAGTACATATGTTAAGGCTATCCCCTTTTATTTCACCGTGCATTTACAACTATCTTGTTTTTTAAAATTGATAACAATATTATTTCTTCATTTTCTTCTAAAGAAAAACTTTTTATCCTATACTGATTTTTAATTTCTTCTTTTAATTCTATTTTTTTCAAAAATGGATATTCTTTACCACTTTTTGTATCTTTTATATCTCTAATAACATATATACATGTATTTACACCATCCACATCTGTTATTTTAAACTCTTTCATACCGTCTCCCTTTTTCAATATACATAATTATAATATATTATACTTTTCATTTTTTCAATTAATAATACATTATTATAATCTTTTTTAATATTAGATATCATGTTATAATTATTACTAATATAATAATTATTAGGTTGTAAAATCACAACCTAAAAGGAGGCCAAAAATGGATATAAAAAATAAAAATGAAATAAATGTTATATTCGAAAATATGGAAAGCAAATTCTTTAATTTATTCAAAAAATTTGATCATGGCAATTTAACAGTTGCATTCTTCCATTTTAAAAAAGAAGAAACTTATACTAAGCAGCTTTGGGGCGAAAAAGACTACATTATCCCAGCCTCAATTACAAAATTATTTTCTATAAGTTACTTTTTAGATGTATTTAATTCTTACAATATAGAATTAAATACCATTATAAAGGTAGGAAACGAAATAAATAAAAAATTTTTATCTCCTTCTTTATTTAAAGTTGGACTTAAGAAAAATACAAATCTTACATTAAATGATTTAATTTTTCTTTCAATAGTCCCTTCTGGGGGCGATGCTGTTTATGTCTTAACACGGGTTATATTTAATTTATTAAATCAAAAAAATTTAAATAACGAAATCATCTCCGATCAGCATGATTTCGATAATATGATTAAATTTATTTCATCTGAAATAAATACATATTTCAGATCAAAAAATATTTTAACAGAAATCTCTGATCCAACAGGGATAAATCGAGATAACTTAAAAATTAGTGAATTAGGAAAATTAACTAATCGTTTAATTAAGACAAATCATTATTTATTAAATTTAATAAATAATGAACGAACTAAAAAAATAAATGATGTCCGAAAGTTAGAGTTTAAAACAACAAATTACTTGATGAGAAAGGAAAATATATATTTTAATCCTAATATTATAGGTTTGAAAACAGGAACCTTAAAAGATTGGCATAATTTATTTTTACTATATAAATTAAATGAAAATAAACATATAGGCATCCTAGTTGCAGGATGTGCAAACAAAAATGATGTTAAAACAATATCAAATTATATAATATTTGATTTAGAAAATAACATAAGAAAATTATTAACTCAATAATAATTTCAGAATATGTTCTTTCTTTTAAAAATAGGCTAGATCAAAAAAGATCTAGCCTATTTTATCTAATTTTAATCCTTAATTTTCTCTGAATATTTTTCAATCATATATGATGCAAATAATCCTAAAATTATGCATACAATTGTAATTACATATCCCATTATATTTGTTGGAAGTCCTGGGAAAACCATCAAAAGTGATCCTACCACAAATCCAACTATACATGAATATGTCTTTGTATAATGATTATCTAATAAGTATTTTATAAGTTTTAATATTGCCATAATACCTACTAATATTCCTATAGCAAATGGTATTATAAATACCATATTAAGTTTACTTATACTTATTGTCATAAATTCATAATATCCTAATATTAGTACTACCATAGATCCTGATATTCCAGGTATTACCATAGATGCTGCTGCTATTGCTCCAACTAAGAAAAGTGGTAATGCCATAGCTATAGATAATTCTTCATATCCTACTTTTCTAAGTCCTATTCCATTTATCTTTAAAATATATACTATTAACATAATCAAAAATCCAATAAACATAAATAAGTAAATATTTACTTTTCTTTTATTAATATTTTGTATATCTGTTCCTTTTTTTAATTCTTTAAATAATGCTGGTATTCCTCCTAAAACCAATCCTAAAAATATATAATTTCTATACATTATTTGTTCTGGATTTAAAATAGAGAATAATTTTGCAACAAAATATATTGCAAATGCCATTCCTATTGCTATTGGAATAAGAAATGTTTTCTGACTATTAAATATATTTTTAAACATTATCCAAACTGCTCTTATACCACCATCTTTTTCTTTAAATTTTGTTATATTTTTAATCATTTTCTTAACTTCATCTATACATAATCCCACTTGATCAATCAGTTTTTTAAATATACCTAATATAACAAACATTGTTCCTGCACTAACTCCAGGTACTATATTTGATATTCCAATTATAATACCAATTATTATATGTTCTAAAAATTTCATCTTACCTCTTACCTATCTAATATATTTTATTATTTGTGTATAATTTTTTTATCTTTTTCTTCTAAATTAACTAATTTCAATCTTCTTCTTTTACTAAGTATCTTATTAATTTTTTTATTTCTTAACTTTTCATCTAATATATCATTTATAATAACAGTTATCATTGTAACAACTGGAACAGCTAAAAACATTCCGAAGTGCTCCAAAATATGCTCCTCCAACTATTACAGATGTTATTATTAGTATTTTATTTACTTCTAATGATTCACCTAATAATATTGGGTTCAAAATATTTGCATCTAATTGTTGTAATATTGTAATTGCAATCAGTGAAAATACTGCTTGTGAAAATCCTCCAGTAAATAATGTTACAATTCCTGTGATACCAACACCTATAATCGCTCCAAAAAATGGTATTAAATTTGAAATACCTATTAAGAATCCTAATGCTACTGCATATTTTACTTTCATAATTGAAAGTGCAACACTTACAATTATAGCAACAATAAATCCGTCTAAAATTTGTGTTGTAACAAATCTAAAGAAAATATAATTTGTCTTTTCTACATATTTTGTAAATATATCACTAGCTTTTTCACTAAATATTGCTGTTATTACCTTGTTTACAAACTTTTGTATATCGCTTCTTGAATATAATAAGTATATAGATACTATTATCATTACAAAGATATCGAAAACTCCATTCACAAAATTAAGCGCTACTTTTGCTTGTCCTATAATATCAGATACACTTATTCGTTGTAGTATTTGTTTGTATATATCCATTTGTTTTATTTTTTCTAACTGTGTATCAATATTAAGCTTAGAAATCATATTTCCTTCAGGTAATCCTTTAAAAAAGTTTATTGCATCATTTACATAATTTGGTATCATTTTTATAAGTTCTTCAAAATTTTTAGCAAGAACTTTTCCTCCAAAAACTATTAATATTGTAAGTAATAATAATGCTATTAAATATACTATTGCTATACTTATTCCTTTTGCTTTAGAACTTATAAACTTATTTTTTAATCCTGCAAACAATACCTCTATTCTTTTTGCTGGTATATATAATATATATGCTATAATCATAGCAAAAAATACTGGTTTTAATACTGTTAAAAATTCTTTTATGATTGTAAAAACATTACTTTCTCCCATAATTATCTTATATGCGATCATTATTGATACTGCTAGTATAAATATCTTAAAAAATATATTCTTACTTTTTTTATGCACTCTACTAGTATTATTCATATTTTTGTCCTTTCCTAATTATATTTCTAGTTCAATTCCAACAGGACAATGATCACTTCCGAAATATATTATCATATATCATAGCATCTTTTAAATTATTATCTAATTCATCTGATACTATAAAATAATCTATTCTCCATCCTACATTCTTTTCTCTTGCTTTTCCAAAATATGACCACCAAGTAAATCTTTCTTCTTCTGGATAAAACTTTCTAAAAGTATCAATATATTTTAAATCAAGTAAATTATTAAATTCTCTTCTTTCTTCATCAGTAAATCCTGCTTGTCCTCTATTTGCTTTATCATTTTTTACATCTATTTCCTTATGTGCAACATTTAAATCTCCACAAATTACTACTGGTTTTACTTTTCTAAGTTCTTCTAAATATTTTCTAAAATCTTGTTCCCATTTAACCCTATATTCTAATCTTTCTAGCTCTCTTTTAGCATTTGGTGTATATACGGTTACCATAAAAAACTTTTCAAACTCTAAAGTTATAACTCTTCCTTCTTTATCATGTTCTTCTATGTCTATACCATATTTAACAGTTATAGGTTTTATTTTTGTCCATATTGCTGTTCCTGAATATCCCTTTTTCTCTGCACTATTTAAATAGACATAATAACCTTCTTTTGCTAAATCTAACTGTCCTTCTTGCATTTTTGTTTCTTGTATACAAAAAATATCTGCATTCTCATTATCAAAAAAGTCATTAAATCCCTTATTATATGCTGCTCTTATACCATTAACATTCCATGATATTAACTTCACTTATTCCCTCTCTTTCTTTTATATAATATTATATACTTCCCATTTTTTCAATGTTTATAGTCTTTTTTATTATGTTTATTACAAAGATAATCTTTTATAATATGAAAATAACTAAGAAAGCTTATTTTAAGCTGATTCTTAGTCTTCTATATTTTCATCCTTTTCTATTTTCATTTTCCCTTCTTGTTCTTTTCTTTCATCAACCATTTCTTGATAAAGTTCTAATGTAAGATTAGATTTTTCTAATTCATCTTCCTCTGTCTTTGACAATATATTTATAATATCTAAATATAATGTGTCTGCTTTTTCTTTCCAATTTCTAACAATTTTCTTTGCTTGATCTACTGAATTTATCATAACCTCTAAACGTATTATATTAATTTCATCTTCTCCTGCTTTACATATAACCTTATTTTTTTCTGGTAAATAATCTGCAGATACTGAAAAATCCTGTTTTATAAGCTTATAATGTTTTTTAAATTCTGTATCAATCTTAAGCTTGCTTATACCGTGGTATCATATTTATAGCTACTTTAAGAGACTCTTGTCCTAATTTAGAAAGTGTATATGTTATTACTTTTTCATCTTTTTCGTCTTCTTTATCTAATTCAGAAATATATTGTCCTTCTTGTAATACTTCATCAAATGTTTTATCCTGTGCGATATATTTAAATTTTTCTTCTTTATTAATAAAACCTTCTTGTATCAATTCTTCCAATGTTTCATGAAAAACAAAGTAATTTATTTCTGTAAGTGTTGTAACTAGCTCTAAATATACCTTATATGTTATACCTTTTTTAACTTTTTCTAAAATATATAACATCAAAATCTTATTTTCTGCAACTTCTAATGCATCTTCTGAGGTATATTGCATTTTCTACCTCCTTACCTATTATTTGTTCTTATTTTAAATAATTTTAATATCTTATATTTTAAAATATATCACAAATATGCACTTTTTTCAATTTTTTATATTTAGATTTTGTTTTAAAATAACTCTATATAATTCATAGATTATTACCGAAAATGATATCCCTAAATTTAAGCTTTCTGTATCGTCTTTCATTGGAATACTAATACTTTCTGTTATATTTTCATCCAAATAATTACTTATTCCATTTGCTTCATTTCCGAAAAAATATTGCAAATTTATTGTCATTTTTTTCCACATTTTCTGCTGTATAAGTGTATAAGTTTTTACCTGTCATTTTTGTTTTTATAGGAATATATCCTAGGGAAATAAGCTCTTTTAAAATCACCTCAATTTTTTCTTCAATAACCTGTATTTTAAAAATCATTCCCATACTTGATCTTATAACCTTATGTGAATATATATCAACACTTCCTTTACTTATATATATTTTTTTAAGTCCTACTGCTACTGCTGTTCTTATTATAGTTCCTAGATTTCCGTGGATCGGAGATATTTTCAAAAACTATTCTAAAACTATTATTTATATTATTAGCAACATCTTTTTTTATTACATTTTGTAATAAAATATTATCCTTATTAGGCATCTTAACTTTTAATATTAGTCCTTCAGGATTAACATCATTCGTTATTTTATTAAATACATTTTCTTTAAGTAAAAATATTTTAAAAGGATTGTCATTATTTTCTTCTTTATCTGCTATACTTTGGTGTTTTTCTAACATATCAAATATATATTCTATTTGTTCTTTTTTTACCTTAATTTGTTTTGTAATATATTTATTATATAATTCTTCTCTTATATATACATGTATTATATCTAATTCTTTAGAATTATTATTACCAGTATTACTTAATTTAGATTTTATATATTCATATACTATTTTTATGCCTTCTACTAGATATTCTTTTTTTTCATATCTTTCTTTTTTCTGTTTAAGTTTATTTGCCTCTATAATTTTTTTATTATTTATACTTGTTATTATTTCTTCAATTTTCATATTATTCATATCTTTCTTATATTATTTTTATTTATGTTTTTAATTTTCTTTTCTAATTTTCTTTTTCTTTTTTAATATTATCTCTTTCTTTTATTATTCCTAATTTTAATATATTTAAAAATGAATGTATTTCTTCTATTTTTCGTTCTGGATCTTTATACTTGTATTCTATAATTCCTTTTTCATCTATATCTTTTGATTTTTTGAAATTTATTCTTGTTTTATATTTTTTTATAAGAAGCTCAACTTTATTTATATCAAACTCTTCCGTTATATGGATATTTACAATATTCTTAACATATTCTGATTTATTTTCAATTATTTTAGAGATACCTAAATTTTGTGCCATATTTCTTAATATTATAATCTTAACAAAATTTTTAAGTACTGTAGGAAATTCTCCATATCTATCTATAAGATCTTTTACAACTTCTTTAAGCTTAGCATTATCTTTACAGTATATAATTTCTTGATATATATCCATCTTATATTTTTGTTTTTTTATAAATGTATCTGGTATATATGCATCTACCAAAATATCTACAATTACATTTTTATCAACATCAATTTTTTCACCTTTAAGTTCTTTTATATTTTCTTCTAAAAGCTTTGTATATGTTTCATATCCTACTTGTTCCATGTGTCCTGATTGTATATCGCCGAAAAAGACTTCCCGCACCTCTTATCTCTAAATCTCTCATTGCAATTTTAAAACCTGATCCGAAGTTCTGTAAATTCTTTTAATGCTCTTAATCTTTTTTCTGATGTTTCTGATAGATTTTTATTTCTTTTTACCATTATATATGCATATCCTTGTCTTGCTGATCTTCCGTACTCTTCCTCTCATCTGATATAATTGTGCAAGTCCGAAGTTTATCTGCATCTTCTATTATAATAGTATTTGCATTAGGAATATCTATTCCTGATTCTAATATTGTTGTACATACTAATACTTTTGTTTTATTTTCAACAAAATCTTTCATTCTTTTCTCTATTTCTTTTGGTGTCATTTTTCCATGAGCATAATCTATTGTAATACCTTTAATATTTTTTTTAAGATCATTTACTATATTTTCTATAAACTCTACTCTGTTGTATACATAAAATACTTGTCCACCTCTTTCAACTTCTTTTAAAATAGCCTCTTTTATAATATCCATATCTTTATCTATTATATATGTTTTTATAGGAAGCCTATTATATGGTGGTTCATATATTACAGACATATCTCTTACTCCAGATAATGACATATTCATAGTTCTTGGTATTGGTGTTGCTGTCATTGTTAATACATCTACTGTATCTTTAATAATTTTTATTTTTTCTTTATCTTTCACACCAAATCTATGTTCTTCATCTATTATAAGAAGACCTAGATCTCTAAATTTAATATCTGAACTTAATAATCTATGTGTACCAACTATTATGTCGATTTCACCCTTTGAAAGTCTTTCTATTATAGCTTTTTGCTCTTTTGTTGTTCTAAATCTACTTATATCTTCTACAACTACTGGGAATTTCTTCATTCTTTCTCTAAATTCATTTGCCTGCTGTTTTGCAAGTACTGTTGTAGGAACAATATATGCAACTTGTTTTATGTCATTTACTGCTTTAAATGCTGCACGCATTGCTACTTCAGTTTTACCAAAACCAACATCACCACAAAGAAGCCTATCCATTGGTTTATCTTTTTCCATATCTTTCTTTATTTCTGCAACACATTTTAATTGATCTTCTGTTTCTGAATATATAAAATCATATTCAAATTCTTTTTGATCTTTACCATCTTTTGAGAACCCATATCCTTTAGCTTTTTCTCTTTTTGCATATAATTTTATTAGTTCTATTGCAACTTCTCTTAAATTAGACTTAACTCTTGCTTTAGTTTTTTCCCATTCTTTTGTACCAAGTCTATTAAGTTTTGGTGCATTTCCGTGCAGCTCCTACAAATTTTCTAACATTTGATAAATCATCTGTTGGTACATATAAGTAATCTCCATCTTTATATTCAATTTTTATATAATCTTTACTTATTCCTTGTACTTCTACCTTTTTAATTTCAATAAACTTACCTATACCATTTATCCTATGTACAATATAATCTCCTTGTTCTAAATCTGCAAATATAATATTTTCTGCATTTGTAAAAAGACTATTTTTCCCGACTCTTTTTTCATTATTTCTATTTGTTTCAGAATCTATAGAAATAACTAAAAAATCATTTTTTATTAAATCTCCTTTTATATATTTTGTATTCTCTTCTTCTATATTTTTTTCTAAATATTTAAATCCTTTAGATATTTTTCCTTTTAAAATTATAACTTTTTTATTATCTAACTTTTTCTTTTTTATAATATCTTCTAAAATATAATTATAATTTTCATATGCTATTATATATATTTTTTCATTCTTATTTAATTCATCAATTATAATTTTTTCTAAATTTTGAAGTTCAGTTCTTAGAAAACTATATTCTATAAAATTAAATTCAATTTTATTTTTACTTGCTTTTTTTATATATTTATCTAATATTTTTTGTTTTTCTTCTTCTAAATAAATATATTTAATTTTTTTCTCAGAAATTTTTTCTAATATATTTTCATATATACACATATTATCAAGTGCTTGATTTAAAAGCTTTTCTCTTTCAATTAATCCAGAATTTTGATTTTCTGCCTCTTTTATAACCCCTTTAGATCTTTCACTTAATTTTATATAATTATCTAAAAATATATAATCATTTTCTAAAATATAATCTGCTAAATATTCTTTTGTATCATAAAAATAATCTATATATTTTTCTATTAACTGATTTGTTTCACCTTGTGTTAATCTTTCTATATCTTCTAAACTTTCTTCAAATATTTTATCTTTTTTTATTTTTTTACTTTTTTTGCTTTTTAATATTTTATCAATTTCATCTTTATTCTTTTTTTCATATTTATTTTCTTTTATATCTATAATTATTTCTTCTATATTTTTTTCAAAGATATATTCAGTAAGTGGTAATATTAAAGCTTCTTCTTTTTCTTTTAAACTTTTTTGTGAAATATTGCTATATGTTCTTATAGATGTTATTACATCTCCCCAAAACTCTATACGGATTCCTTGTTCTTTTTCTGTAGATATATCTAAAATTCCACCTTTTACAGAAAATTCCCCCATATTTTCTGCAACATCTTCCCTTTTATATCCCATTATAACTAATTTTTCTATAATTAAATCTAAAGCTATTTCTTGATCTTTTTTTAAACTAATATTATTTTTCATTAATATATTTAAAGGTAATAATCTTTGCATCATTGCTTCTATTGATAAAATTACAACAACATCTTTTTTTAACCTTCTTTGATTTTTATCTAATATTTTACTAAATACTTGCATTCTTTTTATATATATTTCTAAACTTTCAGAAACTATATCAAAATCTCTTATATCTTTTTTAGGAAATTCTAATATTTCTATATCTATCCCTTGTGTAAAATATTCTATATCCCTTTTCTTCTTTTCAATATCTAACTCATTTTCTAAAATATAATAATATATATTTTTTTGACCATTATTATTTTTTTTATTCAAACTTGATATTGTATTTCCAACAATAAAACTTTTAGATGCAAAAGTAAGCCCAGTAATTAAAACTGGACTATCACTTTTAGTTATTTTCCCTATATATTCATTATATTTTGTTGATTTTTCCATCATATTATCTACAAGTAAATTCATCTTTATCTTTTTACCTCTGTTTTCCATATTAATCGCAAATATTGTATATCTTTTTTGCATTATATGTAGTTATCTTTTCTATCTCTTTTTCACTAACTCCAAGTATACTTGATATTTTTGAAATAACATATTTTACATTCTCAGGAGAATTTTCTTTTCCTCTCATTGGCTCTGGTGTTAAATATGGCGTATCTGTTTCTACTAATATTCTATCTTGTGGTACTATTTTAATACATTCTTCAGGTTTTGCATTTTTAAATGTTATATTACCTGCAAAAGATATGTAATATCCGAATCTTTAATGTCTCTTTTATCAAATGTTCATTAATAGGAACACAATGCATTATTCCCCTTTTTTCTACTACATTTTCTTTTAATAATTTTATCATATCTATTGTTGCATCTCTTGTATGTATTACAATCGGCAATTCCAACTTATTTGCAAGTTCTATTTGTTTTATCATCATTTCTTTTTGAAGATTTCTAGTATATTCTTCTTTATCCCAATAATAATCAAGACCAAGCTCTCCTATTGCAACAACTTTTTTTCTATTATTAACTATAAGCTTTTCTATTTTATCCAATATATTATTAATATATTCTTCAAATGTTAAATTTAAATTCTCTGCTTCTTTAAGAAATCTAGGCACTTCTGTCGGATGAAGTCCAAGTGCCACATATATATTTGCATATTTTTCTGATAATTCTAATGCCTTTATCGATGATTCATAATCCCATGCTGGAATTACTACATATTCAACTTTTTCCATCACCTTTTCAACATTTTCTAAATATCTACCTTCAAATTTATCACTATTTAAATGTGCATGTGAATCAAACATTTATTTCCTCTTTTCTATTATTACCATTGCTATAGCATTTTTTATGTCATGTGTTATACTTACTAAAACATTATATTCTTCATTTTTTTCACCATTTTCATTATATATATTTACATATGGTTTTCCATCTTTATAATTTAATGTTTCTATATCTCTATATTTAATATTCCCGAACTGCCTTATATACTGCTTCTTTTACCGCATATTTACCTGCAAGTTTTGTATATAATCTAGAACTATTGCTTTCTTTCAAAAGTAATAGTTCTTCTTTCTCTTTATTTGAATATATTCTTTCTAAAAACTTATTGCCTTCTTTTAAATATATTCTTTTTATTCTTTCTATTTCTACACTATCTATTCCTATTTCCATACAATTTTCCTAATTTTATAATCATTGTTACTTTAATATATTTATCATTTCCAAAAATAATTATATATATTAATTCCTATTGATATAATTCCTATAAGTCCAATAAACTTATAAATAGAATTTGTTCTTTCCACCATATTATATCTAAAAGTCAACTTATATTTTACATTTATTTCTTCAAAAGTTTTATCTAATTCCATGACCTTTTTTAAATAATCATAATATATACTTCCTTTTTCAGAAAGTGTAATTTCATTATACCACATATTTGCTATAAAATCGTTAAATTTAGCTCTACCTATATTTTGTTTTCCTATATTTTCACTTATAAGTTCTTTATTTATCATATCTAAAAATATTTTTTGATATAATGTTAAAATATATGTGTATAACATTTTAGTTTCATAATCACGTGGAAGTACTGTATAATTAAAAGGATCTGTTCCGTGAGCACAAAAGCATTGAGCTTGTTTTTGTTATTCCTATATTTGCATCTTTTATTTCTTTCATATTTTTAGATACAATAGTTTCTTCTTCTAATCCTTCTGTATCGTAACTTGACTGTAATATTCTTGAATATTTTATATATATATCTTTAAAAATATTTTTCTCCTTGCTATTATTTGTATACATGTTATCCACACAAAGATATGAAAATGTGTAAAATTCATTATCATTATTAAAATCTTTATTATTTTTATTACTACCTATATAACTTAATAATATTTGCTTTAATTTTTCAATCCCGTTTATTTCATCTCCTAAAAGACTTATTTCTATATTATCAAGTTTTTTTAAAATATCTTTTTTAGAAAGTATACTTTTAAACCTATAGTTAAAATCTAAAGCATCAGATATTAGTATTGTATTTGTTATTACAGTTTTTAAAATAATAAATGCTAATCCTGATTTAAAAACTATTATTTTAAAATCTTCTATGTCAAATTTAATACTAGTTTTTTCTTTTTCTAGTGTCTTATTACTTTTATCCTCTAATGGAATCCTAAATATATCTCCCATTTTCATTTTATTTATTTTTTTATCTATAATATCATATTCAAATGTTACACTTTCTTCTTTTACAAGTCTTCTGACTTTTTTCTGAATATTTAAATTTTCTGAATCCTTATATGGAAATTCATAAAACATAAGATCTAGTATATCTTTTTTGAAATATGAAAATAACTCTAAATTTCTAACTTTATCATATCTATATTCAATCATATTTCTGTCTTTTAATAATTTTGTTATATATTCATCATATCTACCTTCATACTTATATGGAAGTATATGATATGTATATTGATATTTAAATTTTTCTTCTCTCATAATTATTCTTCTCTTTTGTAATATTAATATTAATTTCTTTACTTAACTTATATTTAAGTAGTATTTTATTATTCTTTTACATATGCTACAATATCTGCATCTTTATATCTATACATATCTTTTATAAAATCTATATATGTATAATCCTTAAGATCATATTTAGGTTCTACAATAACCTTACCATTATAATCTAAACTTCCCCATTTTCCTGATCTATTTACTGCAATATATCCATATATATTTTGATATGTTGCATCATCATAAATTGCAGGAACTATAACTACACCTTTACTGTTTTTAAATCCAACTTTACCATTTTCAGTGAATCTAAATAAATTATTTGTCTTATATGCTTGTTCTTCTGAAATTTTTTCAAATTTAAAATTATAAAAAGCTTCTGTTTTTAAATCTTTCTTTTGAACTCTAATATATCCTTCATTTTTATTATATTCTAATAATTTACCTTCTAATTTTAAGTTTAAGTCACTATTATAGAATTCTTCTTGTCCTTCATTTTTAGTAGTTGCTATATAAAATGCTCCATCCTTATAGTATTCTAAAGTATCTCTTCCATTTTCTATAAGTTCAGTTATATTAACATTATCTGTACCTTCTTCTACCTTTAAAACATTATATTTTTCTTTTTTTACTATATATGTATTTGTTGATATTTCCTTTATTTCTTCATATTCTGGTTTTAGTAACTCTTTTCCATCTAATTTCTTTACACCTAATTTTCCAGAATTTTCATATATTATAACATCATCTTTTATTTCTTTTATACCTTTAATATATCCGTGATACTTTTTCTCCATTTAAATTATATAATGCTATATCACCATCTTTTTTGGCTGCAACATATGTTGATGATTTCATTTTTAAAACTTCATTATATTCTGTTGGAATTACCTTTTTACCATTTTCAGTCATAACTCCATGTAAATTTTCAAATACAACATCATAATTTGTATTACTATCTGTATTATCTATTGGTTCTATAGTTTTATATATATTTGGAATAGAATATGAATATGTTTTAGTATTTATAATTCCATATTTATCCTCTTTTTTTATTAATAACTTTTCTGTAATATTTCCCATAATAGAAAGTTCTTGAAATTCTGGTTCAAACTTAACATTTCCGTTCATAGTCAATAAGACCAATCTTACCATTTTTAGAAAATTTTAATACATTTTTATCATATGTAATATCACTAGAATTATATTCAATTGGCTCTATCTTATCAAATTCTTTGAATATTTGTGTACCTTTTGAATTTAAAACTTTATTTGTATATTCTTTTTTTTCATAATCTGTGACTTCTGTTACTATAAAAACATCTTTTTCTTTTTTAGGAATTACTATCATTTCTTCATATTGATTTGGTATTACTATATCACCAGATCCGATTTATAACTCCCCATTTTCCTTCTTCATTCTTATATGGATAATACCCTATTGTTGCAACTCTTGTAACATTATAATTTTCTAAAAATCTTGGCAACTCTTTATAACCAAAATAACCTCCAGCTATTATTACAGGTATCATCAAGATTAATAATACTTTTTTTATATTTAGTTTTTTTTCAGTATCTTTAAATCTCTTCCCCGCCATATTTTTTCTCCTATTCTTTTAAAAGTTTGTTTTTTATACTTTTTATTGCATTTTTATTTATTTCTACCAACTTTTTAACGATTTTCTTGTTTTCTTTAGAATTTTCTTGATCATCTATAATTTCTGATTCTAATATTAATTCTGATATTATAGAATTAGAAGTTGATTCTAAATCAAAATTCGATTCAATTTCTCTCTTCTTCTTTTCTTCTAATTCTTTTCTTTCTATATCTTGTTCTAGTTCTTGTTTAAGTCTTGTTTCATATTCTTTTTGTATCTTTTTTCTTTTATTTTCTATTATTCTTATTGATACTTCTCTTAAAATTTTTAATTCTTTCACAGTTTCTTTATCTTCAATATCAACAACTAAATTATTCATATTTAATATATCACAAATTTGATGAATATTTAATATATTATTATTTTTAATACATTCAAGATATATATTTTTAATAATTTTGTCAAAATATACTATTTGATTATATATGTTTAATTTCTTAACTTTTTTATCTAATATTATCTTTTCTTCAAAATTCCTTATATTTTCTTCAGATTCAAGCTTATTTAAAACATATCTTTCTTTTTTCTTTTCTGGAGTATTTTTACCGAATGTCAATTTTCTTCTCTACTTTAACAGGATTTAATCTTCTCTCACTTCCGATCGCCTAAAATATATTCATTATCAAACATCTTCGAAAAATCAAAATCCATACTTCTAATTAAAATCACACTTGATATAATTGTTGGTATACATATATATAACATATATGTATATAGATCATTATACATTAATGTAAATACAATAAGATTTAATACCCATAAACTTAAAAGTGTATATTTTTTATTAAATCTAACCACCAAAGAAAGTATTACCACATATAATGTGACATATATCATCTTATAATTAATACTGTTATACATATCTAAAGGCAAAATATTTTTCATCAATATATATCCGTACTCCAAGTGTTATTATTCCTATTACTGCACCTCTTTTAGGAACAACTATACTTGTAATTATAGCTAGAATCAATATATATATATTCTGTATATTTAACCCTAATAAATTTATATTTTTAACCATACTATAATTAAATACTATTGATATAATTATAGTAAGAATTAAACTTACTATTTCTTCATTTGAAAACACAATCTTTCTCTGATTATTAAATGTAACTGATAATCCATTTACTACTATTTTATACATTCCATACATTATAATCGCAAATATCAAACTTCTTATAATCCCTAAATTTATTATTTGTATTATTGACATTGTTACAATAAGATATGTTCCAACTTTTTTTCTTTCATTCCTATTTTCATAACTTACAAGTGGTTTAAAAATCAATGTTTCCATCACAAATAGTACAAGAAATATTAAATATACTGATATACTTAAAGGACTTGTAACTAAAAGTGCCAATATACTTACTACTAAAGCAGAAATAATAGGTAAAGACATCGCATATACTGCCACTGTACCTACTATTGCACCGTACTGGTATAAAATTATATGTTATTAAACACACTAATGCTAATAATGTGTACCCTAAAATATTATTAATCCCCTCAAGTATTTTCTCTTTCATCCTCACCTCTTGTTACCATTCTATTACATTTTTGTATTAATTTCAATAAAAATCTGTACTAAAAATTCACAAGTAATTTAAGTAAAAAAACTTTAAGATATTAAACCTTAAAGCTCTCTTCTTGTGCTATTCTTTCTACTATAACTTTTTCTTCTTCTCTTATTGTATTTTCAACTTCTTCTATCTTATTAGGATCTTCTAATACTTTTTCTGATTCATTCATTAATTTATTTACATCTACCATAAGCTACCTTCCAATCTCATTTTCCTTATCTTCATTGCTCTTACCCTGAATCATCAATTTTTTTTCATCATTTTCAATAGTCTTTTTGATAATATCCATTTGTTCAACATCTTTAAATTTATAATGTACCTGACTTATTAACGTTTTTCTAATATCTTTTTCTTCTCTTATCTTCTCCTTACAATAATTAACAAGATCTGAAAGTTCTTTTAATTTTTCTTTTAAATCATTATCATATCTTTCATACTGTTCAATAACTACTGTTAATGCATCAATATCTCCTTTTTCTGATATTACCTTTGTTAATTTTTCTGGTTCAATCACTTTACCTTTTATTGTATTTCTATTCCATCTTTCTTGTTTAATATCATCAAAATTACCATATTCTCCATCACCATATTGCCATTTTACATCTTTTAAATCTATACTATAATACATTCTATCTTTTAAATCATTATACATTTTTTCATGTACTTCTTCTAAAATTTTAGGATCAATCTCTTCACTTCCAAACTTTACATTACTCTTCCCTTCCTCTCTTTTTTCTTGTACTTTCACATAATATTCATATCTTACCCATGTATTTAATGTTTCAAACATACCATCTAGACCTTCTGAAAAATATACAACTGGTGTCTGGTTATCATTTGCTACTGCATTTTCTTTTTTTGCCTTTGGATCTAATCCCTTTTTTTCTATATCTTCTTGATTTCCTTTTCTTGTAAAATGAAAAAAAATTTCTTTTTGCATTTCTTTTTCTCGTTTTATAAGTTCACTTAATGTTACAGTGTTTTCTTCTTTTTCCATTGTTTCTTTCAAACATTCCCCCTAAATATTCAATAATCCCTTTATTTTATTTACAAGCTTTTCAAAAAATCCTTCTTCTTTTTTATATAATTGCATATTTGTTCCTAATAATTCATAATCTATATCTAAGTCTAAATCACTTGCTACATTAACTTTTTTTAGATCTTTTTCAGAAATATTCTTATTTTGCTCAAACTTAGCCATAAGCTCTTTTTGTTTTTGTTCTTTAATTTCTTGTTGTTTTTTTATAATAACATATCTTTGTTCTTTTGTTGCCCAATAATCTCTAAATAATATTGCTATTATAGCTTTTGCTATTTCAGATACATTTTGTTCATCTAACGTCTTATTTTCATCATATGTAAAACTATAATTCTTATTGCTATTTTCTTCAAAAACTTTTATCTTGCTCTTTGGTATCTTTTCATAATCTTCTTTTGATATATATTTTAATATATCTAAAACTTCTGTATATGCATTTGCATATTGTATATCTGCCATATTTACCTCTTCTAAAATAATGTCGTATCTTCTGTATTACTCTTTTTTATTTCCTTTGTATATCTGCACTTTGGAAAACTTAAACATCCTACAAACTCTCCTGTTTTTCCTTTTCTTATAACAAGTTCATTTCCACATCTAGGACATCTATTCATAACAACTTCCTTTCTTAATTCTTCATTGTTATTATTAATATTTTCCTTTATATCTTCTATATGTTGTTTTCTATAATTTTTATCAACTATATTCATCGCATTTATTCTATGTGCCATACTAACATAGTCTTCTATCTTTTCCTCTTTTTCAAATAATATTCTATCTACTAATCTCTCTACTCTAACAACTTTGTTTGACTTTATCCTCAAATTTGCTTGGCCACTTACACAAACAATATCTATTACCTGATTATCATCTAAACCTAATATTTGTTCAATTGCTTTCTTATGTCCATAATTTTGATGTATTGGATTATACATATAATGTTTTTTTCTTCCTGCTTTTACTACCCAATACTTATCATGTTCATTTCCCGTAATGTATGTATTTCTTTGTTTTGTTTCAATTACAAATATTCCATATTTTGAAAATACAATATGATCTATTTGTGTTGTCTTTCCATCAATTTCTAGCATAACATCACTTAGAAAAAGATATTCTCCTGGAAGCTTATTCAGTTCTTTTTGAACCCAATACTCCCCTGCAAATCCTATAATTTTTGAACTATTCCTATCAACTATTAATGCTGAAATTAAAAATATTACTGTAAAAATCCCAAATCCTATTGTAAAACTATTCATTCTCTTTTCCTTTTCACATCAATTATTCTATCTTCTTTTCCTTCTCTTCTGTAAAAATTTTAATATATGTTTAGCAATAAATCCTATTAACATACTAAATACCGATATTCCTGCAAATATAACACTATAAATATATGCTGAACTATTTAAAAATATATATGCCATCAGTAAAAAAACTATAGCAACATATAATGGATATAAATATTTAAGCTTACTTTCCATCCAAGAAATAGCTATTGATAATACCAAAACTGAAACAGGATATATAATTAGTAATACCATTAATAAGCCGTAAACCTCACCAGATAATTTTGCTATTATTGGTGAACCTAAAAACACAATAAACTGTAATATCATTACCCATAATTCTTTCCTTATTTTTAACATATTATTCACCATTTTTCTTTTTTGTAATATGTTCAAATATTGTCTTACAACATTCTACAATAGATCTACCTGAAGCTGCACACATATAGTGTATTAATATTATAGCAATAGTACTACCATCAAATATCACAAGTTGTCTATATATTGATGATAAAAATACTATTACAAAAGGCATACCTATTAACATAGCTGTAAGTGGGTATATTTTTTTGAACTTTTCATTTTTTGAAAAAACTTCTACTATTATTCCAAGTATAAATGTTATAATCCATGCCCATATAAAATGAAGTGATTGCATATCAATCCCTGTAAAATACATAGAATACGGAATAGCAACTAATACTATATTTAAAATTATTAATATCTTTTCTGTATTTTTCTTCATATATTACCTCCTAATACTTTATACCTTATAATTTATCATATTTTAGATATTAAAAAAAGATATATTATAATTATATAACATATCTTTTAAATTCTTGTTATTTTAAATATCTATTCTTAATTCTTCTTTTAAAAAATCACAATATTTCTCATTATCCTTCGTAATCCTTTCACAGTGATGACACCCCTTCCATATTTTAAGCTCAACATATGGAAGTTTTTTAGGTATTACTTTTTTAGCTCCTTTTAAATCAAATTCATTTTCTCCATAGCAAAAAATACATCTTTCTTGTTCTTCCTTAGAAAGTTTAGGTATATTCACATTTGAGCAATCATGTATTATATTTTTTATACTTTGTTCACTCATTTGTATAAAAGTATTAGACATTGCTCTTCCTGCTCTTTCTCCATATAATTTTGTTATCTTTTCTATTGCTAGCTTATTATCTTTTAATGCTTTTCTATGTTTCCATATAAATAACCTTTTTAGCACAAATTCAAGCAAAGATACATTTTCCCATAAGCTACATCCCTCAAAAATACATTTTTCAAAATGTATTTTCTTATTTTCAAGTATTTTCAGTAATATTACTCCACCTAAAGATGCTCCATATCCTAAAAGCACTTTATTAATTCCATTTTCTAGAAGGTATTTTTCAATATTTTTTGCCTCTATATCTACTGAATTATACTCTCCTCTAGTTTCACCATGTGCAGATAAATCGGGAAGTATATATCTATAATCCCCTCCTACTCTATCTACTATTTCCTCCTTCATTCCCTTTGCAGATGATAACATAGGATGTATTAATAATATCACTTCTTTTTCCTCTTTTTTTATATCAATAATATTCATTCTTCTCCTCCTAATCCTATATAATTATATATTAAAATCAGGCTCTATACTTTTAATGGGGGTATAGAGCCTTTATTTATTATTTAATTCTACTCCCTGTTATGCTAATTAATATAAATAGTAATATTACAAACATCCATACTATTATTTTTTTGTATTTTGTATACATTTCATACTCTTTAGTCTTATTAGTTATCTTAGGTGATGACATTAACCCTAGAATTATAAATATTATTCCTATAGGTAGATTTAGTATTTCCTTTGTTGTACCAAATATTAATGCTATTCCAAAAATTATAAGCACAACTGCTAATACTCCTTTTATAAATGAAATCATCTTATTACTAAATCCTGTTATATTTTTATTTAATTCTTCTTTTCTCTGTTTTAATAATTCTTCTCTTGCATCAAGTCTTGCTTTTTCTCTTAATCTTTCTTTTTCATAAAAATCTTCATTTGATTCTTTTTTATGAATATTTTCTTCATTGTTTGTTACATTATTTGTTTCTTTTTCATTTATATACTCATCAACATTTATTTTATGTATTGTTCTATCTTCTTGTTCTTCATCTTCTATTTTTTCTTCAATACTTATTCCTAATATTTTTGATTTTTCTCTTGCAAAATCTTCTTCTGTTATAACACCATCATCTAATAATTTTTTCAATTCTCTTATTTCCTCTATCTTATCCATATATTTCTCCTAACTATAATAATTCTTTTTTTATTATTTCATATTCTTCTTTTGACAATATTCCTTCATCTAATAGTTTCTTATACTCTCTAAGTTTTTCAAACTTAGTACTATTATCTACTTTTTCTTGTTTTTTTATTTCTTTTTCTTCTACTATTTTATCTTTCTTTTCAAACTCATTCCCACATTCTGAGCAAAATTTTGTTCCCTTTTTATTTAAAGTTCCACAATTTTCACATTTTATTTTTTTAGTTGATGTAGATGTATCTGTAATTATATCTGTAATCTTCTTACCTACAGAAAATCCAACTCCTATTCCTGCAAGTCCTCCTTTTTGTTTTGCCGCATCTCTCATTGCTCTTACAGATTGATATTGCATAAATTCTTCCATATCTTGTGTTGCCATACCGATTGCTGATTGTTCATCAATATATTTTTCTACCTCTTTAGGAAGCCCTATATTTTCAACATTAATATTACTAAATACAATTCCTATGTCTTTCGACTTTACATTTGCTCTATTTTGAACAATTCTGGAAAGTTCATTATATTGTGTATATAGGTCTATTATTGGTATATTCAATTCGCCTATTACTGTTGTAAATGCTTCCACTATGAAGCTGTTTAAATAATCAAGTATTTCTATTGTATCAAATTTTCTTTGTGTTCCTAGAATTTCTCTGACAAATTTTTCTACATTATCTATCTTGAATGCAAATTTACCAAATGCTGTAATCCTAATCATTTTAAATTCTTTATCTCTAACTATAATTGGTGCTTTTGTTAACCAATTATACCCTACAAATTGTTTAAGATTTATAAAATATAGGTCTGCTTTTATTGGTGAATTAAACATATATGGAAATGCCATAAGTGTTGATAATATAGGTAAGTTTTGTGTATTAAGTTTATGTGTTCCTTCTTTTAATATATCTGCAAATTGTCCATGTTTAAAAAATACCGCTGCCTGGCTAGGTCTTACTATTACTCCTGCACCTGTTTTAATTTCATTATTATCACCATTTGGTCTAATATATTTCTTTACTACTCTTTCACCACTATTGTCTACATATTCTATAATATCTAAAAATTGTCCTTTTATTGAATCTAATAATCCCATTTCTATTTTCCTCTAATCTATTAATTATAATTATATTATAGCAAACTTTTATTTCTATTAAAATATTTTTTCAAGTTATATTATAAAAGACTAGTATAAAAAGAATCTACTAGTCTTTTGTCTATTAATAACAGTCCCAATCTACAACTGTATTTTCATATCTTTCTTTTTCTATGTCTTCTTTAGATATAAGTCCAAAAATTATTCCAGAATCTCCTATCATTATTTCATCTGCCAAATTACTATCTATTTTAAACAAACATTCTGTTTTTTCTGGTGCATCTTCTAGTGGTCTTGGATCTGTTTGTGTAAAGTCTGCATAACCTCCAAAATCACCAAACAATATGTTCATATTTAAAAATTCTTCATACATATCAGTATCATTTTCTGTAAAGAAATCTTCTATTTCAAAAACATCATTTGTTTTATTTCCTGTTACTTCCTCAATTATTTTTGATAGTGTATCTACAAACCTATAATCATTTATCGGCATATGTTCAACTTCTTTTACAAGTGTTATCTTTAGTGGTTTTTGTACTATCATATTTTCAACTTCTGTAATATCTTCCCTATATTCTAAGTTATTTTTAAAATGTTTTATTTTATATTCACAAGGCCAGCTAAGCTCCCTATCTACAAATATTTCTAGTATTCCTTCTTTATTATAGTTTTTAAGGTCAATATTTTCTAAATTTATTTGTAATAATAATACCATAGGATTACTATTTTTATCTAATGGATATTCTTCTCCTAATGGTATATATGGCCTACCTCCTATCTTATTATCCAAAATATGTGGCATGTCTTCTTCTATTTCAAAACTATAGCATTCTTTTTTTGTTCTTTCTTTAAAAAGTTCTAATATTTTTTCTATATCTGTCATATTGTTCTCCTTTTCATTCTATTTTAAGTAATAATGCCTTATTGGTTTTAAATTATCATCTAACTCATAACATATTGGATTACCAGTTTGAAGTTCAAGTTTTATAATTTCTTCATCTGTCATATTATCAAGATATTTTATAAGACCTCTTAGACTATTTCCATGTGCTGCAATTATAACTCTTTTTCCTTCTTCTAGATCTTTCTTTATATCTGAATTCCAATATTCCATAACTCTTTTTATAGTATCAATTAAATTTTCTGTTGTTGGTAATTCATTTTCTTTTAAATCACTATATTTAGGATCATTTCCTGGATATCTTTTATCCTCTTTAGATAACTCTGGTGGTCTTACATCTGTACTTCTTCTCCAAAGTAACACTTGTTCTGCTCCATATTTTTCTTTTGTTTCATCTTTGTTTAATCCTTGAAGTGCACCATAATGTCTTTCATTTAATCTCCAACTTTTCTTTACAGGTATATTTTCTTCTCCTAATTCTTCTAAAATATATTTTAATGTATCATTTGCTCTTTTTAAAACAGATGTATATGCTACATCAAAATTAAATCCTTTTTCTTTTAATACTTTACCTGCTTCTTTTGCTTCTTTTATTCCTTGTTCTGAAAGTTCAACATCTGTCCAACCTGTAAACCTATTTTCTAAATTCCACATGCTTTGTCCATGTCTTACTAATACTAATTTTATCATTTTAAATCCCTCCATTTTTTATTTTAATCATAGGTATACACCTATTTACTTTTTTGCAATATTTTTTGTATTTTTCTCCATATAGTGTATATAACCATTTTTCTTCAGTATTCTTTAAAATAATTGTCATATATACATATCCTAATACTGGAATTATAAGTAATATTAGATTATTTTCAACCATGATTACTCCTAAACATAATAGATAAAACGCACTATATATAGGATTTCTAACAATACTATATACTCCATCTGTTACAAGTTCATTTTTTTGTATATGTATATCTATCTTGCATTTAAAGTTTGCTCCATGCCACAATATAATTCCTAAAAAAATACAAGTTATCCCACATATCAACATTGGAATCTTAAGTATATTAAATTTCCAATCAATAAGAATACCCTTTTTTTCTAACATAACACCTATAATTGTTAAGATTACTTGTGGTAAAACAATTAATGGCCCTACTCCAAATAATGGTAAATGATCTTTCTTTTTAGTATTCATTTCAATCACTTCCTTTTTTAAATATTTTACATCTCATATCCATAACTTCAAAATATAATATCATATTGCAAATTTATTATTATATATAAAGTTTATCAAATTAATTTTAAATATACAAATTATAATTCAATTTAACTACTATTCAAAATTTATCTTATTCTAACAACTTCAAACTTACTCTTACATTTACCACAAATATATTTTTTTGCAAAATCCTTATTAATTCTCTGCCTATAGAATTCTTGTTTGCATCCTTTGCACACCACCCTATAATTATACTTCTGTCCTTCAGAATATTCTAAGTTACTCTTTTCATAATCTTTTTTCTTATCTCCAACTCTAGAAATATCATAACCATAAGTATTGTTTATTAATTTAGCATATTTTTTAAATTCTATACCATGATTATTACAATATGGTATACAATGTATAAATTCATGTATTATTGTGTTTTTTATAATATTATCCTCAAGTTCTAATACCCATTTACTAATCTCAATATGATGTCTATTAAACCTTTCATATCTTATAATCTTTTTTCTTCCTCTTTTAGTTATAGCCTTATACCTTTTATCAGGCTCTTCTTGTCTACAACATCCATATCTCTTATTATTTCTCTTAGAAATAGATATATCTATTTTCCCATAGTATTTTTCATCTAATATATCTATACCTACCATGTTCAATTCTTTTATACATTCTCTATATAATCTATTTAACTTTTCTTCCATCTTCTACCTTACATCAATTATACAACTCTATAATTATTTTTTCTAGAATCTTCTTTAAATATGCAAAAAGAACTAAACATTGTTTAAGTCTCTTTATCTCTAATCTTCTACCCCTTCTTCAAAGTTCTACTTTTTTAATTCAAAACGATATTTTTGAGAAATATTCGGATATTTATCTCGATCCACTTCTGACATAAACATCTCCAATGGTCGTACTACAAAATCAACTCCATTCATACATTCTGTTGGATATAATGGTTTGTATACCATCACTTCTTCTTTATTTTCAGTATGTCTTGCAATCCCAATAATTTCATACAGGTATAAGTTAGGTTCTTTTTTTAATTGTTCTTCAGTCATTGTTTCTCTCTTAAAATGTTGAACAATATCTCCTGTATTAAAATTTCTTTTCATAAATAATTCCTCCCTAAAATATTATTAATATAATATTATATTCCTAATAAATCAATGTCAAGAATGTATTAATCTTAACTTTTACATAATAACACCATTATAATATCTAATTTATATATAAATTTCTATTTAAATATCTATAGCAAGTGCAAATATTTCTCTATCAAATTCTATTCCAAATAATTGCTGACTTTTAATTTTTTTAGCTTTATCTGTTTGTATTCCACCAGATTCTTTAATCATATTACTCATTGATTTAACTAAAAAAACCACCAGATCCACAAGCTGCATCTATCACGACACCATTCTTAATACAACAAACTTTTTAGAGTGAATACAATTTAACATATATAATAAGAAAGGATTTGTAAGTGAATAGAATTTAAAGACATAAAAATAAGAGCCTTTTGGCTCTCATCATCTTTCCTCTTCAAACTGCTCGTGTTTACTAAAATTTTCTGAACATTTATTTTATCAGTTTCTTAACTTTTTCTGCGTATTCATTTGGATGATTAATACTTAAGTCTCCATGATAATAACCACTTAATATTTCTAATTCACTATTAATTAATTCATCATGTATTCTTTTTGCAGATTTAATCATAATTGGTCTTTCTTTACTTCCTACTATCACTATTGATTTTGATTTGTTAGTTTTTATATTCTTAAGATGATAATTGG
>ERZ773267.115-NODE-115-length-62261-cov-9.003488_pt1 | contig 62261 bp, 64 predicted proteins | sample MGYA00511959_ERZ773267 | MGnify/ENA primary metagenome ERZ773267 (study PRJEB29015, sample SAMEA2738165) | human oral metagenome | biome: human oral; feature: human-associated habitat; material: saliva | place: China | collected 2240 ...
CCGCCGAAGTGCGGGCAAAAAAGATGCGTCAAGATGGTTGTGCCGAATTTATCAGCGCTTCCTTAAACGGTCTCTCCAACGACCACGCGCTCAATCCCCGCCAGATCGCGGAGTTTCTTCGTCCGCACGATGCGCGGATGCGCCGCCATGAGTGCCGCGACGTTCGTTGCCTCATGGATGCCCACCTCAACGGCGATAACGCCGCCCTCCGTCAGGAGGTCAGGCGCATCCCGCAGGAGACGCCGATAGACGGCGAGCCCGTCTGCTCCGCCGTCAAGTGCGAGATGCGGCTCGTACGCCTTCACATCCTCCATCAGGGTTTTTACATCAGCAGACGGGATATACGGCGGATTGGACAGGATCATAGCGTAGCTGCGCCCAAGGAGCGGTGCAGTGAGGTCGCCCGTCAGTACCTCGATGCACTCCGTCAGCCCCAGTTCTGCCGCGTTCTCTGCGGCAACTGCTGCGGCAGCAGAAGAGATGTCCACGGCATCTGCGCGTGTCCCCTCCGTATGGTGCAGAACGGAGAGCGCGATTGCCCCCGTCCCCGTACCGATATCGGCAAAGCGCAGCTCTCCCGCTCCCGCCTCTGCGCGTGCACGGAGGGTATCCACGGCGAACTGCGCCAGAATCTCCGTATCGGGACGCGGGATGAGTGTATCGCGCGTGACGCGGAAGGACAGCCCCATGAACTCCCGTCTGCCCAGTATGTAGGCCATCGGGACATGCGCCCCGCGCTCCTTCACATAGCCGCGAAACGTCGCCAATTCCGCAGGCTCGAGCGGCTCGTCAAAATGGACATAGAGATACATGCGATCCCGACCGAGCACGGCAGCGAGCAGCACCTCAGCATCGAGGCGCGGTGTCTCCATGCCGCGCGTACGGAAAAAATCCGTCGTCCACGTCAGCAGTTCCTGTATCGTCCATACACGCTCCGCCATCAGTTCACCTGTTTCAGACGTTCCGCCTGATCGGCCGTAATCAGCCCCGCCAGCAGCTCATCCAGCTCGCCATCCATCACCGCATCAATTTTATAGAGCGTCAGTCCGATGCGGTGATCGGTCACGCGTCCCTGCGGGAAATTGTACGTGCGGATGCGTTCGCTGCGGTCGCCCGAGCCAACCTGACTGCGGCGGTCGGCCGCAACGGCATCTGCCTGCTCCTGCTGTGCACGGTCGTAAAGACGCGCCCGCAGCACCTTCATCGCCTTCTCGCGATTTTTCAGCTGGGATTTCTCGTCCTGACACTGGACGACGATGCCCGTCGGGAGATGCGTGATGCGGATCGCCGTCTCCGTACGGTTGACGTACTGCCCACCCGCGCCCGACGCACAGTAGGTGTCGATGCGCAGATCGTTCGGATCGATGGTCACCTCGACCTCCTCTGCCTCGGGCAGGACGGCGACGGTCACCGCCGAGGTGTGGATGCGCCCGCCGGACTCGGTGACGGGAATGCGCTGGACGCGATGCGTCCCGCTCTCATACTTGAGTTTACTGTATGCGCCGGCACCGCTGACGAGAAAGGTGATCTCCTTGAACCCGCCGATCTCCGTCGGATTGCTGCTGAGCACCTCGGTGCGCCAACCCTGTCGCTCGGCATAGCGTGCATACATGCGAAAGAGACTCGCAGCAAAAAGTGCCGCCTCCTCGCCGCCCACGCCGCCGCGAATCTCGACGATGACATTCTTATCGTCGTTCGGGTCGCGCGGCAGGAGGAGAATCGGCAACTCGGCGGCGAGACGGTCGCGCTCCGCCTCCGCCTCCGCGATCTCCTCCATGAGCATCGCCTTCATCTCGGCATCGGCCTCGGCGAGCATCTCCTTATCCTCATCAATGGTGGCCAGTGCCCGTCGGTAGGATTGGTACGCCTCGACGATCGGCGTGAGCGCCGCGTGCTCGCGCGTATAACGCTGCCACACCGCCATATCCGCCATCACGGATGGATCACTCAGCAGTGTTTCGAGCTCACGGTATTTATCTTCTACTGCAGCAAGTTTGCTTAGCACGTTGTCTCCTTCTGCTCATTCCGATAATTTCCGCTGCCCACAGGGATGTCCTCTGCCGGCAGCACGGCCTTCAGCGACTCGATCGCCACCTCGACCATCTCATCAGCGGGCGGGCGCGTCGTCAGGTACTGCAGCCACAGTCCGGGCGTAATGAGGATGTGTACGAGATGATTCTCACTGCGTCCCGCAAAGCGGATGATCTCATAGGAGACACCCGCCACGACGGGCAGGATCGCAAGGCGGCTCAGGATGCGCAGCCAGAGATCGGGCCAGCCGAAGAAGACGTGAAAGACGATGGCGACCACCATGACGATGAGCAGGAAATTCGTTCCGCAGCGCGGATGCAGGCGCGGAAACTTCTGTACATTCTCGACGGTCAGTGCCTCCCCTGCCTCGTAGCAGTGGATGGTCTTATGCTCTGCGCCGTGGTACTGGAAAACGCGGCGGATACCGCCCATGAACGAGATCCCCCAGATATAGAGGAGGAAGACCATGAGACGGATGCCGCCCTCAATGAGGTTGAACACGATGGGGTCGTCCGTATACGCTGCCGCGAGATGTGCCGCCCCGGTCGGGATAACGATAAAGAGGATGCTCGCAAGGACGAGGGCAAAGAGGATCGTCATGGCGATCTCCTTTTTCGTCATCTGCTCGTCCTCCTCACCTGCCGCCTGTGCGGAGAAGGAGAGGGCGCGCATCCCGATGATGAGGGACTCCACCATGATGACCGAGCCGCGAATGAGCGGCAGGTTGAGCACCGGATAGCGGTCGCGGATGGAGGAGACCATGCGCGTCTCGACGTCGATATCGCCATTTGGCAGGCGTACTGCCGTCGCCGTACGATGTGCGTCGCGCATCATCACGCCCTCGATGACCGCCTGCCCACCGACGGCAAGATCTGTAATTTTCTTTGGCATAGTTTTCCTTTGTCATATAAAAAAAGGCCATTGCACGATCTCTCGTACAATGGCCTCTTCCTCATTTTCGTGCGGTGAAGAGGCAAGGTGCAGTGCACCTCACCGCCGTCACTATTTCTTTGCGTAGCGCTTCTGGAACTTCTCGATGCGTCCGCCCGCCTGGACGTCACGCTGACGCCCCGTGAAGAACGGATGGCACTTCGAGCAGACATCGATACGCAGATCCTTCTTCGTCGAACCGGTCGTGAACGTATTGCCGCAGCCGCACGTCACCGTCGCCTCGAAGTACTCGGGATGAATGCCTTCTTTCATGTTGATACACCTCGTTTCTTTTGCCGGATACAAGCACGCTTATGTGCGCTTGGTTGAACTCGACTGTCTCGCCGAGAACGGGTGAAGGAATCACGACCCCATACGATGCCCGTCTGAGCAACCTTACGAACCCGTGATTTCTTACGCATGGAAACAAACGCCCTGCGTTCATTACCGCGCAAGTATAGCATAAAATAGGGGGATGCGCAAGTCCTACTCTAGCTTACTGAGGATGATGCGGGCCAGACGCGTTCCGAAGAAGAAATTCAAGATCCACTTGATGGAAACCGTAAAGTCCGCGTACTTTCCAGCAAGGCGGATAAGATGCACCACCATCCATGCGATCCACGCGAAAAGTCCGCTCGCCTTGAGATTAAAGCCAAGTACGGGCATTGGTCCGTTCATGACCGCCTCGCCCCTGCCGATGGTCGCCATCGCGCCGAGGTCATGATAGACGAATTTGCCGAGCTGGTCGGGCGTCTTCCCACCGATGAGTGCCATGAGGTTCGCCTTGATCTGCATCGCCTGCTGGGTCGCCACGGGGGCGACCGTCGGGAGCGGACGCTCTGTGCCATGTTGGAAGTTCGCGCAGTCACCAAGCGCAAAGACGCAGTCGCTGCCCTTTACGAGGAGATTCTCCTCGACGATGATGCGCCCCGCGCGATCCACCTCACCGCCGCAGTCCTTGATGAAGTCCTGCGCACGTACGCCTGCCGCCCAGATGACCGTCTTGGTGGGGATGACCTCACCGTCCTTGAGGACCAGATCGTTGCCGTCATACGCCGTCACCGCTGTATTGAGGCGGACATCGACCCCCTTTTTGCGCAGGACGTCAATGGTGTGCTGCTGCAGGTCGGGCGGCACCATCGGCAGAACGGAGCCCATCGCCTCAAGCAGTGTGACATGCACCTCAGAGAAGTCAATGTTATGGAACTCTTTCTTGAATACACCGATGAGCTCCATGATGGCGCCTGCCATCTCGATGCCCGTCGCACCGCCGCCGACGATGACGAAGTTGAGGTGCCGGCGGCGTTCCTCTGTACGCGCAGGATCGGTCTTCTTCGAGGCACGCTCGAACTCATGCACGATGTGCCCGCGCAAAGCAATTGCCTCCTGCAGCGTCTTCATGCCGTAGGAATTGCGCTCGACGCTCTCGTTTCCGAAGAAATTCGTCGTGCCGCCCGCCGCGAGGACAAGGTAGTCGTAAGCAATCTCGCCGTGATCCGTCAACAGGACGCGGCGCCCCTGATCGACGCCCGTCGCCTTTGCCATGAAGAAGTCCACATTGTTGTTGTGCTTGAAGAAGGCACGCGTCGGGTAGGCGATCTCAGCTGCCGAAAGCACCGCCGTGCTCACCTGATAGAGCAGCGGCTGAAACAGATGGTAGTTGTGACGGTCAACGAGCGTAATGTGTACGTTCTCCTTTGCCAGATCCTTGGCAAGGCGTACGCCGCCAAACCCCGCACCAACGATGACAACATGCTTCTGATCTGCCATGACAAATCCCCTTTTCAAAAGTGAAAAAAATCACATAGCCCAGCCACATCACATGCGCGAAGAGATTATGAGACGAATCCCCCCGTACTCATACGCACCATCATATCACATTTCCGGAGAAATTCAATAGGATTTTTTTCACAGAGCTCCGTCTTTATGTTTGCATCGCTCTGCGCATCCGCTGCTCGATGATGCGCAGTCGGATCATGAGGAGCACCGCGCCGACGACGATCCCGCCGATCAGCCCTGCCCAGTAGCCATACGGTCCGAGATCGGTATACTGAGCGAGCAGATAGCCGCTCGGCAGCCCAATCCCCCAGAAGGACAGAACGGCGAGCCAGAACGTCACTGTCACGTCCTTGTACCCGCGCAGCGCGCCCTGCAGCGGTGCATTGACGCAGTCGCTGAACTGCATGAGGAGCGCATAGAGGAGGAACACCTGCAGCAGCTCCTGGACGGCGGGATCCGTCGTGTAGAGCGCGGCGACCGTATCGCGCATGGCGGCGAGAACGAGTGCAACAATACCGACGAAGAGCAGTGTCAGTACGCGGCTGAGGCGGATGTAGGCGCGCGCACCGCTCTCGCGTCCACCGCCGATTTCATAGCCGACGAGAATCGTAATCGCCATGGAGACGGAGAGCGGCAGCATGTAGACGATGGTGGTGAAGTTCATCGCCGCCTGATGCGCCGCGAGCACCGTCGTCCCGTACGCCGCCATCAAAAGGCCGACCGCACCGAAGATGCTCTGCTCGCAGAATACCGTCAGCCCGATGGGGACGCAGATGGCAAGCAGCGCCCGCCATGTTTCGAGCGCAGGGCGCGGCAGATGTGAAAAGACGCGATAACGACGGAACTGCGCCATGCGCAGTGTGACGACGATGTTGAGGACGAGATTGACACAGTAACTCAGTGCCGCCCCCAGTCCTGCACCGGCTCCGCCAAAGGCAGGGACGCCGCACGCACCGTACATAAAGACGTAGTTGAGGACGATATTGAGCGGTACGGTCGTCATGGTGATGCGCATGGTCAGGCGCGTCCGCCCATGCGCATCGATGAGGTTGCGCAGGACGCTCGCCATCGCGATAGGAATGACCCCCCAGCCGATGTAGGAAAGATAGCGCAGGGTGATCCCCTCCACCACGGGTTCGAGCGCGAGTGCGTGCACGAGGTGAGGAACGGTCAATGCGCCGATTGCATAGAGCAGTACAGCAAGGAGCGTCGCCCAGCAGAAGCTCTGCTGAACGACGCTCCGAATCTCACGCGTGTGCCCTGCTCCGTAGTGCTGTGCAATGACCGGAGTGAGCCCCGAGATCAGTCCGATGAATGCACCGAATACGGGGAAGAAGATGCTCGCGCCGACGGCAACGCCCGCGAGATCCTCCTTGCTGATGTGTCCCGCCATGACCGTATTGAAGAATCCCGGCGCCATGAGGGAAATCTGCGTGATCAGAATGGGAAAGAGCACGATGAAAAACTGCCGTGCACGTGCCGGATAGCCGTGAACCTCCTTCAAGGTCTCCCTCCCCCTGTCGTTAAGGAATCACTGATAAAATAAGGTCTGCCAGATTGGCGTAGATTTTTTGTCCGATTGAGGCAGCAAACCGGACGCATAGCGAGGGCTATGTGGAGGATTTGCTAACGAAAAGCGGGCGAAAAAGATGCGTCAAGATGGTTGTGCCGAATTTATCAGTGCTTCCTTAATTATCCAAAATAGTCTGCAATCCCGTCCGCAATGCCGCGCGCGATATTTTTGACGCCCTCCTCACTGTTCATCATGCGTTCCTCATCTGCGTTCGAGATAAAGGAGATCTCCACGAGTGTGGCGGGCATATCCGTATGCTTCACGACGTAGAAATTACAGGTCTGCGTGCCGCGGTCGAGTGTCCCGATGGCGTCGATGAGCGCCAGACGCACACTGTCAGCAAGACGTTTGGATTTCTCCGATGCCTTTGCATAGTAGTACGCCGTCGTCCCCTTGACCTCGCGATTGGTAAACGCATCAGCGTGAATCGAAAGGAAGATATCCGCATTCGCGCGATTTGCGATCTCGCAGCGTGCTTCCAGTTCCTCGACTGCCGTGGCATTTGCCCCCTTGTCAGAGACTTCCGTATCCGTCGTGCGCGTGAGCACGACCGTTGCGCCCTCTGCCTCAAGGAGACGCTTCAGCTCACGGCTGACACGCATCGTCACATTCTTCTCCATGACCCCCGTCGGGCCAATCGCGCCCGAGTCGCTGCCCCCATGGCCGGGGTCAATGGCGATCTTCTTCCCCTTGAGGCCGATGATGTCGGAGATGTCATGTCCGACATCGTCGCCCGCAGGATCGCCATCCCGTTGATCTGAGGGAGGCGTCGTCTTGGGGGGCGGTGCCGGTTGCGCCGGTTTGGTCGGCTGCTGCGTCGGAGCAGGCTTTGCAGGCGGTGCCTTCGCCCCCGCCGCGACCTTCGGTGTTCGGCCAAAGTCTAGGACGATGCGCGGCTTCCCACCATCAAGGGAGAATACCTTCCAGCCGTTCTTCCCAACGGTCGTATCCACCACGATGCGCACCGTCTTCTCATCGAACTGTGCGGCGCGAACCCCCGAAACGAGGGGCGAATCCACCTGGACATTTTTCTTCGCCTCCGGCATGATCCACGCATTTTGAACATCCAGTACGACGCGTGTCGGGTTTGCGAGGACGAACTGCCGATAGGTGACGGGATGATCGGAGTCCACCACGATGCGGACATTCCCATCGGTACGTCCGATGCGGATGCCCGTGATCTTTGCCATGTCCTTCGTCCGGTCGCTGAACGCAGCATCTGCTGTCCCTGCGGGAAGGAGGACGCCAAGCATCCCGATGAGAAGTGCGGCAGCCAGTAAAAATATGCGGCGCAAGCGTATACCCCCTAACGGAAGTTTGACCATCCCCACGGACAGACTTCCAAAAAGCCTGCGAAGAGCTTGGGCAGCACCGCTCGATTCAGCGATTCCTTCCAGCAGCTTCACAGGCTCTCCCATTGTCCCTCTGCGGCAGTGCCGATTCACGCAGCACTGCATCTTCATCGGTGTATTATTGTTCCGGTGCTCCACCGGGGACAGGACTTTCCTCTGCCTCACCCGGCACAGGAGTATTTCGACGTGCCGCTGCACGGCGCGGCGCACCCTCATACATGATCTGCGTGATCTGCGCCGCACGGTCAGGCTCGAACTCCGTCAGCACCTTCGCCGCATTTCCTTCGTCCATACGCTGAAGAATGGCAATGCAGAGATTGATGTCGAGCGACTCCATGACCTTGGCAGCATCCGCAGGCTTCATATCATTGTAGAGACGTGCAAGCTTCGTGATGCGCTTCTTTTCCGCCGTCTCACGTTCCTTCTGCTGCTTTTCGATTTCCTCTTTGGTGATCTTGACGCTCTCCGGTACCTTCTTTGGCTTCGTTGCCGTGCTCGTCGTCGACGTCGATGCAGACGAGGACTGCGAGCTTTCCTCCTCGTTCTCCGCCGGCGGCACAAAGTACTCACCGACCACAGGCAGCTCATGGAGTTTATACTCCTCGTTGAGCTCCTTCGTATCAAAGAGACGGAGATAGACGCCGAGAGCAAATCCGCCTACAATCAGCACGAGAATTAAGATCAGCACCAATAGGATCTTCAGTTTCTTCCGCATGGATTTCCTGCCCTCTTTCTCTTCCCCTTATCCTGCCTATCTCATCCGATTAGCGGTATATATCGAGGACGCGGTTCACATAATCCTGCGTCTCCGCATACGGAGGTACGCCGCCGTATGCCTTTACCGCATTTGACCCTGCGTTGTAGGCGGCAACCGCCTTCTTCACATCCCCGCCGAAGGTGTTCATCAGCTCGCTCAGATACTTCGCGCCGCCCTCGACGTTGCCCTCCGCACTGTACGGGTCAACCCCGAGCCCGGCGGCTGTCTCCGGCATAAGCTGCATGACGCCGACCGCGCCCGCAGGAGAGACGGCATCCTGATGTCCGCCCGACTCGACCTCGGCGACGGCCGAAACGAGTTTGGGGTCAACGTGGTACTTCTGTGCCGCCTGATGAATCATCTGCGTGAGGTCGGGATTGGCCAGTTCCGCCTTTCCTGCCTTCTCCGCGTGCGTCGGTGATGCAACGGGCTTTGTTCCGTCAACGCGCTGTGCGGCATGTGCCTTGGACGCTGCGGCAGCCGTGTTCTTGTCGATCTCCTGCTGGAGTTTTGAAGCAAAATCCAACCCTGGGAGATTCTGCTGCTTGAGGTTGAACTCTCCCTCGATCTCGGCGATGCGCGCCTGTATTTGCTGAATTCCCGAAAGATCTATCATACGGCTTCCTCCCATTCCCTATTGCGCATGCTCAGCTGCAGGCCGATCTCATCGAGCATTTTCTGCTCCTCCCGCAGTGCCTCCGCCTTGTACTCGGCAAGGCGTTTTTCCCTCAACTTCTCAATGCTCTTGAGCGCGCTCATCTGCTCCATCAGTACTTTCAGTGCTTTCTGGCGCACGGCGTTCGCCCGCAGGATCACCTGTTGCTGATCTTCGATCTGCTGACGTTTCCACCCGAAAAATTGGTTAAAACTCATGAGTCGACCGATCTTGATGTGCGTGCCTTCCTTGGAGATCTCCTCGTAGTCACGCTGTCCCTGTGCCATCTCCTCGAGCAGCTGCCGCTGATAGGCACGTTCCTCCTCAAGTGCTCGCACGGCTTTGGCAAAGGCGACCTCCGCCTCTTCCTTCTTCATGCGCGTCACCTTGAGCAGGGTCTCGAGCTGAAAGCGAAATTTTTTCATGATGCCGCCTCATTTGCGGACGTTTCTTTCCCCGTCAGGCCGATGAGCTGCTGCTCCGTCTCTGCGTAGGAGGTCACCTCGTAGATGCCCTGACAGAGGAAGTCGTTGATGCCGTCGATCTTCTGGATTGCGGCGTCGATCTTCGGGCTGGAGCCCTTGACGTACGCACCGATGTGGATGAGATCCTCTGCTTCCTGATAGACGGCCATGAGTTGACGCATCTCCTGCGCTGCTTCGAGATGATTCTTTGCGACGACCTCATACATGACACGACTGACGCTGCTGAGTACGTCGATGGCAGGAAAATGGTTCTGCGCGGCAATCCGCCGCGAGAGGACGATATGCCCATCTAGGATCGAACGCACCGCATCAGCGATCGGCTCATTCATATCGTCGCCGTCGACCAACACGGTGTAGATGCCCGTAATTGATCCCTTTTCGCTCGTGCCCGCGCGCTCTAGGAGACGCGGCAACATGGCGAAGACCGACGGCGTATAGCCGCGCGTCGCAGGCGGCTCGCCGATGGTGAGCCCGACCTCGCGCTGCGCCATCGCAAAGCGTGTTACGGAGTCCATCATGAGCACTACCTTGCGCCCCTGATCGCGGAAGTACTCCGCAATCGCCGTTCCCGTCATGGCTCCCTTGATGCGGACGAGTGCCGGCTGGTCGGAGGTGGCAACGACGACCACGGAACGTTTCAGCCCCTCCTCGCCGAGATCGCGCTCAATGAAATCGCGCACCTCGCGTCCGCGCTCTCCGACGAGCGTGATGACGCTGATGTCCGCCTCCGTATTACGTGCAATCATGGAGAGCAGCGTGGACTTGCCAACGCCGGAGCCCGCCATGATGCCGATACGCTGTCCGTCCCCCATCGTGATGAGCCCATCAATCGCGCGAACACCGACGTAGAGGTTGTCATGGATGCGCGGCCGCGTCAGTGGGGGCGGGGGCGGCGCCTGCAGGGGATACTCCTCCTTGGCGAGGATGGGACCCTTGCCGTCGATCGGATTGCCGAGTCCGTCAAGCACACGCCCAAGCAACTCCATACCGACCTTCACGCGGAGCTGACGCCCCGTTGCGACAACCTCGCAGCCGGGACCGATGCCCTGCATCTCACCGACCGGCATAAGGAGAACGCTCCCCTCGCGAAAGCCAACAACCTCCGCCGGCACGGGCGGCATCCCTGCAAAGTGAGAGCTTACATAGCAGAGCTCACCGACCGTTACCGTCGGTCCCTGCGATTCGATGACCAGCCCGATGATCTGCGTCACCTTGCCCGTCAGCTTCATCGGCGAAGCAGCACGGAGCGCATCCTTGAACTTATGGATATTTATGGAAAATGGGGGATTCCCCCCCGTTTCACTCGTATTCATAGCATAACTTCCCGCACCGCTTTTTTCAGCTGTTCGATCTGTGTCTGCAGACGTGCATCAACGCTGCCGTTCGGCGTCTCCACCAGGCAGTCGCCCGGCTTCAGGCTCTCATCGGACGTGATCGAGAGGCTGCTGTCCCCCGCTGTCACAATGCCGCGCAGTTCATCGCGTGCCATCAGCACAAAGTCATAGCTGTCCGGCGGAACGTGGACGACAATCTCTTTCTGATCCTTGACGCGCTCAATGGCATCGCGCACGATGGGCAAAACCATCTGCGGTACATCGATGAAGTGCTGCGGAAGAACGCGCTCCACGGCGGTCATCGCAATCGAAACGATGACCTCCTCCGCCTGCATAAGGTAGTCACGCATCGCGTCATGCGCATCGCGCAGGGTCTTCTCCGCCTTCGCATTGGTCTGGCGGATGAAATCCTCCATCTCCTCGCGTACGGCGGCCTCGCCTGCCTCTCTGCCGGCGGCAAATCCCTCGTCGTGCCCTGCCTGACGCGCTTCCTCGCGCTCCTTTTCAATCTGTTCTTTCGCCTCGCTGAGAAGTCGCTCCCGCTCCTGTTCGATTTCACCGCGGCGCACGGCAATCTCCATGTCCAGCTCTTCGCTGCGGACATCAATCGCGTGTTCACGCTCCTCGATGCGCGAGAGTAGGAACTGGACGGTCTCCTCGCTGACACCGTCCTCCATGCCGTCTGCGGACGGCGGAACGGAGGGGGCGGGGACGTCGATGAGATGCGGGTTCTCCTCCCAGATGGCGGCCTTGATAACTCTAGACAATCATCTCGTCTCCCTTGCCGCGCGAAATCACAATCTCGCCCTTGTCCTCGAGCACGCGGATGACGGCGACAACCTTCTGTTGTGCCTCCTCCACGTCGCGGATCTTGACCGGGCCCATGAACTCGATCTCCTCGCGCAGCATATCTGCCGCACGCGTCGACATATTCTTGTAGACTTTCTCTGCAACTTCCTGCGGCGTCGCCTTGAGCGCGAGGGAGAGATCCTTGGTCTCGACCTGACGCAGGACAAGCTGCAGGGAGCGATCGTCGATCTGGACGATGTCCTCGAACACGAACATGAGTTTTTTGATCTCTTCGGCAAGCTCGGGGTTGTCGACCTCGAGGGTCTCGACAATCGCCTTCTCCGTCGTACGATCGACGCGGTTGAGCACCTCGACAATCGCCTTGATGCCGCCCGCCGATGTAAAGTCCTGTGTTACCATGGACGACAGCTTCCGTTCCAGCACGCGCTCGACCTCGCGGATGGAGTCCGGCGAGGTGCGATCCATCGTCGCGATACGCTTCGTGACCTCGACCTGCGACTCCGGAGGCAATGCCCCGAGAACAATCGCCGCCTGATCCGGTTCCAGATACGCCATGATGAGGGCGATGGTCTGGGGATGCTCGTTCTGGATAAAGTTGATGAGCTGTGCCGGGTCGGTCTTGCGCAGGAAGTCGAACGGACGCACCTGCAGACTCGTCGTGAGACGGTTGATGATCTCGAGTGCCTTGTCGGGACCGAGGGCCTTTTCCAGGACGTTCTGCGCATACTGCAGACCGCCCGAAGAGATGTAGTCCTGTGCCATGCACATGGAGTAAAACTCCGAGATGACCTCCGCCTTGAGGGCGGACGAGACCTGCTTCTGATTGGCGATCTCCAGCGTCAGCTGCTCGATTTCGTCGTCGTCCATGTGCTGAAACAGCTTCGCGGAGTACTCAGGACCAATGGCGATAAAGAGGATCGCCGCCTTCTGCTGGTTGGTCAGATCACCGCTGCCATATAGATCCGGCATGGTTACTCCTCCTCCGTAAGCCAAGTCTTGACCAGGAGCGCAACCTCCTCAGGCTTGCTGTCGATGAGCGCAAGAAGCGCGAGTTTCTCGTTCATCTGTTGCTGCTCCTCCTCAGAGAGATCCTCTTCCTCGACCTCGCCGGCAGCGATTGCAGCGGCGCGCTCCTCGGCAAGGCGCTCTTCTTCGAGACGCTTTGCCTCCTCGGCAGCCTCGCGCTCGAGACGCTTCTTACGGCGATACATGAGAATCGCGGCAACGATGAGTGCGATGATGAGAAGAACGGCGCCGACCTGCATGTAGAAGATGCGGTCCTGACGATCCTTCTCTGCCTGCAGCTCTGCCGCACGGCGGTCTGCCGCCTCCGTGCTGAACGGCAGCGGTTCAACGGAGATCGTATCGCCGCGCGTCTGATTGATGCCTGCCGCGCTGCTCACCGTGCGCAGGATGCTCTCCTGCTGCGGCTGCGTTACATCGTCATTGACAAGAACAGCAACCGTCATACGGCGGATCGAGCCCGGGGAGGCGATTACATGCTGACGTTCCTCGTTGATCTCATAGTTCTTCGTGGATTCTTTTTTCTCGTAGGCAGCGTTCGCATTCGACTCCTGCTCGACATAGCCCGGAACGTTGCTCTGCACGCCCGCAGGGCCGCCGGGATTCGTCGAGCTACCGTTGTAGCTCTCGGAGATGTCCTGCTGGCTGCGGATGATGCCTGCATCATCCACCACAGGGGTAAAGGTCTGACGATCCGTCAAGCGGTCGTCAAAATCCAGCTCCACGCTGACGCGGGCAAATGCACGCCCTTCCCCAAGCGTCTGATCGAGCAGGGTCTGTACCTTTTTCTCGATGTTGTCCTGCACCTTGCGCGTCATCTCAAGCTGAGTGATGGTCTTGGCGCCAAGCCCCTTCTCATCCTGATCGTCGGGATCATTCAGGATCTTGCCCGTATCGTCGACGATTGTGATGTTCTCCGGGGTCAGGCCCTTGATGCTGTGTGCCGCAAGGTTGACAATACCTTTGATTTCCTTTTTCGTCAGCTCTGCATGCGGCTTCAAGCGCAGCATAATGGAAGCCGTCGCCGGCTTCTCCTCTTTTTTGTAAAGGCTGTCCTCGGGCAACACGATGTGAACACGCGCCTTATCGACTGCCTCGATCTGCTCGATGGTCCGCGTCAGCTCGCCCTGCAGTGCCTGCAGATAGTTGACGCGGTTCTGAAACTCGGTCACGCCGAGTTTGCTGTCATCGAAGATCTCGAATCCCTTGTTCCCGTGCGGAAGTCCCTGTACGGCAAGGTTGAGGCGTGCCTCATGCACATTCGCCGTCGGAACGAGAATCGTCGTGCCCGACTTATTCTCCTGTATTTCATAGCTGATCTTCGATTCGCGCAGCTGATTCGCGACCTCGCCCGCATCTTTGGTCTCCATGTCGGTAAACAGCGGAACCATATCGGGCTTGCTGCCGTACCAGAAACTAAGGCCGAAGATCAGTACGAGAATTGCGAGTGCCGAGCCGAGCATGATGTAGCGCTGCCGCTTGTCAAAGCGTTTCCACAAGGCAAGGCTGCGCTCTTTCCACTCTCCCATAATCTCTTTCCCTTCAAGTCACCGCGGTTGTGCTTCCCCGCGAGGGTGCAAACAGAACGGCAGTTTCAGTTATACCTGCATCCGCATGATTTCCTGATAGGCAGAAACGGCACGATTGCGCATCTGCAAGGTAAGCTGCAGGGCAATTTCAGCCTTCTGCCCCGCCACGATAACCTGAGAAACATCTTCTACCTCGCCTGCAGCGAGCAGTTTCGTCTGCTCCTCTGATGCAAGCTGAAGATGATTGACTTCGGAGAGGGCATCTTTTAGATAGGTGCCGAAATCTTTACGTTGGGATTTGTCGATGGTCTCGCCCAGATGGCTGGGTGCACGCATCGTTACAGGAGTCATTTGCAGTGCTTGTACTTCCATAATGGATCCCCCTTACAATGTGTGCATCAGTTTCCGTTACCGATGCGGAGAGCCGCATTGACCATGGACTTCGCGGCGTTGATCGTCGTCGTATTTGCCTCGTAGCCGCGCGATGCCGAGATCATGTCGACCATCTCGGCGACGATGTTGACGTTTGGGCGCTCCACGTAGCCGTCTGCGTTCGCATCCGGATGTCCCGGCTCATAGACCAGAGGCCCCTGTGTGTTGTCTGCGCGAATGCCGACGGCACGTACGCCGTCGCCGGGGCGCATGCGGTTCGATGCACGTGCCAGAAAGGATTCAAAGCCGATGCCATGACCTTTCTCACGCGGCTGAAACACCACATAGCGACGGTGATAGGCACCCCCGCCCTGTGTCCGCGTCGTATTCGCATTCGCGATATTGTTGGAGATCACGTCCATGCGAAGGCGTTCCGCTGTAAGCCCGGACGCCGCCGTATCAATTCCCAAAAACATTCCCATATCGTGCCCTCCGATCAGCCCTGACCACTGGTGATGACACTCTTCATCCTACTGATGTGCCCCCCCAGCTGATTGGCAAGTACATTGTAATAAAGCTGGTTCTTTGCGACCTCCGCCATCTCAACGTCAATGTCGACATTGTTGCCGTCCAGGCGCATATTGGTCGTATTCTCCTGCTCGATAACCCCGTGTGCCTTCCCGCGATACGCTAGCGGAAGGTGGCGGTCGTGCGTACGTACGACCGGCATCAGCGGATCGTCCTCCAGCCCCAATTCCTTTTTCAGCAGATCCTCAAAGCGGACATGACTCCGCTTGAAGTTCGGTGTATTCACGTTGGCGATGTTGTTGCTGAGCACCTCATGGCGAAGCGTCGATGCTGCCATGGCACGGCTGCTGACATCGATCACCGAGGTATTGACCACCTGCTCCAGCATGAAACGTCACATTCCTTTCCCCGATTCTTTACGCACACAAAAATCGACATACGTAATAGATATATATTTAGTTCTACGTCCCCATAAAAAATCCTTTTGATTCTGCCTTTTTTTCTTAAAAAATGATAAGGTTTTTCGTCATCGCGTTATCCTTCGGCTCGCAGAGAGGGCTGCGCGCCAACGTGGAGGCTCTTGACCAGGATATCGACCTCGTGGACGACCATGCCCGTCATGCGCTCGATCTCCGTCTGCAGACGGCGGCGCAGCGCGACCATGGTCTCCTTGATGGCGTGCCCGTAGGCGAAGACAACCTCCAATGAGACCGTGATGCCAAGATCGTCGTCCCCGTTCACGATGTGACGAACGCGCGTCCCGCCGACACGGTACACCTCATCGAACTGCTCGGCGGCAATACGTACGATGTTCTTGATGACCGAGTCGTCGATGATGAGTTTTCCATAGTAGCTGAATACAGGGCGTACGATGGAGCGCTCCCCGAGCTTGCGCCGCTTCGATGAGGAGGTCTTGAAAAAGCTCTTGATCGGGTCGATGAGATAGCCCGAAAAATGCGGCTTCAGTTCAATGCTCGGCACGGGAACAATGTGTTCGCCACGCTTCAGGCGGTGATACTGGGCGATCTCCATATCCTTCTTAGAGGCGACGTCCTCAATGCGGATAATCTTTCCGACCGGACCGATGCCAAGCGCCTTCGCGATCTTCTGCACCATATTCTCCGAGGTGCCAAGGATCAGGATGCGGCGTGGTGCACACTCCTCGATCGCGCGGCGTACGTCGGCAGCATGTCCCGGAAGGACGAAAATCGCACGCCGCACCGCCATGATGCGGTTCTTTTCCTTCTTTGCCGATGTGCCGCCGACCACTTTCCCATCTTTGATGAGGATGCCGTCGTCAATGATGGCATCTGCGCCATTTTTTCGGGCAACCCACAGTGCGCGGTGACTTTTTCCCGTTCCACTCGGGCCGACAAGGGCAATTACGTCCATTGTGTCCCTCCTCTTTTTACGGTATCCTCACGTATGCTGCGGCGGACGATAGAAATTTTCCGCATAGACATCCTCGATCGTGAACTGACCGATCTCCTCTGTTCCGCGTCCGGGAAAGCCGCGGTAATCCGAGCCGCCCGATACGAGAAGTCCGTGCTGCTGCGCCACATCCAGATAGTGCTGCGTATCCTGCCGATCGTAGGTGGGATAAAACGCCTCAATCCCCTGAAGCCCCTGTGCAGCGAGCGTCATGATGACCGTCTCATCACCGACCGCCTTGGGGTTTGCGAGAACGGGGATCCCGCCCGCCCCGCGGATGAGACTGATGAGTTCCTCGGCAGAGACGCGGAAATGCGGCACATAGGCAGGCTGACCGCGCTTCAGCAGCTGATCGAAGCAGGCGCGGACAGAGTCAAAGTAGCCCTTTTTCACCAGCACGCGTGCAACGTGGGAGCGTCCGATTGCCTTGCACATCCCCTCATCCGTCAGCACCTCAGTCTCACCGATCTCGTAGCCGAGTCCCCGCAGGAGCTCCACGATCTCCGTGAAGCGCGTCCATCGTGCCTCGCTGATCTCCTCGAGTTTTTCCTGCAGATCCGCATTGTAGATATCGATGTTGTAGCCCAAAATGTGAACATCATGTCCGCCATCGCCCGTACTGAATCCCACTCCGGGGATCAGCCGCAGGCTGCCGGAGGAAATGTGTCCGCTCTCATACAGCTCCGTCACACCCTCAACCGAGTCGTGATCTGTAATGGAGATGTAGCGCAGCCCCGCAGCCTTTGCCGCTTCCATGATCTCCTCCGGCGTATTTCTGCCGTCGGAGAAGGTCGTATGGATATGCAAATCGCTTGGCATATATCTTCTCCTTGACTCCCTATTCCGCTTCGCGCAGCAGAAGCGACTCAATCGATGCAGGGCGCTGCCCCGCAGGATCGATATCCACGATGACCGCCGCGTATTCCGCAGGACCTTCTGCCATATCAAACCGCACAGGCATCCCCGTACGGAACTTCTGAATGACGAGATCCGTGCGCACGCCGAGTACCGAATTCTGCGCCCCGACCATGCCGAGATCGGTGATGTACGCCGTCCCGCCCGGCAGGATACGTGCATCTGCCGTCTGAACATGCGTATGCGTGCCGACAACAATGTCCGCTCGGCCGTCCAGATAATGCGCCATCGCGAGTTTCTCCGACGTGGTCTCCGCGTGAAAATCCAGGACGATGATATCCACCTGATCCTCCAGTGCCGCAAGAATCTCATCCGCCTTCTGGAAGGGACAATCCATCGGCGGCATAAACGACCGCCCCGAGAGATTCATCACGCCGATGCTTGCCGTCTTGGCAGGGAAAACACAGAAGCCTTTTCCCGGCGCTCCCTCAGGATAGTTTGCTGGACGGATGAGAAACGGCTCATCATCGACGAAGGAAAAAACTTCCTTTTTATCCCAAACGTGATTGCCCGAGGTTACAATATCAGCTCCGCCTGCATAGAGCTCATCGAGTGCCTTGCGCGTATAGCCCTTGCCGCCGGCCGAATTCTCCCCATTGACAATGACGACATCAATGCCGCGCTCCGCGCACAGACGCGGCGTAAAAGTGCGAAAGGCACGCCGTCCCGCGTGTCCGACAACATCACCGACGATCAGTATGCGCACGGCGTCCCCTCCTTTCATGCTCCATCAGCGGTTATAGACCACAACTTGGTCGCGCTCCCGAATCCCAACGAGACGATCACGTAGCGGCATCTCGCGTACGGCGGTCAGCATACGATCAAGCGCATCATGCTGCATCTGTCGAAACTCCGCATCGGGCACGTCCGCCCCATGCGCATCCACGAGCAGTGCCTCTCCAAAGCGATCGGTCAAAAGCTGGACCGTAAGCCCAATCTCCCGCTCCGTCACCTCATCCATCCGCCGTGCGAGATGCAGCATCATGAGCCCCTCATGGTGCTCGTAGGTGAACTCCATCTCGCTCGCCATGCCGCCCTCAAGTCCCTGATAGGTCTCAATGCTCTCAGCGAGAAATTCGGCAAACGCCTCCATCTCATCCTCCGACACCGTCCCCCGCAGGACAAAGTCCATCGTCAGAAGACCGCTGTGTGGCTCGTAGGACACCGCCTGAATCTCAGGGAAGCAGACGAGAACGGACGCGAGCAGCTGAACCCCCGGGCGCGCCTGCTCCGTCCGATGCCGCACCGCGCGCGTTCCTCCAAAATGTCTGCGCAGAAAGTCAAACATATCCGCCATCTCCATGATCGAGAGCGTATCCATGGAGCAGGAACGGCGAGCGGGCACGTCCCCGCGCCCGCTCATAGAGGTCATCCCTACTTGGCATAGTCCACAACACGTGTCTCACGGATCACTGTTGCCTTGATCTGCCCCGGATACTCGAGATCGCCCTCGATCTTCTTTACAATATCATGTACGAGAACTGCCGCTCCCGCATCATCCACCTTGTCCGGCTTTACCATCACGCGAATCTCGCGCCCCGCCTGGATAGCAAAGCAACGCTCTACGCCGTCAAACGACTCCGCAATTTCTTCCAGCGCCTTGAGTCGCTTAATGTAGGACTCGAGGCTCTCACGCCGTGCGCCGGGACGTGCCGCCGAGACGGCATCTGCTGCTGCGACGAGCACAGCCTCCACCGTTGTCGCCTCCTCATCGCCGTGATGGGATGCAATGATGTTGATGACTTCCTTCGTCTCACGGTACTTGCGCGCGAGATCAGCACCCACGGTGACGTGCGGCCCCTCGATCTCATGGCTGACCGCCTTGCCGATGTCATGGAGGAGGCCGCCGCGCTTCGCGAGCATGACGTCGCAGTCCAGCTCCGCCGCCATCAGCCCCGCGAGATGCGCGACCTCGATGGAGTGCGCCAGCACGTTCTGTCCGTAGCTCGTACGATAGCGCATCCGCCCCAACAGACGTACCAGCTCGGGATGAATACCGTGCACGCCCGTCTCGAACGTCGCCTGCTCCCCCGCTTCCTTGATGCGCTGATCAACCTCGCGGCGTGCCTTCTCGATCATCTCTTCGATGCGTGCCGGATGAATGCGTCCATCCTGAATCAGCTTTTCGAGCGCGATCCGCGCCACCTCGCGGCGTACGGGATCAAAGCCCGAAAGAATGACCGCCTCGGGCGTATCGTCGATGATAAGGTCGATGCCCGTCAGCGTCTCCAATGTGCGGATGTTGCGCCCCTCGCGCCCGATGATGCGGCCCTTCATCTCATCGTTTGGCAGAGCAACGACCGAGACCGTCGTCTCCGCCACGTGATCGGCGGCACAGCGCTGGATGGCGACACTCAGAATCTCACGTGCTGCCTTGTCCGCCTCGTCCTTCGTCTGTTGGACATATTCTTTAATCTTGCGTGCCTTTTCATGCTTCAGCTCTTCCTCCGCCTCTGCCATGAGCACGGTGCGTGCCTCCTCGGAGGACAACCCCGAGATGCGCTCGAGCTCCTGCCGCTGGCTATCATAGAGAGCGCTGACCTCTGCCTGCGTCTTGTCGATGCGTGCCTCCTTACGTGCGAGCCCTTCCTCCTTCTTCTCGATGGATTCCAGCTTGCGGTCGAGGTTCTCCTCCTTCTGAATCGTACGACGCTCCATGCGCTGCAGTTCACTGCGGCGTTCCTTCGTGTCACGCTCAAAGTCCTGCCGCTGCCGCTGGATCTCCTCCTTAGCTTCGAGCAGTACTTCCTTCCGCTTCGTCTCCGCCGCCTTCCCAGCCTCGTCGACAATGCGTCTTGCTTCACTTTCGGCTGATCCTATCTGTGCCTCTGCCGCACGCTTGCGCGCCGTATAGCCGGCTGCAGCGCCAACGCCAATGGCGATAATTATCATGAGTATTTCCGTAAAGATAACGGCCACCTCCTCGTTCATAAATAAGCGCATATTCTTATATATTTTAATGTTTTTTGCGTATGGTGTCAAGAATGACGCTCCCTCTGCGCACGCAGAAGAAAAAAGTCCTACCCTCGTAAAACCTGCTCTGCGCTTACGGCGACGCACTTCTTTCCGTCTGGACTGGACAGAAATATTTTCATCCGATATAATATGTTCATTGGTTCATACGTTAGGAGGAATTATGAATAAGAAAAAATTGATGCGAAGCAGTGTCGCACTTGCTCTCTCCATCTCCATGGCGAGCGGCACTACCCTCAGCACCCCGGCGGTGGCCGAGGCAAGCACGGGCAACATCATCGGTGCGATCGTCGGCGGTATTGCGGCGTCTGCAGAAATGAACAAAGAGATCAAGTACTACAACACAACCGAGGAAGGGCGTCAAGCACTGAACAATCAGCTGCGCGAAAAGTATGGGGTCAATGACGACTACGCGCTCAACAATCAGCTCGACCGCATCTTCACCAATCTGACGGCGGCGATCGGTTCGCAGGATGCGACCATCTACGACCGTCCGTATCTCTATTTCATCAACAATGAGGACAGCTTTAACGCATTTTGTACACTCGGACATAATATGAGTGTCAATACGGGGCTTTACAACTACCTCAATAACGAGGATGAGATCGCCGTTGTCCTCGCCCATGAGATGGGGCACGGGCAGAAGGATCACCCCGCAAAGGGTATGAAGCGTTCGCTCGGTCCCGCGATTCTTGCGAGTGCAACGGGTACGGTGCTCGGTGCAATTGCCGCCAATATATGGAACGGTCAAGGTCTCACCAAACCAATGGAGTGGGAGGCAGATAACCTCGCCTTTGACTACATCTCGCGTTCCCCCTATAACCCGGGGGCAACGGCGGCGGTATGGCAGCGTGTCATCGACATGGACGGCAACAACTCCGCCAATGTCGTCTCCATCATGTCCGGTGCCGCCGATCATCCGTCAAATGCCTCGCGCCGTGACAACTACGCCAAGAAGCTGACCGAGATGAGCGGCGGCAAGGTCACGGTGAATAACGGCACCGTCTACATTAACAAGAAGGAGTTCGTGACGCCCGCCCCTGCCAACGGTATGACCTCAGCCGAGCGCGCCTACTTCGTCATGGGCAACCTCGCGGCAGCCTATAAGAATGGGCATGCTGCTGCAGATGCGTATATGGACGGCTCCACAGTCATGCTCGGCGCACAGCCCATCATCACAGCGGTGGAGGGCGACCGCAGTGCAGCAGACATGGCAAATCAGCTGAATAAGATCAAGTAAGAGGAGTACAAAAAAAACGAGGATTGTCACATCGGCAATCCTCGTTTTTCTTTGCTATCGCTGCGGAAAGCGGCGCAGAGCACGTGGCTTCCCCAAGATCTCCGCCATCACCACCGCCTGTTGCATCGTCTGTGCGGTGCACTGCGGCAGCCCCTGCATCGCAGGAGATGCTGCCGCAGACCGTATCTCAGCGCGTCGCTCCTGTGCAGCGCGCTGCTTCTCCGCATGCCGATGCGCCGCCGCCGCTTTCTCGGCGGCTCTGCGCTCCGTCTCCCACTTTTCGCGCAGTGCGCGCTCCGCCTCCGTCGGATCGACGGTCCCGATCTCGATGCGGCCGGGGATACCGCGCATCGGTGGGATCTCAAACGCACCGCCCTTCTGTGCTCCGCGCCTCTGACGGGGAATCTCCTGTGGCACGGTCGGCGGCGGAATTTTTTTCTTTCCGCGCACACGGTCATCGAGCACACTGATCGCAATCAGGATGCCGACTACGACGAGAAATTCCATGGCGCATTCCTCACTTTACGGGGGCAGATGGATGCTTGTCATTCTGCTTCCCCGACGCACTGATCGCATGGCGCATATCCGTATCCGACTGGATGTTGTTCAGCTGGTAGTAATCCATGACGCCGAGCTTGCCCTCGCGCAGCGCCTGTGCCATGGCATGCGGCACCTCTGCCTGCGCCTCGACCACCTTGGCCTCCATCTCCTGCGTGTACGCCTTCATCTCCTGCTCTCGGGCGACTGCCATCGCACGGCGTTCCTCCGCCTTTGCCTGCGCAATGCGCTTATCCGCCTCCGCCTGATCGGTCTGCAGCTCTGCACCGATGTTACGCCCGACATCGACGTCCGCAATATCAATGGAGAGGATCTCAAATGCCGTTCCTGCGTCGAGACCTTTGCCAAGCACGGTCTTCGATATGTCATCCGGATTGGCAAGCACGTCATTGTGACTCTGCGAGGAGCCGACCGTCGTCACGATGCCTTCGCCGACACGTGCAATGATCGTCGGTTCCCCTGCACCGCCAACGAGGCGGTCGATGTTCGCACGCACCGTAACGCGCGCCTTGATCTTCAGCTCGATACCGTTCGCCGCCACAGCAGAGACAATCGGCGTCTCGATGACCTTCGGATTGACACTCATCTGCACCGCGTCGAGCACATCGCGCCCCGCGAGGTCGATTGCCGCTGCACGCTCGAACGGGAGGGCGATCTGCGCGCGATGCGACGCGATCAGCGCATCCACCACCTTGTCCACATTACCGCCTGCGAGATAGTGCGCCTCGAGCTGGTTGACGCTCACATCCAGCCCCGCCTTATTCGCCTTGATGAGAGGCAGAACAATGCGGCTCGGCGGAACGCGGCGCAGGCGCATCCCGATCAGCGAGACAATGCCGACCGAGACATTTGCCGAGATCGCCGAGACCCACAGCCCGAGCGGAACAAAATGCAGAAAGATCGAAACTGCCAGGATAACGATGACAACGAGGAATGCTCCTCCGAACAGTGTACCCATGAAAACCTCCTAGATGTGTGTTCATCCACCCGAAACATTATGCCTCACGTACTACCACACGGCTGCCGCTCACAGACAGGACGACAACGCGCGTCCCCTTTTCAATAAATGCGCCCTCCGAGACGACATCCACAGGACGGCCGTCGATCTGTACCGTACCCGCAGGCCGCAGCTCCGTGAGCACCTTGCCCATCTTTCCAACGAGATCGACCGCCCCGACGGTACTGACATAGCCCTCCTCCGTACGCGAGCTATTGTGAAGAACCAGCTTGTTCCACAGTCGGCTCGACGGCAGACGGGCAACGACGAGCAGGAATACCGCCACTGAGATGGCAAGAGCGATGCCGAGCGCTGCAAGTGCGCCGATGTCGCCGCCGAGCGCGAGCACTATGCTGTAGAGCATCGCTGCAACGCCCAGCCCCGCAAGCAGTCCGACCGTTGGCAGCAGGATCTCCACAATGATCATCAGCACGCCGACAAGAAACACCGCGATGTGATAGAACTCCACCAGACCGCGCGTATACTGACTGCCCCAGAACACCGCCGCCGCGACAATCCCGAGCAGGACACCGACGCCCAGCCCGCCCGTCTTGATCTCTACCATAATGGATAGAAACATCACGGCGAGCAGCAGCACCTGCAGCACGCCACGATCTACGATAACATCCATACCTGCCCTCCTTCGACAGACGTCGCATACGCCATCCGTCCGATCACGCTGCAAAAGAAAAACCGCCCCTGCGTCCCAAACGTGAGCGGTGTATTTCATAGCCATGTGAAGAAGCAGCCGCCAGAGAGGGGTTCTCCTTTTCTGTCTTTATGATAACAGATTCACACAGCGTTCGCAAGATGTTTGTATAGATTCTGTCAATTATCTTAAGCAATCGTGCCCGCACTTGCTTAACGATTGCAAAGAAATAACCGCCCTGCTTCCAACATGTGCGGTTAAATCTCTCAACATGTGAAGAAGTAGCCGTCCTACGGTGGTTCTCCTTTTTGTATCCTTATCTTAGCAGATTTGCCTATTCTTTTCAAGGCATCTCAACATTGATTCTGTAAGACGTTGCTGCTCTTATAGAGTGTCATTACTTGCACTTTCTAGCCGCCATCTGTATAATGTCGAAAGAGACACAACAAGTAGGGCGTCTACACTCTTCACCTCTCCAACTCTATAAGCGGGAGGTGGTGCACTATGGGTTATTACGTGTTCATTTTAATCATTGTTCTCGTCACTGGCTTAATGATTGCCATAAAAAAGAGCTAACCGCCCACGTCTACCAAACTAAGCGGTTAGCCTATCAACCGTGAAGAGGTGACGCCTTGCGGTGTCTCTCTTTTTGTATCTTTATCTTAGCAGATTTGTCCTCTGTTTTCAAGTCACCTCAACGCTGACTCTGAAAAATGGCAGCGCTCAATCCTACACATACGCTTATTCACAATAAAAAAGAGTACTCAGCATCACATACTGAATACTCCAGCAATGTTCAAAACAATGGTCGGAACGACAAGATTTGAACTTGCGGCCTCTTCCACCCCAAGGAAGCGCTCTACCAAGCTGAGCTACGTCCCGAACAGTGGCTATTATACCGACCTTTTCGCATCTTGTCAAGGAATCGCCGATAAAAATGAAGTCCGCCAAGTGTCGGATTTATTTCTTTCTCAATCCTTTTTCGTCATCTGCTTCATCAGGCGGAGTGCACCGATCTCGACACCGGTCTCACGCGCAACCTGTTCGATGGTACGTCCGGCGCGCAGGAGGGCGCGTGCCTTGTTGATGGACTCATCTTCCTGCGCGGCGGGCTGCACCTCTTCCTCCGGCATACCTTCCTCTTCCCCTTGTGCGGGAACCGGTGTCTGCTGCGGCATCGGCGCAGGTGGCTGCGGTACAGGTGGCGGAGGCGCAGCGGGACGCGCCTGTGGCTGTACCTGCATCGCAGGCTGCATGGCTTGCTGCAGATGCGGTGCAGCGACAGGCATCGCGGCAGGAGCGGTACTGCGCATCTGCTCGCGCAGGATGGACTGATGCAGGACGGCGGCAAAGGCATCGCCGTCCGTGCGCTGAGCCTCCGTCGGCTGAACCGAAGGCGGCATCGGAGGAACAGTGCCTGCGCGTGATGCGGTATAGGCCGCAGGAGGCATGGTTCCGCCGAGGTCACGAAGACGGCGCTCAAGTTCTTCGATGCGCTGCTGAAGTGCCCACTCTAGGCGCTGTGCATCCGCCACACGCGTTTCCAGCTGCGTGCACCGCTGATCTGCCTCGCGCAGGAGTCCTTCGAGTTTTGTCACGTGAGTGCCTAGGCGCTTGATGATGGTATCCGCCGACTGTCGGAGCTCTTTTTTTAGTTTCTCGATGGATTCTGCCAGTTCCTCATCATCTTCCTCGCTGCGCTGGCGGCGATGGATGATGTAGCGCACGATGAGGAGCAGTACAGCTCCCAGTATGATGAGTGCGCCTAGGATTTCGGTGATGGAAATAATAACAGGCCGCCTCCCTACAAACTAATATCAAGGTGCACACCACGATTGGGGTCAGCAGCAAGTCGCTGAAGGAGCTCTGCACCATGATCCTCCCGCTGCTCTCGTCCACCCTGTCCCCTGCCGCGCTGTCCCTGACGGCGTTCCCGTTCCGGGTCGTCCTTGACACGTGCGTCGTCACTCGCCTTTTCCTTCGCACGTACCTGCTGGCGTGCGAGCTCCGCATCCTGTTTCTGGCGCAGGGATTCAAAGGTCTGCTGAACATTGACCTGGTTCTGCATATTGCTTTGAACATTCCCCGCTTCATTGGACTGCGGGATCATCATCTGCATGCTGATTGGCGTGACGTTCATGGTGCTGTCTCCTTTTCTACAGAATGCCTGTGACGACTTCCCCTTCAAGAACCTGCAGCTTGGCACGGCGCAGTTCGCTGTCCACGGTCTTTTTCACCCCGCTGATGATGATGTTGACCCCCGGGAAAATGGTATCCAATGCCTCGACGGAGCCGTTCTTCATCTGTTCCAGCTCCTCGCGCATCTCCTCCAGCTCATCCTTCATTCGCTTGATCTTGGTTGCCAGAGGAAATTGCACATGGGTCAGTTCGGCAAGCTGCTCTCGGCGGCGTTCCGACAGACTCATAAGCGGCTGTTTTTTCAGCGTTTCAAGGGCAAGCCGGACCTGTGTCAGCTGTTTATCCGCCGCCTGATATTCTTTCAGCAGGTTGTCGTATTTGTGCTTGAGATTCGGATCGATGCCGACATTGATGTTGGTCTGCACATAGAAGTTATTTCCAAGGATTTTTGCGCGTATGGACTCCCCTGCCCCAACGGAGCCGCCCGTGATAAATCCGCGCTGCCCCTCAACAGTGACATGATGTCCCGCGCGCATCACCGAGTGAAGCACGACGTCGTTGACAAAAATATCGCGGCCTGCTGTGATGTTCGCATTCTCAACGAAGGCGATGCTCACATCCTCGCGCGCATTGATTTTTCCCACGTTCATGCCGCGGATGCCGCCGCGCACGATGACGTTGCGCCCCTCAACCTCCGCGCCGCCGATCATGCCCTTGATCTCAACATCACCAGCTGCCTTGACGGAGAAGCCGCTCTCGACGTCACCGCGAATCTCCACGCTGCCGGCAAAGTCAATATTGCCCGTTCCCACATCGACACTGCTGTCAATGACTAGATGCGGATCAACGCTGACCTTCTTGCCGTCATCGACGATCTGCCCGTCGATGACGGCGACCAGCTCGTCGTTGTTGACTACCTTGGTGTTCTTTCCCTGTGGAAGATTGATCGGCTTTCCAGGTCTCGACGCAACCTCCTCGCCGAATACATTTTTTCCCGGGGTGCCCTGCGTCTCCGGGGTACGGACGACGAGGACATCGCCAATCGCCGCCCGAAGGAAGATGTTCATGTCCTTGTAGTCGACGCGGTCAAAAGCACGCTCTGCAGGGCGTCCCTTGACGCCCATGTCGAATTTCTTTTCGAGCCGTGCATCTTCACCCGCGACGGGTGCTGTCCCACGCGCTGCCATAAAGGGCGTGAGACGCGCAACGCCGCGCCCAATCGCTTCGCGGTCAATGCCGTAGACGACCTTCTTCTCCCTTAGCGCATCCAATACATCCGCGACGGACGGCGGCAGATTTCCCTTCTTATCGTCGAAGCGTACCGCTGCCGACATTGCATCGTTCGGGATCTCGATGGTAAAGGGAATGGTGAGGTTATCCTCCCCGTTCTCAGTGGCAGCGTTAAGTTTTTCCTCAATCCCTTCTGCCGAGCGCACAAGATACGCGAGCTGGAGGACATCGTAGTCCATAACGCCCGCCGCCTCAATCTTCTCACGCAGAGCGGACAAGTCAACGACGTCCGCATCCGGCTCCTCCGGATAAACGGTAAGGTAGGCACCATCCTCACGCAGGGCAAGCTGAAAGCCCTCTTTTCTTCCCCCAACGATACGTTCCATAATTCCCACTCCCGATCCTTCATAATTGCGCTTCGATTACAACGATTTTCGTCGGGGCGATGCGCAGGTTAACCGGCATCATTCATCCGTGCCAGAGAGCCCCGCATACGGAAGATTGCCTTCGTATGCAGCTGAGAAATGCGCGCCTCCGACAGGTGGAGAACAGCCGCAATCTCCTTTAGTGTCATTTCGTCATAATAGTAGAGCGCCACGACCGTTCGCTCCTTCTCAGGGAGCTTTTCAATCGCAGCGGCAAGCGTTTCCTTGACCTCCGTCCACTCTGCATGCTCCACAGGACCATCCTCGAGGGAGGCCTGAGCATCGGTGCGGAGATACTCCTCAAGGGGGATCACGGTCGCTGCACTGACCTGGCTCTCAAGACGATGCAGTTCCTCTATGCTGAGATCCAGTTCCTCCGCCAGCTCCCGATCTGTCGCCGTACGCCCAAGAGTCCCTTCCAGATGAGCTACAGCTTTTTCATAGCGCTTGATGTTCTGACGCACGCTGACGGGAATCCAATCCTTTGCCCGCAGGTGGTCAAGCATCGCACCGCGTACGCGTACGCCCGCATAGGTCTCAAATTTATTGCCGCGCGTGAGCTCGTACCGTTCGATTGCATCGAGCAGACCAAAGAAACCGCTGCTCAGAAGATCTTCCCGATCGACGTGCTGGGGCAGGCTGATGGCGATGCGTCCGGCAACCAGACGTACGAGAGGGAGATAATGTTCGGCAATACGGTTTCGTACCTCAACGGTCTTTTCCTTCTCATACGCCTTCCACAGAGCCTCAATATCCTCTTCTATCGGCTCCGCCATCTGCATCATCTCCTCTCCGCACATCCGTCAGCTCTACGCCGGTGCCGCTGCTGTGGGTTCCTCATCCGCCGACAGCTCATGCGCCTCATCCGGTGACGTCATGTGCGTCAGCGTCTCCGCTGACAGCGGACGGAAGTCCTTGGGCTCGGCAAATGCAATTGCATCCTCCGCACCATCGTCCTCTGCGTCAAAGTCGATGTCATCGGCATCATAAACGATCTTCTTCATATCTTCCATGCGCTCGTCCGGCATCTTGTCGTACGCTGTCCAGCCCTTTGCCTCGAGAATGAAGGTGACAAGATAGGTAAATGCACCGGCACAGACGAACGCGATGATGCTGCGCAGAAATGCTGTGCCAATACGCGCATCGGTAAAGAGCCCCGTCAAAAAGACGACGAGAGCAGCGATCACCGAAAATGCGAGCGCCATCCCCACTTTGAACAAGAGATCACCTTCCCCCTAGATGGTTTTATCCCCTTTACTGACGGTCTTGACGGTATACGTACCGTCATTCAGATCGATGGACACGGTGCGCCCATAGTTGAGCCCCGTATCCTCGGCGATGAGGCGGATGCCATGTGCCGCCAGAAGATCCTTCGCCGCCTGTGCGTTCCGCTCGCCAACGCGCATGACACTCGTCGAGTTGGAGAACGCAAACATCTGCGCCCCGCCCGCGATTTTTGCAACGAGACGGGACTTTACCCCACCGAGTTTCAGAACATCCGCCAGCATGAGCGGAAATCCCGTATCAATGAACTTTGCCGGTGTGTCGGAGGGGCGTGCCTGCTTGCTGTCCGGCAGCATATAGTGGAGCAGACCCCCCACTTTTTCCTTGGGATCGTATAGCGAAAGGCCGATGCAGGAACCCAGTCCATAGCTGATGAGTGTGGCGGGAGCCGCACCGACCTTGTAGTCGGCCATGCCGACTTTGATCAAATTCGGCATATCATCCAACTCCTACCGCATTCATAATGCTGCTCAACGAGCCCGGATCGGGGACAAGGAAAAAATGTCCCTTGATGCTGCGGTCATCCGCGACAAAATTTGTCTCTATGAGAAGTGCGTGATCCCCCATTTCTCCGAGCTGAACCAAAACAACATTGAGAATTGCCCCCGCCATGTCCACGGCAAGTGCCGGCACGGACGGGAGCATGCTGATCCCCGTGAAGCTATAGAACGCATTGAGGTATGAGCCGGCAAGGATGTTGCCGACCTCCATCAATGCAGATTCATCCATCGGACTAAGGTCCGTCGTCGTTCCGACCTCACGCCCGCACATCGTATCCGCGAGTGCAAATGCGCTGTCACGCGGAATGAGAAAAAGGATATTGCTCGGTGCCTTTCCGTAAACGCGCAGGAAAATACCGACGACCACGAGTTCCGGTCCGCCGACAAATTCCGGTACATCTTCAATTGGAACCAATGCCACCCGCGGCACGTTCATCTCAATGCGATGCTTGATCAGACGGGAAAGTGCCGTCGCAGAGTTACCTGCGCCGACATTTCCGATCTCCTGCAGCACATCGAGCTGCATATCCGACAGAGCTGTCAGGTCTTCCCCTTCTACCGTCATCGACTCAATCCTTTTCTCATGCGGTGCGACGCTTAGAGATCGCCCTTACTGCACACCCCTGTGTTACTTTGCCTCCTTGAGTCCGACGATCTCCTCCAGGTTGAGCAGAATGATCAGTCGTCCTCTGATATTTCCGATGCTGCTGATAAACTTGCTGCTCTCACGCGCATTGGTTGCCTTCTTTGTATCGACGGGCGCGTTCTCGAGACTCAGTACCTCCGTCACTGCATCGACGAGCATGCCGACATGCACATCCTCGACCGATACCGTAACGATACGCGTACGATCGGTATACGGCGTCTCCGCGAGACCAAGGCGCTGCTTCAGATCAATGACCGGAAGAACTGCACCACGCAGGTTGATGACCCCCTTGATGAAGTCCGCCGAATAGGGGACACGGGTGATATCGGTGAGATTGCGGATCTCCTGCACGTTCAGAATGCTGACACCATATTCCTCATCACGCAGGTTGAATGCCACGTACTGGTTGTTCTGCGGTGCGCCGCTCTGATTCATATCCTCTGCCATCTTCTTTTCCCTCCCCTGCTCACTGCTGAATCATCGTTGCGACATCGAGAATGAGTGCAACCCTGCCGTCGCCAAGCACTGTTGCTCCGCCGAAGAGCTTGAGTCCGGCGAAGAGGTTCCCCAGTGTCTTGATAACGATTTCCTGCTGACCGATGAGGTTGTCCACCACGATGCCCGCCTTCGCCTCGCCAGCATGGACAACGACGACAAAGAGTTCCTCGGAGTCCTTTACATGTGGCACCTGCAGAGCCTCCTCCATGCGGACAATCGGGATGATCTCACCGCGCAGGACGATGACCTCCTTGTTCTGGATGGTCTGGATATCCGTCGGTTCGATGTTGACCGTGCTGTCAATGGAGGTGAGCGGAATGGCGTACATCTCTTCCTGTACGCGGACAAGCATTGCCTGGATGATCGCGAGCGTCAGCGGAAGTTTGATCTTAAAGACAGAACCCTCGTCGATGTGTGTCTCAACATCGACGTGCCCGGAGAGTGCCTCGATCTTGCTGCGCACAACGTCCATGCCGACGCCGCGTCCCGAGATATCGGTGATCTGTTCTGCCGTGGAAAATCCCGGCAGGAAGATGAGACGAACGGCATCCGCATCGTCGAGGCGATCTGCCTCATCCTGCGTGATCATGCCCTTTTCGACCGCTTTGCGGCGAATCTTGCTGGCATCGATGCCCGCGCCGTCATCCGTAATCATGATGACGACGTTATTGCCTTCATGACGCGCAATCAGCCCGACCTCACCGACGCGCGGCTTGCCCTTTGCTTCACGTGCATCGGGGCTCTCAACGCCGTGGTCGAGGGAGTTGCGCAGAAGATGCATGATCGGATCGCCGATCTCGTCGATAACGGTACGGTCAAGCTCTGTCTCCTCGCCCTCGATAGTGAGGTTGATCTCCTTGCCCAGTTCCTTCGATACGTCGCGCACCATGCGCGGGAAACGGTTGAACACGGCACTGACCGGAACCATGCGAACCTTCATGACGATGTTTTGCAGATCGCCCGTCACGCGATCCATCTGTTCGAGGGTCTCCATGAGATCACTCATGCGATGCGTCTGCCCGATCTGTTCAAGGCGCACCTTGTTGATAACCAGCTCGCCCATGAGGTTCATGAGTGTATCGAGTTTCTCGATGTCGACGCGGACGCTCTGACTCTGGTGCTGCTTCTTCGGAGCTGCCGCCTTTGCGCCTTCCTTCTTTGCCGGAGCTGCCGCCTTCTTTGGCGCAGCAGCAGCTGCGGCCGGAGTGGCAGCCGCAGGAGCCGGCTCAGCCGGCTTGGCGAGTGCATCAGGATCGAGCTCCTCCACACCAATGTCCTCGATCTCAGAGACGGTGTCAACGGCATTCGTTACCGCCTCAGCGTCACTCGCCGTGGCGACTACGATATCGAAGCTGCGCTCAAATTTCTCCTGCTCGAGATCCTCAGCCGGGGGAACGCTCTTGATAACATCGCCGATCTCATCCAATGCATGCATGACCATGACGGAACGCGCCGCCTTGAGCACACAGCTCTCCATCAGCGTAACCTTGACATGGAAGACGTTCATCCCGGCGTCCTTCGCCTTTTTCATGACATCGAGGTCGATGTCGTCGATGCCGAGATCGCTCCCCGCTCCGCCAGATGCGTCGCCCGCTGCGGGAGCAGCGGCGGCTCCTCCTGCAGCAGGAGCTGCTGCAGGAGGAGGTGTCCCCTTGGAGATGGAGCTGAGCTTAGCAACAAGGTCGGAGACATCGACGACATCCTCCGCCTCACCGTTGCCGACGCTGTCTACCATCTGCTCCAGTGAGTCAAGGCACTTGAAGAGAGTGTCCATGATGTCCTCGTTGAGCTTCAGCTGCTCCTTGCGGACGAGGTCAAGAACATCTTCCATCTCATGCGTCAGCTCCGCAATCTTTGCGAAGCCCATCGTCGCAGACATGCCCTTCAGCGTGTGAGCGTTGCGGAAGATGTCGTTGACGACACTGATCTCCTCCATGTTCTCTTCGAGACGCAAAAGACCTTCGTTCAGGGACTGCAGATGCTCATGCGACTCATCCAGGAACATATCCATATACTGGTTATCCATTGATATTCCCCCTACTTCCTATCTTCTCACAGCTGCCTGAATCGCTTCTGCGATCTTGGGCAATGGGCATATCTCATCGGCCAGCCCCGCGTCAACTATGGATTTTGGCATCCCATAGACGACACAGGTCGCTTCATCCTGCGCAATGCAGTAGCCGCCATTTTGCTTGATCCGACGCATCCCTTCCCTGCCGTCGCAGCCCATCCCTGTAAGGATGACGGCAACGACATCGTTCCCTAGATGCGCCACGGAGTCGTACATGACATTCACCGCAGGACGGTGGTTCCCAACAGGCGGCTCATCGCTGAGTGCGATACGCCGTCCCCCCCCCTCCTGCCGAACGCGCAGCTGCCGGTTCCCCGGCGCGATATAAACGCAGCCGGGCCGCAGCACATCGCCGTCACACGCCTCCCGAACCTCGACACGGGCAACCCCATTCAGACGCTCCGCCAATGCTCCCGTGAATCCTGCCGGCATGTGCTGAACGACAACGACGGGACATGGAAAATGCTCCGGCAGCCCCGTAATGACCGTCTGCAGTGCCTGCGGTCCACCCGTTGAAGAGCCGATGGCGACGATCCGACGGTTCTGTGGGGCTCCGCGGACATGGGTTTCATAATGCTGTAAATCAGTCATTCCTCACGCGCTCCACTTGAGCACGCTGCACTTGGAAGAGATATCGGATAATCTTATCCCTCATGCTGCGTGACACTGCCAGAAACTGGATGCCGATGTGATAGATCGGCGTATCGCCCTCACGCTCCACGCGCGTTACACGCATCACCTTCGACATCATCTCGATCGTCCCAATGCCGGGAATATCATTGATATCGAGTGCCACACCAGTATCGATGGGCAAACGCCGCGGCCATGCAAATGAAAGTCCGCTGCCGCTGAGATCGACAACTGGCACGTTTGTCGGCGCATCAATCGTCCCCTCAGCATCGATGTGGCGGATTGTCGCCGTAAGATTTACCTTGGTACGGAACAGCCCGCGCTTCTGGAAGCGTTCGACAAACTCCGGGATGGAAATACGCAGCGTCGGAATCCGCCCGTCATGACGCCCATGCCCGCGATGTACGCTAAAGAAGCGATAGTGACAGCCATCGCCCCCTGCAAGTACATACAGATTCTCGCCGACACGGGGGATGATCGGAACGAGCCGCTCATCCACGGGCATCGCGACAATAAGATCATCGCCGACAATGTCCTCCACACGGCTGGTATATCCGGAAGTCCCCTCCTCGGTATTTTCAAAGAATATTTCCAATCGCTGTCCGATGGATAAAATACTCCTTGCATCTACCAATTCGCCCGCCATCTAAAATTTCCTCCTTGGCTAAGCTGAAAAGTTAAAAATTTGTTGCAAAAAACCTTTCCAGCCTCTTTTTACTTTCATTTCTTCCCCGGTGATAATCGCCTCTGCCAGCGCATCAATGCAGCGCGCTGCTGCAGATGTGGGTGCTGCCTTGATGAGCGGCTGCTGGCGCCGTACCGCCTTCGTCACGGATGCGTCCTCAAAGACATAGCCGAGGCAGTCCACGGGCATGTGCAGAAACTTCTCTGCTGCCCGTTGGAGTTTCAGTGCAACCTCGCGGCTCTCCTTCGGCTCGTAGACGCGGTTGATGACGAGGCGGAGATTCTTCTGTGCGGCATAGATGCTGTATGCTTTCATGACGGCGTACGCATCCGTCAGAGAGGTCGGCTCCGGCGTCGTCACGAGGATCACCTCGTCCGCCGCGAGGATAAAGTCCATCACGTTGCGCCCCAGCCCCGCGCCTGTATCAACGAGGATCACATCGGCACGCGCGGCACAGTCGGCGAGCTTCTGCTGCAGGAGCAGCTTCTCCGCACGATCGTATTCAAGAGCCTTCTCGATGCCCGAGCCACCCGAGATATACTGAACTCCATGCGGCGTCTCAACGATTACATCATCCAGTTTGACCTCCGGCCGCAGGAGGTCGAGCAAATGGCGCCGCGACGAGGTACCGAGCATCACGTCGACATTCGCCATGCCGAGGTCGGCGTCGATGACGAGCACGCGATACCCCTTATCGCGCAGAGCAATCGCCAGATTGACAGCGATGTTGGTCTTTCCGACACCGCCCTTTCCGCTGGTGATCGCAACGACGCGCACATCCGCCCATGCCTTCGCCTGAGCAGACGAGAGGATCGGTCGTTCCGTCGCTGTCTGCGGCGCAGCGGGAGGCGGCTGCGCCTCCGTGGGGGCAGGCTCTCCCTCGGCACCGACCATCTGTCGCAGCCGCGTTGCCTGATCTGTCATATCATTCCCTCAAAAGCAGTTCCGCCAGCCGCTCCGCCGTCGCCGGAATGATGTCGTCCGGCACACTCTGTCCGTTGGAGAGAAACGAAAGAGGCAGTCCACGGTTGGCGAGGAGATTGGGCACCATCCCGAACGTCTGCGTCTCATCCATCTTTGTAAAGATGATGCAATCGGGTTTGCACGGAGCAAAGCGCTCGATGATCTGCACGGCATCCTGCTCCTTCGTCGTCGCGCTGATGACGAGGTGCTTCTCCATCCGTGCATACGCGGCAAGCAGAGAAGTCAACTCCTCCATCTGGAATTCATTGTACTGGCTGCGTCCCGCTGTATCCACAAGGACGAAATCCTTGCTGCGGTGACGTGCGATTGCCTTTTTAAGATCCGCCGCCGAGTAGACGACCTCGACGGGAAGCCCCAGAATCTCCGCATATTTTTTGAGCTGCTCCACCGCCGAGATGCGGTAGGTATCCGCCGTGATAAGTGCCCCCTTGAGGTTCTGCTCAAGCACAAAATGCGCGGCAATTTTTGCGAGCGTCGTTGTCTTTCCGACGCCTGTCGTACCGATGAATGCATAGACACGCGCGCCGTGCGTCCCAGGCTTCAATCCGTCGGTGAACTTCATCACCTGTGACAGATAGCCACCTAAGACGCCTGCAGCACGTGGGTCAAGGCTGTCGAGATTCGCATCGGCGATGGGAATCTTCCCCGCCATATCCTCACACAGCTCCTCACGAACGTCCTGCTTGACGAGCGCATCACGGATGGAGACAACCTCCTTGGGCTTGTTCGCCGCCATCATGGAGGCGAGCATCGTCTTCATCTGCGCAAGCTCATCCTCGAGCATGCGGATGCGCTCTGCCGAGCGGTCCCCATCTGCCGCAGGGGCAGACGGCGGGGCTGCTGGAGGCTCTGCCACGGCCGTGGGCTGCGGTGCCGCCTCATAGACGGATGCCTGCGCCGAGACTGGAGCCGGGGGCGGTGCCGGCGGCACATAGCCATCCTGCGGATAGGCCGGTGCCGGCGGTACCGGCGGTTCCGCAGGTGCGGCGGGTGGCGCTGCATAGGGCAGCTGCACCACATCGGGGGCGTAGACATCGTACACGGGGCCTGCCTGCGGGACGGCTCCGCCCTCAGGACCTGCCGTCTCATTCATCCGATATCGGTTCACCACATTGGTCGGTAGGATCGGTGATGCCGGGGGGACATAGGCCGGAGACGGCTGCGGCGTCCTCTGCTGTGATTCATCCACCGCAGCGGTCACCTCGATCATCTCCGCGCCGCCAAGGACACCACCCTCACGATATTTCTTCGTGTGGAGGAGCACAGCATTACTGCCGAGTTCGTCCTTGATCTGCTCCATGGCCTCCTTGACCGAGGATGCGCGTACCGTTTTAACCTGCACTTAGATCTTCACCACCCCAAGGATTTGAATTTCAACATTCTGTTCGATTTCCGCGTGGGAGAGTACAATGAGTCCCGTGATCGAGCGCTCGACCAGATTGCGGAAATACGGACGCACCGTCGGACTTGTGAGCACGATCGGCTGATAGCCCTGATCGGTCAGCTTATGGAGCTGCTCCTGCAGTGCCGTAAGGAGTTTCTGCATCGTATCGGGATCGAGGCTGACATAGGAGCCATGCTCGGTCCGCTGCACGCTGCCCGCGATCTTGTTCTCGATGGCAGGATCGAGCGTAATGCAGGGGAGCACTCCGTTTTGGACGTTCTGCTGCGTAATCTGCCGCGCCATGGCGTGACGGACATACTCCGTCAGGACGTCCGTATCCTTCGTTGCCGGCGCATAGTCGGCAAGCACCTCCAGAATCGTGCTCATATCGCGGATCGAGATGCGCTCGCTCAGGAGATTGGCGAGCACCTTCTCCACTTCGCCCACGGTGAGCAGATTCGGAACGACCTCCTCGACGAGAGCCGCGTTGGTCTTCTGGAGATTGTCGAGCAGGTTCTGCGTCTCCTGACGCCCGAGGATCTCCGCCGCATGCTCCTTGATGATCTCCGTCAGGTGGGTTGCGAGCACGGAGACCGCATCCACGACCGTGTAGCCGTTCAGCTCCGCCTGCTCGCGTTCGTTCTCCGAGATCCAGAGTGCGGGGAGGCCGAACGCCGGCTCCGTCGTCTCGATGCCCGGCACCTCCTCAAAGACGGTTCCCGAGTTCATTGCGAGATAGTGGTCGAGCATCAGCTCGCCGCGCGCAATCTCCACGCCCTTCAGCTTGATGATATAGGCATTGGGTTTGATCTGGATATTGTCACGGATACGGATGGTCGGCACGACGAGTCCGAGCTCCAGCGCACATTGACGGCGAATCATGACGATGCGGTCGAGGAGATCGCCGCCCTGCCCCGTATCGACGAGCGGGATAAGACTGTAGCCGATCTCGAGCTCCATCGGATCGACCTGCAGGAGCGAGACGATATTCTCGGGCGTCGTTGCTTCCTTCTTCGCCTTTGCTTTCTGCTCGACCTGCTGGACTTCCTGCTCCACCGCCTGTCCGCGATGGAGATTCCATGCGATAAAGCCGCAGAGTGCCGCGAGGGTAAAGAATGGAATGCCCGGCAGTCCCGGCATAATCGCGAGGAAGAGGAGCACGCCCGTGAGAATCATAAAGATACGCGCGTTGCGGAAGAGTTGCTTGACGAGATCACCGCCGAGGTTCCCCTCTGCCGCCGAGCGCGTGACGATGATACCGGTCGCCGTCGAGATGAGGAGCGCGGGGATCTGTGCGACGAGTCCCTCACCGACAGTCAGCAGCGTATAGGTCTGGAGTGCCTGTGCTGCATCCATATCGCGCTGGAGCATCCCAATGACAAAACCGCCGCCGATGTTGATCATCATGATGACAATGGCGGCGATGGCATCGCCCTTGACAAACTTCGATGCACCGTCCATTGCGCCGAAGAAGTCCGACTCGCGCTGCACCTTCTCACGACGGCGCTTCGCCTCCGCATCTGTAATCGCCCCTTGGTTGAGATCCGCGTCGATCGCCATCTGTTTGCCTGGCATCGCATCGAGGGTGAAACGCGCCGACACTTCGGCAACACGTTCCGAGCCCTTCGTGATAACGATGAAGTTCACAATGACGAGGATGACGAACACGATAAAGCCGACGACCGCATTACCGCCAACAACGAAATTTCCGAATGCCGTAATGACCTCGCCGGCGTTCGCATTGAGCAGAATCAGACGCGTTGACGAGATATTCAGCGCCAGCCGAAAGAGCGTCGTAATGAGGAGGAGCGATGGAAAGACGGACAGGTCCAGTGCCTCCACATTGTAGATCGCCGACATGACGACGAGCAATGCAATGGTGATATTGAGACAGATCAGGACATCCAATAAGACCGTCGGCAGCGGAATAATCATCATGATGACGATCGTCACGATGGCGACGGCGATCAGAACATCGCTGTATCGCTGTATGAAACTGCCGGACGAAAGAGGATTTACACTGCCGGTCTGCGGTGCTGCCATGCTCTTACTCACTCCCCTTGTTCCCGTTTCCCTTACGTGGACATATGATCCACCATATAACATTATATCAAATATTGAAATCTCGTCAAATGATAAATGTGTTCTTAGAGCACCGATTGTGCAGGTGTATCAAAGTCTGTCCGATTGGCACAGAAGTTCATTCTGCTTTCACCGGTTTTCTCACGCTCCGCGTCGTGCATGCTTCAGGCGGTAGACGTATGCCAGTACCTCAGCAACCGCCTGATAGAGCTCCTGTGGGATCGCATCGCCAATCTGCACGGCCGCATAGATGGCACGCGCAAGTGGCTTGTTCTCGATGATCGGGACACGTGCCTCACGTGCGATCTCCTTGATGCGCTGCGCGACAAGATCCTGCCCCTTCGCAACGACCAGCGGAGCCGACATCCCCTGCTGATAGGAGAGCGCAATCGCATAGTGGGTCGGGTTCGTGACGATGACATCCGCCTTCGGCACTTCCTTCATCATGCGCGCCATCGCCATCTGCCGCTGCTTCTGGCGGATCTTTCCCTTGATCTGTGGGTCGCCTTCGGACTGCTTCATCTCATCCTTGACTTCCTGCTTGGTCATCTTGAGATCCTGCGTCGTCTGCCACTTCTGGTAGCCGTAGTCCATAAGTGCCATAATCATGATGACACCGATGACGATGAACGCCATCTGGAAGATGATCTCCGCAACGAGCGTAAGACTCGTCGTCAGGTCGAAGAACATGAACTGTGGCATCGCGAGAATCTGTTCATGGATGAAGCGGTAGAGGAAAAAACCAATGACGAGAATCTTGAAAAATGACTTCGCCAGCTCAACAAGCGAACGCTTGGAGAAGATACGCCCGAAGCCGTTGATTGGATTCAACTTGTCCAGTTTGAACTCAATGGACTCCGTGTTAAAATTGAGCCCGACCTGAAAGAAATTGATCGCCAAGCCGATCAGCATGATCGCAAACATGACGGGAAAAGCAGTTTTGGCGAGCACAACAATGATGCCGATAAAGATGTGAATGATGTTCTCGGTATCGACGCTCTGATTCAGATTTGTGAACACATACGTGGTATAGGACGCGATCGAAAGATAGATCGAGTCCCACAGGAGCTTCAGTGTAAAGAACCCCACGAGCAGTACGAATGCCGTGTTCAGCTCCTGGCTGCGTCCGACCTGCCCCTTCTTTCGTGCGTCGGCGCGTTTTTTCGCCGTCGGCTCTTCCGTCTTTTCCCCGCCTGCGAAACGCTGGAGGTCAAAGACGAACGTCGCCCTATTGGAGGGCGCGTATCGCAAGTGATATATTTCCATACATTTCATTGAACAGCACATCCAGGAATAAGACATAGAACGGAATGATCATCGAGAGTACGGTGATGCCGATCATCAGCTGCATTGGAATACCGACAACAAAGATGTTCATCTGCGGCATCGTACGTGAGAGGATGCCGAGGCCCACATTCGTGAGAAGAATGGCGAAGGTGATCGGCATGGCGATCTTCATTCCCGTGAGGAAAATTGTGCCCGTGAAGTTTGCCATGAGCATCGCCAAGGACAGATTTCCCTCCATCCCTGCGATGGGAACAACGCGAAAGCTCTCAACGAGTGCCGCCAGAATCATGTGATGTCCGTTCGTCGCAAGGAGAACGATCACCGCCAAATTATAAAGAAAACTTCCGATAAGCGGTATCTGCTGACCGGAAGTCGGGTCGACAACATTGACGATGGCAAACCCCACCTGCATATCCATGACCTTGCCCGCCATCGTGATGGCGGCAAAGGAGATATACGCCACAAAGCCGATCAGCCAACCGATAAAGAGTTCACCGAGGGCAGTCACGCCGAACATGATGACATTCTCCGGGACATAGGGCGTTCCCAGCCCATCCACCACCGGAAAGAGCAGGATCGTGATGGCGAGTGCCGTACCTACGCGAAAATAGATGGAGATGTTCATACTGCCAAAGAACGGCGATATGAGGAAAATCCCGCTGACCCGTACAAGCATCAGCAGGAATACGGCGATATGCCCCTGAAGCAGCTCATACAGATCCATGTGCCGCCCTCCTCATCGCAGGTACATGGGGAGGTTGATAAAGACGTTCGATACGTACTCCACCATGATCCGCAGCATCCAAGGGCCAAAGATCAGAATGGCGACAAACACCGCAATAATCTTCGGAATGAACGCCAGCGTCTGCTCCTGAATCGATGTCGTCGCCTGGAACACCGCCACCAAGAGGCCGACGATCAGACCGAGCCCGAGCATCGGGGCGGAGACCAGAAGAACGATCATGAGAGCTTCCTGTGCGAGCTGAATGACCAAATCTCCGGACATATCAGCGCCTCCCCATCAGCGGAAACTCATGATGAGCGACTGAATCAAGAGATGCCACCCATCGACCATAACGAACAGCAGAATCTTAAACGGCAGGGAGATCATGACCGGCGGCAGCATCATCATACCCATGGACATGAGGGTACTTGCGACGATCATATCGATGACGATAAACGGAATATAGATCATAAAGCCGATCTGGAATGCCGTCTTGAGCTCACTGATGATGAACGCGGGAATGAGCGTAAACGTCGACACATCCTCCGGTCCATCGGGACGCGGCGCATCCGACAGGTTGACAAAGAGCGCGAGATCTGACTCCCGCGTCTGGCGCAGCATGAACTCGCGCATTGGGTCCACGATGTTCTCCAACGCCTGCTCCTGTGTAATCTGGCCCTCAAGATAGGGCTGTATGCCGTTCTCGTTTGCCTGCCCCCAGTAGGGTGCCATGATGTAGAACGTCAGAAACAGTGACAGCGCAATGACCACCTGATTCGGCGGCACATTCTGCGTCGAGAGCGCGTTGCGCAGGAAGCCGATGACCACAACGATGCGGACAAAGGACGTCGTCATAACAAAGATCGCGGGCGCAAGCGACATGACCGTGAGCACGGCAAGCACCTGCATGCTGGTCGCAACATCCTGTGGATTGTTGGACGTACCGACCCCGACATTGACCGTTGGGATCAGCGGGGCAGCAGATGCATGCCCCACACCGAGGAGCAGGAACGCCGCAGCACCCAACATCAGAAAAATGCGCCCCAATTCCCTTCCCCCATTCCTCTCTGTCCGCCTACTTCCGGAAAAGCGGCGGGATTTTCTGCACGAAATCCGAAAGAGACCCGAACTGCTCGCTGAATACGCCGCCCTCCATCGGAGCGGCACTGCGAATCTCCTCAAGCGTCTCCGGATCGTCGATCTCCGTGATCAGACGGATGTTGGCATCCGTCACGCCGAGCACGAAGACACGCCCGAAAAGTTCCACCACGCAGACCGAGCGATTCGGGCCAAGCGGCAGCTGTAAGTAGACCTGTCCGCCGCGCGCCGCAAGTGTGCGCATGGAGCTCTTGCCAAAAGCACGTGCGACGAGATAGGCGAGGATGACCACGAATGCAAAGACAGCAAAAAGGCTGACCACATAGGCGACCGTCGACCACCATGATACGGCCGACGGGCGCGGGTCAGCCTCTTGATATCCGGCTAAATATCCGCCGCCCGTCTCACCTGCGGCAGACACATCCCCTGTACATAGAGCAAAGAGCACGCATCCGAGCAGCAAGGACAGAGTCAATATCCACGCACGCATCAGCCGACGGCTTTGCGGATTGCCTCCAGAACGCGGTCTGCCTGGAACGGCTTCACGATGAAGTCGCGCGCACCCGCCTGGATGGCCTCGATAACCATGGCCTGCTGTCCCATTGCGCTGCACATAACGACCTTGGCGCCCGGATCGACCTTCTTGATCTCCTTGACTGCCGTGATGCCATCCATCTCCGGCATCGTAATATCCATGGTCACGAGGTCCGGCTTGAGCTCCTGGTACTTCTCCAAGGCCTTCATGCCGTTCTCTGCCTCACCAACGATTTCATAACCGTTCTTCGACAGGATGTCCTTCACCATCATTCGCATAAAAGCTGCATCATCAACGACCAGAACGCGAGTTGCCATTTTCTCATCTCTCCTTAATCCGATAGAACATCCCTATTCCCAAGGGCATTACCTGCACACAGCGGTGCTTCCTAAATCGCTCTCATTATAGCGAAATATGCCTTCGGTGACAAGGACTTTCTACACTTCTCTTTCCGGTGAATTGCATCACTATGCCGCAACTCCCCGGGAAATACGGATCAGCACAGCCGTCCATACTTCTTCAAGACATTCTTTCCGTCACTGGAGACGTGCTGCACGCTCAAGCGGGCTGACAATCTCCGTGATGCGGACGCCGAAGTTCTCGTCGATGACAACAACTTCCCCCTTTGCCAGATACTTTCCGTTGACCATGATGTCCACGGTCTCTCCGGCAAGTTTATCAAGCTCCACGATCGACCCCTTCGTCAGATCGAGGATCTCCTTGATGGACTTCTTTGTACGGCCGAGCTCGACATTGACCTGCAGAGGTACGTCGAGAATCAGGCCGATATTGGCATCATTGACCTGTACCGGTACCGTGCTGAGCGGCGTAAACTGCGCAGACTGTACGGGGACATTCGATGCGACATGTGGCTGCATAGGCTGTGCTCCATATCCATTACTTGCCGGCGCCGCAGCGGCTGCTGCCGGTGCCGAAGCGGGTGCTGCGGCAGGTGCCGCCGGCGGCGGTGCCGCAGCGGCTGCGATGGCTTCTTCCTCATCGTCAACATCGGGCTGCTGGTTCATCAGCGCATCGACCATCTCACGTGCAACATCGAGCGGCAGCAGCTGCATGATCTCACTGTCGATGAGACCATCTACCTCCATGCGGAACGATGCCTGCACGATGGGATCCGCCTTGTCGAGCAGTTTTGAAACGACTTCCTCCGTCCCGAGATCGACAAGCGTCACAACGGGCGGAGTAATATCCACCTTCTTGTTGAACATCGAGGAGAGCGAGGTCGCAACGCTACCCATCATCTGATTCATGGACTCGCTGACCGCACTCATGTGGATCTCGCTGAGTTCCTCGTCGGGGTTTGTCCCGTCGTTGCCCATCATCAGATCGGCAATGATCGCCGCGTCCTTTGCCTGGATGCAGAGAACATTGTTTCCCTCGATACCAATGCTGTAGCCGACCTCAACCACGAGGAATGGGATGGGGTATTTCTCCTTCAGCTGGCTCATGTTGGAGATGGAGACCGTCGGCGTCGTGATTGACACCTTGCGTCCAAGGAGGACGGAGAGTGTCGTCGCCGCACCGCCCATGGAGATGTTGCCGATCTCACCGAGGGCATCCCGCTCCATATCCGTTATCGTATCTCCGGTGGGAGACGCACCTGCAGCAGATGCGTCGTCCGAGGCTGCCGCGTCATCCGCAGGCGCATCATCGCCGCCTCCACCGCTCAGGAGGGCGTCTATCTCCTCCTGTGAGATCATATCGTCACTCATTCGCGTCGTCCTCCCCTTCTATAATCCCGGAAATCTGTACGGCCATGCGCTTTCCGGCCGTACCCGGACGCGCGAGGAACTTTGGATTCGACCCGACGTAGCAGACCAGCTCATCCTTTGTCATGGTGTCGAGCTGAAGAACATCACCGAACCCAAGGGTCAGAAACTCGTTGATCGTCACGTGGATCTCACCGAGCTGCACCGTAAACGGCACGGAGGTGCGCTCAATCTTGCGCTGCAGTTCCGCGACCTGCTCCGGCGAGCTCTCACGTTCCATGGAGGACGCCACCCAGAACGATGTCGTCAGCTTCGGCATCACTGGTTCGAGCACCAGATATGGGATACAGATGTTCATCATGCCCTCGACCTCGCCCATCTTGATATGGATCGTGATGAGCACGACCATATCACTCGGCGGAACGATCTGGGCAAACTGTGGGTTCGTCTCCATCGTCTCGAAGTTCGGACGGAACTCCACGACGTTGCTCCACGCCTCTCGGAAATAGTTCGTCACCGTATCGATGAACCGGCGCATCACCGCCGCCTCAATATCCGTCAGCACACGGGGCTTCACGCCCGGCCTGCCCTCACCGCCGAAGATGCGGTCGATGTAGGCAAGCGAAATGTCCGTACTGAGCTCGATGATGATGTTTCCCTTCAGCGGCGGCAGTGCAAGGATGCCGATCACGGACGGGTTCGCCATGGATTGAACGAATTCCTGATACGTCAGCTGCTCGACGGACAGCACCTCGATGTCGATCATCGTGCGCAGGCTCGCCGACAGATAGGTATTCAGGAGACGCGAAAAACTCTCATGCAGCATGAACAGCGTCCGCATCTGATCCTTGGAGAACCTGTCCGGCCGTTTGAAGTCGTAGACCTTGACCTTGCGTTCCTCTTCCTCCGCCTTGACTTCCTCGGCGGAAACCGAGCCATCCGAAAGTGCCGAAAGAAGCTTGTCTATTTCGGATTGAGACAGTACGTCCTCAGCCAAGACTCTTCCCCCTTCCCTTTGTGCAGCACTTCATCGAACTTACTGCAGCAGGAAGCTCGTGATGTAAACATCGTAGACCGATCCCTGTCCAAGGCGGTCATTCAGGGCATCTTTCAGCTGCTTCTTCAGCGCGTCCTGCTTGGTTGCGTCGAACTCCTCAAGCGGCGCAGCACGCAGGAACTGCATCGTCGTGTCGAGAATCTTCGTCTCCGCGACGGGGTTGACCTTGCCGTCCTTCACCACATCGGACTTGCCGGGATTGAGCTCCATGACAATGCCCGCCTTGAGATACTTGCCGGCACGACCACCGCCGACATTGACCAGAATACCTTCCTTCGGATCGCCGAGCTTGTAGAACACGCCCGGGTCATGGCTCGCCTTGCTGCTGCCTCCATCCTCCGCATGAGACGGGGACTCCGCCTGTGAGAAGATGTAGTATGAGATCCCTCCGGCTGCTGCCACTGCAACGAGAACCGCCACAACCACCACGACGATCATCATCAACATCGGTGATTTCTGCTTCGGCTGTTCTGCTACCTGCTCTTCCTTTTCCTCCGCCATGAGTAAATTCCCTCCCTAAAAATGACTACGAAGCCGCAGCGGCTCCACACCGGGGCACTCCCTTGCCGCATAGAAGAACACTGTTCTTTCATTATAGCAAAGGAATAGAAATTCGCCAACTAATTTTGATAGAGTGCTCGCCGATACTTTACCGTACGGCGCACGATTTCCTCCATCGGCTCCTCGACGATCAGCTTTTTTCCGTTGGTGAGTGTGATGACCGTATCCGGTGTCTCCTCGATGCTTTCGATGATCTCTGCATTGAGGACAAACTCGCCCTTCTTGTTCGTCTTGGAGTTGAACTTCGTCAGCATGATCATGACAGGCTTCCCCTCCATTCCCTTTTTTCAGTCTTCCCTACGCACAGAAAAAGCATTGAAAACTCTACCTGATATACTTTCGCCGTCGTCTTCACTTTTCCTTTTTTTTTACGACGTTTTTTTCATCATAGCTTAAATTTTTAACAAAAAAATATATCGCAAAAAATTATCCAAGCTGCGCGAGAAATGCCAATGAGCGCAACGGCCGGCCGACGAGTTCCTGCACATGGGCGAGCACCAGGCTCTCTGCCGCCATCAGTGTCCCGCCGCGCACGCGCAGCGGCGCGGGATGCTTCCAGTCAATCTGCCGTAGTTCTGTGAGCAGCGTGCGCAGCTCTGCGGAAAACGGCACGGCACCCTCTCCCGCACAGTCCGCGCAGAGCGCACCGCCCTCCGCTGCATGAAAGAACGCCTCGCCCTCGATGGCAGTGCCACAGTGAAGGCAGTGATCATAAGTCTGCTGCAGTCCCGCCGCATCCAGCGTGCGCAGCACGGCGGCGAGTGCAGTGACGCGCGGCTGCCGCGTCTCAAACGCCGTCATGATCTGTGCGAGCGCATCGAAAAACGGCTCATCTTCTACGCCCTCTGGCATGAATGCACAGACGACCTCCGCCGTGAATGTCGCATAGGCGAGCGCCGCGAGATCGTCCGCGATCCGATGGTGAGAGGCGCGTACGGATGCCGTCTTGACCGTCTCAAGCCGCGTCCCCTCCGCGAGCTGCATATCTGCATGGACGAACAGCTGCATTGCTCCGGCCAGTGGGCTGCGCGGGCGGCGACAGCCAAATGCCGCCGCCCGCACGAGCCCATGCTCCTTCGTATAGAGCGTCACGACCTTGTCCGCCTCGCCCCAGCTGCGCGTTCCGAGGACGATTCCCTCCGCTCCGTAGACCGCCATCTACGCACGCCTCTCCGATCCATCGTCCGCCGCAGCAGGCGTCTTGCGCACATTCTTCTGCGCGATATCCTTTTTCCGCTCCGCCATCGGCATCACGGCACCCGCCGTCAGCATATACTGGAGCGCCTCCTCCTTCGATATGTTGATCGTCACGGCATCCTCCTCACGCACGAGGAGCGTTGTCCCCGAGGTCATGTTGAGGCTCCACGGGATAAAGACGCAGAGATAGCCGCCGCCCATCGCCTCCTGAAAACGCGGCGGCAGATCCGCCATAACGAAGCCGAGGGCACGCCCGCCCATGTATGGCACATGAACAACATGGGTGAAATTGCTGCTCGAGTCGAGCACCGCCTCGGAGAGACGCTTGACACTCGTATAGATAAATTTGACGAACGGGATCGTCCCGATCATCGTCTCGCCGAGAGAGATCAACTTTGCGAGCGCCCAATTCGTCGAGCCCCAGCCAACGAGATAGATCACCGCCATGAGCGTGATGATCCCCATGCCCGGAAAGTAGAACGGCAGGTACTGCCCGAGCACCCCCTCGGTGAAGCGCAGCGTCCACTCGATGACAAACGCCGTGATGACGACGGGGACGAGCACAAGCAGCCCGTTGACAAAGCGGCGCGAGATACGCCGCATCGCACGCCGATAGATATGCCCCAGCTGGCCCCTCATCGCTTCTGCCCCCTTTCCTTCTCATCCGGCGCGACGGTCAGTCCTCCTCGGCAAAGCCGAAGTCGCGCAGCGCCCCGGTCTTGCTGCGCCAGTCCTTGCGTACCTTGACCCAGAGATCGAGATAGACCTTCGCGCCGAGCAGCGTCTCGACATCCGCGCGTGCCCGCTGCCCGATTGTCCGCAACAGTGCACCGTGTGCCCCGATGATAATCCCCTTTTGTGAGCCGCGCTCGACGTAGATCACGGCACGGATGAAAACATCCCCCTTGGGGCGTGTCGTCATCTCCTCGATGTCCACGGCGACAGCATGGGGCACCTCATCCCGCGTCAGTTCGAGTACCTTCTCACGCACGAGTTCTGCAATGATCAGCCGCTCGGGCTGATCGGTCACCATGTCCTCGGGGTAGTACTGCGGCCCCTCGGGAAGTTTTTCCTTGATCTCATCGACCAACCCCGTGAGATTCTCCTCCTCGCGCGCCGAGATCGGGACAATCGCCGCAAAATCATACGCCTTCGCATAGGAGGCGATCACGGGCAGGCTCTCCTCACGTGGGATGCGGTCGATCTTGTTCACGGCGAGGAGGACGGGCGCGTGTACCTGTGCAAGCTGTGCGAGGATATAGCGTTCACCTGCCCCCATCTTCTCCGTCACATCCACGACGAAGACGACGACATCCACGCCGCGCAGAGCTCCCTCCGTCGCCTTCGTCATATAGCTGCCAAGCGCATCCTGCGGCTTGTGGACGCCGGGCGTATCGAGAAAGATGATCTGTGCGTCCTTCTCCGTCAGGATGCAGAGGATGCGGCTGCGCGTCGTCTGCGGCTTGTCGCTCATGATCGCGATCTTCTGCCCGATCAGCGCATTGATCAGCGTGGACTTCCCGACGTTTGGCCGTCCGACGACGGCGACAAATCCCGATTTATATGTGCTCATCGTGCAATCCCCAGTACATCCATCACATGCCTCTGTTCCTCTTCCATTTCCAGCCGATCTTCCTCCTCGCTATGATCATAGCCGAGAAGGTGCAGCATCCCGTGCACCGTGAGAAAGGACAGCTCCCTCAGAAAGCTGTGCCCATACTCCTCCGCCTGTGTCGCCGCACGCTCAAGCGAGATCACGAGATCGCCGAGCACTACGCCGCACGGCGCGTCGATGATCTCGGGTTCCTCGCTCTCCGTGAGGGCAAAGGAGAGGACATCCGTCGGACGATCCACGCCGCGATAGTCACGGTTGAGCACGTGGATGTGCGCATCATCCGTCAGCGTCACACTGACCTCCGCGTCCATTACGCCGTACAGATCTCCGACCGTCAGCACGGCACGACGCACAGCGTCCACATCTTCCTGCGGTACGTCAAGATTTTTCGGCTCTCGTCCGATCGTGATCTCCATCGTACTTCCCCCGTCTCTTTTCCCATGCACCATACGCCTCAACGATCCGCGTGACGACCTCGTGGCGGATGATGTCGACCGGCTCAAGGCGAACGACACTGACCCCCTTCACACCCCGCAGGATCTGACACGCCTGCCGCAGCCCGGAGACCGTACCGCGCGGCAGATCAACCTGCTCAAGGTCGCCCGTCACGACCATGCGCGAGCCGAAGCCGAGGCGCGTGAGGAACATCTTCATCTGCGCGCCCGTCGTATTCTGCGCCTCGTCGAGGATGACGAATGCGTCCTCAAGGGTACGCCCGCGCATGTAGGCGAGCGGTGCGACCTCGATCAGCTGGCGGCTCATCATCTTCTGATAGCCCTCCGCCCCGAGGATGTCCTGCAGGGCATCGTAGAGCGGACGCAGGTAGGGGTTGATCTTCTCCGTCAGATCCCCCGGCAGGAAGCCGAGGTGCTCCCCCGCCTCCACCGCAGGGCGCGTGAGAATGATGCGGCTGACCTCGCGGTTGCGGAGCGCCGCCACCGCCATAACGACGGCGAGATAGGTTTTCCCCGTTCCCGCCGGCCCCACGCCGAGCGTCACAGCATTCCGGCGGATCGCCGCGAGATAGTCGCGCTGGCCGACGGTCTTCGCGCGTACCTCCCGCCCCTTTGCCGTCACGAGCAGCACCTCGGAGTGGAGACCGTGCAGCTCCTCCGTGCGTTCCGCCCGCACCATGCGTGCTCCGTAGTGCACCTCATGCGTCGTCAGGCGCATCCCTTGACGATGGCAGAAGAGCAGCTCGCCGATGAGCGTCCGCACCGCAGCGACATCCGCTTCTGCCCCCGTCACCGCAATACTGTTGCCGCGGCTCACCATACGGCAGGAGAAGTCCTCCTGCATGATTTGAAGGAAGGCGTCGCGATCGCCGAGAATCGCATACGCCTCCTGCTGATCCTTAAATTCGATGATATCTGTCGTCTCCGCCAAAGGCAGTCTCTCCTATATAAAGGAAGCACTGATAAATTCAGCACCGCCATCTTAGCGCATCTTTTTTGCCCGCTTTTTGTCGGCAAATCCTCCACATAGCCTCCGCTATGCGTCCGGTTTGCCTCCTCAATCGGACGAAAAATCTACGCCAATCTGACGGACTTCATTTTATCAGCGATTCCTAAAATACTCGATGGTCGCGTCCGCCGTGCGTCTTGTCCTCAGGTCAAAGAGCAGCACCGCCTCACGCGATGCCACGGGACCGAGCGCATACAGCTCCTTCGTCTCACGGTTGGGCACGACACGGTTGTACTCATGCGGATACGCGCACGTCACCTCGATACCCTCGCGCGCGAAGGCAGGCTCTGTCTCCTTCACATAGTACGGGTCAAAGAGACCTTTGATAGCGCAGAGGAATCTTCACGTATACCCCCCTTTCCGCAGGAGATTCGGCGTCAGGATCGCGAGGATGACGAGCACAATTCCGCCCGCCTGCACGGGGGCAAAATGCGTGCCAAAGACCAGCCATGCAAAGAAAACGCTCGCGACCGGCTCGATCGTCGCCGTGATCGCCGTCTCCGCCGGGCTGAGCCAGCGCAGCCCTAGAGCGAATGCAAAGAAGGCGACCACCGTTCCAAGACCGATGATCACGAAGAGATCGAACCATGTCTGCGCCGTAAAGAACGCACCGACATCTGCGATCGCCTGCGTCACCGGCAGCAGGGCAACCCCTCCGAAAAGCATGCAGACAGCAAGCAGAAAAAAACGGTCAAAGCGCCGCAGAAGATGTACGGGATAGATCATCGCAAAGACAAACGTCGCCCCTGAGACAAGACTCCAGACCACGCAGTCCGAGGGGACAGAGAGCCGCGTGAGATCGCCGCCCGTCACGAGGAGGAATACCCCCGCCACGGCGGCGGCCACGGTCAGCATCTCCGCCATGCGCGGCAGCCGCCGATGGCGCGCGGCGAGATAGAGGATCATCAGTGCGGGACTCGTCGAGCAGATCACCGTCGTCGCGGCCGCATCCCCCGCCGCAATTCCCTTGAAATATGAGAACTGTACGATCATGATGCCGAGGATGCCGTGCACCGCCATGCGCAGGAGCAGGCGCGGGCTGTGGCGCAGGGTACGCACGCCGCGCTGCAAGCCGCCGCTCCACCACGCGAGCAGAAAGAACAGCCCGCTCGAAAGAAAGAGCCGCACCTGTGTCAGCTCCACGGGGAGATGATGTGACTGGGCATAAAAATCCTGTGCCGCCGTCCCGCTCGCCGCCCACATCGTCCCGGCAAGCAGGACGAGAAGCACCGCCGAGACGTGCGACATGCGCTCAGGCCTCCCCCTGCTCCCGCTTCACCACATCGGCAATCGCCGTGCAGACCTCCTCCAGTTGTTTCTGGTCACTGCCCTCCGCCATCACGCGGATGAGCGGCTCCGTGCCCGAGGGACGCACGAGGACGCGCCCCTCACTGCCGAGCGTGCGCTCGCCCTCAGCGATGGCATCACGGATGGCGGGGTTCTCCTCCCAGCCCGCCTTGCTCTTGACACGCACATTGACGAGGAGCTGCGGATAGGTCGTCATCATCGCGTTCAGCTCCGACGCCTTCTTGCCGCTGCGACGGAGTGCCGAGAGCACCTGCAGAGCCGTGATGAGCCCGTCGCCCGTCGTCGCGTGCTCTGCAAAGATGATATGTCCCGACTGCTCGCCGCCGATCGTATAGCCGCCGCGGCGCATCTCCTCAAGGACATAGCGGTCGCCGACCGCCGTCACCTCAACGCGGCCGCCGAGCGCCGCAATTGCCTTGTGGAATCCGATGTTCGCCATCACCGTCGTCACGACTGTGTTGTGCGGCAGATGCCCCGCGCGCATCATCTCCGCCGCACAGGCGACGAGAATATGATCCCCGTCGAGCAGCGCTCCCGTCTCATCGAGACAGAGGCAGCGGTCCGCGTCGCCGTCGTGGGCGATACCGATGTCCGCTCCGCGTTCGAGCACCGTACGGCGCAGGGAGTCCAGATGCGTCGAGCCGCAGCCGTCGTTGATGTTCACCCCGTTCGGGAGCGCGTGGATCACCTTGACGTCGGCACCGAGGCGGCGCAGCACCTTCGGCATCGCCTCATACGCTGCACCGTTCGCGCAGTCGAGGACGATCTTCATGCCGTCGAAACGCTCAGAACACGTGCTCACCACGTAGTCGATGTACTGGTTGAGGAGATCGTCGCGATACTCCACCACGCCGACATCCTTCCCCGTTGGACGCGCCTCATGGTCGCCGTCCTGCAGCTTGCGGACAAGAGCCTCCAGCTCGTCTTCTACGGCATCGGGCAGCTTGTAGCCGTCGCCGCCAAAGAATTTGATGCCGTTATCGGGGAACGGGTTGTGGGATGCCGAGATCACAATGCCCGCGTTCATCTTATGCTCACGTGCGAGATAGGCAATCGCAGGCGTCGGCACAACCCCCGCGAGGAGAGCGGCTCCACCCGCCGAGCAGATGCCCGCCGTCAGCGCCGCCTCGAACATCTCGCCCGAGACACGCGTATCGCGCCCGATCAGAATGCGTGGCCGCACCTTGGAGTGTGCTCCGAAATAGAGTGTCGCCGCGCGTCCAAGCTGATAAGCCAGCTCCGGTGTGAGCTCCGTATTCGCCACACCGCGTACGCCATCCGTCCCAAAAAGTCTCACGATAACAGCCTCCTGTGTATCTTCAGCATCATCTGCTGTGCACCGGACTGTGCGGATCCCCGCACAGTCACTTTTCCTTTATCCTCACCATAATCTACTGTATTCGCTCCAAAAAAGCAAGTGCGGCTTTCATGCCGTCGAGTGCGGCGCTCATGATGCCGCCCGCATAGCCTGCGCCCTCGCCGATCGGGTAGAGCCCCGCCGTGCTGACCGACTGCATCGTCACTGTGTCGCGCAGTATGCGGCAGGGCGCAGAGGAGCGCGCCTCCACGCCCGTCAGCGGCACATCCGCCGCACCAAAGCCCGGCACGCGCTGCTCCCAGTGGCGCAGGGCACGGGCCAGAGACGCACTGCACGCATCGGGCAGGATTGTACCCAAGGCAGCAGAACGCACCCCCGGCATGTACGTCGGAGCAACGACAAAATCCATCGTCCCCGTCCGCCCGCTGAGGAAATCGCCCACCGCCTGCACGGGTGCTCGGTAATCACCGCCGCCCGCAGAGAACGCACTCCGCTCCAGCACTCGCTGAAAAGCGATCCCACCGAGCACCGCCCCACCGAAATCGGCGGGGGTGACCTGCACCAGGAGGGCACTGTTCGCCGTCCCTGCGTCGCGGCGGTAGTTGCTCATCCCATTCGTCACGAGATGCCCCTCCTCCGACGCCGCTGCGACCACCAGACCGCCGGGACACATGCAGAAGGAGTAGACCCCGCGGCCACCCTCCTCATCCCGAAAGGTCAAGGCATAGTCCGCCGTCGGCAGGAACGGGCTCCCCGCCGCTGCTCCGTACTGCATCCGATCCACGAAGTCCTGCGGATGCTCGATGCGCACCCCGACGGCAAACGGCTTCGCCTCCATGTGCACACCCGCTCCATGGAGCATCGCATACGTGTCACGCGCCGAGTGCCCGATACCGAGAAACACCGCACGCGCGGGAATCTGCTCTGATCCATTCACCGTGAGTGCAGCGATATGCCCCGCAGTCATCGTGATGTCCGTCACCTGTGCGCCAAAGCGCACCTCGCCCCCCATCGCGATGATTTTCTCACGCAGGCGCTTCACCACCGTGCGCAGCACATCCGTCCCGATATGCGGCTTTTGCAGATACCGTATCTCCTCGGGCGCGCCTGCCGCGACGAACGCCTCGATGATCTCGTTCATACGCGGGTCGCGGCTGCGCGCCGTCAGCTTGCCATCGGAGAACGTCCCCGCACCGCCCTCGCCGAACTGGACATTCGACGCGGGGTCGAGCCGCCCCGTCCGCCAGAACTGCGCCACATCACGCGTGCGCCGATCCACATCCTGCCCACGTTCGAGGACGAGCGGTGCCGCCCCCGCACGCGCGAGCAGCCATGCGGCAAAGATTCCCGCTGGGCCGAACCCCACGATGACGGGGCGCTCACGCCCCTCTTGCGGCGTATAGGGTGGGACACGGAGCGAACCGTGCTCCTCCGCCCGCCCGACCTGCGCGTCACGGCGCAGACGCGTGAGAATGCCGCGCGCTCCGTCTGCCGTCACATCGAGCGTATAGTTCCACCGAATCGGTGCCCCATTTCTGCGCCGTGCATCCAGCGCCTTATGAACGACAATCACCCCGTGCACTGCACAGGGTGATACACCGAGCCGCTCTGCAGCAAGCTCTGTGAGGGTGTGCGTCTCATCATACGGCACAGAGAGATTCTTTATGCGTATCATTGCATCGCCCCGACCTTGATCTCCACCGTCACCGTCGGATTCGTCGCCGTCACGCCGGCGGGCAGATGCAGCTTCACCTGCTGCGTACCACTCTCCTTCACATCCGCGAGGGAGAAAGCCTCCGTTTCGATGCCCGTCACCTTATCGAGTGCCTCCTTCGTCCCCGTGATCTCGATGCGCGCCGGCTGCACCGTCACGCTCTCAAGCTTCAGCTGCGGCGGAAGATCGCTGCGCGGCTTTGCCTGCACCTCCACCACCTTATGCTGGAGACCGCGCGTCAGCTTGACCGAGATCGCCATCGTGTCCGGATACAACGTCAGCCCCTGCACCTCTTTTCCGTCCGTATTCAGTGCGACCAACGGAATCCCCATCGTCACGTCCTCCTTGCGCCCATTCATGTTGAAATAGGCGGCGATGGAGGCGACCTGATCGACGAGGGAGCGCGGTCCTTCGACCGTCACCTTCTCGACGGACTGGTGGACGCGATCCACCGTGAAGCCCTCCGCCGGCGTGCCGTTGACCGTCAGTGGCACCGAGAACACACGCTGAATGATTCGGTCGAGCGTCACGTCGATCCGATCGGGAGACACACTGACCAGCTCAAAGCCGTATGGAATCGACGTCTCTACCGCGTAGAGCCGATCTCCCTCCGCGAAGTCGGACAAATTCACACGCGCATGGAAATCACTGTTATCCGCTGTCACAAAAGACGAACGCGCCCCACGTACGCGCAGCGTCACCGTATCGTCCGCTGCGTGCATCTGATAGCCGTCCGGCACATGCTCCATCACCACGGGGACGGTATAGGACGCCTCCATGGATGGATTCTGATCGTTCATCACATAGAGCCAGAGGACAATCGCCACAATGAGTGCCGCGATCTTGGCGAGTAAATTATGCTGCACAAGGCTGCGAAGTGCGCTCATGATTTCTCCCTCCAGCTCCGAATCGTATCCAGAATCGACGAGCGCGAACTGTAGGCAAACGCAGGCGTCAGGATATGGGTCAGCTTCTCACCGTCCAGATGGCGGTGGAGATGCCCGTTCTCTGCGATCGAGATCGTCCCCGTCTCCTCACTCACCACGACAATGAGTGCATCGCACTGCTCCGAGAGGCCGATGGCCGCACGATGGCGCGTGCCGAGCTCCGTCGAGAGCGAGCGGTTCTCCGTCAGAGGCAGAAGGCAACCCGCCGCGATCAGCCGCTTGCCGCGAATGACCGCCGCACCGTCATGCAGCGGCGTATTCGGAATGAACACATTCATCAGAAAATCCGACGTGACGAGACCGTCGATCTGGATGCCCGTCGCACTGATGTCGTTGAGCCCCATGTCGCGCTCGATGACGAGCAGCGCGCCGATCTTATTCGCCGAGAGAATCTTTACCGCGCTACGAATCTCACGGATCGTGCTCTGCGCCTCCTCATCGTCGAGAAGCGTGCCGGGACGGAAAAACTTGCCCTGTCCGAGATGCTCCAGAGCACGGCGCAGCTCCGGCTGAAAGACAATCGGCAGCGCGACAAAGAGCAGCGTCACCGCCTTCTGCAGGAGCCACGAAATCACGTGCAGATTCAGGTAATTCGCCACAACCGTTACACCGAGCAGGACGAGAATCCCCTTGCCGAGCGTAATAGCGCGCGTATCCTTCAGCATCACGTAGACACGATAAAGAATGACCGCCACGATCAGGATGTCCAGTACATCCAGCGGCGTGATGGTCGAAAGAATGCCGCGAAACTGCGTCGGCATCGTAAAATCAAGTGGCATGGCAATCCCCCACGTTCCAAGCATCCCATTCCATTTGCATCCCGTTTCTATGGAATCACTGATAAAATGAAGTCCGTCAGATTGGCGTAGATTTTTTCGTCCGAACAAGGTGGAAAACCGGACGCAGAGTGGTGCTCTGTGGAGGATTTTCCGCCGAAGTACGGGCAAAAAAGATGCGTCAAGATGATGGTGCTGAATTTATCAGTGCTTCCCTATATATATTAACACTTCTAGCCAAATGGGAAAAATCCTTGTGACCTGAGGGGTCCTCAAAAAAAAATTTCGGGACGGTGCGTGTAGAATTGTCTCCACATGCATCCGTCCCGAAATATATTCAAGGAATCACTGATAAAATGAAATCCGTCGGATTATTAGCAGATCTTGCGGATCCACCCCTCCGGTGCCTCCACCGTACCGAGCTGGATGCCGCGCAGCGTATCGTAGAGCTTCTGCAGCACAGGTCCCATGTGCTCCATGCCGCTCGGGAACGCGATCACCTTGTCGCCGTGCGTCACCGAGCCAACGGGAGAGATCACTGCCGCCGTACCGCAGAGGCCGCACTCTGCGAAGTCATTCAGTTCCTCGAACGCCACGGGGCGATGCTCCACCTTCAGCCCAAGCACGTGCTCTGCGATGTAGACGAGCGAGCGGCGCGTCACTGACGGCAGGATCGACGGCGACTTCGGCGTCACCACCGTACCGTCCTTCTTGACGAAGAGGAAGTTTGCTCCGCCCGTCTCCTCGACGTGAGTGCGCGTCGCTGCATCGAGGAACATATTCTCGTCGAACCCTGCTGCATGCGCTTCCATATAGGCATGCAGACTCATCGCATAGTTCAGTCCCGCCTTGATATGGCCCGTGCCGTGGGGAGCCGCACGGTCAAACGCGCTCACGCAGAGGCGGATCGGTTTGATGCCGCCCTTGAAGTACGAGCCCACGGGCGTCGCGAAAAGGCGGAACTGATATTCATCGGCGGGCTTCACACCGATGACCTCGCCCGAGGCGAAGATAAAGGGGCGCAGGTAGAGCGACGCGTCCGTACCGTAGGGCGGAACGTAGTCACGGTTCGCCTTGACCACTGCATCGACCGCCTCCAGGAAGCGCTCCTTTGGGAAGGACGGCATCTCCAGATACGCCGCCGAGTCATACATGCGCGCCGCATTGAGGTCGGGACGGAACGTTACGATATGCCCGTCCACCGTCTCATAGGCCTTCAGCCCCTCAAAGACCTCCTGGCAGTACTGCAGAATCCCCGCACACTCGCTGATCGCGACCGTCGCATCGGAGGTCAGACCTCCCTCGTCCCACTTCCCATCCGCATAGTTCGACACATAACGCTGCGGCAGAGAACGATAGGCAAACCCCAAATTCTCCCAGTCCAAATCCGCCTTTGCCATAAAAAGTGCCTCCTTCTTTCAAAATGTACGTCCTATCATAGTACCATCATTCGTCCTTGTCAAATGGCTTTACCGCGCCACTGCATCCAGCTCTCTGCGTGCACGCGGCAGACGCTTTAGAATATCGCCCGCGATCAAACCGTTTCCGCGCTTCTCGTAGGCGCGATCTCCCGCATATCCGTGCAGCCACACGCCCACGATCGGCGTCATCCCGCTCTCCATCTGGCGCATCAGCCCGACAATCGCACCCGCGAGCACATCACCTGCGCCCGCCGTCGCCATGCCCGCATTGCCGCAGGTTGTAAAGAATGCATCTCCATCGGGATAGACCACAATGGTGCACGCACCCTTGACCACAAACACCGCCTGATGATCGCGCGCCGCGTCCCGTGCCATGCGAAGCAGATCCTCTGACGACTCCTCCGTCTCCGCGCCGAGGAGCGCGGAAAACTCACCGAGATGCGGCGTCAGAATCGGCACCTGCGGCAGATCGCGCAGCGCATCGAGATGCCCCGTAAACGCCGCGATCGCATCCGCATCCATCACGAGCGGAGCCTTGACCTCCGCGGCAAAGAGCCGCACAAACTCGCCCGTCTCCGCCGCACGCCCGATGCCGGGGCCGATGAGCACGGCATCCGCACGTGCCGCGAGCGAGAGCGCCTTCTGCCGTGCATCCTCTCCGCCGAAATAGCCCATGCCCTCATCGGGCAGCGGAACGACCATCACCTCTGTCAGCTTCGCAGCCAGGACAGGATAGATACGCTCGGGTACGGCGAGCGTCACGAGTCCTGCGCCGACGCGCAGTGCCGCCTCTGCTGCGAGTGCCGCCGCCCCCGTCATGCCGAGCGAACCAGCGAGCACGAGAATACGTCCGCACGTCCCCTTGTGTGCGTCACGCGCACGCGGCGGCAGCAGCTTTGCCGCCGCATCCTGTGTGATGAGTGACTGCCGCATCCCCTCACCGGCAAGAAGGGCATGGGGGATGCCGATGTCATCGACGAGCAGCTCGCCCGCCGCATTCGCTCCCTGCCCGAGGAAATGCCCCACCTTCGGCAGGCCGAGGGCGAGCGTCCGATCAGCGCGGACGGCGATAGAGGCAATCCGCCCCGTATCCGCCTCCACGCCGCTCGGAATATCGATGGCGAGCGTCGGCTTGCCCGCCGCATTGATCTCCTCGATCAGGCGCAGTGCTGTCTTGCGGAGCTCCCCCTTAACGCCCGTGCCGAGGATGCCGTCCACCACCGCATCGGCAAAGCGCAGCGAAACACGCAGACGATCCCAGTCGCGGTCGCCCGCGAGAGGACGGATCTCTGTTCCCATCGCCCGCAGGGCGCTATGCATCGCACGGGCGGCAGGGCTAAGGCGCTCCTCCGTCCCGATGAAGAACATTTTCACGCGCGCGCCCATATTGATGAGATGTCGCGCCGCAGCAAAAGCGTCACCGCCGTTATTGCCCCCGCCCGCAAAGACAGCGAACACCTTGCCTGCCGCGCCGCCGATCAACTGCGCTGCCTCCTCGGCCGAGCGCCGCCCCGCATTCTCCATCAGGGCAGCGGCAGGCAGCCCGTAGCTCTCCTCCACTGCACCGTCGATCCGACGCATATCCTCTGCAAACGATACGTTCATCACTGACCCTCCAACATACAGTAAGCCGTCGCATATTCCTTCTCGTGACTGAGCGTGACCCAGACGCGCGTCACGCCCATCTCCGCTGCACGTGCCGCGAAGAATCCGTGAAGATGCACCTCGGGCGCACCGAGCGCATCAGGCAGAATCTCCACATCGTGGAGCGTACCGCCGCGCAGCCCCGTGCCAAACGCCTTCAGCACCGCCTCCTTGCCCGCAAAGCGTGCGGCGAGACTCGCCACACCCCCTGCACCGCGCTGCACGGCGTAGGCGCGCTCAGCGGGCGTATAGACGCGTGCGAGGAAATGCTCCTTCTCTGCCGCACGCGCCACGCGTGCCACACGGATAATATCACAGCCGACGCCCAGAATCATGACATCTCCTCTATCATAACAGAAAAGGGATTATTGCGCCACGCAATAATCCCTTCAACATTCATGGATACATCCCTGCCGTACCTGTCAGCGCCGCAGCGGCTCAGGCACAACGCCGGGCGACTGCGGCGCCGGACGCATATCCGTCGACAGCTTGTACGCATCGCCGGACGCTCCCGCACTGCCCGCTGCAGGCACAGCCGTTGTCGGTGCCGCTGCAGGAGCCGTCGTCCCCGTCTTCGGCTCATTGTCGCTGCCATCGGTCGATGCACCGGAGAAGCGCATACTGCGCGCGATGAACACCTCAACACGACGGTTCTGCGCACGCCCTTCCTCCGTATCGTTCGACGCAATCGGACGATACTCGCTGTAGCCGAGCGCACTGAACCGCGCCGGATTCAGCGAGGGCTGCACCGCCATCACGCCGCGCATCAGGCTGACCGCACGCGCCGAGCTCAGTTCCCAGTTCGACGGATACTGCGCCGTTGCGATCGGCACATTATCCGTATGTCCCGAGATCGTCACGCGCTCCGGAAGCGAGGAGAGCACCCCTGCGATCACGGGCACGATACGCTCCGCATCCCCCTGCAGAGCGGCAGAGCCGGAGGCGAAGAGGGCGCGCTCCTTCAGGCGGATCATCAGCCCCTCCTCGTTCAGCTCCGTGCTCACCTGATCTTGGAGATTGTTCTCCTGAATGTACTGATCGAGCTTCGCCTTTGCCTCCGAGAGGTCATTGTTCTCCTTCATATAGGCGGCATCTGCCGTATCTGCTCCCGTGGTCACGGTTGCCGAGCTCATCGAGGTCGACGGCCCCATCCCGCTGAAGAACGACGGACCGCCCATATTGAACGCCGCCGTGAACGCCTGCGCGAGAGCCTGCATCTTTGATGCATCCGTCTGCGACATCGCGAAGAGTGCAATGAAGAGCGCCAGAAGGAGTGTCATGAGGTCGGAATACGGCAGGAGCCAAGCCTCGCCCGCTTCCTCTTCATGGGGCTTTGCATGCTTTTTACGTGCCATATCAGCCCTCTCCCTTCAGTGCCTCACGCTCCGTCTGCGGGATGAACACCATGAGCTTCGCCTCGATGGCCGTCGGCGAGTCGCCTGCCTGGAGTGAGAGAATCCCTTCGATGATCATGCGCTTCTGGCTGACTTCCTGCTCCGACATGATCTTCAGTTTGTTCGCGAACGGCATCCAGAGAACGTATCCCGTAAAGATACCCAGAATTGTTGCAACGAACGCCGCAGCGATCGAGTGACCGAGCTTGTCGATATCATTCAGGTTGCCGAGTGCCGCGATCAGACCGACAACCGCGCCCAGAACGCCCAGCGTTGGTGCGTATGTACCGGCCTGCGTGAACATCGAGCGCCCCTCTGCGTGACGCTCCTGCATGATCGCCAACTCCGCATCGAGCACATCGCCGACGAAGTCCGGATCCATGCCGTCGATGACCATGCCGAGACCCGTGCGGAAGAACGGATCCTGGATCTCCTGCGCCTTGCTTTCAAGCGCAAGGATACCCTCACGGCGCGCAATCTGTGACAGCTCGATGAACTGCTGCACGAGCTGCCCCTTCTCCTGGAGCTGCGGGACTTGACAGGTTTTCTTGATCAGTTTGGTAAAGTTTCCCAGCTGTTCCATCCGGAATCCGATGAACAGGCACGAAAACGTACCGCCGATGATGATCAGGAACGCCGCAGGGTTGTTGAGTGCTGTCAGCGGTGCTCCCTTCAAAATCATACCAACAAAGATCGAGATCACGCCCATGACAAGCCCGATGACTGTTGATTTTTCCAAAACAAAGGCCCCCATTCCATTTCTCGCCGTCGCCGAACGCATACCCGTCTGATCCGTCAGACACACGTCAACATCTTCCTATATTATTCCATAACGCAAGGAAAAATCCTACCTCCTTTTTAAAAAATCTTAAAAAAAACAAAGAAAAATTTTTCGATAAATTTTTCTTATCCTATCATATATTGGTTGAAAATATGATATAATGGAGCACGTATAAAGAAAGTTTATTGGAGGATGATCCCATGGAACTGCGACAGCTCGAATACTTCCAAATGGCGAGCCGTCTGAAAAACATCACGCGTGCCGCCGAACGTCTGCGCGTCTCCCAGCCGAACATCACCGTCGCGATCAAAAAACTCGAGAGCGAGCTCGGCATCCAGCTCTTTGACCGCAGCCAGAAGCAGCTCTCGCTGACCCCCGAAGGTGCGGTCTTTTTGGAGCGCGTCGAAGTGGCGCTGCGCAACATACAAGATGCCGTCCTCGAGATCAACGACTACAAGCAGCTGTTGAAGGGGACGATCAAAATCGGCATCCCGCCGATGATGGGCGCATATCTGTTTCCCGAAATCTTCTCCAGCTTTCAGCGGCGCTACCCGCATCTCGACGTCTACCTCCACGAGGAGGGTTCGGTCGCCATCCGCGAACAGCTGGAGCGTGATGAGCTCGACTTCGGCATCATCATCATCCCCGAGGCCGCCCCCAATCTGCAGCTCCTGCCGATGGCACGCCGTCAGATCGTCTGCTGTGTGCCCGAGAACGGCGACCTTGCTGCGCGCAAGGCGATCACCCTGCAGGACATCGCGGATCACAACCTCATCATGCTGAAGGAGGGCTCCTTCCTGCGGCAGACCATGCTGCAAAAGATGAATGCGGCAGGCATCACACCGAACATCGTGCTCGAGTCGAATCAGGTGGTCACTATCATGGGGCTCGTCGCAAGTGGTGTCGGCAACGCCTTCCTGCTCGACATGATTGCCAGCGGGGCGCACGGCATCCGCCCCCTCCCGCTCGCCAATCCCGTCTACGTTGACGTGGGGCTTGCGTGGAAGCGCGACCGCTACATCTCGAACGCCGCGCAGTCCTTCATCGACTTTAGCAAGGACATTCTCCGCCACAGAGACGACGCATCACATACAGAGTGAAATCATATTCGACAAAAAGGGCTGTTGCACAAGGCTTCGTGCAACAGCCCTTTCTTATGGTATAGGAAGCACTGATAAATTCAGCACTACCATCTTGACGCATCTTTTTTGCCC